>Ga0209726_10000637_pt1 | contig 63881 bp, 68 predicted proteins | sample Subgrocontami54m_FD_187453 | JGI IMG/M metagenome (GOLD analysis project Ga0209726, IMG submission 187453) | Subsurface groundwater microbial communities from S. Glens Falls, New York, USA - GMW46 contaminated, 5.4 m (SPAdes) (version 3) | ecosystem: Environmental > Aquatic > Deep subsurface >...
CCGATCTGGCGTGGATGATAGGACAGATTTCCTTGAGCTTCAGCGCCCCTTCGAGCGCGCTTGGATAGTTGTAGCGGCGGCCGAGGTAGTAGAAGTTGCGCGCTCCGGCGTAGCGGCTGGCGATGGTTTTGATGGCGTTTTCGCTGACGAGCGCCCGCTCAACGGTCTTCGGCAGGGCTGCGAGCCCGTCGATGAGCCGCCGCCAGACCTCGGGCGCGACATGGCGCCGCTGCTTGGCGAGATACAGCGTCAGGAGAGCCAGGGCGGTCAGTTGGGACGTGTAGGCTTTCGTCGAGGCGACGGCGATTTCCGGGCCGGCGTGCGTGTAGAGCACCGCGTCCGACATCCGGGCAATGGAGGAGCCCATCACGTTGCAGATGGAGAGAATCTTCGCGCCCTGCTCTTTCGCCAGCCGGATGCCGGCAAGCGTATCCGCGGTCTCGCCGGACTGGGTGATCGCAATCACCGTCGTATGGCGGTCCAGCGTCAGGCCGCGGTAGCGGAACTCGCTGGCCAGGTCCACATCGACCGGGGCCCGGACAAACTCCTCGAACATATACTCGCCGACGAGCCCGGCGTGGTAGGCCGTCCCGCAGGCGAGGATGATGAACTCTTCCTGTGGATGGAGCGCATCGAGGAATTTCTTGGTGCGCCGGTCGAAGATCACACGACCCCGCTCCGGGTCCAGCCGGTTGAACAGCGTCTGCTCGATGGCATCCGGCTGCTCGTGGATTTCCTTAAGCATAAAGTGGGGGTAGCCGCCCTTGCGCGCGGCCGCGATGTCCCACGCCACTCGGGTCGACCGGCGGCGGATCGGCTTGCCGGCGAGCGTCAGGAGCTTCGGTCCCGAGGCGCTGAGCTCGACGACCTCCAGGTCGTTGAGATACAAGACGTTGCGGGTGCGGTTGAGGATGGCGGGCACGTCACTGGCGAAGAGCGTCTCGCCTTTGCCGACGCCGACGATGAGCGGGCTGCCGTTGCGCGCGCCGAAGAGGCGGTGGGGCTCATCCGCGGAGAGCAGACACAGCGCATAGGAGCCGCGCAGCTCTTTGAGCGCCAGGCGGAAGGCTACATCGATGGGGTGGCGCTTGTGCAGCTCTTCGATGAGGTGCGCGATGACCTCGGTATCCGTCTTGGAGCGGAACACGTGCCCCTGCTTGAGCAGCCGCTCCTTCAGCTCGGCGTAGTTCTCGATGATGCCGTTGTGGACGACCGCAAGCTTGCCGTGGCAGTCGGTGTGGGGGTGCGCGTTCACTTCGGACGGCTCGCCGTGGGTCGCCCAGCGGGTGTGGCCGATGCCAATGCGCCCTTTCACAGGCCGCTGGCGGAGCGCGTCGGCCAGCGCCTGGAGCTTGCCGGCCCGCTTGCGTACCTCAATGCCCTTGCTGTTGAGCACGGCAATCCCGGCCGAGTCATACCCGCGATACTCGAGCCGGCTCAGGGCATCCAGCACCGCGTCCGCCACGGACGCGGTTCCGACATACCCGACAATACCGCACATTAGTGTGTCCTCGGTTGTTGATACGCGACCCGGCCACCGACCAGCGTCAGCCGAACGCGAAACCGCTCATCAAACACCACCACATCCGCCCGCGCGCCGGGGACGAGCGTCCCGTAGTGCCGCAGGCCCAGCAACCGCGCCGGCGCTTCCGTCGCGCACCGCACCGCATCTGGCACCGTCAGTCCGGCCAGCTGGATGGCGTTGCGGACGGCATCCAGCATCGTCAGCCGGCTGCCCGCCAAGACGCCGTTCTTCGTATAGTAGGCCCCATCGCGCGCCGTCACCGGCCAGCCCGCATGCCGGATCGAGTCGGTGACCAGGGCAATCCCATCCGGGCCTTTCGCCTGCCACAGCAGCCGCAAGGCGGAGGCGCTCACATGCACGCCGTCGGCGATCACCATCGCGGTCAGCCGCGGGTCGGTCAGCGCCGCATCCACCAGCGACGGCCGGCGGTGGTGCAGGGGCGGCATCCCGTTAAAGATGTGCGTGACCGCCCGCGCTCCGGCGCGGATCGCGCGCTGGGCCGCGGCAGCATCAGCCTCGCTGTGCCCCAATGACGCCACCACGCGGTGGCGACGGCACCAGCGGATAGCCGCCTCGGCCCCTGGCAGCTCCGGGGCCAGTGTGAGGAGTCGCAGCTGCCCGGCAGCGGCTCGCGCTAATTCGTCCAGCTCGTGCGTCGTTGGAGCGCGCATATGCCGCTTGAGCAACGCCCCGCCGCGCGCCGGATTGAGAAACGGCCCTTCCAAATGCAGCCCGAGGCATACCGCCCCGGGGGTCGTCAGCGAGCCGGCCCGGCGGCGCACTGCCGCGGCCAGCGCGGGACGCGGCTGCGGCCCGAGCGCGCTGAGGAACGCCGTCGTCCCGTGGCGCACCGCGTCGCGGCCGACGGCCTTCGGTTCGCCCCACACATGCAGGTCAATGAATCCCGGCGCGAGATACGCGCCGCGCGCGCTCAGCGTCCGCGCGCCTCGGGGGGCAACGCGCCGGATGGCCCGGATCCGTTCCCCGGCGATTTCCACAGCCCCCGGGACAATCCCGCGCGGCGTGACGAGCTTGGCGTGCGCAATCCACAGGGTGTCCACGCGCATCCCTTTAAAAACCTGTCCCCGGCGGGAATCGAACCCGCGTTGTCAGCTCGAAAGGCTGTTGTCCTGCCACTAGACGACGGGGACGAGCAGCTACTTGCGCTTTTTCGGCTTGACCGAGGGTTTCTTCTTGGTCGCCGCCCGCGGCGGGGCTGTCCGTTTCGATGCGGCCTGCTTGGCGGTCGGCCGGGCTGCCTTGGTTTTCTTCGGCGGTTCCGGTTCGGCGGCCTTCGCCGGGGCCGGGACGTCGGCGGCGGCCGCGGGCACCACTTGAACCTTGGGCTCGGCGGCCGCCTCCGGCGGCGCGACCTGCTCTTCTTTCTCCTTCGGCACCACGGCGGCCACGGATGCGACGCGGTCCTTGCCCTTCATGTTGATGAGGCGCACGCCCTGCGAAGCCCGGCCGGTCGTGCGGACGTCCTTCACCGGGCAGCGGACCATCATGCCCTCGTGGGAAATCAGCATCAGTTCGTCCTGGTCCATCACGGTCTTCGCCCCGACGACCTCGCCGTTCTTCTTCGTCACCTTGATGTTGATGATGCCTTTGCCGCCCCGGCTCTGGACGCGGTATTCCTTCAGGAAGGTGCGTTTGCCGACGCCCAGCGTCGTCACCGTCAGCAGGGCCGCGTCCTTCCGGACGAGCTGCATCGCGATCACCGCATCCTCCTTACCCAACCGGATGCCCCGCACGCCGCGGGCGGAGCGGCCGACCTCGCGCGCCTGCTCCTCCGAGAAGCGGATGGCCTTGCCCTGCCGGGTGATGAGGAGCAGCTCCTGTTTGCCGTCGGTGATCTCGACCTCGATGAGCTCGTCGCCCTTCTCCAGCGTGATGGCGATGATGCCGCCCTTGCGCGGATTGGAGTAGGCGTCGAGCTTGGTCTTTTTGACGGTCCCCTGTTTCGTGGCCATGACCAGGTTGCTGTCGGGCACGAAGTCTTTCACGGCCACGAACGTGGAGAGCCGTTCGTCTTTCTGCAGCGAGAGCAGGTTGATGATGGCCGTGCCGCGGGCATAGCGGCTGGCCTGCGGCACCTCATGGACCTTGAGCCAGTAGCAGCGGCCCTGGTTCGTGAAGAACAGGAGGGTCTCGTGGGTCGAAGCGACGAAGAGGTGTTCGACGAAATCCTCCTCCTTCGTCTCCATGGCCGTGACCCCCACCCCGCCGCGGCGCTGCTTGCGGTAGGCCGACACCGGCAGCCGCTTGATGTAGCCGGCGTGGCTGATGGTGATGACGACGTCTTCCTCGGCAATGAGGTCCTCGATCTTGAAGTCTTTCACCTCGCCGAGGATTTCCGTGCGCCGCTCGTCGCCGAAGCGCTTCTTGAGGTCCTGCAGCTCGGCCTGGATGAGCTCGAACACCTTCTTCTCACTCTTGAGCAGCAACTGGTAGTACTCGATCTTCTTGATGAGCTCCAGGTACTCGGCCTCCAGCTTCTCCCGCTCCAGGGCGGTGAGCCGCTGCAGCTGCATCTCGAGGATGGCCTGCGCCTGCCGTTCGCTGAAGTTGAACTTCTTCACGAGGGCGGCCTTCGCCTCCGCTGGGGTCTTCGACTGCTTGATCGTCTTGATGATGGCGTCGAGGTGCGTCAGCGCCTTCTTCAGCCCCTCGAGGATGTGCGCCCGTTCCTGCGCTTTCGCCAGCTCGTATTTCGTGCGCCGGATGACGATGTCCTTGCGGTGGTCGACGAAGGCCTGGAGCATCGCCTTCAGCCCCAGCACGCGCGGCCGCCCGTCGACGAGCGCCAGCATGATGATGCCGAAGGTCGTCTCCATCTGCGTGTGCTTGTAGAGCTGGTTCAGGACGACCTGGTCGTTGGCGTCGCGCTTGAGCTCAATCACGACCCGCAGCCCGTCCTTGTCCGACTCATCGCGCAGATCGGAGATGCCCTCGATCGTCTTCTCCTGGACCAACCTGGCGATGTTCTCCAGCAGGGTCGCCTTGTTGACCTGGTAGGGCAGCTCGGTGATGATCAGAGCCTGCCGGTTGCCTTTGAGCTGCTCCACCTGCGCTTTGGAACGGATGCGCAGCGAGCCGCGGCCGGTCGCATAGGCGTCCTTGATGCCGTCGCGGCCGCAAATGATCGCCCCCGTCGGGAAGTCCGGCCCCCGGACGATCTTCATGAGGGCGGGCAGCTCGAGGTCGGGCGCGTCGATGACGGCACAGGCCGCGTCCACGATTTCGCTCAGGTTGTGCGGCGGGATGTTCGTCGCCATCCCGACGGCGATTCCGCTCGAGCCGTTGACCAGCAGGTTCGGCAGCTTCGCGGGCAGCACCTTGGGCTCGCGCAGCGAGCCGTCAAAGTTGGGGGCGAAGTCCACGGTGTTCTTGTCGAGATCCGCCAGCACCTCGTCGGTGATGGGCGCCATCCGGGCTTCGGTGTACCGCATGGCTGCCGGCGCATCGCCGTCCACGCTGCCGAAGTTGCCCTGCCCGTCGATGAGCGGGTAGCGCAGGCTGAACACCTGCACCATGCGGACCAGCGCGTCATAGACCGCCATGTCGCCGTGCGGGTGGTATTTCCCCAGCACTTCCCCGACGATACGGGCGCTCTTCTTGTAGGGCTTGCCCGGGTCGAGGCCCAGCTCCTGCATGCCGTAGAGAATGCGCCGGTGGACCGGCTTGAGCCCGTCGCGCACGTCGGGGAGCGCGCGCCCGACGATGACGCTCATGGCGTAGGAGATATACGAGTCTTTGATTTCCTCTTCGATTTCCCGCGGGATGATCTTTTCGCCGAGTGTATACATGGGGGTTAGACGTCCAGGTTCTTCACTTCAAGCGCGTGCTCTTCGATGAATTGCTTTCTGGGCTCGACCGCCTCGCCCATGAGCGTCGTGAAGATCCGCTCCGCCTCCACCACGTCCTCCAGGGTCACTTTCAGCATCGTCCGCTTGGCCGGGTCCATCGTGGTTTCCCACAGCTGCTGCGGATTCATCTCGCCCAGTCCCTTGTAGCGCTGGATCGTCATGCCCTGGCGGCCTTCCTCCTCGATTGCCAGCAGGACGTCGCGCAGCCCCGCGAACGCCCGGTCGGTTTTCTCCTGGGTCAGCTTGAAGGCGGGCTTGCTGTCCTGCGGGAAATAGTCCGCCAGCGACAGATCCAGCTTTTCCAGCTGGCGGCGGAGCGCGTCGATTTCCGAGGCTTCGAAGAGCTCCGCGAAGTGCGCGCTGGCGCTGACGGAGGCCTTCTCCAGCTCCTCCAGGTTCAGCTCGTAGCGCGCCGTCAGCTTCGCCAGCTCGCCGTCGGTGAAGACGAAGTGCTCCTTGTCGTCCGCCTTCAGGTAGTAGAGCGGCAGGCCGCGCTTCTTGTCGAGCTGGGCGAAATACGTCGCGACGTCGATGCGGTAGCGCGCGACTCCTTTGACCAGCGGCTCGAGCTCCGCGAGCAGCTTCAGCAGCTCCAGCAGGCCCTTGTCCTTGAACGTCCGCTTGGTGCGCCCGTGCGTCAGGACCTGCCCTTCCGCGCCCAGCTCCAGCAGCAAGTGCGACATCTGCTCGTCGGTCTCGATGTATTCCTCCCGCTTGCCGCGCTTGATCTTGTAGAGCGGCGGCTGGGCGATGTAGATGTGCCCGGCCTCGACGAGCTTCGTCATCTGCCGGTAGAAGAGCGTCAGCAGCAGCGTGCGGATATGGTTGCCGTCCACATCGGCATCGGCCATCAGCACGATCTTATGGTAGCGCAGTTTCTCCAGCGAAAACTCGCTGCCGATGCCGCAGCCCAGAGCGGTGATGACCGTGCGGATTTCCTCGTTCGTCAGGATTTTCTCCACCCGCGCTTTCTCGACGTTGAGGATCTTGCCCTTGAGGGGCAGGATGGCCTGGAAGCGCCGGTCGCGCCCCTGCTTAGCACTGCCGCCGGCGGAGTCTCCCTCCACGATGTAGAGCTCGCAGAGCACCGGGTCGCGCTCGGAGCAGTCGGCGAGCTTACCCGGCAGGGCGCTCGACTCCAGCAACCCCTTGCGGCGGACGAGCTCCCGCTCATGGCGGGCGCGCTCGCGGGCGCGGGCTTCCACCAGGCACTTGTCCGCAATCTTGCTGGCGACGGAGGGGTGCTCTTCAAAGAAGTTCGCGAGCTTCTCGTTGCAGGCGGAGGCGACGATGCCTTCGACTTCCGGGCTGCCGAGCTTCGCCTTCGTCTGCCCTTCGAACTGCGGCTGCGGCACCTTGACGCTGACCACGGCCGTCAGCCCCGCGCGGGAGTCTTCGCTCTCGATCTTCAGTTCGTCGCCCTTGAAGAGGTTCTTGCCCTTGCAGTAGGCATTGATGGTCCGGGTGAGCGCGGATTTGAAGCCGGACAGGTGGGTCCCGCCGTCGACGGTGTTGATGTTGTTGGCAAAGGAGAACAGGTTTTCCGCGTAGCCGTCGTTATATTGCAGCGCAATCTCCACGGTCACGTTCTCGCGCTGGTCCTCGAACGCGATCACGTTGTGGAGCGGGGTCTTGTTCTTGTTCAGGTGGGCGACGAACTCCTTGATCCCGCCGTCGAACTGATACTTCGCTTCCTTGTCGCTGCGCTCGTCCTTCAGCGCGATCGCCAGCCCCTTGTTCAGAAACGCCAGCTCCCGCAGCCGGTTGGACAACGTGTCGAAGTTGTAGATGATGCCCGACTTGAAGATCTCCTTGTCCGCTTTGAAGGTGATCCGCGTGCCGGTGCCGGCGGCCTTGCCGACGACGGTCAGCCCGGAGACCGGCTTGCCGCGCGCGTAGCGCTGGCGGTAGATCTTGCCGTCCCGCTTGACCTCCGCCTCCAGCCACTCGGACAGGCCGTTGACCACCGAGACGCCGACCCCGTGCAGCCCGCCGGCGACCTTGTAGGTGCGGTTGTCGAACTTGCCGCCGGCATGCAGCTTGGTCAGGACCACCTCGAGGGCGGACTTCTTCTCCGTCTTGTGCTGGTCCACCGGAATGCCGCGGCCGTCGTCGATGACGGTCACCGAATTGTCGCGCTGGATGGCGACACTGATATGCTTGCAGTAGCCCGCCATCGCTTCGTCAATCGAGTTGTCCACCACCTCTTCCACGAGGTGGTGCAGGCCCCGAGTGCCGCTGTCGCCGATGTACATGGCGGGCCGGCGCCGGACGGCCTCCAACCCTTCCAGCACCTGGATGCTGCTGGCGTCGTAGCCGCCGGCCTTGGCGGCATCCGCCGGTCCGGCGGACCGCTCGGGTTTGGGTGCTTTGCTGGGGGGTGTTTTCCGCGTCCGCTTCATGGCTGTGCTCACTGCGCTGCTCCCGTGCTGTTGTGACGCGCCCCGCCGCTCCGACGGCCACGGCGCCAGCCGATGCTGGCGAGCGGCCGCTGCGTCAAGGCGCGCATCAAGGTGGTGGGTCGTGTCAACGTGTGATACAAGCTGTTATCCCGCAAGACCAGCCGGCTGCGCACACCCCGCTGCCGCAGCGAGAGCACGGCGATGAGGTCGCTGAGCCGAATGGCGCGATGCCGATCCATCAGGTACGGCGTCGCGGCGGCCTCCTGCGCGCGGTCGAGCTGCCGCCCGGTCGAATGACCATCTCGTCGACGGCCGTCTGAGTAGCCGCCCGCAGGCGCGCCAGCAGCTGGGGGCGCTGATAGCTGAGCAGAAAACTGTCTCCGGGCCGGTCCGCCTGGACGGTCAGCCGTCCGCTGCGGAATGTGATCGGCCGCGTGTGTGCGGCGAGCGTGCGTCCGACGAGCCGGGGCCAGGCGTCTTGCAGCGCGGCCAGCGCTTCCCGTCGCGTGCCGGCCTGCTGCAAGACCGCCGGTAAAATGGTGCCAATCGGCTGCGCGTTCACGCCGGGGCTCCTACGAGAGTTTCATCGGCAGCACCACGTACGTAAACCCGGGCTGCCGGATCACCGCGGGCCGGTCGGGGCCAGCGGTTTCCACACGGACGTCCTCCCCTTCCAGCGTCTTCAGCACATCCAGCCAGAACTCCGGATTGAACGCCACCGTCATCGGCTCGCCGGTGTACGTCACGGGCAGTTCTTCCCGTGCGCTGCCCAATTCCGGAGACTCTTTCGACACAATGAGGCGCCCGGGAGCCAGCTCGAACACGACGGCCTGCGACGTCGCCGCGGTCATGAGGCTCGCGCGGCGAACCGCGTTAATGAGCGCTTGCCGGCTGGCCGTGAACCCGTGCTTCGCCGGAGCCGGGATGACCTTGTCGTATTGCGGAAACTGGCCCTCGATCAACCGGGTGATCACGGTCACCGCCCCGAACGAGAACGCGAGTTGCGCATCTTTCAGCGGCGCGATCGTCACGTCTTCCGTGTCGTCCGCTTGCAGGAGGCGGGAGAGCTCCCGGACGGTCTTGGCGGGGATGACGGCCTGCAGTGGGTCTTTCGGGGCGCGGCTTAGCGGGGCGGTGGCGACGGCGAGCCGTCGGCCGTCCGTGGCGACCATGGTCAGTTCGTGTTTTTGCGTGGCGAGGAGCGCTCCGTTAAGGATGAACCGCGTTTCCTCCATGGACATCGCGTGCGCGGTTTGGTAGATGAGCGCTTTGAGCGCCGCCTGGGAGAGCGTGGCGCTATCGGTATACTGCGCCTGTGGCAGCACCGGGAAGTCTTCCGCCGGCAATCCGGGGATGCGGAAACTACTCGTGCCGCAATCCACCGTCGCCGTGTGGTTTTTCTTGGCTTCCAGCACCACCACGTCATCCGGAAGCTCCCGCACGATAGTCGTCAGCTTGCGTGCAGGCAACGCCACCGCTCCCCGCTCGACCGGGGGGGTGAGGGGAAACCGGCACTGAATGCCGACGTCAAGATCTGTGGCGGTCAACGTGAGGGTCTTGTCGTCGGTTTGCAGCAGCACGTTCGCTAAAATGGGGAGGGTGCTTCGGTCGTTGACGGCATGTTCCACCATTTGCAGGGTCTTCAATAGTTGGGGTTGCGGGATGGTCAGGCGCATGGGCAGCCCTCCTGGGAGCCGGGCACAAACGGCGCACGATGGCTAGGAACGTTCTTATATATAAAAACACCGCCGCAGTACCAGAAGGCGTCGTTCTGTGGACAACTCATCGTCCCGCCGAGGCGTGCGACGCTGTGACCAGTAGATGGTTGAGGTGCTCAATCGTTTGCTTCTTGCGCATATCCTGTGCGATCTCCGTTTCAATTTTTTCAACGGCATGCAGCACCGTAGTGTGGTCCCGCCCGCCAAAGGCCCGTCCAATCTCCGGGAGCGACGCCTCCGTCAAGCGCCGGCACAGGAACATGGCGACCTGCCGCGGGTAGAGGATGGAGCGCTGGCGCTTTGCGCTGCGGATTTCCGCGACATCAAGCTGGAAATAGGCCGCCACGCGCCGCTGGATTTCATCGAGCGTTAAGCGGGCGCTCACCTCCCGCACCATATCCTTCAGCACTTCCTGGGCGAGGCTCTTGGTGAGCTGCTGGTTGAACAGGTTCGCGTAGGCGGTGACGCGGATGAGGGCGCCCTCCAACTCCCGAATATTGGAGGCAATTTGCTGGCCGATGAAGTCCGTGACGTCGTCCGGCACCGCGATCCCCGCCTCGTCGGCTTTCTTCCGGAGAATGGCCACGCGCGTTTCGAGGTCCGGCGGCTGGATGTCAGTGACCAGGCCCCATTCGAACCGGGTGACCAGGCGCTCCTCCAGGCCGGCGATGTCTTTGGGAAACCGGTCGCTGGACATGACGATCTGTTTGTGCGCGTCGTAGAGCGCGTTGAAGGTGTGAAAGAACTCCTCTTGTGTGGCTTCTTTCTCCGCGATGAAGTGGATGTCATCGACCAACAGCACGTCGACGGTCCGGTAGCGGTCGCGGAACTTGGTGGTCGTCCGGGTCTGGATGGCGGCGATCAGTTCGTTCGTGAATCGTTCGCTGGAGAGATAGAGGATCCGCCGCGCCGGCCACCGGTGCAAGATCGCCTGGCCGATCGCTTGCATGAGGTGGGTTTTCCCCAGCCCCACGCCGCCGTAAATAAACAGCGGGTTATACGCTTTGGCGGGCGATTCCGCCACCGCCATGGAGGCGGCGTGGGCGAAGCGGTTGCTCGGACCGACCACGAACCGGTCGAAGGTGAACTTCAGGTTGAGGCCGGGCTCCCAATCCGGAGCCGGCTTGGGAGCGCGCGGTGCCTCGGACACAGTTGCCTTCGGCGGGGTCGCTGGGCCCGCCTCGACCGGAGCCGAGACCGCGGCGACAACCTGGAGTTCTCGGCCCCCAGCTGACGCCCGAAGCTCCTCCAGGTAATGCGTGGCGATCCAGTCTCGGAAAAATGGGTTTGGCGCTTCGAGGGTAACGGAGCCGGCGGTCACCGAGGAGACGGAGAGCGGGTCCAGCCACCGGCTGACGACCTCGGACCCCAGCCGGTTTCTTAGTGCGTCCTTAGCCGAGACCCAGTCAAATGGGGGGTTTTGCACAGTTTCCACACGTTTTGCACAGGCGGTTTGCGTCAGGCGCAAGGGGCTTCCCAGCGCGAAGGGCGTCATTATAACAAACGCCGCGCGAGCGATACAAGCGATTTCTCCTTGATTTCCACGACCGCGACTCCGTATAATGGCGCGCGATGAAGAAGCACCTGCGCAACGTCTCCAACCGCAAGCGGAAGCGCACCCACGGATTCCTGCAACGGATGCGCACGCGAGGCGGCCAAAAAACCCTGCGCCGTCGTCGACAAAAAGGGCGCTGGCAGCTCGTCCCGCCGTAACGCTACGACCGCACCCCGCATCGCCAGACTGAAGCTAACCGCCGCGTTCACCGCCGTCTATCGACGAGGACGATGGACGCGGGGCGGGCTGTTGTCCGTCGGCGTGCTCCCGAATGGTCTGGCCCACGCGCGGATTGGGCTCCGGACCCGCCACGGCTTGAAGGGCGCGGCGGTCCGCAATCGGCTCAAGCGGCAGCTGCGCCCGCTACTCTATGCCGGCGGATTTCCCATCCGTCCTGGCCTCGACGTAGTGGTAGTCTTGCACCCAAAAGTCATTCCGGTTAAGACAGATCGGTTGAGAAACGAGTTCCTCCTGCTATGCAAAAAATCCGGAGCGATAACATAACTACTTTATTAATAAGAAGTTATAGATATATCATTTCTCCGTTCCTGCTTCCCTGCTGCCGGTTTCTTCCCACCTGTTCTCAATACGCAGACCAAGCGATTCGTGCGCACGGGTGGCTCCGTGGCGGATGGCTGGCGCTGCGACGCCTGCTCCGATGCGCCCCCTACGCCTGCGGAGGATACGACCCCGTCCCATGAGCGAACGCCGGGTGTTGCTCGCAGCCCTCTTGTCCTCGGTCTTCTTGGTCTTCTACGCGCAAACCCTCGCGCGAAAAGCCCGAGCGCTTCCGACGCCGCGCGCCCTCCAGCAAGAGGCGCTCGTGGCACATCCTTCCGCAGAGATCATCACGCAATCCCTTGAGCATGAACAAATTATCACAATCGAATCTCCGCAGTTGCGTGTAGAAATCGGCGCGTCTTCCGCCGACGTTCGCCGCATCACGCTCAAAGAGTTCAAAGACGAAAGCCGGGCGCAGCCGCTCACCATTGCCGGATCCACCCCCCTATGGCACTTACAGGATCCGGCCGAGAGCCTTTCCTGGAGAGTCGTTCGGACTGAACCAGGAGCTGTCGAATTCGAGTCCGATGGGAAACACGGTAAAAGTCACCATGTTTTATATAGCATAGATGTAGATAATCCATTGCTAATAATAACGTTAGATGCAGAGTCGTCATCACATAATGATGGCATAATTGCCACAGCCATGTGGAAGAAGACTGACAGCCTTGGTGATAGATATAATAGACTGGAATCAATAGCGTTATATAAAAATAGCAATGGAAGGAAGAGTTATAAACGGTTCTTCTTGGGTAAAAAACAGGCCTTTGATGTTCCACGTGGAACAGTCCAGCTTACTATGGCGGAACGGTATTTCTGCCAGATCATCAGACCAAGCTCAGGCCAGCTTGAGATTACGATGTTGCCGCACGCCGGAACAGAGCCGTTTCTTTCCGCTCGGATTCGTCCAGTTTTTTCCGAAGGTCAGACAGCCAATACGGCACGCGTGTTGACAGTCTACGCAGGTCCGCGTGACTATTTCCGCTTGAAGCGCGCAGGCTTTGAGGACGCGCTTCCCATTGGGACGATTGGACAGATCGGGCTTATCCTGCTTACGCTGTTGAGCTGGGTCGCCGGGATCACCAAAAACTATGGGATCGCCATCATCGTGTTTTCGTTGCTCATCAGCTGCGCTACGGCGCCGTTTACGCTCACCGGCATTCGCTCCATGAAGCGCATGCAAGAACTGAAGCCGCGTGTTGACCAGATTCTGGCCAAGCATAAAGACGACCCCAAGCGAGCCAACCAGGAAGTCTTTGCGCTGTACAAAACGCAGCGCGTCAGTCCGCTTGGCGGATGTCTGCCGATGGTGATGCAGATTCCGATCTTTCTGGCGATGTTCAATGCCATCTCCCACTTTATTGAACTGCGCGGCAAATCGTTTCTCTGGGTTCGCGACCTGTCGTTACCTGACCGCATTGCGCACTTGCCGATCACGTTGCCAATCCTTGGGAGCGAGCTCAATCTCCTGCCGATCATCATGGCGGTCGCGATGTATGTCCAGAGCAAAACCTCGCAGCGTAACGTATCCAGTGACCCAAGCAACCCAGCTGCTGCAATGATGTCAGGTCCGTTAATGTCTGTAATATTTGGAGTTATGTTCTATCAGTTTCCTGCAGGCCTTGTGTTGTACTGGCTCACCAACAGCTTGTCGTCCATTGTCTGGTATCGTCTTGCCAAGTAACGGCTTGCGTTCGCGCCTCGGGTGAGTACAATGGAGTTGAGTCTTTCCCAGAGCCCGGGGGCCATGGCGCGCATTATCGCAGTCTGCAACCAAAAAGGCGGCGTTGGCAAATCCACCACGGCGGTGAATGTCGGCGCCTATCTCGCCTTGTCCGGTAAGCGTACGCTCCTCGTGGATTTAGACCCGCAAGGCAACGCGACGACCGCCTGTGGGGTGAACCGCCGAACGCTTGAAAAAGATCTCTACGGCGTCCTGGCGCACGGGATCCCGGCGGCGGAAGCGATTCAGAAAACGCCGGTGGAAGGCCTTGACCTGCTGCCCGCGAGCATGGATGTGGCCGGGGTAGAGCCCGCCCTCGCCAGCGTCGAAGGACGGGAACAGGCGCTGCGGCGCGCCTGCGAGCCACTGCGTAGCGACTACGCGTTTATCTTATTGGACTGCCCGCCGGCGTTGGGCGTGCTGACGGTGAACGCGCTGGTGGCGGCGGACAGCACCATGATCCCCGTCCAGTGCGAGTACTTGGCGCTGGAAGGGCTGAACACGCTGATGCACGCCATGGACCTGATCAAGCAGCAGCTGAATCCGAGCCTGCGCATCGGCGGGATCGTGTTGACCATGACGGACTTTCGGGCGACCCTCTCGCGCGAAGTCGCCCAGGAAGTCCGGAACTTCTTCAAGGAGCGCGTGTTCGACACGGCCATTCCACGCAATATCCGCTTAGCGGAATCGCCCAGCTTCGGGAAACCGATCTGCCTCTATGATCCGCATTCCACCGGCGCGGTGGCGTACCAGCTCTTGACGCAGGAGCTTCTCGCAAAGGAAACGGAGCCGATGCCCAGCGAATCCGTTCGGCCCGGCCCAGGTCTCGTGCTGAGCCCGTCGAAGGACGACCCCGCGGAGCACGCCTCATGAAGCGGCTGGGGAAGGGGCTCGCCGACATCATCGACGTCGCTCCAGCGAGCGGAGCCAGTTTCGTCACGCTGCGGACAGACCAGATTCGCTTCGGACGGTTTCAGCCGAGAACGACGATCAGCGAGCCGGCGCTCGAGGAATTGAAGGCGTCCATTCGCCGCTCGGGGATCATCGAACCCATCGTGGTGCGGCCGATCGCCCACGGCACCTACGAGGTGGTGGCCGGAGAACGCCGGCTACGGGCCGCACAGGCCGTGGGCCTGCAAGACGTCCCCGTCGTCATCAAGACGCTGACCGACCGCGAAGCGCTGGAGGTGTCGCTCATCGAGAACGTCCAGCGCCAGGATCTCAATCCGCTGGAAGAAGCGAAAGGCTACGCCAGGCTGCTGGACGAGTTCGGCCACACGCAGGAAGAGATTGCGGCGGCGGTGGGCAAGGACCGCTCCACGATCGCCAACTTGCTGCGGTTGCTGGCGCTGCCGGAGGTCGTGCAGCACAGCCTGCGCGACGGCGCGCTGACGCTGGGACACGCCAAGGCATTGCTGGGGGTGTCGGATCGCGCCAAGCAGCTGGAGCTGTTCCGGCAGATCCTGAGCGGCGGGTTGTCCGTGCGGCAGACCGAAGGGTTGGCGGGCGCGGCCCGGCCGGCGAAGCGCCGCCGCGTGCGGCAGCTCGAGGCGCAGTGGCTGGAATTCGAGCGCGAACTGCAGCAGCGCTTCGGCACCAAGGTCCGGCTGTTGCCGCGGGCGAAAGGCGGGCGGATCGTCATCGAGTATTTTTCCCCGGAAGATTTCTCGCGCATCCTGGAGATCGTGGGGGTGGCGAAACCATGAACCAGGCGACGCTGGTGCTGATCAAGCCGGACGCCATCCAGCGGGGGGTGGTCGGGGCCGTGCTCTCCAAGCTGGAGACGCTGCGGTTGGAGGTGATCGGGGCGAAGGCCATTCAACCGCCCCGGGCGCTGGCTGAGGAGCACTACCAGAACATCCGCGGCAAAGCATTTTTCGACGAGACCGTGGACTACCTGCAAGGCAAACTCCACGGCGGCAGTCCGGTGCTCGCGTTCGTGCTGTGGGGGGAGGACGCCATCGAGCGGGTGCGTCAGATGGTGGGAGCGACGCATCCGGAAAAGGCGGATCCCCAAAGCATTCGAGGCGCCTTCGGCCGCATGCGGACCGGCGGGCTGATGGAGAACACCATCCACGCCTCGTCGGACGCCCGGGACGCGGAGCGGGAAATCCGGCTGTGGTTCAAGCCCACGGAGCTGCTCCAGGATCCGTTTCCCTCGGGACAGCGCGTCGGCGCGCGATGAGCGGCATTCAGAGTATGACCGGCTACGGCCGGTCCAGCCGACGCACTCCGCTGGGCACCGTCACCGTCGAGCTGCGCAGCACCAACCACCGCTTCTTGGAGCTGGAACCCCGGCTGCCGAACGGCCTCGCCAGTCTGCAAGGGCGACTGACGGAACTGCTCCGGACGGCGATCCGTCGCGGACGCGTCGAAGCGACCGTCACCCTGCAAGCTCCCCGCGGGAGCCAGCGGCGCGTGGCGTTCGATGAGCCGTTACTTTCGCGCTACCACGAGGCTCTCTTGGGGCTCAAAAACCGCTTCGGGTTGAAGGGCGCCGTCACCCTGGACCACTTGCTCGCACTGCCACAAGCTCTCGCCGTGTTCGATGAAGGGCTGCCCATCGAGCAGGCCTGGACGGCCATCCGCGAACCGGCGCAGGCGGCGCTGAAGGACCTGGTCCACGCGCGCCGGCGCGAAGGGGCCAAACTGGCGGACGACCTCCGGCGGCAGGTGGCAGCCATTGAACGGTGCCGGCAGCGCGTCAAGCGGCGGCTGCCTCAGGCGCTCAAGCGGCAGCGCCAGCAACTGCGCCGCCGGCTGCCGGAACTGCTGCGCCCCCACGTGAAGTTGTCGTCCTCTCAGCTGGAGCAGGCGGCGGCCTTCGCGCGGGAGACCGATATCCACGAAGAACTGGTGCGGCTCGACAGCCACCTGACGTACATCCGCCACGCCCTCGCCACCGAACCGCTGGTCGGCAAGCGGCTGGATTTCATCGCCCAGGAGCTGGTGCGGGAGGCCAACACGATCGGTTCGAAGGTCGACGACCCGCACGCGGCTCACGAGGTCGTGGAAATGAAAAGCTGCGTGGAGAAAATCCGTGAGCAGGTGCAGAACCTGGAATGATGGGCGCCCTGGTGAACGTCGGGTTTGACAATGCCGTCGCAGCGGAGCACATCGTCGCCGTCGTGTCGGCGGACCCGTCGCCCATCAAGCGGCTGCGCGAGGCCGCCAGCCGCCACCAGAAGCTGATTGACGCGACGAATGGTCGGCGCACGCGTACGGTCATCATCACGGACTCGGATCATGTGGTCCTCTCGAGCCTGCAGCCCGAGACCGTCGCTCAGCGCCTCGGCGAACTCCGGGCGGGGCCTCGGCGGGACCGGCCCGGTGCCGCGGACGCGTAAGGCGCCCGTCGCCGGGCGGGTGTTCGTCGTGTCCGCCCCCTCGGGCGGCGGCAAGACCACCGTGGTGGCCCGGCTGCTGCGCCGGATGCCGACGTTGGTGCGCTCCGTGTCGGTGACGACGCGGCCACCGCGCCCGGGCGAGCGGCCCGGCAAGGATTATCGATTCATCTCGCCGGCGGCGTATCAGCGATTACGGCGCGCTGGCGACCTCCTGGAATACGCGAAAGTCCACGGCGCGTCGTACGGGACGCCGAAGCGGCCGGTCGAGCGGGCGCTGCGGCAGGGACGCGACGTCATTCTCAGCATCGACGTCCAGGGCGCGCGGAAGATCCGGCGCGCGCTCGGCCGGCAGGCCGTGCTGGTGTTCCTGCTGCCGCCGTCGATGGCGCAGCTGCGGCGCCGGTTGCTGCAGCGGCGGACCGATACCGCCGCGGCGATCCGTCGTCGGCTGACGGCCGCCCGGCGGGAGCTGGCCTGCGCGGCGTGGTATGACTATCGGATTGTCAACGACCGGCTGGACCGGGCGGTGGATGCGCTGGCGGCGGTGATCGCCGGCAGCCGGCCGAGCGCGGTCCGGCGTCGACAGAGGAGCAGTTAACGAAAGGGTACACATGGCGCAAGTCCCGATTGAAGATTTGTTGAAGCGGTGTGGGAGCATTTATCGGCTCGTGATTTTGGCCGCGAAGCGAGCCAAAGAACTGGCCGAAGGCTCGCCGCCGCTCGTGCAGGTGTCGGCGAACAAGGCGGCGTCCGTCGCCCTCGAAGAGATCCTGCAGGGCAAGGTGCTGTACAAGGATCTGGAGAGCAAGGGGCCGGGCAAGAAACGTGGAGCGAAGGCGGAGAAGGAGAAAAAGAAGAGGGGCAGCTCATGACCAACGCACCGGAAGTCATCCTCGGGGTGACCGGCTCCATCGGCGCCTACAAGACCGGCGACCTTGTTCGGCTGTTGCGGGATGCGGGCTATGCGGTGACCTGTGTGTTGACCCAGCGGGCCACGCGGTTCATCGCGCCCCTGACGCTGCAAGCGCTCTCCGAGCGGCGGGCCTACACCGAGATGTTTGACATCGAAACGCCGCAGATCCTGCACACGACCCTGGCCGACCGCGCCAAGCTCGTCATCGTGGCACCCGCGACCGCCAATATCATCGGCAAGTTCGCCGGCGGATTGGCCGACGACCTGCTCTCCTGCCTGCTGCTGGCGACCCGGGCCAAGATTCTGATCGCACCCGCCATGAACGTGCACATGTGGCAGCACCCCTCGGTGCAGCGCAACGTGACCGTCCTGAAGCGGCTGGGCTGCCGGTTTGTCGGCCCCGACGTCGGGAAACTGGCCTGCGGGTATGAAGCCATCGGCCACCTGTCGGAGCCGGAGGAGATTCTCCGCGCAGCCCGGCAGCTCGTGCCGGTCGTCAGTGCGCCGTCGGCGATGTCCGCCGCCCCGTCGCGGCCGGCGTCCAAGCCAGCCGCCAGCAAGAAGCGCCGGCCCGCCAAGCGTCCGGCCCGCCGTCGGTAACGACGGCTGAGGATGCGCCGCCGGCTGCGGCTGCTCCTGAGTACTGGCCCGACGCGGGAGCCGCTGGATCCGGTGCGGTTTATCTCGAACTACTCGACGGGCTATCTCGGCGCCCAGTTAGCACGGGAAGCGGTCGCTCGCGGCCATCGGGTGACCGTCGTCAGCGGGCCCGTGAGCGAGCCGTTGCCACGCCGGGCGCGGGTCATTCCGGTGGAGCGTGCGGCGGAGATGGCGCAGGCGCTCCGTCGGGAGGCTCCGCGGGCGGACGCCGTGATCATGGCGGCGGCGGTGTGCGATTTTCGGCCGCGGCGGATGGCGCCGCGGAAGCTGTCGCGGCGCAGCCGCCTGGTGCTGCGGCTGGAGGCGACCCCGGATCTGATCGCCGGGCTGCCTCGCCGAGCCGGGCAGGTGCGCGTCGGCTTCGCCCTGGAGACCGGCCGCGTGCTGGAGCGCGCGCGGCGCAAGCTGCGGCGCAAGCGGCTGGATTTGCTGCTCGCGCAACACGCGTCGGCCACCCATCGGCCGTTCGGCCGGGTGTCGGTTGAGGCATGGATTCTTGACGCGGACGGACGGGTAACGCGCCTCGGGCGCGTGTCCAAGCGGGTCGTGGCGCGCGCGCTCCTGGACAGGACCGAAACGCTCTGGCACAGTCGACGCCGCCAACAGCGCCTGGTACAATAGGTTACGAATGCGTAGGCTTCAACATGACACTCCGCACACGGCTGCGGCTCATCGCACGCGCGATGGCCGGCCCCTCGTTTTTGCAACCGGCGAACCGGACTCCTTCCGGTTCGGCGGTGCGTGTTAACTCCATCCCTGCATGACGCCCTCATGGCCTGGCGGCTGGTTTCTGTGTTGAGCCTGGCACAATGGCGGAGCGGTCGCGGCGCGGTAGCCAAGTGGTAAGGCGAGGGTCTGCAAAACCCTTATACATCGGTTCGATTCCGATCCGCGCCTTGTTTTCTTTCGCGGAGCACTGAGTCGGGCCGGGGTGGCGCAACTGGCGAGACGCGGGAGACTTAAAATCTCCTGTCCCGAAAGGGATATGTGGGTTCGACTCCCACCCCCGGCTTTGTTTTGCGGCGGTCGGGGGGAACGGCATCGCGGGCGATTAGCTCAGTTTCCGCCACAGGATGTGGCGGACCCGCCAAACACGCGGGCGCATAGCTCAGTTGGTTAGAGCGTTTCCTTGACATGGAAAAGGTCGGAGGTTCGAGTCCTCCTGCGCCCAGTGTTTTCCGTTTGGCGGGGGTTAGCCTGCCCTGGCGAAGATTCTTGGCTGGCCAGGGAGCGTTTCCTTGACATGGAAGAGGTCAGAGGTTCGAGTCCTCTATCGCCCAGGTTTTTCGCACAGGATTCCGCATGAGACAGACGGGACAAAAAGAGCAGCGCAAACACGCCGATCCGCTCTACGCCCTACGGCATAGCGCGGCCCACGTCATGGCGCAGGCGGTGCAGCGGCTGTATCCGCAGGCCAAGCTGGCCATCGGGCCGCCCATCGAGGACGGCTTCTACTACGATCTCGATCTGCCGGTGAAACTGACCGAGGCCGATTTGCCGAAGATCGAAGCGGAGATGGTGAAGATCATCAAGGAAAACCACGCCTTCGCGCACTCCACCATGCCGAAAGCGCAGGCCAAGGCGTTCTTCGACAAGCGCGGCGAGCGCTACAAGCTGGAGCTCATCGACGGGATCGCGGACGGCGAGGTATCGCTCTACACCGACGGAGAGTTCATCGATCTGTGCGAGGGTCCGCATGTCGCCTCTACGGGGCAGGTGACCGCGATCAAGCTGCTGGGGCTGGCGGGGGCGTACTGGCGCGGCGATGAGCACAACCCGCAGCTGCAGCGCATCTACGGCACGGCGTATTTCAGCCAGGCGGAGTTGGCTGCGCATCTAACGCGCCTGGAAGAGGCCAAGCGACGGGACCACCGGCGGCTGGGCACCGAGCTGGAGCTCTTCAGCTTTGAGGAGTTGGCCGGGCCCGGGGTGGTTTTCTACCACCCCAAGGGCGCGCGGGTGCGCGCCCTCATCGAGGACGAGCTGCGGCGCTTGCACTTGGAGCGCGGCTACGAGCTCGTCGCCACTCCGCACCTGTTTCGGACGGAGCTCTGGAAGCAGTCCGGCCACCTGGACCACTACCGGGACTACATGTTTCTCTTCGAGGCGGATGAGCAGTCCCTGGTGGTCAAGCCGATGAACTGCCCGGGCCATATCCTGATTTACCGCTCGAAGCTACGCAGCTACCGGGAGCTGCCGCTTCGGTTGTTTGAGCTGGGGACCGTCTACCGGAACGAGAAGTCCGGCGTGCTGCACGGCCTGATGCGCGTGCGCGGTTTTACCCAGGACGATGCCCATATCTTCCTGCGCGAGGACCAGTTGGTGACGGAGATCGCCGACGCGCTGGCGTTCGCGCGCGAGGTGCTCAAGGCCTTTGGATTCACCGACTACACGATCGAACTCTCGACGCGGCCGAACGATTTCATCGGCACGGCGGCGTCCTGGGACCGCGCGGAAGCGGCCCTGCGCGAGGCCGCACAGCGCAGCGGGGCGGCGTTCTCCGTGCGGGAGGGGGAAGGGGCGTTTTACGGCCCCAAGATCGACCTGCACATCAAGGACGCCATCGGACGCAGCTGGCAATGCGGGACCATCCAGTGCGACTTCGCCCTGCCGGAGCGGTTCGACCTGACCTACGTCGGCGAGGACGGCAAGCCGCACCGGACCATCATGGTGCACCGGGCGCTGCTCGGCAGCCTTGAGCGCTTCTTCGGCATCCTGATTGAGCACTACGCCGGAGCGCTGCCCGTGTGGTTGGCCCCGGTGCAGGTGCGCGTGATTCCGATCGGCGACAAAGCGCTCGACTACGCGGAACGCGTGCGGGAGATACTTCGCGCGCGCGGACTGCGCGCCGATGTGGACGGGCGGAACGAAAAAATGCAGGCGAAGGTCCGCGACGCCCAATTGCAGCAGGTGCCGTACATGGCGGTCGTCGGCGAGCGGGAGGCCGCAGCCGGGACCGTGGCTGTGCGCCACCGGCGGGAGGGCGACCGCGGGGCCATGCCCCTGGACGCGTTTGCGGCACTGGTCAGCCACGAGGACGCCACCAAGCAGGCCACGGAGCCACAGGAGAGAGGAGGACAGCCAGCGTGAGACAGTTGCGGGTGAATGAGCGCATTCGGATCAGCCAGGTGCGGGTCATTGCGGATGACGGGGCCCAACTCGGCGTGATGGCGCCGGCCGACGCCATCAAGCTCGCGCGGGACAAGGGGCTGGACCTCGTCGAGGTCGCCCCCCAAACCGCGCCGCCGGTCTGCCGCATCATGGATTTCAACAAGTTCCGCTACGAAGAACAGCGCCGGGAGCGGGACGCCAAGAAGAAGCACCACGTCGCCAAGCTCAAGGAGGTCAAGTTCAAGCCGCACATCGAAGAGCATGATTACCAGGTGAAGCTGAACATGCTCAAGCGGTTCCTCCAGCGCGGCGATCAGGCCAAGGTCACCATGGTCTACCGCGGGCGCGAAATCACCCACACCGAGCTGGGCCAGCGCATTCTCAGCCGGCTGGTCGATGACCTCAAGGCCATCAGCAAGGTCGAGCGGCCTCCCGCCCTCGATGGCCGGTTCATGACGATGGTGATCGGTCCGGATCGGGAAAAAATTAAGCGGGTGGAACAACAGCTTCGCCAGCAGCGCGCCCAGCAGGAGCGCGCGGCGAAGACAACACAGACCGGCAGCCATTCGTCCAGCGCGCCGGCAGGAGGGACATAATGCCGAAACTCAAGACCGTCAAGAGCGTGAAGCGGCGATTCAAGGTCACCGGCACGGGGCGGCTCGTGGGGTTCCGGGCGGGCCGTCGGCACTTGCTCGGGGGCAAGCGGTCCAAACTGAAGCGCCAGCTTCGGCGCCAGCGCATGGTTGCGGCGGTCGACACCAGGCAACTGCAAGCACTCGTTCCGTATCAGTGAGGTCGCCGGCGGCCGGCGGGTAGCCCCGCCGCCGCGGCGCAGGAACTCCAAGGAGTCCACATGGCGAAAGTCTCATGGGCCGTCGCCTCCCGCAGGCGGCGCAAGCGGCTGTTGCGGCAGGCCAAGGGGTACCGAGGCGGCCGTCGGCTGCATCTGCTGAAAGCCAAAGAAACGGTCATGCGGGCGAAGGCGTACCGTACGCGCGACCGGAAAGTCAAGAAGCGGGCGTACCGCAACCTGTGGGTCATTCGGCTCAATGCCGCCGCCCGCGCACGGGGGCTGACCTACAGCCGCCTCATCGCGGCGTTCCACAAGGCGAACATCAAGCTGGACCGCAAGCAGCTGTCCGAGCTGGCGGTCAACGACCAGCGCGCGTTTGACCAGCTCGTCGCGCAGGTGACCGTGGCCTGACGCTGCACGCCGCGGCCGCTTCGCCGCTGCGGCAACACGGATTCTGATGCCAGACGAACGCTCCCTCGACATCTCGCACGACGAAGAGTCGCGCGTGGCCGTCGTCGACCGCGGCAGCCTCCACCGGGTGCTCAACGCCCCGCAGCTCTTCGCGATCGGCTACGGGGATGTCGGCTCCTCCATCTACTACGCGCTCGGGGTGACCACCCTCTACGCCCTCGGGGCCGCCCCACTGGCCCTCGCCCTGGCCGGGATCGTCTTCTTCTGCACGGTGCTGACGTACGCGGAGCTGTCGACCGCCATGCCGGAGTCCGGCGGCTCCTGCAGCTTTGCGCGCCACGCCTTCAACGACCTGCTCTCCTTCATCGCGGGCTGGGCCCTCCTGCTCGATTACATCGTGACGATCGCCATCTCCGCCTACTCCATCGGGCCCTACCTCAGCAACCTCGTCCCAGTCCTCAGGACGACCATGGGGAATGTCCCCTTCACCCTCATCATCCTCGGCGTCTTGCTCGCGCTGAACGTCTTAGGCATCAAGGAGTCGACCCGGGTCTCGCTGCTCTTGTGTCTCTTTGACATTGTCACCCAGCTGGCCATCATCGTGTTCGGCCTGTTTTTGCTTCTGCAGGTTACGCACCCCGAACAGTTTCTGCAGCACTTGCAGCAGCTGGTGGCTCGGATGCAAATCGGCGTCCCATCGCTGCCGTCCTCCCCGACCTGGCCGCAGTTCTGGAAGGGGGTCGGCATGGCCATGGTCGCCTATATCGGCATTGAATCCATCTCGCAGTTGGCCGGCGAGGCCCGGCATCCGCGGCGCACCATCCCGCAGGCCATGCTCGCCACGATGGTGACGCTCTTCGTGTTGTACTTCGGCATCTCGGCGATCGCCCTGACGGCGCTGACGCCGCAGGAGCTGACGACGGCCTATCTCGAAGACCCGATTGCCGGCATCGCCGCGTCGATGCCGATCGGCCGCCAGTACTTGACGCCGTGGGTCGGGCTGCTGGGGGCCACGATTTTGTTCGTGGCGGCCAACGCCGGACTCATCGGCGCCTCGCGGCTGACCTTCGCCATGAGCGAGCACTTTACCTTGCCGCGCGTGTTCTACCGGCTCCACCCGAAATTCAAGACGCCCTACATCTCCCTCATCGCGTTCACGCTGATCGCCGGGGCGATTGTCACGGTGGCCAACAACCTGACCCACATCGCGGATTTGTACAATTTCGGCGCGATGCTGTCCTTCATGCTGGCGCACGCCGCTCTGATTGGACTGCGCATCCGCCAGCCGGAACTCCGGAGGCCCTTCAAAATCGGCGGCAACGTCCGGATTGGGTCGGCCGAGCTGCCGGTGACCGCCGTCCTCGGGCTGCTCGGCACGGCGGCGGTGTGGGTGGATGTCATTCTGACCAAGCCGGCAGGGCGACGACTGGGATTCATCTGGATGGGTGTGGGGCTCGTGTCCTATTTCTGGTACCGTCGGCAGCAGCGGCTGCCGGTGGCGGCCCGTGTCACCATCGAGCGGCTGCAGATGCCGAGCTATCGGCCGGTGAGCGTGCGGAAGATTCTCGTGCCGACGACGGGGGCGCACACCAACGACATGGTGCAGTTCGCCGCGAAATTGGCGAAAACGCACGGCGCGGAGGTCACCGCGCTCCATGTCATCGAAATTCCCTCGACCCTGCCGCTGGATACCTTCTTTCCGGAGAAGCTGGCGGTGGCGGATTCCATCATGGGGCAGTCGCAGGCGATCGGCCGCGAGTACGAGGTGCCGATTGACGCCCAGGTCAAGCAGTCGCGGACGGCGGGAGAGACGATCGTGGAGCTGGCCGCGGAAGGCCAGTATGACCTGGTCATCCTGGGTGCCAAGCTGCGGGCGCTCTCGACCGCTCCCGGGCGGACGAGCTTTGGGAGCACCGTCGAGCACGTCGTGCGCAACGCGCCGTGCCGGGTCTGGGTGTTCACGGGGAAGGATGATGAACCGCCGGCGTCGCCCGTGACGAATGCCTGACGCCGGTCCTGGACCAGAGCTGGAGCAATTGCACGCCACGGCCACAGCCGCGGCTGCCGCGGCAGGTTCTCCCGAAGAGTTGGAGGGCGTGCGCATCAAGTTCCTCGGCCGCAAAAGCCGCCTGTCGGACATCCTCAAGCAGCTGCCAACCCTGCCGGCCGACCAGCGGGCGGACGTCGGCAAGCGCGCGAACGGACTGAAGCGCGAGCTGGAAGCCCTGCTGGCCGAACGCCAAACGGCCCTGCGCGTCCGCCCCGCCCCTTCGCTGGACATCACCCTGCCGGGCCGCGCCGTCCCGCTGGGGCGGCTGCATCCGGTCACCCAGACCATTCGCAGCATCCTCGTGCTCTTCGTCTCCATGGGGTTTGAGGTGCTCGAAGGCCCGGAGATGGAATTCGAGTACTACAACTTTGATGCGCTGAACATCCCCACGGACCATCCCTCGCGCGAATCGTTCGACACATTTTTCGTGGACGCGCCCTCGCCCGAACCGGCCAAGGGGCGGCTGCTCCTGCGCAGCCATACCTCGCCGGTGCAGATTCGGGCGATGGAGCGCCGCAAGCCGCCGCTGGCCATCGTGGTCCCGGGGCGGGTGTTCCGTCCGGATCCGTTGGATGCGAGCCACAGCTCCATGTTCCACCAGGTGGAGGGGCTGCTCGTGGCGGAGCAGACGTCCTTCGCGGACCTGAAAGGCGTGCTGGAGCGGTTCGTGAAAACCCTCTTCGGTCCGTCGACTCGCACCCGGTTCCGCCCGCACTTCTTTCCGTTCACCGAACCCTCCGCCGAGGTCGACATCGGCTGCACGGCCTGCGGCGGGACCGGCTGTTCGACGTGCGGGCGCAAAGGCTGGCTGGAAATCATGGGCTGCGGCATGGTGCATCCGAACGTCTTCAAGGCGGTCGGCTACGACGTCCGACGCGTCCAGGGCTTCGCCTTCGGCATGGGGGTGGAGCGCATCGCCATGCTCCGGCACGGCATCGCCGACATCCGGCTCTTCTTCGAGAACGACCTCCGTTTCCTGGAGCAGCTGTGATGCGCGTGCCGCTGGAGTGGCTGAAGGACTATGTGGCCGTGCGGCTCTCGCCCGAGGCGCTGGCCGAGCGCCTGACGATGGCCGGCCTGGAAGTCACCGCTATTGAGGGCACCGGGAGCGGGGCGGTGCTGGATCTGGAGGTGACGCCAAACCGGGCCGACTGCCTCTCGCTGATCGGGGTCGCGCGAGAAGTCGCCGCCATGACCGGCCAGCGCGTGACGCTGCCGGCGGCTAAGCGCGGAGCTGTTCCGCAGCGCTCGCGGACTGCCCCCATCATCCGCATCGAGGACCGGGCCGGCTGCCAGCGCTACATCGGGCGGCTGATGGAGGGCGTGCGCATCGGCCCCTCACCGGAGTGGCTGCAGCGGCGGCTGCTCGCCTGCGGAGCGCGGCCCATCAATAACGTCGTCGATATCACGAACTATGTGTTGTTGGAGTACGGCCAGCCGCTGCACGCCTTCGATTTCTCCCGGCTGGCGGACGGCACCCTCGTGGTCCGCCGCGCAAAGCCGAAGGAGCCGCTCACGACCCTCGACGGCGTGCCGCGGACCTTGAGCGCCGACGTACTGGTCATCGCCGACGCCCAGCGCCCGGTGGCCGTCGCCGGCGTCATGGGGGGTGCTGGCAGCGAGGTCACCGCGTCGACCGCCACGGTGCTGCTGGAAAGCGCATGGTTCGACCCGGTTACGGTCCGGCGGACCGCCCGCGCGCTGGGGTTAACGAGCGAGTCCTCCTACCGCTTTGAGCGCGGGGTGGATCCGCTCGGTGTCGAGGCGGCGTCTGTCCGGGCGTCGTCGCTGATCCGCGAGTTGGCCGGCGGCCGGGAAACCGCGGTGGTGGATGTGGGTGCCGCCCCGGCGAAGCGGCCGGCGATTGCGCTGGATGTCGGCCGAGCCAGTCGGTGGCTGGGGATGCCGTTGGCGGTTCCCGCGGTGCGCACCGCCCTGGTCCGGCTGTCCTGCCGTGTCGCCAGCGCGGGAGCCGGGCCGACGCTCCAGGTTACGCCGCCCGCGTTCCGGCGCGACCTGAATCAGGACGTGGACCTGTATGAAGAGATCGCCCGTCTCGTCGGATACGATCGTGTGCCGGCACGGCAGCCGGCCGTGCCGATGCCCACGGCCGGGTTATCAACGTATGAACGGGCCTACGGTCTGCGCCAGCTGTGCGCCAGCCTCGGACTGACCGAAGTCATGACTTGGAGCCTGGTGTCTCCGGCATGGCTCGAGCGGGTGGGACTCCCGGCCACGACCGCGGCCCGACTGGCGAATCCGCTCAGCCAGGACCACGCGTTGCTGCGGCCCTCGCTGATCCCGGGCCTGCTGCAAGCCGTGCGGCACAATGTCACCCAGGGGGCATCCAGCGTGCGGCTCTTCGAGCTGGGGCATGTCGTCTCGCAGGGGACGGAGCAGCTGCGGCTCGGTGTGGCGCTGTCGGGTGTCTGGGTCCGCGACTGGCGCCTCAATGACCCCTGCGATTTGTTTCGCCTGATCGGAGTGCTGCAAGCACTCACCGGCCGTCTCGGGCTCGGATCCATTGGGGTCGTCAACGCCAAGGTGCCCTGGGCCGCCGTCGGTGCTGAGCTCGCCCTCGGCGACCGCCGCCTCGGCGTGCTGGGCGAAGTCTCGCGCCCGGTACTGGAGGCTTTGGATCTTGAGCACGGCGTGTGGGCGGCTGAGCTGTCGGCGGACGCACTGCTGGAGGTCGAGCCTCGGCCAAGGACCGTCCAGGCGCCGGCCGCGTTTCCGCCGGTGCGGCGGGACCTGTCCTTTCTCGTCAGCGACGCGACGGCCTTCGAGGCCATCGCCAGGGCGCTGCAGGACGCCGCAGGGACGCTGGCGACCCGCATCGAACTCATCGACCGCTACACCGGCCGGCAGGTGCCCGCAGGCCACGCCAGCTTGACCTTCTCGGTCGAATACCGCGATCCCCGCCGGACCCTGACGGCCGTCGAAGTCGATGCGGTGCAGCAGCGTCTTCGGGACGCGATGGTGGCGCGATTCGGGGCTGTCCTGCGCTGAGCAGACGTCTCAGCGTCGGTGTGCTATAATACGGGTCTCATGTGACGGGCCGGGACCGAGGTCGGTCCCGGTCATTCCATCAGAGGAGGCCGAACGGCGATGCAGAAGGGGTTCACGCTGTGGTTTACCGGGCTCTCCGGAGCCGGCAAGTCGACGCTCGCCAACCATGTCGCCAAGGAGCTGCGGCACCGCGGGCTGTGCGTCGAAATCCTGGACGGCGACGAGGTGCGCACGAATCTGAGCAAGGGGCTGGGCTTCAGCAAGGAAGACCGCGACACGAACATCAAGCGCATCGGCTACGTCTGCAAGCTGCTGTCGCGCAACGGGGTGGTCGCCATCAGTGCCGCCATCTCGCCCTACAAGGAGATCCGCGACCACAACCGGAAAGAGATCGGTGCCTTCATCGAAGTCTACGTCAAGTGTTCCATCGAGGAGCTGACCCGCCGCGACGTCAAGGGACTCTACAAGAAAGCCCTCGCCGGCGAGATTAAGAACTTCACCGGCGTGTCCGACCCCTATGAGCCGCCGGAGCAGGCGGAAATCGTCGTCGATTCCGAGCAGCAGAAGGAAGCCGAGAGCCTGCGGCAGATCGTGGAGTACCTCGAGCGGCACGGCTGGATCCCGCAGGCGGAAGCGAAAACAAAGGCGCACGCGTAAGCTGCAACAGCTCGTCATGACCGCATCCACGCTGACCCCAGAGAACGTCAAGGCGCTGAACGCCAAGTTCGAGCGCGCCCAACCGCTGGACATCATCCGCTGGGCGGCGGATACGTTCCGGCCGGATGTGGCGGTCACGTCGTCGTTCGGCGCGGATAGCGCAGCACTCCTCCACCTGGCGGTTCAGGCCGACCCGACGATCAGCATCCGCACGGTGGACACGGGGCTGTTGTTTCCGGAGACGTACCAGTTCATCGACGAGCTGCGCAAGCAGCTGCGCCTCAACCTGACGGTCATCAAGACACGCCTGGACGTGGAGCGGTTCAAGCAAGAACACGCGCACCTGCCGGTCGGCCATCCCGACTTCTGCTGCAGCGAGTACAAGGTCGAAGCCATGGAGCGCGCGCTGGCCGGCCTGCGGTGCTGGATCACCGGGATCAGCCGCAGCGAGGCCAAGACCCGGGCGCACACGCCCATCGTGGACGTGCTGTCGACCGGGGTGGTGAAAGTCGCCCCGCTGGCGACGTGGACGCCCAAGGACTACCACGCCTACCTGACGGCCCACCGGCTGCCCTACCACCCGCTTTGGCTTCAGGGCTACACCTCCATCGGATGCTGGCCCTGCACGCAGCGGCCGGCCGATCCCAACGATCCCCGCTCCGGCCGATGGGCCGGCCAGGACAAAACCGAGTGCGGCATCCATGACATCGGGAAGCCCACGCGGAAGGGATCGGACAAACCGCCCGCCAAGTCGTAAGAACGGGGGGCGCCGCCAGCGCTCTTGCAATTCCCCCTGCCCAGTGCTAGCCTGAGTCTGAAGCCCTGCGCTGTGCGCGAGGTGTCCGTCAACGTGAGCCAACACGACGCGCGAGGGAATTCGGCTTCCGGCTGGGCCAGCATGCCCGCGCAGTGAAGGGACGCGAGCCCTGCCGGAGAGGATACCCACCTGTTGCAAGCAGGTTCAGCGTCGACGCCACCCACGGCAGCTGCGGGGCTCCGTTTTGCCCCGGCCCGCCATCCATGACCAATACCGCCAACGATCTGTTTGAGCGTCCCACCGCATCCGTGCCGCAGGCGCATCCGCCGCTGGCGGTCCGCATGCGGCCGCGCAGCCTGAAGGAGTTCGTCGGCCAGCAGCATCTCACCGGCCACGGCAAACTCCTCCAGCGGGCCATGGCGGCGGACCGCATCACGTCGCTCATCCTCTACGGCCCGCCCGGCACCGGCAAGACCGCTCTCGCCCACCTGGTGGCGCAGGCCACCCGCGCACACGTGGAGATGGTCAATGCGACGTCGGCCGGGGTGGCGGAGCTGCGGGAGATCCTCGCCCGGACCAAGGAGCGCCAGCGGCTGGACGGCCGGCGGACCCTGCTGTTCATCGACGAGATCCACCGCTTCAACAAGGCCCAGCAGGACGTGCTGATGCCCGACGTGGAGCAGGGCAATCCCATCCTCATCGGGGCGACGACCCTCAACCCGTTTTTCACCATTGTGCCGGCCCTAGTCTCGCGCTCGCTGGTGTGCGAGCTGAAGCCGCTGTCCGACGCCGACGTCCGCACGCTGCTGCAGCGCGCGCTCGTCGATGAGGAGCGTGGGTTGGGGACGCTGCGCGTGCGCGCGGATGACGAAGCGTTGGCGCATCTGGCGACGGTCTGCGACGGCGATGCCCGCCGGGCATTGAACGCGCTGGAGTTGGCAGCCCTTACGACCCCGCGCGAGGCGGATGGAGCCGTCCACGTGACCCTGGCGGCGGCGGAAGAGTCGATCCAAAAACGGGCGGTCGTCTACGACCGGCAGGGCGACGCGCACTATGACACGATCTCGGCCTTCATCAAATCCATGCGGGGCTCCGATCCGAATGCGACCCTCTACTGGCTGGCGAAGATGCTCTACGCCGGCGAAGACCCCCGCTTCATTGCACGCCGCATCGTCATCTGCGCATCCGAGGATGTGGGCAACGCCGATCCGCAGGCGCTGATGTTGGCCGCGGCCGCGCTGCAGGCCTCGGAGTTCGTCGGGCTGCCGGAGTGCCGCATCCCGCTCGCGCAGGCCGCGGTCTATATCGCCTGCGCGCCGAAGTCGAACGCGGCCTATCTCGGCATCGAGCGCGCGATGGAGGACGTGAAGGCGGGCCGCACCTACGAAGTCCCGACCCATTTGAAAGACGCCAGCTACGAGGGCGCCAAGCAGCTGGGGCGTGGCGTGGGATACCGCTACGCCCATGACGCTCCGGAGCACGTGGTGGCCCAGGAGTATCTGCCGGCAGGGAAGCATCCGGTGTATTACCGGCCCACCGACCTGGGATTCGAAAAGACGATTCGGGCGTGGCTGGCGCGTGCAGAGCAGGCGGTGAAGCAGGAGGGCGCCCGGGAGAATAAATAGTACTAAATTAGTAGTATATTAGCAGTTATTCGTATTTTTATATTGACAGTTCTTGTCATATATGAGACTCTTGTCCTTGCCTCGCCTGTGTCCGGGCGAGGTTTTCGCATCTGTGAGGCTGATCGCAAGGTAGGGAGTGTCGCACCTGATGATTGCTGCGCACGGGGGCACGTTGGTGAATCGCATCGTGGAGGGGAAGGAGCGGGACGCCTTGCTGGCCAAGGCGTCGAGCCTGCCAGCAGTCGAGGTGGACGCGTTCACCCTCTCCGACATTGAAATGATCGCCATCGGCGGCTTCAGCCCGCTGCAAGGCTTCATGGCCCGCAAGGACTATGACCGGGTCGTGGCCGAGCGCCGGCTTGCCAACGGCACCGTGTGGTCCATCCCGGTGACGCTGGCGGTCTCGGCAGAGCAAGCCAGGGTCTTGAAGGGCGATGTCGCGCTCAAGAGCGGCGAGCACGTCGTCGCCATCCTCCATGCGGAGGAAGCGTGGACCCCGGACAAGACGGTGGAGGCCCAGCAGGTCTTCAAGGCGTCGGACGCTAGCCATCCGGGTGTCGCGCGGCTGCAGGCAGTCGGCGACACCTACCTGGGCGGGAACATCAGCGTGGTGAACCGGCCCAAGGCGTCTACGTTCCTGCCGTATCGTCTGGACCCGGCCAACACGCGCAAGCTCTTCGCCGAGCGCGGCTGGAAGCGTATCGTGGCGTTTCAGACCCGCAACCCCATCCACCGCGCCCATGAGTACATCCAGAAGTGCGCGCTCGAAATCTGCGACGGCCTGCTGCTGCATCCGATCGTCGGCGAGACGAAGGGCGATGACATCTCGGCTGCGGTGCGCATGAAGAGCTACGAAGTTCTGCTCGCAAATTACTTCCCGAAGGACCGGGTCATCCTGGCGGTCAACCCGTCGTCCATGCGCTACGCCGGCCCGCGCGAGGCGATCTTCCATGCGCTGATTCGGAAGAACTATGGCTGCACGCATTTCATCGTCGGCCGCGACCATGCTGGCGTGGGCAAGTTCTACGGCACGTATGATGCGCAGAAAGGCTTCGAGGACTTCGCGCCGGAGGAGATCGGCATCATGCCGCTGAATTTCGAGAACACCGCGTACTGCACCGTGTGCCTCGGGATGGTGTCCTCCAAGACCTGCCCGCATCCGGCCGAGAAGTACGTGAGCTTAAGCGGCACCAAGGTCCGCGAGCTACTACTTGCCGGCACCCCGCCACCGCCCGAAGTTTCACGGCCGGAGGTCGCGGCGGTGCTTATCGAAGCCATGCGGAGCCAGCCGCAGCGAGTCTGACACGGTGGTCCATGCGAGTTGAGCTGCAGCACGTCTTCAAATCCTATCGCCATAACGGCAGCCGGCTGCCCGTCCTGGAGGACATCAGCCTGACGGTGGCCGAGGGGGAGTTCGTGTGTCTGCTTGGGCCCTCGGGTTGCGGCAAGAGCACGATCATCCACCTCATCGCCGGGCTGGAACGGCCGGATACCGGGCAGATTCTGGTCGACGGCAATTCGGTCACCGGCCCTGACCCGAGCCGGGTCGTCGTCTTCCAGGACGCAGCACTCTTTCCCTGGCTGACCGTGTTGGGCAACGTGGAGTTCGGGTTGCGGATGGCCGGGCTGCCGGCCGCGAAGCGACGCGCGCGCGCGATGGAGTACGTCAAACTCGTCCATCTCTCGAAATTCGCCCAGGCCTACCCGCATCAGCTCTCAGGAGGCATGAAGCAGCGGGTGGCAATTGCCCGCGCCCTGGCCCTGCAGCCGGAGATCCTGCTACTGGACGAGCCGTTCGCGGCCCTGGATGCTCAGACGCGCGCGGTGCTGCAGAACGAGCTGCTGGAGATCTGGGAGCTGGCGCGGCCGACCATTCTCTTCGTGACCCACAACGTCCGCGAGGCAACCGGTCTGGCAGACCGGGTCTATGTCATCTCGTCCCGTCCGGGCCGGATCCGCGAGGCGCGGCCCATCGCCGTCCCTCGGCCGCGGCACGCAGAGGATCCCACGTTGCTGGCGCACCAGCACGCGATCCTGGGGCTCCTGGGGGAGGAGATCGAGAAGGTCTTCCGGGAAGAGCTGGGAGAAACGGTTCACTTTCCGGAAACCCAGCACGCTGTGCCGCCGGACCAAGCCCGAGGCATGCACATCTGATGGCACTGACGCCGAAAGGGTCTACGTTCTTGAAGCCGTTGTCAGCGCTGGCCATGCTCTACGTGTTGTGGGAGGCCACCGCCCTCGCCTTCCCGCAGTGGCCCTCCCCCCGCGCTGTGTTCGGTGTCCTCTGGCGGGACTTCGGGGATCCCGGCTTTCGCACCGCATTGGGCGGCAGCGCGTGGCGCATGACCATTGGCTACGTCCTGGTCATGATTGTCGGCATTAGCAGCGGGGTGTTGCTCGGCCGGTTGCCGCTGATCGACCAGGTGCTGGGGAGCTTCGCCGTGGCCATTCATGCCATCCCCGGGGCGGCCTGGGTGCCGTTGGCCATCATCTGGTTCGGCATGACGGAACGGGCGGTTATTTTCACCATCCTGCTGGGGGCCGCAGGGATCGTCATGGTCAATACCGATACGGGGATGCGGGAAGTACCCCCGCTCATTCAGCGGGCGGCCCGGACGATGGGTGCGCGCGGCTGGCGGTACTTCTGGTTCGTCGTCGTGCCCTCGGCGATTCCCAAGACCGTCGACGGCCTGCGGCTGGCCTGGGCGTTCGGCTGGCGGGCGCTCATGGCCGGCGAATTGCTGACGTCAGTCAATGGGTTGGGCCAGCGGTTGAACCAGGTGGCGAAAGCCGGCCGCTTGGATGAGCTGCTTGCGATCATGCTGCTCATTGCCGTCATCGGGATCGCCATCGACGGGCTCATTTTCAAACGGCTCGAGCACGCGGTGCGCGTGCGCTGGGGGTTGGCGCCATGACGTTGGCCATACCGCAATCACTAGTCGAGCAGATCCTGGCGCATTGCCAGCAGCACTACCCTAAAGAAGCCTGCGGGATCGTGGCGGGTCTTCGCACCGCTCCAGAGCCGGCCGTCCGGGTGTATCCGATGCGTAACGTCGAGGACAGCCCCATCGGCTACTCCATGGATCCCAAGGAACAGCTGGGCGTGGAGAAGCAGATGCGCAGCGCCGCGCAGTCCATGCGCGCCATCTACCATTCGCACACGGCAAGCGACGCCTACCCCTCGTCGGTGGATGTGGGGCTGGCTATCTCGCCGGACATTTCGTACGTGCTGGTCTCGCTCAAGGACCGGCAGCGTCCGGTGCTGAAGAGCTATCGGATCGAGGGCCGGACCATCACCGAAGAACCGGTTCAGATTGTCCCCGGATGACGGAGACGGGTATAATGGCCGCACCCACAGTGGTTGACGTCCACGACATGCTGTGCGCGCAAGCCCTCGCACGGGTGGCCCAGGCGGTTGCGCAACTGCCCCCAGGAGGCGTCCTCGAGGTGCACTATAATGCGGCGGATGTCCGGCGCGACCTCCTCGCGTGGGCCGCGGACCGCGGCCATACGCTGGCGGCGGTGGTGGACGGCCGGTTGCGCCTGACGCGCGGCCGCCAGCTCGCCGGGGGTCCGTAAGATGCTCAACGCCCCGCGGCAAGCCAAGGTGGCCGCCAGCATCCTGGAGTTGATCGGCAACACTCCGTTGGTTCGCCTGGGGCGGATCGTCGAGCCGAAGGCGGCGGCGGTGCTGGCCAAGCTGGAGTCGTTCAACCCCGGCGGCAGTGTCAAGGACCGCATCTGTCTGGCGATGATTGAGGATGCCGAAGCGCGGGGGCAGCTCAAGCCTGGGGCGACGGTCATCGAAGCCACGAGCGGCAATACCGGCATCGGCTTGGCGATGGTCTGTGCGGTGAAGGGCTACAAGATCACCCTGACGATGCCGGAGACGATGAGCGAGGAGCGGTTGCTCATCCTGAAGAGCTACGGCGCCAAAGTCGTCCTCACCCCGGCGGCCGACGGAATGATCGGCGCGGTGAAGCGGGCGGAGGAGCTGGCGAAGCAGACGCCGGGGGCGTTCATGCCGCAGCAGTTCCTCAATCCCGCCAATCCGGAGATCCACCGGCGCACCACCGCCCAGGAAATCCTCCGCGCCACGGACGGCGCGGTGGATGCGTTCGTGGCCGGCGTGGGCACTGGGGGCACCATCACGGGAGTCGGCGAGGTGCTGAAGAAGCGCATTCCCGGCGTGCGCGTGGTGGCAGTGGAACCGAAGCAATCGGCGGTGCTCTCCGGGGCTCCGGCGGGCCGTCACATGATCCAAGGGATCGGGGCCGGGTTCGTGCCGCAAGTGTTGAATCGGGACGTCATTGATGAGATCATACCAGTGGCGGATGAGCAGGCGTATGAGTGCTCCCGGCGACTGGCTAGGGAAGAGGGCATCTTCGTCGGCATCTCCGCCGGGGCCGCATGCTGGGCGGCGCTTAAAGTGGCCAAGCAGCTCGGCTCGGGCAAGACGGTCGTGACCGTGTTTCCGGACACCGGCGAGCGGTATTTCAGCATCCAACCGTATTTCGAGGGCAGCCATAGATGACGATGCCGTCTGAGCGCAAGCTGCAGGTGGACGAGTCACTGGATCTTCGAGGCATGGAGGGATCGGCCGCGTACCGCAGTGCGGTGGAGCGGCTGCGTCAGATGGCGGACAACGACATTCTGGAACTCCATCTCGATGAAGGCGAGCCGCTGCGCACGATCCCGTATGGGCTGCGGGCGGAAGGCCACGACATTGTGATCAGCGAACCGGCCACCCCAGGCGTCCGGCTGCTGATCCGCAAGCGAGCCCCAGCCACGTAAGCGCTCCCGGCCTCGGGGGCGCAGCGTTCGGAGCCGATGATCCCATGAGCTACATGATCGGATTGAAATGCCGCGAGTGCGGCCGCCTCTACCCCAAAGAGGTCGTCTTCGTCTGCGAGTACTGCTTTGGGAGTGTGGAGGTGGATTACGACTACGAGGCGATCCAGCGGGTGCTCACACCGGCCGTCCTCGAGCGGCGCCCGAAATCGCTCTGGCGCTACCGGGAGCTGTTGCCCATCGAGGGCGATCCCACCGTCGGCCTCACCTCAGGCTTTACCCCGCTCTTCCGCGCCCAGCGGCTCGCCGACGCTCTGGGGGTAGAGGAGCTCTACATCAAAGACGACTCGGTCTCGCATCCGACACTCTCCTTCAAGGACCGCGTCGTGGCCGTCGCCCTGACGCGTGCCAAGGAGCTGGGTTTCGACACCGTCGCGTGCGCCTCCACCGGTAACCTCGCCAACTCGGTGGCCGCCCACGCCGCGCGCTCCGGCTTGAAGCGCTACATCTTCATCCCCGCCGATCTGGAGATGGGCAAAATCGTTGCGTCGCTCATCTACCGGCCGACGCTGGTGGCCGTCGAAGGGACCTACGATGAGGTCAACCGGCTCTGCGCCGAGATCGGGGCGAAGTACCCGTGGGCGTTCGTTAACATCAACATCCGTCCGTACTACGCGGAAGGCTCCAAGACCTACGGCTTCGAGATCGTGGAGCAGCTCGGCTGGCGGGCTCCGGCCCACATCGTCATCCCCGCGGCCGGCGGATCGCTCATTACGAAGATTGCCAAGTCGCTCAAAGAGCTGAAGCTGCTCGGCTTGCTGCGCGAGGCCAAGACCAAGCTCTACGCCGCTCAAGCCACGGGCTGTGCGCCCATCGTGAACACCATCCGGGAGCGGTCGGACATCGTCAAGCCCGTCAAGCCGAACACCATCGCCAAGTCGCTGGCGATCGGCAACCCGGCGGACGGCTACTACGCGACGAAGACCGTGCTGGAGTCCGGCGGGTGGGCGGACTCGGCGAGCGATGACGAGATCGTCGAGGCCATGAAGCTGCTGGCGGAAACTGAAGGCGTGTTTACCGAAACCGCCGGCGGCGTGACCCTGGCCGTCACGAAGAAGCTCATCGATCAGGGCACGATTCCCCGCAACGAATCCATCGTCGTGTGCATTACAGGCAACGGCCTGAAGACCCAGGAGCCGCTGATGAATCGGCTGGGCAAGGCCGTCCAGATCAAGCCGACACTCGCCGCGTTCGAATCCACGCTGGCCGCGCAGCTGGCCAGCGTGCCGACGCGCAACCGGCGGGCCGTATAAGCAGAGGAGGACCTATGGCGATCACCGTGCGGATCCCCACCCCGTTGCAGCGCTTGACCAACGGGCAGGGCGAAGTGCAATGCGAGGGCACCAGCGTCCAGGCGCTGCTGAACGACCTGGAGCGACGCTATCCGGGTGTCAAGGAGCGCATCTGCGATGAGCAGGGCAAATTACGGCGCTTCGTGAACATCTTCGTCAACGAGGAAGACATCCGATTCCTCCAGGGAGACGCGACGGCGGTCAAGGACGGGGACGACGTCTCCATCATCCCGGCCATCGCCGGCGGCTGACCCCCCGTGGCGGCCAGCAGCACGCCTATGCGCTTATCCAAGGAGCAGATCGCCCGCTACGGCCGCCAACTCATCTTGCCCAACATCGGGATGGATGGGCAGCAGCGGATGGCGGCGGCCTCAGCGCTGGTCATCGGCGCAGGGGGGCTCGGCTGCCCTGCCGCGCTCTACCTGGCGGCAGCCGGGGTCGGGACCCTCGGCATCATCGACCGCGATACGGTCGCGCTGAGCAACCTCCACCGGCAGGTGCTCCATACCACTGCCGATGTAGGGCGGCCCAAAAGCCGCTCGGCCAAAGAACGACTGGAGGCGCTGAACCCTGACGTGACGGTGCGGCCGCTCCACCAGGCGCTGACGGCCGACAACGCCCTCGAAGTCCTGCAGCCGTACGACGTGGTGCTGGACGGTTCGGACAACTTCTCGACGCGATATCTCGTCAACGACGCGTGCGTGCTGCTCGGCAAGCCGCTGGTGCACGGCGGCGTCGTCCATCTCGGCGGGCAGGTGCTGACGATCGTGCCGCGCCAAGGGGCCTGTTTCCGCTGCGTGTTCCCAGAGCCGCCGGGGCCCGGAGCGGTGCCCAGCTGCCAGGAAGCCGGCGTGCTGGGGTCGGCAGCCGGAGTCATCGGCAGCCTCATGGCGCACGAGGCGTTGAAGCTGTTGCTGCAGCTGGGCGAGCCGTTGGTGAACCGGTTGTCGGTCTTCGACGGGGCGGCCAGCCGCTTCCGCGAAGTCGCCGTGCGGCGCAATCCGGCCTGTGCCGTCTGTGGTGCGGTGCCGACGATTCGGACATTGATCGCGATGGAGGATTCTGTGTGCAATCCGGCGAGGCAGCCAGCCGGGCGACCGGCCGAGCCCCACGCCCCAGAGGAGGCAGCATGGCGAAAAAGCAGGTGACACTGATTTTCCCGCAACATCTGATCAAGGAGCCGGTCATCTACATGATGGCCAAAGAGCACGACATCATCCCCAACATCCGTCGTGCCCGTGTCACGGAAAGCGTTGGGGAAGTGACCCTGGAGCTTGAAGGCTCGGAGGACGGCCTGAAGAAAGCCGTCGCGTTTCTGGAGAAGAAGGGAGTCAAGGTCGAACCCGTCGTCGGAGACGTCGTGAGCTCCTAACACCTTGCCCGCGGCCCCGCATCACGCCGGAGGCCGGCAGGCTCCTCCCATGAGTTGGCTGACCCCCGCCCGCGCCCGCCTGAGAGACAGCATCCTCCTCGGCTGCGCCATTGTCCTGCCCCTGCAATGGATTATCCTGCACGGGGTGCTGCGGCTTCCGTTGGGGCCGGTCTGGGAGACGGTGCTGCCGGGGCTGGCCATCTTCGGGTCCGCAGCCCTCCTCTCCTGGGGGGCGGAGTTGGCCCAGCTGGAAATCTCCCAAGCCATGGCGCTGGCGTTCCTCGCACTGGTCGCCGTGCTGCCGGAGTACGCGGTCGACATGTTTCTGGCCTGGAGGGCGGCCAAGGATCCCACCTATATCGCGTTCGCCGCCGCCAACATGACCGGCGCCAACCGGCTACTCATCGGAATGGGGTGGTCGGTGGTGTTGCTGGCCTACTGGACGGTGACGCGCCGGACGTCCATCCAGGTCAAGCCGGCCCAGCGCCTGGAGCTCGTGACGCTGCTGGTCGCGACGGTGTACGCGTTCCTGCTGCCGCTCAAGCGGACGCTGTCGATCTGGGACACGGTGTTCTTCATCGGCCTCTTCGTCGTCTACATCCGGGGTGCTAGCCAGGGCCATGTGGAAGAGCCGGGACTGGCCGGGCCGCCGGAGCGGATCGCGCTCTTGCCGCGGGGGTGGCGGCGCGCGGCAACGCTGGCCCTGTTCCTCTTTCCGGCCTATGCGATCTTCCTCTCAGCGGAGCCGTTCGCCAACGGCCTGCTGCACAACGCGCGGCGGCTGGGCATCGAGGAGTTCATCCTCATTCAGTGGCTGGCCCCGCTCGCGTCGGAGTCGCCGGAGTTCATCGTGGCGGTGATCTTCGCGCTGCGCAACAACCCGACCGCCGGCCTGGGGACGCTGATTTCCTCGAAGGTCAACCAGTGGACGCTGCTTGTGGGCATGCTGCCGCTGGTCTATGCGATCTCCGGAGGCCATCTGCAGCCGATGGCGCTGGATGCGCGGCAGGTTGAGGAGCTGTTCCTCACCGCCGCGCAATCGCTGCTGGCCCTGGTCATCCTCGCGAACCTGCAGTTCGGCATGGGGGAAGCGGTTCTCCTGCTGGCATTATTTGCGCTTCAGTTCGCGTTCCCGTCGCCCCAGATCCGGCTCATACTCGGGGCAGTGTACATCCTGATCGCGGTCGGCTACCTGTTCAACGCCAATTTCCGCCGGTCCTGCGCAGCGTTGTTCGCCCACGGCTGGCGCTCGCATCGGTCGTGAGCGTCGGCCAACCGGCAGCCGGTTGACCTCGGCCGCGCTTCGCGGTGTTATAATATCGGCATGGGGAGGCGCGTTTCTGACACGGTTCGTCGGAGGCGATGGCGATGGCACGCAAAGAATCCGCTCGGCGTCAGACCCGCCCGGCACCTCCTGCAGGTCCCTCCCGGAGTCGTAAGGCCGCAGCCGCCTTGCGCCGGCGGTTAGCCCGGGTCGCCGCCGCCGTTTCCTCGCTGCGCCGCCGCAAGTCCAGGTCCGTCGGAGCCCAGGCGGCTTCCGCATCCTCCAAGCGCATGCCGCCCATTCAGCGCCGGTCGGTTGTCCGCAAGCCGGCCCGCGGGCCCAGCGTGCGGGCCGCCGCCAAAGGTAAACGCCCCGCGGCCTCCACCGCGCGTCCCGCCCCGCTCTCCGCCGCGTCCTTATCCATGCCAGCTGCTGCCGCGACGCCGTCCTCCGCCGCCGGCCACTGGGGTGCCGCCGCCAGGCCAGCCGGCACGGACGCGCCGTTTTCCATTCCGTCCGGCTATGGGGACGACCGGATTGTGCTCATGGTCAAAGATCCCTGGTGGGTGTTTGCCTACTGGGAAGTGCAGCCGGAGACTGAGCGCGCCGCGCGGGGGCAGCTCCTGCCGCAGGAGGTCGCCGGACTGCAATCGGTGCTGCGCCTCTACGACGTGACCGACGCGGAGGAAGGCTTGAGGCCGGTGGCCGACCTCAGCCTCTCCGGGTTGGCGACGAACTGGTACATCCAGACGAATGCGCCCGGCCGTTCCTTCATAGTGGAGTTGGGGTTGCTGGCGAACAGCGGCCGCTTCTTGCCGATGGTGCGCTCCAACCCGGTGACGACGCCGCGGTTCGGCCCTTCCGACGTGATCGATCCGGAGTGGGCGGCCAGCGATGACCTGTTTTGGAAGCTCGTGGGCACGATGCCCGGCATCGGCGTGGGAGCCAGCCCGACGTCATGGCACGCCCTGACGGTGCCCAGTCTGTTTTCGGGCACGGTCGTCGGCCAGCCGCCGCGGCCGTCCATCGTCCGCGGCTTCTGGTGCCGCGTGAATACGGACCTGGTGATCCATGGCGTGACGGAGCCGAAGGCCACCGTGCGCATTCAGGGGGTGCCGGTGGCGGTCCGAAAAGACGGCAGCTTCAGCCTCAGGGTTGCCTTGCCGGAAGGGACCCAGACGGTCACCATTGAAGCGACCTCTGCGGATGGGCGTCATGCGAAGACGGTCACCCCGCTCATTACCTTCGGGTGGGCCGGGGCTGCAGCGCCCCTGACCGGATCGCCGGAGGAACGGAACGTCCCGAGCCGACCGGTGCCGCGCCGCGACGAGGAGGCATCCTGATGGACCGGCTCGGCAGCCTCTCCCTCGTGCTGCACACCCACCTGCCGTTCGTGCGCCATCCGGAGCACGAGGACTTTCTCGAGGAGCGATGGCTCTTCGAAGCGATCACCGAAACCTACCTGCCGCTCTTGGAGCGCCTGGAACGGCTGGCGAACGACCGCGTCCCATTCCGGCTGACGATGTCGTTTACCCCGACGCTCTTGGCCATGCTGTCCGACGAGCTCCTGCGCCGCCGGTATGTGCGCCACCTCGAACGGCTCCTGGAGCTGGCCGAAAAGGAGATTCAGCGCACCCGGTGGATGCCGCCGTTCCACCGGCTGGCGCTGTTTTACCATCATCGGCTCACGACGGCGAAGCGCCTGTATGACGGCTACCACCGCGACCTCATCCAGCCGTTCCGGCAGCTCGCGGACGGCGGGCACTTGGAGCCGATCGCTTCCTGCGCCACCCACGGGTTCCTGCCGCTCATGGCCGAACAGCCCGCGGCCGTTCGGGCCCAAATCCGCATCGGCGTGCAGGCCTTCGAGCGGGCGTTCGGGAAGCGGCCCGTGGGGTTTTGGCTGCCGGAGTGCGGCTACCAGCCTGGCCATGACGAGATCTTGGCGCAGGAAGGCGTTCGCTACTTCCTGACCGATGCCCACGGCATCCTGTTCGGCTCGCCGCGGCCCAAGTACGGCGTCTATGCTCCCGCCATCTGCCCCAGCGGCGTCGCCGCCTTCGGGCGGGACCTGGACTCCTCCAAGAGCGTCTGGAGCGCGCAGGAGGGCTACCCCGGTCATCCCGACTACCGCGAGTTCTACCGGGACGTCGGCTTCGACCTGGACTACGAGTACGTGCGTCCGTATCTGAGCGGCGACGGATCCCGAACCAACACGGGCCTGAAATACTACCGCATCACGGGCCAGACCGACGACAAGCAGCCGTATGACCCGGACCGCGCCTTGGAGCGGGCCGCGGAGCACGCCGACGACTTCCTCTTCAACCGCGAGCACCAGCTCCGGTTCCTCCGCTCCATCATGGACCGGGTGCCGAACATCGTCAGCCCCTACGACGCGGAACTCTTCGGCCACTGGTGGTTCGAAGGGCCCGACTGGCTCGAGCTGCTCATCCGCAAAGCGCACGAGCACCATCCGGAGATTCAGCTGGCGGCCCCCTCGGACTACTTCGCGGCGTATCCGGTCAGCCAGCCGCTGATCCCGTCGATGTCCAGCTGGGGCAACGGCGGGTATCACGACGTCTGGCTCAACGGCGCCAACGACTGGATCTACCGCCACCTGCACAAGATGGCGGAGCGCATGACCGCGCTGGCGGGCCAGCGCCGCCAGCCGGATCCGCTGGAAGCGCGCGCGCTCAACCAGCTCGCGCGCGAGTTGCTGCTGGCCCAGTCGTCGGATTGGGCGTTCATCCTGAAGACGCAGACGCACACGACGTATGCCTACCGGCGGCTCCACGACCACCTGGGGCGCTTCAGCCAGCTCTACGACGCGGTGAGCCAGCGCCGCGTCGATGGGGATTGGTTGGCTGGTCTCGAGGCCAAGGACAACCTCTTTCCGTTCTTGGATTACCGCGTCTATGCCGACTAGCGGCGCCATGCCCCCCGCCCCGCACGCATGAAAATCTACTTCGTCATTTCGGAAGTCGATCCCTTCGCGAAAACCGGCGGGCTGGCCGACGTGGGCGGCGCCCTGCCGAAAGCGCTCGCCACCCTGGGACACGAGGTCCGCCTCGTGCTGCCGTTATACCGGCAGATCGACCGCGCCCGATTCGGGCTGCAGCCGTCGAACGTTGCCGTCTCCGTCTCCGTGGGCTCGAAGACGCTGGAGGGCCGGGTGTGGCAAGGGCAGCTGCCGAAGAGCCGCGTGCCGGTCTATTTCCTCGACCAGCCGGCGCTGTTCGACCGGGCGAGCCTCTATCAAGAGCAGGGCAAGGATTATCCGGACAACCTCGAGCGCTTCAGCTTCTTTTCGCAAGCCGCCCTGCGGCTGCTTCCTGCGGTCGGCTGGCAGCCGGACGTCGTCCACAGCCATGACTGGCAGGCGTCGCTCGCGTGCGCCCAGCTGGCGTTCGGGACGGCGCGGCAGGAGCCGTTCTTCGCCGCGATGGGCACCGTGCTGACGGTGCACAACCTCGCGTATCAGGGGTTGTTCCCCAAGGAGCAGTGGGCGCTGACCCAGCTGCCGCCGTCGGCGTTTTCCATCGACGGCTTGGAGTTCTACGACCAGATCAATTGCTTGAAGGGCGGGCTCACGAGCGCGGATGTCATCACCACCGTCAGCCCGACCTACGCGCGGGAAATTCAAACGCCGGAGTTCGGCTGCGGCCTCGACGGCCTGCTGCGCCACCGCGCTGGCGCCCTGACGGGTATTCTGAACGGCATCGACCCGGAGGAGTGGAATCCGAAGACGGACCCCCACCTCGCGGCGCAGTACTCCGTCCAACAGCCGGCAGGCAAAGCCCTCTGCAAGCAGGCCCTCCAGCGCAGCCAGGGGCTACCGGAGCAGCCGAGTCTGCTCATTGGAATGATCCAGCGGTTGGCCGAGCAGAAAGGCATCGATCTCTTCGTGCAGGGCATCGAGGCGCTGCTGGCGCTACCGATGCAGGTGGTCATCCTTGGCACCGGCGACCCGGTCTACCACGACCAGCTCACCCAGCTGGCCCGGCGGTTTCCGGACCGGCTGGCGGTGAACCTGAAGTTCGATAACGCGCTCGCCCACCAAATCGAGGCGGGAGCGGACGCGTTTCTGATGCCTTCGCGCTTCGAGCCGTGCGGCCTGAACCAGATGTACAGCATGCGTTTCGGGACCGTGCCGATCGCGCGGAAGGTCGGCGGCTTGGCCGACACCGTCGTCGACGCCACGCCCGAGACGCTGCGCGACGGCACGGCGACCGGGTTCGTGTTCGGCGAGCACAGCGCCCGCGCGCTCGTGGACGCGGTCACGCGCGCGGTCCGCGCCTATCAGGACCAGGCCCTCTGGACGCGCCTCCGGCAGGCCGGCATGCAGCAGGACCACTCGTGGGACCGCTCCGCCCGCGCCTACGTCGGCCTCTATGAACGGGCGCGAGCCGCGCACGCGCAACCCGCCTCCGCGTAGACCGATCGGCCCGCCATGATCGCCACTGTCACGCTGAATCCATCCCTCGATGAATGGGTGCAGCTGCCACGTCTGCTGCCGGGACGGCTCAACCGCGCCACGGGGTTCCGCCGCGATCCGGGCGGCAAAGGCCTCAATGTGTCGCGCGTCGTCCACACGCTCGGCGGCAAGACGGCCGCCCTGACGTTCCTCGGCGGCGAGGACGGCCATGTGCTGCGGGCGCTGGTGGAGCGGCTGGGGATCCCCTTGCACGCCGTCTCCATCGCCGGAACGACGCGCAACAACTACAAACTTCGGACCGCCCGTCCGTTGGCCACGACGGAAATCAACACGACCGGTCCGCGGGTGTCCGCCGAGAACTTGCGGCAGCTGCAGCGCCGGCTGTTTGCCTGCCGGCCAGCGCCGCGCTGTGTCGTGCTGTCTGGAAGCCTGCCGCCCGGCGTGCCGGCCCAGATTTATGCGCGGTGGATTCGACGGCTGCGGCGGGCGGGACTGTGGAGCGTGCTCGATGCCTCGGGAGAGGCGATGCGGCAGGGCGTCGCCGCCCGACCCTGGCTGGTGAAGCCGAATCTTGAGGAAGCCGAGGAGCTGCTGGGCCGTCCCATCACGCATCGCGGCCTCGTCGCGGCGGTGCGTCGCCTCGCCGCGCTTGGCCCCGAGATCGTGCTGCTGTCGCTCGGGCAGGACGGAGCGGTGCTCGGCACGGCGCGCGAGACGAGCGTGTGGTGGGCCAAGGCGCCCGTCATCCGGCCGCAGGGAGCCGTCGGGGCGGGCGATGCGATGGTGGGCGGGTTCGTGTTGGGGTGGCTGCGGTCCGGGAACCTGCGAGCCGCGATGCGCTTAGGGGTGGCGTGCGGGACCGCGACGGCGATGGCGCCTGGAACACAACTCGCTCGCCGGGCGGACGTCTACCGGTTGTTGCCGCGCGTGGCGATCAGGAAAATCGCGTGAGTCAGCGTCCGGCCGCCGGGGCGGTGGGCGCTGGAGTCTCGCCGGCGGAGGGTGTGCCGGCGGCAGGTGCGGCGTCGACCGGCTGTGCGGAAGCTGGGACCAAACCTTTCAGCCCGCCGCGCTCGTAGGCTTTGCCGGTGACGGTGACGTGTTCGTTCACGAGGTCGTAGACCGTCCCGCTGGGATCGTCGCCGGGATGCTCTCCGAGGAGCAGGTAGAGGGCGCCGGTGCCATCTTCCAGGATGGCCAGCGTCTGTCCGCCGTCGGCCGCTTCATACGTTTCCGACGTCATCTCCGGTCCATGCCGCCCCTCCTTCAGATAGCTGGCCGGATCCACCACCTCGCCGCGGATGGTGACGTCCGATCCGGATTCCGCCGCATGCACGGACGGGAGCACGAGCCACCCCACCCCACCCAACACGCTCAGGGCCAGCCACAGGGAACCGCGGTGTGCCATCAGGACCTCCTCAGGTGTGTGGGGGTATTACAACAGAGCCCCCGGATACTGTCAAGACAGGGTGCGAGGAGTGTGTCAGAGTGCGGTTGACGTCATGCAGGGGCTTTGCTAGACTGATGCACGCCTGACGAGGATGCCGACGACGCGTCGGCGGCCAGGCGCACCGCGGAGCGCACGATGGGGCAACCCCTGATGGCCGGGTTGGCGATGCTGACGGGAGCCATTGCCGTCAGCGTCGGCTGGCTCATGGGTCGCCACGCGCTGCGCGCCGCCCAACGGACCCATCACCGCACGGCCGCGCTTGCCGCCCTCATGGAGGGCTGGCAGGAGTGGTTTATCGGCGGGTTTTCTGGGGCCACCTTGGGCATCCGGTGGCTGTCCGCCCTCATGACCGGCCTTCTCTGGGCGCTGGCCGGAGGGGCGTTGGTCTGGCTCGGCATTCGGCTGCTCGTGTAAGTCCACCCGCTTGTTGGGAGCAAACGTCACTCACCGCATGGCCGTACCTCACGTCGCCGTCATCGGCGCCGGACAAGTCGGAGCGACGACGGCTCACCTCCTTGCCCTCAAGGGGCTCGCGGACGTCACCCTCATCGACATCGTGGACGGCTTGGCGGCCGGCAAGGCGCTCGATCTCGCCGAGTCGGCTCCGGTCGAAGGCTTCACCGGGTCGGTCAAGGGGACGACCGACTTCGACGCGCTGGCCAGCAGCCGTCTCGTCATCATCACGGCCGGGTTGGCCCGCAAGCCCGGGATGTCCCGCGATGACCTGCTCGTCGCCAACGCGAATATCGTCGGCCCCATCGCCGAACGGGCCGCCCGGTTGGCCCCCGACGCCGTCCTGCTGGTCGTCACGAATCCGCTCGACATTATGGTCGCCCTCGCCTTGAGCCGCAGCAAATTCCCTCGCCAGCGGGTGCTGGGCATGGCGGGGGTACTGGACACCGCCCGACTGCGGGCGTTTATCGCCATGCGGCTGGGGGTGGCCCCGACCGACGTCCAGGCGATGGTGCTGGGGTCGCACGGCGACCTCATGGTGCCGCTCAAGCGCACCATCACCGTCGGCGGCAAGCCGCTCAGCGACCGGCTGCCGGCGGCCGAGATCGACCAGCTGTTGCAGCGCACCAAAGACGGCGGGGCGGAGATCGTGGCCTTGCTGAAGCAGGGCAGCGCGTTCTACGCGCCGGCCAGCAGCGTCGTGGAAATGGCCGGAGCCATCCTGCGCAACACGCACGCGACCCTGCCGGCCTGTGCCGCGCTCGACGGCGAATACGGCCTGCGGGACGTGTGCCTCGGTGTGCCCGTCCAGCTGGGGGCCGCCGGGATTGAGCGGATCGTCGAGCTGCCCCTGACGCCGGAAGAACGAGCCGCCCTGGCCGCCTCCGCCGAGTACGTGCGGCAGGGCATCCAGAGCCTGGCGGCGCTGCAAGGAGGGGCGGCATGACCCCGACCGGTCCGGCCCCCGCTCCGATAGTGCATAAGGGGTTGGAGGGCGTCGTCGCCGGCGATACGGCCATTTCCGACGTCGACGGCCAGCAGTGCCAGCTGATTTACCGCGGCTACCCCCTGGATGAGCTGGCCGGCAAGGCGTCGTATGAGGAAGTCAGCTACCTCCTCCTCAACGGGACGCTGCCGACCCGCAGCCAGCTGCGCGACTGGGCCACGCAGTTGGGTGCTGCCCGGACGCTGGAACCGGAGATCGTGTCGCTGCTGAAGGCGCTGCCGCCGCACGCGAACCCGATGGCCGTGCTGCGCACCGCCCTCTCAGCCCTCGGGCTCTATGACCCGGATGCAGAAGATGATTCGCTGGCGGCGACCCGCCGCAAGGCGGTGCGGGCGATTGCGAAGACCCCGACCATCGTCGCGGCCATCGGACGGCTCCGCAAGGGCATGACGCTTCTCGATCCAGACCCCGCACGGAGCCTCGCCGCGAATTTCCTCTACCTCCTGCATGGCAAAGCTCCCAGCGAGCCGCACGCCCGGGCGCTGGACACCTATTTCGTCTTGCTGGCGGATCACGGCTTCAACGCCTCCACCTTCACTGCCCGCACCGTGACGGGGACCCAGTCGGACTACTACTCGGCGGTCGTGGCGGCGATCGGTTCGCTAAAGGGGCCGCTGCACGGCGCGGCCAACCGCAAGGCCATGGAGATGCTGGAAGAGATCGGCAGCGATGACCGCGTGGAATCCTACGTGCAGAAAACGCTCGCCGACCACAAGCGGTTCATGGGATTCGGCCACCGCGTCTACAAGGGTGCTGACCCCCGGGCCAAGCACTTGAAGGCCATCGCCAAAGCGCTCGGGGAAGGCACCAAAGAGCTGAAATGGTTCACCATCTCCGAGCATCTGCAGGAGGCGGTCTGGAAGGCGAAGCAGCTCTACATCAACGTGGATTTTTACTCGGCGTCGCTCTTGCACTACCTTGGCATCCCCACGGAGCTCTTCACGACGATGTTCGCTTGCGCCCGCATGGCCGGCTGGTCCGCCCATATTTTCGAGCAGACCGCCGAGAACCGGCTCATCCGCCCGCTCGCCCGCTATGTCGGCCCCCGTGACCTGAAGTTCGTTCCGCTCGACCAGCGCACAACCTAATGGGCGGGGCCCGCGCCTCGCGGACGCCATGAAACTCCACGAGTACCAAGCCAAACAACTCTTTGCCCGGGCGGGGATTCCCATCCCGAAGGGCGCCGTTGCCACGAGCGCCGACGAGGCCGCGAACGCGTACGAGGCGCTGCGGCAGGCGCGCGGCGGCAGCGGAGCGTTCGTGTGCAGCGTGAAAGCGCAGCTGCACGCCGGCGGACGCGGCAAAGCCGGCGGCGTGCTGGCCGCGGCGAGCGCAGCAGAAGCCCGCGCGCACGCCGCCAGCCTGCTCGGACGGCGCCTCGTCACCAAACAGACCGACCCGCAGGGGCTGCCCGTGTCTGCGGTGCTGCTGGAAGAGCGCATCGGGGCCTCGACCGAGCTCTACCTGGCCGTGACCATCGACCGATTCAACGCCCGCCCCGTGATGCTGGCCAGCCGGCGCGGCGGGATGGATATCGAAGAGGTGGCGGCCTCGGAGCCGTCGGCGATCGTCCGGGATCCGTTCGACCTCACGACCGGGCTGACCGATGCGGCGGCGGACCGCGTAGCCGCGGCCCTGGGGTGCACCGGGACGCTGGCCGCGCCGTGCCGGCGCCTGGCCCAGGCGGCGTGGGCGGTGTTCCAGACGAACGACGCCTCGCTCGTGGAAATCAACCCGCTGGTCGTCACCGGCGACCAGCAGCTGCTCGCCCTGGATGCCAAAGTCACCCTGGATGACAACGCGCTCTTCCGCCACCCAGACCTGGCCGCGTGGCGCGATGAGAGCCAGGAGCATCCGCTGGAGCTCAAGGCCAGCCGCATCGGGATTTCCTACGTGGGGCTGGACGGCACCATCGGCTGCCTGGTCAATGGGGCAGGGCTGGCGATGGCGACCAACGACATCATCAAACTCTCCGGCGGGGAGCCGGCGAACTTCCTGGACGTCGGCGGCGGGGCGAACGTCGACCAAGTGACCAACGCCTTTGCCATCATTCTTGCGGATCCGCGCGTGCGGGTGGTGCTCGTCAACATCTTCGGCGGCATCATGCGCTGCGATTGGATCGCGCAAGGGCTGCTCAACGCCACCCAGCGGCTGGCGGTCACGACGCCCATCGTCGTGCGGCTGGAGGGCACCAACGTCGACGAGGGACGCCAACTCCTCGGACAGGCGAAAGGTCTGAACCTCGTCAGCGAACCGGACCTGGCCTCGGCCGCCCGCCGGGCCGTGGAGCTGGCGCGATGAGCATCCTCGTCGGGCGCGACACCAAGGTGCTCGTGCAGGGCATCACCGGCCAGGCCGGCGCCTTCCACACGGAGAAAATGCTGGAATACGGCACGCGCGTGGTGGGCGGCGTGACCCCAGGTAAAGGCGGCACGGCGGTGCAGGGGGTCCCGGTCTTCAATACCGTCCACGACGCGGTGCGGCAGACCGGAGCGAATGCGACCGTGATATTCGTGCCGGCGAAGTTCGCGCTCGGCGCCATCACCGAGGCGATCGAGGTCCGGATTCCCCTGGTGGTCGTCATCACCGAAGGCATCCCGACCCTCGACATGGTGCGCGTACGGACGCAGCTGGCCGGCACCGCCATCCGGCTCGTCGGCCCCAACTGCCCGGGCCTCATCACGCCGGGGCAGTGCAAGGTCGGCATCATGCCGGGCTACATTCATCAACCGGGCGGGGTCGCCGTCATCTCGCGCAGCGGGACGTTGACCTACGACGCGGTCTATCAGTTGACGCGCGTCGGGCTGGGACAGTCCACCTGTGTCGGCATCGGAGGCGATCCGGTGCTGGGCTCGAGCTTCGTGCACCTGCTGGGGCTGTTCGAGCAAGACCCGCAGACCGACGCGATCGTGCTCATCGGGGAAATCGGCGGCACGGAGGAAGAAGAGGCCGCGGCGTTCATCCAGGCCCACGTGACGAAGCCGGTCTTCGCCTTCATCGCGGGCAAGCTGGCCCCCAAAGAAAAGCGGATGGGGCACGCGGGCGCGATCATCGCCGGAGGCCAGGGCACCGCCGCCGAGAAAGCCGCAGCCCTCCAGGCCGCCGGGGTGACCCTCATCGACAGCCCGGCCGCCATCGGCGAGACGGTGAAAGCAGGCCTGTCGCGCCGACGGGCGACGCCGAAGGCGCATTGACCCCGACGGCGGAGTGTGCTATGGTAAGACTGTCTCCGTCGATGACGGAGGGGAGGACAGGATGAAGGATCGTGTGGAACAAGTCATCAATCGTATTCGACCGGCCGTGCAGATGGACGGCGGCGACATTGAGCTCGTCGACGTGGTCAACGGGCTGGTGAAGGTGCGCCTGGTCGGCAGCTGCCATGGCTGCCCGTCCTCGATGATGACGCTGCGCATGGGCATCGAGCGCGCCATCCGCGCGGAAGTACCGGAAATCACCGGGGTCGAAGCCATCGCCGAGTAAGCCGCGTCCGACGACACGCCGAGGACAACCTCCTCGGCGTTTTTCTTTTTCCCCTCGAAATACTACTTGACAGTTGGGTTTCCAAGTCGTATTATTTTGAGACTCAGTCTCACTAGGACTAAGTCTCAAGTAACCGCCATGCGGCATCCCAACGTCCACAAGCGATTCGCCAAAGTGGAGCAGCTGCTCCAATCCAAGGGCGTCCGGCTCACAGCACAGCGTCGGCTAGTCGTGCGCCGAGCCGTCTCCTACCTGCATTTCACCGCTGAGGAGCTGGTCAGGGATGTCCGGGCCGCGGACCGGTCGGTCGCTCGCGGCACCGTGTACCGGACGCTTGCCATGCTGCACGCGGCCGGCGTGGTCGAGAAGCACGATTTCCGCTACGGCCCGCCGAACTACGAAGTGACGTTCGGCAAGGCGCACCATGACCATCTCATGTGCATCCTCTGTGGGGAGATCATCGAGTTCCAGGAGCCGCGCGTGGAACAGTTGCAGCAGGATGTCGTCCAGCGGTTCGGCTACCAGCTGTTGTCGCATACGCACAAGCTCTACGGCCTCTGCCGCGCCTGCCAGCATGTCGACCCCAAACGGGTCTCGCAGAAACCGCCGCACCTCCACGTCGAAGAGATCGTCGCATGATCCCGCGTCGGGCGGTGCTGCTATGGGTGTGTCTGGCCGCGCTCAGCGGGTGCGCGACCCCCTCGTCGTCGAGCCGGCTGGCGGGGCTGCCGGAGGCGATGTGCAAGCACTGCAACTGTCTGATGCCCGCCGGCCTCGATCCGAACGGGATGTGCCCGGTCTGCGATTGCGGCCGTCGCAACCATCACTGCGTCCGAGGGCGCTGAGGCGATGCTCCCGGACGCGCTCGCGCGGCAGGTGGAGAACGCCCTGCGCAATCTGGCCTACGGCTCCGTCCACTTAGTGGTGCATGAGGCCCAGGTGGTGCGCATCGAGCGACTGGAGCGGATTAAGCTGACCGGTTCACCGGAAGTTCCTGACAATCGTCGTGGTCGACCGACCGCTTCCCCGGAGGTCCGCCGTGCCCAACAGGAGGACTGATGGCTCGTTGGATGGCGGGCGTGTTGGTGGCAGGGGTGTGTGTGGCGGCGGGGGCGGTTCCGGCGCAGGCGCACCTGCGGGATTACCTCGTGAACGAGCAGTACTATACCGCCAAACGCGGCGAGTTCGAGGTCGAACTCTGGAATGACTACAACCTGCCGGAAGCCGACCAGGATGGCACCCATAACTCCAAGCACCAGATCGAAGTGGAGTACGGTGTCACCGACCATTTCCAGCTGGCGTATTACGAAGTCTATACCTGGGATCGCGCCCAAGACTGGGCGCGCGATGGGCTCAAGCTCGAGGCGAAATACCGCTTTGCCGAGGCGGGGCAGTGGCCGGTCGACGTGGCGATCTACGGAGAGTACGCTAATCCTAACGGGTCGCGCGACGAGCACAGCGACACGCTGGAGGGCAAGCTGATCCTGAGCAAGGATCTAGGCCCGTGGAATCTCATCGGCAATGTGGTCTTCGAGCGGGAAATCAACGCACACGAAGAGTGGCAGTTAGAGGTGGTCGGCGGAGTCAGCTACGGGGTCACGCCGCGCGTCCGGCTGGGCATGGAGCTCAAGGATACGCTCGGAGCGCTCGGCGATCTGGGTCAAACAGAGACGCAAGCGGCGTACCTGGTGCCGGGCGTGTACGTGGCCCTGACGCCGCACGTGCGCATCCTCGTCGGCCCCGCGTTCGGCCTGACGGAAGCTGCCGACAATCTGCAAGTGCATAGCATCGTGGAGGTGGAGTTCTGATGGCGGCCCATTCGTCTTTCTTGGACGAGCGGTTGGTAGGCTCCATTTCGTGATGGTGCTCGTGGACAGGACTGGATCAAGGTGGGTGCGATGCTCCAAGCGTTAGTCATTGTGCTCCGGGAAGGCTTCGAGGCATTTTTGATCGTCGCCGTCATCGCGGCCTACCTGCAACGGACGGGCCGCCGTCATCTGCTGCCGGCGGTGGGCTGGGGCATTGTGGTCGCCTTGCTCATCAGCGGGGTGTTGGGGGTCTTCTTGTCCCGATGGGGCATGGACCCGCTGTGGGAAGGGATCCTCGGCTTGGTGGCGGTGGTGCTGGTCTCTACCTTGGTCCTGCAGATGTGGGCGCATGCCAGGCATCTCAAACGAGAGACGGAACAGCGCCTGGAGGCCATCTCCTCACGCCCGTTGTTCGGATGGGTCTCGTTGGGGGTGTTCGTCTTTACCGTGCTGATGGTGGCCCGGGAAGGCGTGGAGACCGCGCTGCTGCTGGTGCAAATCCACGACCCGGCCTTCCTGATGGGAGCTGGCCTTGGACTGCTCGGCACGACGGCCATGGCGGTGCTGTGGGTGCGCTGCAGTCATTTGGTCAACCTACGCCTCTTCTTCCAAGTGACCAGCGTGTTTTTGCTGCTCTTTTTGGGGCAGATCCTGATCTACGCGTTCCACGAACTGTGCGAAGCCGGCGTGCTCCCCAACAGCGAAGCATTCCATGCCGCCACCGAGCCGTTCTCCCCGGAGGGCAAATACGGCAAGTGGTTCTCCATTGTGAGTGTGGCCGTGTGCATGGGATGGTTTGTGGTCGCCTGGATCCGAGAACGCCTCCGCGGCCCTCGCCCGCCGACCACGACTCGCTAGACCCTCCGTCCCTCCAGCCGTCCCGCGTAATCCTCCATACGTCGCGGCTTCGTGTTATAATACTTCCCATCCCTCGCGCTAGCCGTTAACGTGGCCGGCGTGAGGGTTTCACCTCTCGGCCCATGACTGCTTTACGCCTCGCCTTAGCGCAACTCAATGTGACCGTCGGAGATCTGGAGGGCAACCGCCTCCTGATTGAAGGCGCCATCCGGCGCGCCCAGGCCTGGCAGGCCGACCTGGTCGTGGTGCCGGAGCTGGCGGTCGCCGGCTATCCGCCGGAGGATTTGCTGCTCAAACCGCAGTTCATTGAGGCCAACCGACAAGGGCTGCGCCGGTTGGCGTCGTTGGGGCGCGGGGTCACCGCCGCCGTCGGGTTCGTGGAGCGCGACGAGCGCGGCCGCCTGTTCAACGCCGCCGCCGTGCTGGCGGACGGCCGCCTGGCGGCGACGTATCGCAAGCGCCACCTGCCCAATTACGGCGTGTTTGACGAGAAGCGCTACTTTACGGAAGGCGTCTCCGACGTCCTCTTGGACCTGGGTCGGGTGCGGATTGGGGTGACCATCTGCGAGGATCTGTGGAGCCCCAAGCCGTGCCGCGACTTGGCGGCGGCCGGGGCCCAGCTCGTCATCAATCTCTCGGCCAGCCCCTACCACGCCGGCAAGCGGCGGCAACGGGAGGCCCTCTTTGCCCAACGCGCCAGAGCCAACCGGGTGGCGATCGCCTACTGCAATCTCGCGGGGGGCCAGGACGAGCTGGTGTTCGACGGAGCGAGTTTCGTGCTGGATGCCCGCGGCCGGCGCATCGCGCAGGCGGCCCAGTTTCGGGAGGACTTTTTGTTGGCCGATCTCTCCCTCGATGCGCTCGGCCGCCCGCGCCCTCGTCGAGGCGCCGCGGTTCGTGTGCCGGCGGCGGTCGGCGCGCGTCCGCAGCTGCCCGCCGCCTCGGCTCGCCTCCTGGATCCGGTCGAAGAAGTCTATGAAGCGCTGGTCTTGGGCGTGCGGGACTACGTGCGCAAGAACGGCTTCTCCGCCGTGGCGCTGGGGCTATCGGGCGGCATCGACTCCGCCCTGACGGCCTGTCTGGCGGTCGACGCCCTGGGTCCTGGCCAGGTGCACGGGGTGGTGATGCCGTCCCGGTATTCTTCCAAGGCAACACAGGCCGATGCCAAACGGGTGGCCCAGGCGCTGGGTATGGAGGCGATCGAGCTGTCCATCGAGCCACTCTTTGGAGCCTACCTCCGCGCGCTGAAGCCGCTCTTCGGCGCTCGGCCGGCGGATATCACGGAGCAGAACCTCCAAGCCAGGATCCGGGGCAATCTGCTGATGGCGCTGTCCAACAAGTTCGGCTGGCTCGTCCTGACGACCGGCAACAAGAGTGAGATGGCGACCGGCTATACGACGCTGTACGGCGACATGGCCGGAGGCTTCGCCGTGATCAAAGACGTGCCGAAAACACTGGTCTACCAGCTGGCGAGGTTCCGCAACCGCCGCCGGCCGGCCCCCATTCCGGAGAGCGTGCTGGCGCGCGTGCCGACGGCGGAGTTGGCGCCGAACCAGTCCGACCAGGACACGCTGCCGCCCTACGACGTCCTGGATCGTCTGCTAAAGGCCTACGTCGAAGAAGACCGCAGCCTCCGTCAGATCCTGCGGACCCACCACGCCAGCCCGCCCGTGGTCCAGCGCGTGCTGGAGATGGTCGACCGGTCGGAGTATAAGCGCCGCCAGGGTCCACCGGGGATCAAGATCACGCCGAAAGCGTTCGGGAAAGACCGCCGCATGCCGATCACCAACCGGTTCCACGAGACGCTGTAGCCGCCATGTACCGCGTCTTCTTTGTGACGGATGACTGGGACCGCAAAAAGCCGCTGAAGGGAGAGCTGCTCTCGCAGGGCTTCGCCGTGACCCAGGCCGGCTCGACCGAGCTGTTCCGGGAGGAGTTCGCGCCCCCGAAGGCGGTCGATCTCCTCATCGTGGATTTGGAGCGGTGCGCCACCGACAGCGCCAAGCTCTGCCATGCGCTGAAGCGGGATGTTCCCCTGAAGGGGCTGCCGCTCGTCCTCCTCGTGACGGAAGCGCACTTGGGCCGGCTCGATTTCGGCTGGGGCATCGAGGATTACCTGACCCTCCCGGTCACGGCCAAGCGGCTGGCGGAGCGGCTGAACTTCCTCATCTGGAAGCTGCACCGCGTGACTCCCCAGAACGGGTTTTCGCAGGGTGGGCTCGTCATTGACTTCGAGCGCTACGAAGTCCACGTGAAGGGCGTTCCGGTGGACCTGACCTACAAAGAGTTCGAGCTGCTAAAATTCCTGGCGACCCATGCGGGCAAACCGTTCACCCGCGAGGAGCTGCTCAACAAGGTGTGGGGCTACGACTATTACGGCGGCACCCGCACCGTGGACGTCCATATCCGGCGCCTGCGCGCCAAGCTCGAGTCCGGCGGGACGGCGTATCTCGACACCGTCCGCAACGTCGGCTATAAGTTCATCGGGTCCGCCGCCTAGTCTCCCCGCCAGACCCTTCCGGGCGAATTTTGGCCCCCGCTCTTGCCGCAAGCGGCTCCCGTCAGGTATAGTTAAAACAAATCGGACGTATGACCCTCGAAACGCCACACCCGGAGTAATCCGGGGCCGGAAAGCCACGGGTCCTTGGAGAGGATCGCCAGGCTGCCGAACGGGGCACCGCCAAGGATCGCCGGGTTGCCGAACGGGAGGGATCTCCCAAGGCTACCCGGCATTTTTGTTGGAGCGGATGAAGCGATGCGACAACGCACCAGACGCACACAGCGCGGCATGACCCTGGTGGAGGTGCTCATCAGCACCGGCCTGCTGGTCGGCGGCGGCGGGGCCATCCTCGCCGGCATGTACCAGGGGCTCATCTTCGTCGACTACATGAACGACCAGCAGGTCGCGATGAACGCCGTGCAAGGCAAGTTGGAAGAACTGAGCGCGCTGAGTTTTACTGAGCTCGGGACGCAGTACGCGGCCGCCTACACCCCGGCCGGCATGCGGGTGTGCGCCGGCGAGGACGCCAACTGCAACGGGGTGCTGGATAACGGCGAAGTAGATGTGAACCGGAATGGGAGGGCCGACCGGCTGATGAGCGGCGTGAATGGCAGCCCGGCCGGGACCCTGCATATCCGCATCAGCACGACGAAGGGCGAGGCCAAGGAAGACGCCACCCTGCTGGACGTGCACGTGGCCGCCAGCTGGGTGACCCGCGGACGCTGCATCGGCGGGGAAGACCGCAACTGTAACAGCCTGCTCGATACCAGCCCGACGAACGAAGACCGGAATGCCAATGGATGGCTGGATGCGCCCGTGATGGCCAGCACGCGGCTCGCGATCAAGAACTAGCGGGAATGAGGGTGAAGATGTCTGCACAACACGAAGGTCGATTGAACCGCTCGAGCGGATTCACCTTGGTCGAGCTCATTACCGTGCTCGTGCTCGTGGTGGTGGTGGGGCTGGGGGTGGTGCTGAGCCTGACCCGGACGAATGAGCAGACGTGGCTGCGCACGGACACTATGATTGCCAGCAATACGTCCGCCCAGCGGGCGCTGGACCGGCTCACGGCGGATCTCCGGCGAGCCAAGCGGCAGTTCCTGCGCTGCGACCCTCAAAATGTGAACAATCCCGTTGACGACGTCCTCCAGTTCTATCCGCTCAACAACACGCCGCAAGTCAGCTATTTTGTGACCGCCGGCACCTTGTATCGCGAGCAGGGCGGCACGCCGCTTCAGGTGGCGGCGTCCGGGATCACGGCGTTTCAGCCGGTCTGTGCTGCCAACGCGGAGCTGGTGCAGATTCTGCTGACGGCCCGAGTGAAGGGGTTGGCGGGCACCATGGACCAGACACTCATGACGCAGGTACGGGCGCAAAACCCTTGAGGAGGTGAGGAGCCATGCGTCGGATCGGAACGAGCCGTCGGGGAATGCTGCTGATCACAAGCTACCTGCTGTTGGCGATCTTCCTGGTGTACTCAAACGTGATGACCATGCGCTCCATCACTCAGCGTATGGCCAGCGACCGGCTGCGCCAGCGCTATCAGGGGACGGACTTGGCACAGGGGAGCGTGGAAAACCTCCGCGAAGAACTCTACCAGTTTCTCGCCTCGACCATCTACGCGGAGGCCGGGCCCTGCGGCGGCCGTGCTGACTGCGCGCTGGCCTGGCTGGACACGCTCTCCAGCACCAGCGGCGGGACCGGGACGAAGTTCAACCCGGACGGCAAGCATCCGAACGGCATCACCCAGGATACTCCCCTGACGATCAGCAAGCTGCCGACCGTTGATCCGAAGGCGATCACTGATCCAAACTGGATGCCACGCGCGTGGGTCGTCCGGGTCAAAAACACCGAAGACATCAACGGCAACGGCATCAAGGACCCCGGCGAAGACGTGAACGGCAACGGGGTGCTGGACATCAACGGCGGCGTGTTCGGCCCGCGGCTGGTGACCATCCAGGGCCGGGCGACCGTGGGTGGGCTGGAGCGGGTGGTGCAGGCCGATTACCTGTTCCTGCTGACCACGGCCAACATCTTTCGCTACGCGTACTTCCTCAACAACTTTGGATGGATGGAGCCGAAGAATAACAACATGGTCGTGAACGGCGATATCCGGGCCAACGGCAATCTGCACTTTGGCAGCTCCACGCCAGACCATCTGAAGCTGCAGGGTAATTTGTATGCGTCCGTGAACCCGAACGCTCTCGATCCGCTCACGGGCCGGGTATCGGACGGCTCCATCACCCGCGGCCCGTCCCTGGTCAACTGTGAGAGCACCAAGTGCGCGGGCAATGAGAGGAGCGCCCTCGACTACTGGAAGGGCAAGCCCGGAGAAGCCCGGCCGACCCGGCGCCTGACGCTGCCCGGACAGCCGTCCATCAATCGCACGAATGTCGTGCTGCCGGAGGGTCAAGGCTGGAACACGGAGGGGCCCACGTTCCCCGAGCCCCAGCTGTTCACGAAGCAGAAAACCGAGCCGATGCCGTATCTGGGCGACCTGAACCTGTACCGGCAGATGGCCGCCAGCGCCAATAGCAGCCTGCTCTACTACGTCAAAGACACCAGGGGCAGGTACACCATTCCCAAGACGATCTCACAGGCCTACACCAGCACCGACCCGCTGGTGCTAATTGGGACGACGGATAACCCCATCCGGATCGACGGACCGGTCGTCGTGCCCGGCGATGTCATCATCAAGGGGGTGATCGCCGGCCGCGGGACGATCTATGCCGGCCGCAACGTCCACGTGATCGGACAATTGGAGTACAAGAAGAAGTTCGTCGTCCCGCAGCTCGAGCGGGACCCCACCACCGGCATCGTCCAGGTCTTTGATGACGGCGTCGGCTGGCAGTCCCGCCAGAAGCTGGGGAAGGTGTGCGCCGACGGTACCTACGTTCCTCCCCTGCCCAATGGGACCATCCCATCAGGAGGGTGCTAAGATGTCGCGGCTGCTGCGCAAGACGCTTGCCACCGTTGCGGGTGTGGCCATCGTCGGCCTGCTGGCGGCTTGGGGAGCGCCAGGGGCGCTGGCAATCGGTGACGGCTGCGTGCCCAGTTGCAGCAGATACGACCCCGGCACGCAACCGACCTGTACGAATTGGACCGTGGAGTGGACCGATGGCTGTGGCGGAACCTGCTCCCGCTCGTTGCTCTGGGGCAGCTGCAACGCCCCGGCTCCCACCACGTGCGAGCAAGTCACCCGCGGCACGCAGACCAGCCGCACGGGCGGGTGTACCCGAAGCTGCACCAGGAAGGGTCCGGACTGTGACCCGCCTGAGGCGAGCTCGCCCTACCGGCCCTACGGCTTCGCGGTGCCGGGCGACCCGACGTACGGATTTTCCCAGGTGGCCAGCTTTGTCAGCAAGTACAAGACCCCGGAAACCAATGACTTGGTGGGGCTGTCCGCCAAGGGCAACATCATCATCGGGGACTACACCTCCGGGGGGTTCAACACCTACGTCAAGCCGAAGCTGCAGTCCGGCGGAGCGGAGTCGCTGGTGCAGCCCTACGCGGTGGATCCGTCGGATGCGAGTTTGGGCTACGACAACACCACTCCGGCGGCCTGCGGCGGCCGGTCCCCCTGCTTCAACGGCCACTACACGGACCGTGACGGCGGCAAATATACCGATGGCACGGCCGGGCGAAAGTTTTACGAATCCTCGTTGCCGGCCGCGCAGTTCAAGGCGCTCATCGATACGAACGACGAGCTGTACCGGTACGGCAACAGCGCGCGCATCGACGCGGTGCTGTACACCAACCACGCCATCGCCGGCTACGTCCCGCCGAAAAACAACAAGAAGAAGCTCAGCATCGACGGCACCATGGTCGGACGGGACGATGCCATGGTCGTCGACGCCGACTTCACCATCAACCACGACATGCGGCTCAATATGGCGTCCAGCGACTTGGGGCTTCCGGTCGCCGTGACCAGGCCCCGGCTGGTGCGCTGGGAAGAGTGTTCCACCGGCAGTCCGTGCCAGTAATCCAATCCCGCTCGAGGGCGGCGTGGGGACCAGGCATGCCACGCCGCCCGTACTGTTTGTTACCTCGATTTAACCTGCCAGAGATACCCGCGTAACATCCTGCCGCTATCCTTGCAGGCAAGTCTGACGGAGCCTGCATGGCGAGTTTACTCCAGCTTCAATTCGGCGATCTGCGGATTGACCTCGAGCGCTACCAAGTCCTCTTAGGGGACCGGTCGCTCATGTTGTCGTACCGGGAGTACGCGCTGCTGGTCTATCTGGCCGGCCGCGCCGGCCAGGTGGTCCACCGGCGCCAGCTGCTGGAAGAGGGGCTGGGGCGGCACGACCTCGGTGGCTTGCGGATGGTGGATGAGCATATCCGGCATCTGAAGAGCGTGTTGGAGCGTGACGGCCGCTTGTTCATCCAGGCCGTGGATGGGGTCGGCTACCGGTTTGAGCTGCCGGCCGGCATGGATGGGCCGGCGCACATGTAACAGAGATTTAACATGGTTGTGATACGCGCGTAATGCGCAGCGCGTATCCTTGTGGGCATTCTGCGTGACGGAGCGTCAGTTCGAAGGTCAACCAGGAGGGGGAGGATGCGGTGGGGACAGGCGATGGTAGTCGGGTTGTTAATCAGCGCCGGGGCCGGCGTCGTGTGGGCGGATGATCCGTCCATGGACGGGGACAAAGCCGAGCTGCAGGTGCTGAAGGCTCGCCTTGAAAAGCTTGAAGACAAGGTCAATGCTGCAGAGGCCTCGGGGAATTCGAACCTATCGGGAGCGGTTCTTGCGCTGCCCAGCGGGCTTCAGGGAGTGGCGATGAGCGGCTACGTGGATACCGCCTATACCTATAACTTCAACCGGCCGGACACCGGTGTGGGGCGCACGAACCGCGGACGCGTGTTTGACGTGAACCCGAACAGCTTCACACTCCACGCGGCCAAACTCGTGCTCGAGAAACCGTTGTCCGACAGCGCTCCGGTGGGATTCCGAACGGATCTCATGTTCGGTGATGATGCCGAGGTCATCCACTCGACCGGGCTCGGCAACGTCGTGGCCGGCGACAACCCCACCGCATTTGACCTGCAACAGGCCTATGTGGCGGTCCGGGCGCCGGTCGGCAACGGTCTGGACATCAAGCTGGGCAAGTTCATCACCCTGCTCGGTGCCGAGGTCATCAATAGTCCGGAAAACTGGAACTATTCCCGCTCGTATCTCTTTGGTTTCGCCATCCCGTTTACACATACCGGGGCGCTGGCCACCTACTCGCTGGGCGAGCTGGGGTCCACCAGCTTCGGGATCGTGAACGGCTGGGACATCGCGGATGAGAACAACTCCTTCAAGACCATGCTCGGCAATGTCACGCTGACACCGGTCAAAGGGGTGACGCTGTCGACGAGTTTGATCACCGGGGCCGAGCGGGCCTCGGACAACGGCAATGACCGCACCGTGCTCGACCTGGTGGCGACGTGGCAGCCCCTGGAGCAGCTGACGCTCATGGCCAACTATGACTACGGCCACGAGGCCAGCATCACGCACGGTGGCACGACCGCGGGCAGGGACACCGGCAACTGGAGCGGAGTGGCGCTCTACGCGAAATACGCCGTGACCGACACCTGGTCGCTCGCCGGCCGTTGGGAGATGTTCAACGACATGGATGACGTGCGGACGGCCCTGACCGGTCCGACCGGCACCGAGGTCTTGGAAGGGCTGCGGTTGTACGGCTATACGCTGACCAGTCAATGGCAGCTCTACAAGCACCTCCTGGCCCGGTTGGAGTACCGCCACGACACGTCGAACGAGCGCGTGTTCTTCAACAAGTCCAGCTTGTTCCGAACCTACCAAGATACCGTGGCGATGGAGTTTATCGCGCCCTTTTGACAGTCCTCGATTGTCGCCTGTCCAGTCTGGCGAATGTAGGACAGGAGCCCCGCCCTCGGGCGGACCGGGGGCGGGGCGCTCCCCTCGGGAATATTCAGGGACGTTGAGACAGCTCAGTCAGGTTGAACTGTACAGTGCACGTCGGGTGAGGACACCCCAACGCAACGGGAGGGTCTGATGGGAACGACAGCGACATCGGGGTGGGCCGTACTGTGGTTTTTGTTGGGGTTCACCATCCTGGGGACGGCGGGAACTGGGGGCGGCATCCTCAGCATCCTGGGGGGTGCTGCGGTGATCGTCTTTTCCGGCGTCTTGTTTAAGGCCGCCCGGGCGAAGGAGGAATAATGCGACTCATCGGAGTCTTGTGCGTGTTGGGAGGGTGGGCCCTGGCGGTCGCCGGGCTGTTCATCACCTCCTCCACCGGAGGGCGGATGCTGATCGCCTGCCTGGGGATCGGCGTGTCTCTCTATGGCAGCCTCGGCGTGTTGAACGGCTACTATCTCGAGCGCGCCATATGGAAAAAGTAACCTGCCAGCAGGAGGCGAATCGAATGACAGGGCATATGCGCACGACTGGGCTGCTCATCGCCGCGCTCGGCCTGATCGGGGTGCTAGGTTTTGCGGCGCCGATCCGGGCCGCGGAGCTTAACGCAGCCGATACCGTGCTGACTGGGATTTCCACGCCTAAGGCGGAGGACATTGCCGCGAAAGGCGATCCGGGGGCCGAGCTGTATGGCACCGCCAATGACGTCACCATGGCCGATGCCAAAAAGGGACTGACCCTGGCCGACCTGGCCAATCAAGCGGGGCAGAATAAGGTCGCCATCAACTTCGTGTGGACCTTAATTGCCGGCTTCCTGGTCATGTTCATGCAGGCCGGATTTGCGATTGTGGAGACCGGGTTGTGCCGTGCGAAGAACGCCAACCACACCATGATGATGAACTTCATGGTGTACGGGCTGGGATTGTTCGCCTATTGGGTGTGCGGCTTTGCGATTCAGATGGGCGGCTCCGCCCCGATTGCGAACCTGGGCGGCGTCTATCCCGTCAACAGCGAGTATGTCGTGAACTTCCTGGGCAAGCCCTGGGCGCTGTTTGGGACGAAGGGGTTCTTCTTGAGCGGGGCCACGTATGACGTCGGCGTTATGGTCCTGTTCCTGTTCCAGATGGTGTTCATGGACACGACGACGACCATCGTCACAGGCTCCTGCGCGGAGCGGTGGAAGTACTCTGCCTTCGCCGTTTCGACGATTTTCCTGGGCGCGCTCATCTATCCGCTCTTCGGCAACTGGGCGTGGGGTTGCGGCTGGCTCTCTCAGCTGGGTGTGAACTTCGGGTTAGGGCACGGGTATTGCGACTTTGCGGGCTCCGGCGTCGTGCACGCGGTGGGTGGACTGACGGCTATGGCCGTCGCCATGCAGCTTGGCCCGCGCATCGGCAAATACAACCGGGATGGCAGCCCGAACGCCATTCCAGGGCACGATCTCTCGTATGTGATGTTGGGCTGCTTCATCCTGGCGTTCGGCTGGTTCGGGTTTAACCCGGGCAGCACGCTGGGAGCCTCGGGCAACGGGGCGCTGCGCATCGGCAGTATCGCGGTGAACACCATGCTGGCCGGATGTACCGGCTCCTTTGCCGCACTGCTCTACATGTGGATCCGCTACGGCAAGCCGGATGCCTCCATGGCAGGCAACGGGTTGCTCGCTGGTCTCGTGGCAATCACCGCTCCCAGCGGCTTCGTGAACACCCTCAGTGCTGCCATCATCGGCTGGGTGGCGGGCATCCTGGTCTGTCTCGGGGTCGAGTTCTTTGACCGGGCTGCGAAGATCGATGACCCGGTGGGGGCCATGTCCGTTCATGGCATCAATGGCCTCTGGGGCGTGCTCTCCGTTGGGCTCTTCGCCGACGGCCGCAGCAACTACGGGGGCAGTTGGAACGGCGTGTCCGGCTCCGTCACGGGGTTGTTCTACGGCGACGCCGGCCAGCTCGTGGCTCAATTGATCGGGATCGCGACACTGGTGGGTGTGATCTTTACCATGTCCTATCTCGTAAACTGGCTGGTCGATCTCGTGGTGGGACAGCGGGTCGCCGCAAAGGTCGAATTGAATGGCCTGGACATTCCCGAAATGGGGGCGTTGTGCTACCCGGACTTCCAATTGAAGGCCTCCGACTATCCTGTGGCGGCCGGGGGGAGCAGTGTAGCGTCCTCAGCAGCAGCTTACAAAGGGTAACGGAGGTTCTCATCATGGCGTCGACCTTCATCTTTGGCCTGGTTTCAATCGTCGTGTTCGTGGTGATTGCCGCGGCCAAGCCGGGAAAGAGCTTGTTTAGCTGAGTGTGGCTATTGAGGAGCCGCGGGGCCTGGCCCCGCGGCTCCTCAGATACACCAAGGAGACAGCGGCATCATGAAACTCATTACGTGTATCATTCGGCCAGACAAGCTCGATACCGTCGCGGATGCGCTGGATAAGCAGCACATCGTCGGCATGACCGTCGCCGACGTCCGGGGCTTCGGCCGCCAGAAGGGCCAGGTCGAGCACTACCGGGGCGGGGAGTACACCATCCGGTTCATCCCGAAGGTG
>Ga0209726_10000641_pt1 | contig 63667 bp, 74 predicted proteins | sample Subgrocontami54m_FD_187453 | JGI IMG/M metagenome (GOLD analysis project Ga0209726, IMG submission 187453) | Subsurface groundwater microbial communities from S. Glens Falls, New York, USA - GMW46 contaminated, 5.4 m (SPAdes) (version 3) | ecosystem: Environmental > Aquatic > Deep subsurface >...
GGCCCTGGCGTGTCAGAGCTTCCGCAGTGTAGGGCGACGTGCCGAGCCATTCGACGCGCGGCGCCGCCGGGTCGCTCGTCACTCGAAACGCCAGGGCCGGCTGCTCCGGCGCGAGATTGTTCTTGGGCGAGGCGAGGATGGAAACGCCGGGGCGGCGCGGGTCGCGGGCCACGAACCAGGGCAGCCGGCACACGCCCATGAAGGACATCGGGCCCAGGCCGCGGTAGAGCGCGCTTCCCCTGCCATATTTTGCCAGGTGGCGCATAAGGAGGATCGCGCAGCGGAGTTCCTCGGCAAGGCGGCTGAGCTGCTCCATCAACTGGCGCGCTCCGTCGTTCGTCAGTCCGCTTTCGAGTTCCAGAAACGCCGCCAGCGGATCGAGCACGACGAGCTTGGCCTGGGTATCGACAATCTCTTGGCGAAGCAGGGCAAGGTCGCGCGGCAAGCGCGGCCAGGGCCGATTCCAGGGCCAAACAAAGGCCCGGTCCGGGTCGGCGCCCAGGGCGTGCAGGCGTGGCTTGACCGTGTCGCCGTCGTTGTCTTCGGCGCTGAAGATGAGCGCGTTGGCCGGCTGATTCGCGTAGAGCAAGCGGCTTCGCTTGCTTGTGTCCACGCCCGGTGCATGGTCGGGCAGCGCGGACGCCGGCGGTTCGCAAGGCACAAGCGCGGACGCTTGTGCTACATCCGCCGGCGCATCGGGCCAAGGCCGACCGGTGCTCAGCCGCGCGCACACGTCAAGCGCCAGCCACGATTTGCCCAGGCCGGGGTCGCCGTCAAAAAGAGTCAGTTTTCCCAAGGCGAGCCGGCCCGGCCAAAGCCAGTCGATTGGCCGGGCGACAATGCGCGAGATGGGTTGAGCGAACATGGCAGGGACTCGCGAAAGAGAATGTGCGCAATCTAGGCGAGCGCGTTCCGGCTTGCTCATTCCCAATTGCGGTAGTGGGTCAGTTTGCTGTGTTGTGGTGCGGGCGTCTCGCCTGCATCGGTGCAGGCGAGACGCCCGCACCACAAACTGACCCACTACCCCAATTGCAGTGGGTTTGCCGTGCGAAACCATGCACGACCGAGGACATGTAAGCCTCTACATTCCCTTGTACCCCAGCGGCGGCGAAATCGCGATGTCGGTTGTGCAATTTTTTTCGGCAATCCAACCGATCGTCGTCAGCAGGGGGGGGGACACCCACCTCGTGTCAGGTGATGCCTGCATTTTTTGGGACACAAAGTCAATGATGCCAGGGAGATGGGTCGATGAGATCGTGCCAACCGTGCTGAATTCCTGTCGTCGTCTACTTCACCGCATATTCCAGCGAGACAATCCCCGTCTTCTGGTAGATTCTGTGCCCGGTCAGCCTCAATTTCGCTGGCGTATAGGGCGGGGGCAGCAGCGGAATCCCGCCGCCCAGCAGCACCGGGATGATCGCGACCTCGACCGTGTCCACCAAACCCAGGCCGAGCAGACTGCGAAACAGCAAGCCGCCGCCGAACAGCCAGATGTCTTTGCCGCGCTGTTTGCGCAGCGCGGTGAGCGTCTTCTTGACGTTCTTGGAAACGATCGTTACGTCCGGGTGATCCTTTTGCCGTAGCGTTTTCGAAAAGACGACCACCTTCATGCCGTACATGCCGGCGCCGCCCTGCTTTGCGATGAGCTCGAACGACCTGCGGCCGACGAGCATCGTGTCGAACTGGCTGAAGATCGCGTGGAAGTCGATCTCCGGATCCATGATGATCCAGTCGAACTCGCCCTTGGGACCGGCGATGTAGCCGTCCAAGCTGGCGGCGACTTGGTAACGAATGCGGCGCATGACAAACTCCACCGTAGATGATTCGCAAGGTTGCGTTTTTTGCGCACTAGGCAACGCACTCGTTGCACGCCCGGTAATGCTCGGCAAGCCTTCTGGCAGCCGTAACCAATTCCTCATCTTCGGCATCCCAAACGGCTTCGACTTTTGCGCCGCGCGCCAACGTCGCAAGATTCGCGACGAGCTGCCCTAGACGCAGATCAGGCGCCCGTTCGCTTAATTCCGCAAGCAGGGCCAGAAGTTCTTGGCGATTCGAATTGATCATGGCAACATGTCCTCAACGGTCGGAAATTGTCCCACGGGGGTCAAAAGGTCATCGATGACTTCCACACGCACTGTCTGTCCGGGCAGAAGTTTGGCGAGCGGATTCTCGCGGGCGCGCATGTGGTAGTAGCAGTAGACTTCGACGTGACCGATCCGGCCCAGGCGATTTTCTTTGAGGATGCGGTCCTTGGCTTCGATGATATGCGGCGTGCTGCGGCGCTGCGTGCCGACCTGCACGACTTTGCGCTGCCGCCGCGCCGCCGCCAGCATCGCCTGCCCCTCGGCCACATCGACGCTGATCGGTTTCTGCACGTAGACATCGGCCCCCGCCTCGACCGCGGCGATCATTGCTAGCGCGTGCCAATGGTCCGGCGTGGCGACCAGGACGATGTCGAGGTCTTTTTGCCGCAGCATTTCGCGATAGTCTCCGTAGGTGCGCGGCTTGTTGCGCGAGCGCTGGCGGGCGGCGGTCATCTCGGCGGCTTCGTTGAGCATGCGGCGATCGACATCACACAGCGACACGACCTCGACCGGCGCGACTTGGATGAGCCGGAAGAGATCGATCTTGCCGTACCAGCCGCAGCCGATGAGCCCGACGCGCTTGGGCTTCTGATCGGCGAGATCGTCGGCGTAGGCGTTGGCGGCGGACAGGGCCACGCCGCCGGCGCTGGCCCCGAGGAAATGGCGGCGGTTCATGGGTTGGACCTCCGAAAGACTGTGGCGCGATCGGTTTGATGGGAGCCGACGCTATGATAGTCAAAAAGCCGGAAATGAGGACGCTATGCTCGCCATGGAGTGGTTTTTCATCGGCGAATAAGCAAAAGGGGCTTCAGCGGTTGTCTTCCCATCGGCGTCATCTGCGCAATCTGCGGTTCATCGATCAGCACACCCGCTAGTAATTGAACCCCGTCGACACTTGCACGCCGAACAGGCTGAGGTTGTCGTCGCGCTGGGCGGCGTTGCCGTCATCTTGGCCAAAGCTTGGGCAAGTTGCCGGGATTGACAAGAGGCTGCGTAGATTGGATGGGTACTGCCCATTCTCAGATGCCCTGCTCCAGAGAGATCGTGCGCTGCCTGGACACGCTCTTCGCAGCGCTAGGGCGCGACAACGACAAACTGTCGGGACTTTGTCGCTCACATGCGCACGCAAAGCCGTGGGCATGGCGTCCGGCGCTGCGTGGACCGGGGCTAACGGCACGGGGGCGAAGCCTGGACAAAACGCAGTTTCACGGAGATCCTTTCAGAATCCAATACGGCTCATGCGCCTCCGTCGTGGCGGGCTTCAGGCGCTGGCCGATCGGCAGCGGGTTTTTTTTCCAAATGCTGGCGAGATCGTCCAGCACGGGTCGCGTGGAAAATGCGTAATCGTGGCCCAGGAACCCCGCTTGGATGGGCGAGACGTCGATGGTTTCCAAAAACGGCGTGTGCGAGGGCACCATGTCGGCGCCGGCCATCCCGGCGCGAGCGTTCTTGTGGATCGTCCGCGAAGTTTTCAAGGCGCGGTCGTGGTCCGAGGCGTACAAGGTGATCGGCACGCGCAGCCGCAGCAAATCCGGCACGAATTTGAGCAGGAAGCTCTGGCGGTTGATGTCCGGCGCGGCCAGCACCACGCGTGGGAACCGGTCCAACTTGTCCCAATGTCGGCGCTGGAGGTTGATCAGCGTCTGAGCCATGGCGCGGTTGCCCATGCTGTGGGCGATCAGATAGATGCGCTGCGCCCCGGATTGCTCGGCGACTTCCTGCAGAAATTGCTCGAAAAACTCGTGGCTGTAATCGACGGCTTCCTCGTCGGCGGCATAATCCTCGACATGGCCGCGGGCGGGCCAACTGAAAAACAACGCGGGGCCGGGGAAGTTCAAGTCCGTCTTGAGCGCCGCGGCCCGAAAAGCCACTTCGCGGAAATTGTTGTTGAACCCGTGGATGTAAACGAAGGCCTCCAAGTGCGGATTGCCCGCGTGGTGGACGCGCAGCTGCACTTCCTGAAAGAACTCGGTGCGCCGCGCCGGCTCGAAACGCTGCGGCAGCGCCAGGAAAAAGAAATGCTCCTCCTTGTCCAGTTCCTCGCGGATGATCGTGCCGCTCGGCACCTTGATTTGCCCGGGCTTGCGTTGCGGCGGCATCGAGACGCGGCAGATGCCGTATTCCAAGGCATCGGCAAAGTTGCAGGTGTACACGATTTCGGGGCCTTCGTCATCGAGCTTTTGAGCGGCGTTGTGCCAGGCCACGGCCGCCCACGTTCCCAGCCAGCCCGCCGACCAGAGCACCGCGACACTCGCCGCCTTCACCGTCGTGGACAACTGCGCCAGCCGACCGATGGTGCGCGCGCCGTACCAAACGCCCAAGAAGAGAAGTGCCGACCCCGCGGCCAGCACGGCCAGAAACCAGGTTTGCGGTTTGGCCCACCATTCCTCCGTGAACCAAGCGACCGCCCCCAGCCCGGCGACCAATAACGCTGCGAGCGCGAGGTTGCCGCGGGCGCTGAGCCAGCTTGCGAAACGAATGTACCCCGGAGGCCCGCAGCAGACCAGAAACAGCTTCAAGCTGACGATCCAACCCAGGGAGGTGAAGAAGTAGTCCCGCAGGATTTCGTGGCGCATTTGCTCGCGCGGGTCCTCATCTTGGCCGCGCGGCTTGCGATTGGTGCCGTAGAAAACCTCCACGCCGTGGTTGACGACGCTGGGCGCCGGTTCAACGCTGGGCGGAACCGGTATGACCTTCTTGACGACGGTGAGGGGCTTGGTTTCCTTGGCGATCTTTTTGGGCCCATCGGCGCTCTTCGCCTTGTCGGCGCTGCTGGGCTTTTCAATGATGCCGTCGGTCGTAGCGCCTTTGTCTTTCGCAAAGCCTTTATATTTCAGAACACCCCCGTCTTTGGCAACAACGCCGTCCTTGTCGAAACCCTTGGCTTTGTCGGCGTCCTTGGGCGCGATGATCGTCTTGTCTTTGTCACCCTTGGCGGGCTGCATTTGTGCCGGACAGCCGGCCACGCCGACCGTCAACAGGCCGACTGCCAAGGTGATCAGGACCACGCGCACCAGGCGCTGCATGGGCTGGCTCCAACGGTTGAGATTGGCGATGACGAGAAGATTCTACCGTCCGGCGGGCGCTGGCTCCAGAGAATCCCGCAGTGCGCTTTTGATTGCCAGCCGGCGGGCAAAAAAGTCGTGCGTTGTTTGGGCTCGGTTTTTCACATGCCCAAGCAAAGCCATGAGCATGGCGCGCGGCGTTATTCGCAACACGAGGCTGACTTTTCAGCCCCGTTCACGGTTCGTCCTCCTCAAGTGTTCACATAATGAGCCGTCATTTCATGGTTTCAGGGTGCCGCGCGGCGGCATGACGACTAACACCTTTTTTCCGCCAAACGACGCAATCTCGGGAAACGAGCATCGACGCGTCCTCACTTCTGCAAAATCAGCTTGTTGCGCCGAGTGATGCGCAAGCGGTAAGCGACGCCGGCGTGCTCGATGCGGATTTCACGTTCGCCATCGAATAGGTCCGCTGCCGCGATGATCTTGGGCGTGCGTGGCGCGGCATCCTGGGTGAGTTCGGCCCGTGGTGACTGCGGCTGATTCGACATGCGGATTCTCCCTTCCCACCCACGAAGAAACTATTATTGTTGAGACTATATGTCAATAAAAAAGCGGCACGTCGAAACTTTGCAGAAATTATGTGCTAATTCTGCAAAGCCACTTGACAACCTGATTTGCCTGTCTATCATGTTATTTGTTGAGACTTAGTTTCAATTAACGACCGGTTGCTAAGCCACCGCAGCGGGCCTCTGACCCGCATCCGCACGCAACGCACCAGGTCCAAGACCCCTTGTTCTTGGAAGGAGATGCGTATGCGAGTCCAGTCTTTGCGCGCGGCGTTCACGCTCATCGAACTCTTGGTGGTGATTGCCATCATCGCCATCCTCATCGGGCTGCTGGTGCCCGCGGTCCAGAAGGTGCGCGCGGCCGCCGCGCGCACCCAATGCGCCAACAACCTCAAGCAGGTCGGTTTGGCCTTGCACAACTACCACGACACGAACAAGAAGTTCCCCACGGCCAACTCCCCGGTGTTCGGCAGCGCCTTCACGCACATCCTGCCCTTTGTGGAGCAGGACAACATTCGCAAAGTGTACGACACCAACTTGCCCCCCACCTCCCCGCCCAACAGCACGGTGACCATGCTTCCCATCCAAATCTACATCTGCCCTTCGATGGTGGCGCCGCCGTCGCCCCCGGCTGCCTATACCACTCACTACGCCAGCTATGCCGTCTGCATCGGCAGCAACGAGGCCTGGGCGCCGCCCCCGGACAACGGGGCCATCGTCCGCAGTAACAACACCGGCAGCCCGGTCATCCTCGATCAGGGAAAGCGGCTCACCGACCTCACCGACGGCACGTCCACCACGTTCCTCGTGGGCGAGATGGGCTATCAGCTGAAAGACTATTTATTCGCCAGTGGTCCATTTGCGGGTTCCCCACGCGGCGGCAACACGAGCTGGGCGTTCGGCTACACCAGCTACAGCTTCGGCAGCACCAAGGTGATGATGAATACCGTCGGCCCGACCACCGGGCTGCTGGACCGCCTCCAGACCTTCCGCAGCGACCACACCGGCGGTTGCAACTTCCTGTTCGCCGACGGCTCGGTGCATTTCCTCAGCAACGGCATCGACCTGACCACCTACCGGGCCCTCGGCACACGGGCCGGCGGCGAAATCCTCTCGAACAACTACTAACAGGAGACAACCATGGCGCTGCGAATCGGTTTGCTCCTCGTGGTCTTTGCGGGGCTCGCAGGATGTTCGGCAAACAACCCCACCTCGACCCCGGCCGCGAAAACGCCGGCGGCGGAGCGGTTGCCGCCGGAAGTGACCGGCGATCCCGAGTCGGCGTTGCCCAAGCGGCCGAAGTAACAAACCGGCGCGCGGCGCGGCGTTAGCCCGCCGTGTCTGCAACGGGTTGGACGACGGGCTGACGCCGAGCCGCGCGCCAGAGCAAGGCGACGTTTCGGCGGTTGCGCGACCGGTCACTGCTTCCCCACCCATCGTGGCCGGCGCGCCCGCCTTTTTTTCTCTCGCCCGAAGGCGACGACAGCGTATGGTGATTCTGAGCGTCGATTTGAATTTCCTCTGTGAACCGTTTTTGCGGAAGGACGATGTCATGCAACGAAGTTTGACGATGTTGGTGCTGCTCGTGGCCGCCCTGCCGGCCCGCGCTCATTTCATCTGGCTGGTCCCGTACGACGGGGCCCAAGCGAAGCTGATCTTCAGCGACAGCCTTGAACCCGACGCGAACGTGCCGATCACGAAAGTCGCCGCCACGACACTGCGGGCGCGCGCGGCGGACGGCAAACCCGTGACGGCGCCGAAAACTGAGGCGAAGGACCACTACCTCGTCACCGTTCCGGCCACGGGGCCCATCGAATTGACCGGCATCTGCACCTACGGCGTGCTGGCCAAGAAGGGCGATCCCTTCTTGCTCCAATATTCCGCGCGTACTTACGTGGGCGGCGTGATCCACGGCCAGACGAACGATCAGCTCGTGCTGCAAATCGTGCCTCTTAAGGAAAAGGCCGGCGCCTTTCGCGTGCTCTGGCAAGGCAAGCCGGCGGCGGGCGTCGAAGTCGTGGCCCTGCTGCCCGGCGAGGACAGCGTGAACCTGAAAACCGACGCCAACGGGTTCGTCGCCCTGCCCAGCGTTCCCAAGAATGGCCTCGTCGGCCTGCGTGCCAAGTTCGTGGAGGCGAAAGCGGGCGAATTGGACGGCAAGACCTACCAAGAAGTGCGCCATTACGCGACGCTCACCGTAACGGTCGCTGCGACAACCGCTGCGAAGACGGAAGACCCCGCTGCCAGTCAGTTGCTGGCCGCCGCCCGCGCCGCCCGCGCCGCCTGGAAACAGTTCCCTGGCTTCAGCGCCGACCTGGTCGCGAACCACGACGGCAAACTGGTCAAGGGGACGGTCGAAGTGACGCCGCAAGGCAAGGTCAACCTGACGTTGGCGGACGAAGCACTCAAGACCTGGGCCCGCCGTGAAATCGCCTCGCTCGTCAGCCATCGGCTGCCCGGAACCGTCGCCGCCACGCCGTGTGGCTTCCGCGACGACACCGAGCAGCATCCCCAGGGCCGGGCCATTGTGGTGCTCAACGACGAGTTGCACTCGAGCTACCGTATCCGCGATCGGCAAATCCTCGAAGTGAACCGGCAGATGGGCGAAGTGCGGTTCACCATCAGCGTGCTCGAAAACTCCTGGAACGCCGACAAGCAGTATTTGCCGGCGTCGTACGTGGTCAACACCTGGGACGTGAAGTCGAACACGCTCCGAAGTTCGGCGGCGCATCACAACGCATGGACGCGCATCGGCGCCTTCGACCTGCCCACGACCGTGCGCGTGACGACCGCCACGCCTGGTCATGTGGAGTACCGCACGCTGACGTTTGCGAACCATCGGATGGGTATGACGGCGGGACGATGATTTCTTGAAGATCCCTCGTTGTGGCACGGTCGCCCAACCGTGCCACTTACGTTGGGCCACTCACCTATTCGTTGGTAGTGCGCGTCGGCCCACGCAAGAATCTCCTCCTCCGTCAGCCGCAGCTACCATGTCGTCTTTTCAACCGTCCGCACATAAAACGCTTGCTCAAAATCCTCCAACACCAACGTCGGCACATCCACTTTGATCTTGTCGGGCAGCCGCAGCTTGCCGCCGGCGCGGGAGCGTTTGCCCAGCTTGAGCCGCAATTCATCCAGCTCGTCGGCCAGCTACTGATCGTGCGCGCGCAGGGCCTTGAGGACTTGCCAGACGGGCTCGAAGGCGGAATGGGATAAGGCGTGGTCCGCGTCGGCCGATTCATCGACGAAGACCGTGATGACGACGGTGCCGATCCCCTTGTCGCCGGCTTTGCGGATCACGCGGCCCACCGCTCGACATGGTCATTCATCCCCCGGCTAAAAACAACCAGCCACGATTTCACCGCGTCGCCAGCAGTTCTTGCCACGATGTCGCGGTGAAGACGCCATCGGCCAGGCGGTCCAAGCGGTCGAGATCTTGGATCGCGGTCAGGGCGGCTTCGGTCGCGGCATCGGCGGGGTTGCCAAACTTGTTGCGGCCCAAACGCAACAATTGGCGAATCCTGCCCAGGAGTTCGCCTTCGATGCGGCCTTTGGCAATGCCTTTGGCAATGCCTTTGTCGATTTCTTCGATCATTTCGTCGTACATGGTCAATTCGGACATGTTTTGCACTCCTTGATAAACAGCCTCTGCTTCATCCTTTCGGACGCGCAGGCCAGTCAGGATGAACGACGCATTCATGAGGCGAACCGCTTCGGCATGGCTCGTTTCATTGCCCAAGCGCCGGTCGATTTCCCGGACCACTTCTCGTAAAGCGTCGGTCAGCGCTTTGTCCGCCGGCATTTGGCACAGCGTCGCCAACGGCAGCAGCCCCAGCCCGCCCTGCAGAAAGGCTGCCACCGGCTGCTTCCACATGCGGATGACTTTGTAGTTGAATTGTACACCGTCGTCGTCGCTTCCGTAAGCCAGTTTTCCGGTCAGGTTGGCGGCATCCGCCTTGGGACGCAACAGCAGCAGCACCGTCCGCACGGGAACGGCGTGGCGAAAATGCAGCGCGGCACTGTAAAGGTGCAACCGAGACGGCAGCGCGTCAAATGGTCCCGACTGCAAGTTCAAATCGACGATTTCCTGAAGCGGGTTGCCGAAGCCGAACACAACATCCGTCGCCGCGGAAATGGTTGACAAATCGACGTTCAACGTGTTGGCCGGTTCGATGCGCGGCAAGCCGAATACCGCGGTGAAGTCGGCCGCGTGCTGGGCGATGATGTCCTTCAGGGTCGCGTCGAATCGGTGGGGCATAGCCTTAGTCCAGTTTGACTCGGAAACTCTTGGGCGCGTTGCCTATTGCCAACATCGTTCCGGAATGGACCGCCAACGCATTCGAGCTTCCGCTTCTTACGTTATGCTATGGCCAAGAGAAAGCGATTCATCGACGAAGACCGGGATGACGACGGTGCCGATCCGCTTGTCGGCGGCTTTGCGGATCACGCGGCCCACGGCTTGGATGATGTCGATCATCGAATGCCAACACGTCGACGCAGGCTGCATCGGCTACGCGGACATTTGCCGGTTTTTGCAATCACGGGGATGCACCCTGAAATCAGTTGACAGTTTGCCGCTCCGTTCCTTAGCTTGAACGTGGTCTTATCATTCTTTTCGTTTCCTTGCCGGACGTGGCACATGCACTGGACGCCGAGTATGGTTCGATGGCGACTTCTGGTTTTGCTCGCCGCCGCTTTGTTGCCGCTGGCGGCGTGTCAGCGCAACGGTGTTCCGGCGGATCCCAAGAAGCCCGCGGTCCAAGTCGAGTTGCCGCCGTACTTCCGCGACATGACGGCCGAGAGCGGCATCGACTTCGGCTATCGCAACGGCGAGGAAGCGGGGCATTACGCGATTCTGGAATCGCTCGGCGGCGGGGTCGCGCTGATCGACTACGACGGCGACGGCTTGCTCGACATCTTCGTGGTCGGCGGCGGCACCTTCGATGGGCCCGACAAGAAGACGATCAAGGGACATCCGAACAAACTCTTCAAGAACCTCGGCGGCTGGAAGTTTCGCGATGTGACCAAAGAAGTCGGCCTCGATGCGCCAGTCTTCTATGGCCATGGCGCCGCCGTCGCGGATTACGATTGCGACGGCTGGCCCGATTTGCTGGTCACCGGTTATGGCGGCGTGCGGCTCTATCATAATGAAAGCGACGGCAAGGGCGGACGGCGCTTCGTCGATGTGACGCAAACGGCGGGGCTGGCCGGCAATCATATTTGGGCCACCAGCGCTGCCTGGGGCGATCTCGACGGCGACGGCTTTCCCGACCTCTACGTGTGCCAGTATGTGGATTGGTCGTTTGCCACGCATGTCAAGTGTCTGGGCTATTCCGCCAACGTGGAACGGGATGTTTGTCCGCCCAAACAGTTTGACGCTCGGCCGCATTTGCTGTTTCACAACGACGGCACAGGGCATTTCAAGAACGTCGCCAAGGAAGCCGGACTGCGCTGCGAGCGCGCCGACAAGGACTATGGCAAGGGCCTGGGCGTGATCATGGTGGACGTCAACGGCGACGGTCGGCCGGACATCTATGTCGCCAATGACACGACCGACAACCTGCTCTACATCAACCAGAGCAAGCCCGCGTCGTCGGAAAAGGGGACGGGACCCCTAGAATCACGGGTCCCGTCCCCTTTTCCGACGTTGCGCTTCGAGGAGGTCGGGCTGGAGCTGGGCGTGGCCCGCGACAACGGCGGCATCAGCAACGGCAGCATGGGCGTGGATGCCGGCGATTTCGACGGCAGCGGCCGGCCGTCGCTGTGGGTGACCAATTACGAAAACGAGTTGCACGGGCTATACAAGAACGTGCTGCTGAAGGACCGGACCTTTTTCATTCACAGCACGCAGCTAACGGGCATTGCCGCCATCGGTCAGGTTTACGTCGGCTTCGGCACCGGCTTCATCGACGTCGATCATGACGGTTGGGAAGATCTGCTCATCACCAACGGCCACGTCATACGCCATCCGTACCGTGACAATTTGCAGCAGATCCCGATTCTGCTGCGCAACCAGCAAGGCCGGTTCGAGGATGGCACGCCGCGCGGCGGGTCGTACTTCGCCGCCAAGCATCGGGGTCGCGGCGTGGCGTTCGGCGACCTGGACAACGACGGCAAGACGGATGTGGTTTTTGGCAACGTCAACGAGCCGGTCGCGGTGCTGCGCAACGTCGCCGACACCGGACATCACTGGCTGGGGATTGCGTTGGCGACACTCGACAAGCGCGACCTGGTCGGCGCCAAGGTGACTTTGAGCGTGGGCGGCAGGAAGCTGACGCGCTTCGTCAAAGGGGGCGGCAGTTATCTGTCGGCCAACGATGCACGCAGCATCTTTGGACTGGAAAAAGCGGACAAGATCGACGAGTTGATCGTCGCCTGGCCGGCGGGCGCGCCGCGCACGGAGCGCTGGCGCGGCCTGGCGGTGGATCGGTATCATCGGCTGGAACAGGGGTCCGGCGAAGCGACGCCGGCAACGCCCTGAACGCGGTTGAGGACGCGGAAGAATTTAGCTATCCCGGCGAGCCGAGCCGCGTCAGCGGCCGGGTTACGGATGCGAACTCACCCGGCTCCTTACGGAGCTCGGCTCGCCGGGATGATAATTTTTCCCGAGTCCGTTAGCAATCTCGCCGATTCTCGTTCCTTCTTCGCCTGGGAACCGTCATGAACGATTCGCGGCCGCCGCTTCTGGTTCAGCGCGGCTGGTTTTGGTTGGGGGTTCTTGCGCTGGCGGGGCTGATCGTCGGCTATGAGGTGTATCGCAAGGACCGAAAGCCGGTAGTGAATGAAGAGTTCAAGACGCAGCGCTACATCATCCCGCAGCCGCCGGTGTCGGAATTCACGGTGAAGCGCGTCGCCGAGTTGCGAGATGAACTGGATGCGAACGAACTGGTGTTGGGCGTCATGGTCGGCAAGGAAGCTCGGGCGTATCCGCTCAACATGCTGAACGCCGAGCCGCAGACCAAGGTGCTGAATGACGTAGTTGCGGGCCGGGCGATCGGCGTCACCTGGTGCGACCGCTGCCGGACGGGGATCGTGTTCGACCGCGTGGTGGACGGGCAGACGCTGACGCTGGGCGTGTTCGGCTCGTTGTGGCGCGACAGCATGGTGCTGTACGATCAGGAGACGATGACGCAGTGGAGCCAATGGGAGGGCAAGGCCAAGATGGGGCCGTTGCGCGGCGCGAGTTTGCAGCGGCTGCCGAGCGTGGTCGCGGTCTGGGAGGATTGGCGGCGTCAATACCCCGACGGCAGCGTAGTTTTGCTCGAACAGCGGCAAAACGAGTTCGGGCAAGGAACGTATCAGGACGCCGCGGCCTACGTGCTGGTGGTCGGCGAAGGCGCCGGGGCGAAGACCTGGAGTCTGGCGGACGTCGCTGCGCAGCGTGTCGTCAACGATCATTGGCAGGACAAACCGGTCGCGGCGTTTTTTCTGGAGAAGAGCGGGACGGCGCAGCTGTTCGAGCGTCAGCTGGGAGAGCGGACTTTGACGTTTCGCTGGGAACAGGGCGCGCTCAAGGACGACGCGACCGGCAGTGTCTGGGATCCGTTGACCGGCCGGGCCAGCGCCGGCCCGTTGGCCGGCCGGCAGCTGACGCCGTTGGCCGGCATGGTGACGTCGCGGTCGGCGTGGCGGTATTTTCATCGCTAAATCGGAAAGTCGCTGATTTACTACTTGACACCCAAATTGCGGCTCGATTAAAATTATGGACGCCTCTTTGTTTCCTCGTCTCATTCGACTTTTTTTGCTGGAGGTACTATGAGATTTCTGCGTTTTGCTCGAGGCAAGGGCTTCACCCTGATCGAGCTGCTCGTGGTGATTGCGATCATCGCGATCTTGATTGCTCTGTTGGTGCCGGCGGTGCAAAAGGTCCGCGAGGCGGCGGCGCGCACCCAGTGTACCAACAACCTCAAACAGTGTGCGCTGGGCATGCACAACTATCACGATTCCATGAAAATGCTGCCGCCGCTGCTCGGCCCGGTGCCGCCGGGCAAAATGTGGACCAACACGTCGGGCATCCCGGCCGCGTCCAACGGTCCCCCCTGGGGCAACCCGTTCTATCATCTGCTGCCGTATATCGAACAAGATACGCGCTGGAAGAGCACCTTCGATCCGAATGTGGACGGCAATGCATCGATGCCGGGATATCGTCCCTGGCTTGCCGGCAACTATCAAAAGACCGTCAGCACCTACGTGTGCCCGTCGGATCCGAGCATTCCGACCGACGGCATCGCGTCGCCGATTCGCCTGGCTTCGTGGAACGACACCGCGGCCTTGACCACGTACGTCACCAATGCTCAAGTGTTCGGCGAGGTCAACTCCGCCGGAGCCCTGACGAGCTGGCACGGCAAGAACCGCATTCCCGCCAGCATCGGCGACGGCACTTCGAACACGATCATGTTCACGGAGCGCTACGGCCGTTGCGGCGTGAACACGACTTACGGCGGGCAGGAAGGCAATGCCGTGTTCTGGTGGGGGTTTGACGCAGCGCAACCGTGCATCGCGAATACCGCTGAACCGAAGAACCTCATCGGACCGGCGTCAATCTTCGTTATCAGGCCGGCGCCGTTTTTGCAACCCAGCACGGCCTGCGATCCGCGGCGCGCGTCCTCGCCCCATAGCGGCTGCATCTTGGCAGGCTTGGCCGATGCCAGCGTCCGCACAGTGTCCAGCGGCCTGTCCGGCAACACCTGGTGGGCGGCTATTACCGCCAACGCCGGTGATCTCCTGGGCGCGGATTGGTAAACTGCTGTTCTTGGCTGATGCCTGAAGGCGCGCACTGCGTCTTCAGGCGCTTTCTTTCCCAAAGACCGTCCGTTTCTGTGGAGGTTGCGACCATGCTGCGTCGATGCATGCCGTTGTTGCTGGCGGGGATTGCCTGTGGCGCCGTTGGTTGCGGCGGCACCGGCAACGTTTCGGGCAAGGTGTATCTGCAAGAGTCCCCGGTAACGTCGGGCAACGTCTTCTTCTATCAACAAGGCGCCAACAGCGTGACGGCCGCCATCGGCGCCGACGGGTCGTACCGCGCCGAGAATGTGCCCACCGGCACGGTCAAGGTGGCTGTCATTCCCGATGGCGGAGCCGCCACGATCGATTCCAAAGCGGCCGGGATGATGAAAGGCATGCAAAAGACCGTCGCCAAGGAGCAATCGGCCGTGGGCGACGCCGCCGCCACGAAAAAGGCTACGAAGTTCAGTATCCCAGACCAATACCACGACGCCGAAAAGTCCGGGATCACCGTGACCGTCGGCCGAGGCGATAACCCGCCGTTTGACATCAAGTTGAAATAACCTGGGCGTTGCCGGCGCTTGGCGTTGCCGGCCGTTGCCGTTTTCGCTGTGCACATGCTGGCACAATTCCGCCGCCTGATCGCAATGCTGGCGCAACCGCGCCGCCTCGTGGCGACTCTGGTGATGCTGGCGCTGGCGGCCGGCGCGGCGTATGGTCCGGTGCATCGTTCCTGGGTCGACCGGCAATTGCAGCGGGCGGAAACAGCCTATCAAGAGCGCGACTTCGTCGCGGCACGCGAGCGCCTGGTGGCTTATCTCGCCGTTTATCCCAACTCGTTCGACGCGCGCTTGCTCATGGCGCGCATCGCCACGCGCGCCGGCTTTCCCGAAGAAGCGCGCGTGCAGCTCGACATCTGCGACGTGCTGAAGAGCGTCGATGTCGAAACGGAATTGGCGCGGCGCATGCTGCGCACGCTCGAAGGCGACCTTGCGTTCGAGGGCCAGCTGTGGGATAAAGTCAACGGCGGCCATCCCCAGGCCGTGAGCATGCTCGAAGCGCTGGCCCGCGCTTACCACAAGAACTATTTGCTGCACCGCATGCAGCGCGCGCTCGATCGATTGCTCGAGCTGCAACCTAACCATGTGGATGCTTATCTGAGCCGCGGCTGGACCTACGAGCGGCGCTTCAATCATCTGATCGCCCTGGAGGATTACGAGCGCGCCTTGGTCGTTGATCCCGAGCACTTCGATGCCCGGCTGCACAAGGCCAACGTGCTGGTCTACCTGGCCAAACCGGTCGAGGCGCTGCCGATCTTCCACGAGCTGCGCCGCGCGCGCGCGCGCGACCCACGCGTGCTGCTCGGCCTGTTTCAAGCGCTGATCAAGAGCGGGCAGTTCGGCGAAGCGCGCGCGCTGGACGCCGAGCTGGCCCAGCTTTTTCCGAGCGAACTCCCGGTGCTGACGGAGCGCGGCCGCTTCTATCTGGAACAAGGGCAAGCCGAGCCTGCCGAAGCGGTGTTGCGCGCCGCGATCGTCGCCTCTCCCTTCGATTATCAGGCCCATTTTTCGCTGCACCGGTCCCTGCAGCAGCAGGGCAAGTTCGCCGAGGCCGACAAGCTGAAAATGCGGCTCAAGGAGATTGAGTTCGATCTGAATCAGATGGGCGACTTGTCCGAGCAGCTGCAAAAAGCCCCTTTCGATGCCGACGTGCGCTGCGCCATCGCCCAGGTGTTCTTGCGTTCCGGGGAAGTCAAGGAAGGCCTGACCTGGCTCAAGACCGTGCTGCAGATTCAGCCGCGGCATCAGCTCACGCATCGCACCTTGGCCGAATACTATGAAGTGCATCGCCAGCCTGCGCTGGCGGAACAGCATCGCCGTCTGTCCGGGGCGTCGCCGCCGCCGCCCTGAAGGGCCCTGTGCGCATGGTCGCTTGGTGGACACACCTGATGCAAGCGCTGCGGCGTCGGCCCCTGGCGGCGGCGGCGCTGGTGCTTTTGCTCGCCATCGTCCTTTGGCAAGGCGTGCGGGTCGGCCTGGCGTGGCGTCACTGGCGGCAGGCGCAAGGCCTGATCGCCGTGCGCGACTTCGACGCCGCCCAGACGCACATCGCCGCTTGCCTCGAATTTTGGCCGACCAGCCCCGACGTGCGCATCCTAGCCGCCCGCAACGCTCGACTTCGCAAGGAACCGAATGAGGCGTTTCACCAGCTCGATGAGGCGCGGAAAATCGACGGCAATGCTGAGCGCATCGTTCTCGAAAGGTATCTGCTGCGCGCCGAGCGCGGCGAACTGGGCCAGGTGGAAAAGAAGCTCCGCGCCTTTCTGACCAAAGGCGATGCCGACGCGATTTTCATCCTCGACGTTTTGACCTACCAGTGGATGATGACCCACCGTTTTTCCGAAGCGCTCCTGCATCTCAAGGAATGGGCGCGCCTGCAGCCCACGCAGCGCGAACCCATCGTCCGCCGCGCCTGGGTGCTCGAGCGTTTGCGCGACTTTCCCGCCGCCCTGGCCGACTATCAGCAGGCCCTCGATCTCGACCCCGGCGCCGACGAGCGGCAGGGCGACCGAGTGCGCTTGCAGCTCGCCGAGCTGCTACTGGAGCGCGTGCGCCCCAAGGACGCCGTGGGCCATTTTGAGACGCTCCTAGAGCGCCAGCCGAAAAACCCCGCCGTGCTGTTCGGCCTGGCGCGGTGTCGGCTGCTGTCGGGCCAGACCGACGCCGGTTTAGGCCTGTTGGCCGAATTGGTCGCCGGCCAGCCCAAGCATGGCAAAGCCCTGGCCGAACTGGGTCGAACCTATTTGGAGCTGGAAAAACTGGCGGAGGCGGAGGGGTCGCTGCGTCAAGCGCTCGAGGTGCAGCCGCATGACAAGCAGACTGTATTCACGCTGCACCAGTGTTTGGTCAAGCTGGGCAAAAGGGATGAAGCCAAAGACCTGCAAGTGCGCCTGGACCGCATCCGCGCCGATGAAAAGCGCATGGCCGCCCTCATGGACGATGTGCAGCGCTCGCCGGAAGACCCCGTGCACCGGCAACAGATCGGCGAGCTGTTCTTGCGCAACGGGCTGACCGAGGGCCTGCGCTGGCTGAACTCGGCGCTCGTGTACGACGAGAATTACGCTCCCGCCCACGAAGTGCTGGCCGAATGGTGGGAAAGCCGCGGCGCTGCGAGCAAGGCCGAACTGCACCGCGACACCCTGGCGCGGCTGGGCGTGGCGAAGAAGGCCAATCGGTTCCTGGAACAGAAATAGTCGATCAACGCGCGCAGCCATGCCGTAGGCACGTCAGCGCGAAATCACTTCCGCGCCGTCGCGGTCGAAGCGAATGCGCACATACTGACGCGGGCCGTAGTCGAACTCGATCTGATTGCCGGAGACACGAACGCGGCGCGGCGTGCCTTCGGGCAGCGTGAAGCGGACCGTCGTCGCTTGATTGCTGACGGGATTGAGCATGGTCACTTCATAGTTGCCCGCTTTGGGTTGAAAGCCCTTGGTGAATTGGTCCATGGTCAACACGCGCTCCAGGCCGGCGGGGGCGGGCGGCGCGTCGTCGGGCTTGATTTGGGCGGGCGGTTGCGGCTTCGGTGCGGGCGTTTTCTTGGGTGCGAAGGGCAGCGCTTCAGGCTGCGGCGCCACCAACGCCGGCGGCGCTTCGGCGCCCGGCATCACGTAAACACGCGGTCCGCTCGGCACGAACAGATTGACGAAAGGCGCCCGCACATGCACGCCGTCGCCGACCTGGACACGCACGAAGGGCACCCGCACGATCACTTGCGCCGACGCCGGGCCCGCCAACGCCATGATCACGGCGAGACTGGTCAGACGCAACATGGCGATGCGCTTCATGGCTGATCTCCCTAAGAAAAGGCCGCCCGACAGGACGTTCGCTTGCTTTCTTCATTATCCGGTTCGAAGCGCGGAATGACAAGCGCGTGTCAGCGGCGCGGCCTCGTGGGGCAGGCATCGTTAGGGACTCGGAAGAAAATAGTTATCCCGGCGAGCCGAGCTCCGTAAGGAGCCGGGTGAGTTCGCGTCCGTAACCCGGCCGCTGACGCGGCTCGGCTCGCCGGGACAGTTATTTTTTTCCGAGCGCCTTACCTGCCTGGCCGACAAGCATGTCTGCCCCACAATGCCATTAGCCGACAGCGAACGGTTTCTTCGTTGCCAACGCAAGAAGATCGGAACCTGTCGCGGCAAGTTTGCAACTGGCCGAGGCCGTTCGGCAAGTTGGAAACTTGCCGCCACAAGAACAGCCAAATTCTGCTTGCCAGACCCCCGCATCGCAGTGTACGATATCCTTTGTTCCCGCCAAAGAAACGCTGCCCAAGCGGTCGATCATTGTTCAGGCAATATCCTCTAGGAAGTATCACGCCATGCTGCGCATTCTCGGGTCCGACAAGACCTTCTGCGACGGCATCACTCGCCGCGACATGCTCTGGGCCGGCGGCCTGGGCATGTTCGGCCTGGGGCTGAGCGACTATTTCCGGCTGAATGATCTGCAAGCTAGTCCGGTCCGGCAGGACATGCCGCGCAGCTTCGGCCGGGCCAAGGCGTGCATCCTCCTTTATCTGTACGGTTCGCCGAGCCAGCTCGAACTGGCGGACATGAAGTACGACGCCCCCGTCGAAATCCGCGGCGAGCTGGGCGGCATCCGTTCGAATCTGCCGGGCTGCGACGTTTGCGAGTTGCTGCCGTACACCTCACGCGTCATGGACAAGGTTACCGTCGTCCGCTCGATGACGCATCCGTACCCGATCCACGGCGTCGCGTTCGCCACCACCGGTATCCCGGCGATCGACGTCGCCATGGAACTCTCGCCGCGCGATACGCGCCATTGGCCGTTCGTCGGCTCGGTGGTCGATTACGCTTTCCAACAGAACCGTCCGCGTCGGCCGGGCGAAATGCCGCACAACATCGCCCTGCCCTTCCACTTCAGCAGCCAGCGCGTGGGCGAAGTGCCGCGTGCGGGTCCGTACGGCGCTTTCCTCGGCAACGCGTTCAATCCGCTCTGGACCGACTTCCACGGCACGGCCAACAAAAACGCGCATAAGACGCTGACGGACCAAACCTTCGACGCCCCGGAGCCATACGTCGGTATCACGCAAGATAGCCGATTCGAACTGGCGCAGGCGACGCGCGTTACCCCCGATCTGACGTTGGACCGCCTCAATCGCCGCCGCTCGTTGGTGGAGCAATTCGACCAGGCGCGCCGGCAGAACGATCAAAGTGAGCGAAGCCTGGACCGCTACCGCGCGATGGCGTATTCACTCATCGGTTCGGAGCGCATCCAGCAAGCGATCGACATTGGCCGCGAGCCAATCGGGCTGCGTGAGACCTATGGCATGACCATATTCGGCCAGGCGGCTTTGGCGGCGCGGCGTTTGGTCGAAGCGGGCAGCAAATTCGTCAGCGTCTTCTGGGACGAATTCGGCTTGGCGGGCTCCGGCTGGGACACGCATTGGGATCACTACAACCGGATGAAGAATGAGCTGATGCCCGGCTTCGATCGTGCGTTCTCTGGTTTGCTGCATGACTTGGATCAACGCGGCATGCTCGACGACACGCTGGTGATGGTCTTGAGCGAACACGGCCGCACGCCGCGCATCAACACCGCGCGCGGCGGCGGGCGCGATCACTGGTCGGAAGCGTATACCTGCCTATTCGCCGGCGGCGGCGTGGCGCGCGGGCGCGTCGTCGGCCGCACCGACAAGCACGGCGGCCGCGTCACCGAACGGCCGGTGTCGCCCAAGGACATTCTGGCGACGACGTATCACCTGCTCGGCATCGACCCGGAGACGCACCTTTACGACCGCACCGGCCGCCCGAATCCGCTGGTGGGCAGCGCCCAGGTGGTGCACGATATGCTGGAGTAAAATCTGCTATGCTGAAACAGAGGATCATTCCGGTGCAGTTGCCGATCACATTTCCCACAGTTGCCGATGTCATATCTAACGAAGCGGCAGCCTTTCGCCGGCTTTCTCCGGAGAATCGCGCTCTCGCTATCTTGGACCTGATTGCGTCCGGCGAGGCACTGTTGCAGAACTCGCCGAAGTGTGACTCGGGGCTGCGTCTGAAGGAACAGGACGAACAGGTGTGGCGCAAGGCTTATGCCGAATTCTTCGAACAACAAGGATTCTGACCAGACTCCTCTGCCCCAGGATCTGCGCACCGGGCTTTTGCGCCTGGCGGAAGTTTTTGAGGCCAAGCAGCTGCGCTACACCTTGATCGGCGGCGTCGCAACGGCATATCGGAGCCGACCTCGTTTCACGCGCGATTTGGACTTTTTGGTGGAAATCCCGCAGGTAGTGTTGCCGGGCTTGCTCGACGAGTTGCAAGCGCGTGGTTTTTCCTGCAGCGCCGTCGACACCGTCCGCGCGTGGGCTCATCACCACATGGCCGAGCTTTCGTTCCACGCGATCCGCGTCGATTGGCTCAAGCCCGTGTTGCCTCTTTTCCAGCACGTCATCGACAAAGCGCCCATCGAGAATTGGTTGGGACAAGCGCTTCATATAGCATCGGCCGAAGGCTTGATCCTGACCAAGCTCATTGCGTTTCGCAGTCAAGATCAACTGGATATCGAGGGCTTACTCGCCGCCAATCGCGGGCAGCTAGACTTGCCGTGGATTGAACAAGAATGGCAAACGATTGCCGACAAGCAAGATCCTCGCTATGTCAAATTCCTGGAAATGAATGCCAAGATCATGGTTTCGCCATGATCGTCTCATCCGGAGTGTCGCCATGTCCGACGTCCTCCCGCGCACTGTCTCGCGCCCCATGCAATTCGCCAACGGCTGCGCCATCGGCATGAGCCACCGCTGGCACAAGGGCCAATACTGCTCGATCCTGACCGCGGCCGGCATCGTCGGCTGCGGCATCTACGACATCAAGACCGCCGGCCACTTCGGCCAGGCCATCGCCATCGCGCGCGGCACGCCGGAAAAGCCGCTCGTAGAGCCGGAAGATTTGCTGGAAGCGAAGATCGTCGAAGCGACGCCGCAAGCGCAGCAGCTCGGCATCACGATCGGCATGACGGGCAAGGCGGCGGTGGAAAAACTGTTGGCGGCGCAGTGATATGGACCAGCCCGCAGCGCAAGCAAGGTCCGCCCTTGCTTGCGCTGCGGGCTGGTATCGATCATTTCCGTTTTTTACACCCCCGCCAGCTCACGCCGCGGGCCGTCCGGGCGGCCGCGCTCCAGCGCGTCGCGCAGACGATTGCGGGCCACGTGCAGACGACGCTTGATCGTGCCCACCGGCGATTCGAACTCGCGGCTCATCTGCACCAGCGACTGGCCACGCAGGTAGAAGGCCACCAGCGTGTCGCGATCGAGCGGCTTCAGGGCGTCCAAACCCTGCAAGACCTCGGCGCGCTGCTCGGCGCGGATCAGCGCGTCGAGCGGACCGGCGTCGGCGGCCGGGGCGTTCTGGATCACCTCCGGATCGGCGCCGCGGCACGGGGCCTGGCGCGTGACCCGATTGATCGCCATGCGCACCGTGATCTGCCGCAGCCAGCCGACGAAGCAGCGCGGATCGCGCAACTGGTCGAGCTTGCGCAGGGCGTGGATGAACACTTCCTGAGTCAACTCGACGGCCTCGTTCACGTCGCGCAGCCGGGCCAAAGCCACGGCGTACACCGCCGGCTGGAAGCGCTCGACCAGCTCGCCGAACGCGGGCCGATCGCCGGCCCGAGCGCGCTCGATCAGCGAAGTTACATCAGTCCAGGTCATGTTCGTGATCTCCTGATCCCTGCCCGGGAAGTCAGCGGAATTCTGGCTTGCCGTTTAGCGCGGGCAGGATCATGGCCGCGCTAAACGGTAAGCCAAAGACAGCAGTCGGCGCGAAGCGCCGGCTACTCCATTCGTTGACAACAATCGGGGTGCAGTTGGAAAAACCGCGTCCGCACTAGGCCTCGAAACGGCGTCCCCAAGCGCACGGCTTGGGTAGTTCGATTCGCTGGATAAACGACCCTGAGGATCGTTGGTCCGTTGGCCGCGACCAGCATGTGCTGATCGCCCTCGCACTTCTGGCGAGGCGTTGCGGTAAGCCGCCCGTGCGGGTCGCGGACCGACCGGTCCGTACGGCCAAGGCCGCCTCGTGATCGAGGCGTTCATGGCCGCGCATGCGATTGGGCATGCAGACGCGCGCGTGCGACACTCGGGACAGGAATGCCCGAGGCTGACGATAGGCCGTGGTCTTGACAACCCGACCGGCGTCCACCACCGTCGTCGCGACGCGGCTCACCAGGGATTGCAAGTTACTCACGGCCATGACATACCTCCGGCAAATGGGTGGCCCGTTGGAAAGGGCCTGAGAGAGAGATTGGTTCTTCGGCGAAAACGTTCCTTTCAAAACACAGCGAACCTTACATTGGGCGTCGATGGTCCGACACGGAACAAGGATGCGAGGTTCGCGCGAAAAAGCAAGATACTGGAATGATAGCAAAGCGCATGCCAAGAGGGTTCGGGCCGCCAAATCAATGGCATTTTTCGATGTCTGCGGCACGCGAGTGCGTGCCAAAAACTGCGCGTGGTTGGCACGCACTCGTTTACATATCTCATTGGCATATCGTGGGTTACGCTTCCAAAATCGCCCGCATCAACGGCATGGTTCAATTCTCGTCATTTCTGGGTGACAGCGTAAGCGCTGAAGGGACCACACCATTCTGTCAGGTGATGCCGGCATTTTTTTCGGTGTAACATTGGATGGATCAAGGGGATAGGAAGTTGAGTGCGTGCCAAGTGTGTCGGAATTCTGTCGTTTCGAATATCACCTATGCCAGTGACCATTCTTGAACCATGCTCGCATCAACATGACAGGAAGTGGCGTCCCCCGAGGTCGTAGTCAATTGCGAGTAGCGGCCGCCGTGCGAAAATGCGTCAGGTTGCCCTAAAACGCATGTAGCGAAATGCTGCGCAAATCGGACCAGCCAGTGTCCGTTTTGGGGGCTTCGGACCAGCCCGCCCAACCAGAAACAGAAATCGGAAGAATCACTTGAAAACAGTCGCTGAAACTCAGAGAATCGCAGTATGGCAACCGCTTCATCACGCAAACGGCCTGCTCGCAAATACTCTGTCGCGTCCTACCGCGAACAACGGCAACGGATTCCGGCAGCCGAACTTGCCAAACACTCCGGCAAATGGGCGGCATTCAGCCGAGATGGCCGGCGCGTCGTTGCCAGCGCCAAGGATTTGCAGCAACTTGCGAAGAAACTCGTGGCGGCCGGCGAGAATCCTCAGAAGTTCGTTTATGAATTCGTCGGCGTTGAAGACTCATTCATCACAGGCGCTGAATTCCACTAATGTTGCGGCTGCCTTACCAACCCGGCGCGTTGGACCCGAGGAAACCGGTGCCGCCGTCTTTGCCATCGGCAGTCCGAGTTCGCTGGCGTCCCCTCATTCACATTCGCATCATTGGGTCCAACCGCCGATATTGGGATTTCGACCAGGCTTTGCTCGATACCGGCGCGGATGATACGGTTTTTCCACTGCACATCGCCAACATGCTCGGCGTTTCAATACTTCCCGACCGCGGACATTCGCATACATGGCGAGGCACCAGCTATCGCCTGCATTTCGGTCGCGTGCACCTCGAACTGACCGACGACATTTCCGTCTGGCGCTGGCCGGCGATCGTTGCTTTCACCGAAGCCGCCGTTCGCTACCCCCTCTTAGGCCATTGCGGCTTCATGGAGTACATCGAAACGCGATTCCTCGACGCCGACCGCGTTGTGGAGCTTGAGCCGAACACTTGGTATCCGGGATCGACGTAGGCGCGAATCGCACCGCCTCAATTGACATCCCCCTTAAACCGAAACGCTTTGCCGCCCAGGAATTGATCGCTCGTGATCGTCGGGCACACGAACTTCTCGATGTGCTCGACGATCAGTTCCGTGCCTTTGAAGTGGCTGACGTACGGCGGCATCTTCGGGTTGTACATCGTGTCGGTCATGTCGCGCATCAAGACCACGTTCTTACCGTTCTTGGCCATTTGCCGCAGGCCGAAGGGGCGGCCCAGGACGCACATGTTGGTGTGGACGCCGACGAGGATGACGTTGTTGATGCCACGGCTTTCGAGGAGGTTCCAGATTTCGACGCCGGAATCGCTGATGGCGTCGCCGTCGTTGATGTCGATGCCGGCGTGCTGCTTTTTCCACGGGGCCTTCGGGTTGCGGCCCTGGGCTCTCAGCTTGGCGTGCCAGTCGGCGTGTTCCACGAGGTCGTCGTCTTCGCCGCCGTCGGTTTGGTCGATGGGGTATTTGCCTTTCTCCTCGGCGGGAATCTTCGTGCACCACTCGGCGATGCCGGTCGGCAGGTTCTTCGCCTTCGGCGCGGCCATGGCGAGCTTGCGGCCCGGGTGGTCCTTGTACGGCTCCATGCAGCTCGACGGGGCGTGGATGATGAGCGCGCCTTGACTGCGGGCCTTGGCGAGGACGTCGTTCATGCGCGGCAACATCTCGTCGAGGCGGCGGACGGCGTTCAGGCAGTGATGGGCGTCCCAAACGTCGCAGACGATGACGGCGGTTTCGCTCGGTTTCCAGAAGGCGAGCTTGGTGCGCGTTTCGTAAACGTCGCCTTGGACGTTGACGCGGTAGCGCTGGGCGAGCTTCAGCGGCACGGCGTCGTCGGCGGCGAAGAGGAAGCTGGTGAGAGCGAAAGCCGGGAGAATAATGAAATGCTTCATGGTTCAGTTCTCAATTGGAAGTCGTTGAATGTCCACGCTACCGCACGCCGGTGGCGTAATCAAGCGCCATATGGACTGCGGCGGTTTGACGCCGCTTTCTTTTCTTTCATTTCACGATGGCGCCTTGCCCAAAACACGAAAAACAAAAGCGGCGTCATAGCGCCGCAGTCCAAAGTCGTCACTTGCCGTCCGCGCCGAAGACGCGCACGCCGGCTTTTTTCAGGGCAGGCAGTTGCATGGCGCGGGCGTCGGCAGAAAGCGGGTTACCAGTCAGGTAGAGCTGCAAAAACGGGGCGAAACGCTTCGGCCCGGCGGCGTCCTTTTCGGCGGCGACGACCAGTGGCTTCAAGTCGGCGATCTTGTTGTTTTCCAGCAGCAACAGGTGCAGCTCGGTATGCTTCTCCAGCGGCGCCAGCGATTCGATCTGATTGTCGGTCAGCTCGAGCGTCGACAGGCGTCGCAGCTTTTCGACGGGGCCGATGTCCTTGAGCTGGTTCTTTGCGGCGTACAGCGACCATAAGCGCTCCAGGCCAGCGACTGCGGTGATGTCCTTGAGCTTGTTGCCGGAAAGATAGAGCGACGTGAGCCGGTTGAGGCCCTTGAGCGGGCCGACGTCGGCGATCTGGTTGTCGGAGAGTTCCAGGTATTGCAAGTTCGTGAGGCCGGCGAGCGCGGCGACATCCTTGATCTGATTCTTGGCGAGATCGAGCGATTGCAAGTTATTGAGTTCCTTGAGCGGCTTGACGTCGGCGATCTGGTTGTTGGTGAGCCGTAGCGATGCGAGGTTCTTGCACTTTTCCAGGCCGGTGAGGTCCTTGATGCTCTTGCCCTGGGCGTCGAGGATATAGACGCGCAAGAGCTTCTCGTCGTTGAGATCGCCCTGCGGCTCGAAAATGACGGCGCGGATTGCCGCTTCCAGGTTCTTGTCCGGGATCTTGAATGCCGGTGGGGGCGGCGGTTTCTTCTCCGGTGTTTTGTCCTTCTTGTCCTTGTCTTGGGCGATGGTCGGCGCAATGGAAAGCAGCATCGACAGGCCCACGACGACGGCCATGAACGAAATCCGCGCTGACATATCAAGTCTCCTTCCGCAGTGTTGGCAGCTCAACGGGGTGTGTTGTTTCTGGTATGACTCGCTAGGGCGACAGTCAAGCGGCCAGTGTTCCAAAGGCGGACGCGGTAGTTTCCCGGCGAAGGCAAATGGATTACATTACAGGGTGCCCCTACCCCCTCCTTCCTGACAGCCGTCAACGTTTTCGAGGAGATTGCCATGATCGACCGTTTCATCGCCTCCTTTGTTTTGCTGCTGACCTTGACCGTCGGCCCGGGCGCCGCCCAGGACAAACCCAAGCCGTTGCCGGGGGATGAAATGATCTACAAGTACCTGTGCGCCGAGACCGACAAGCTCTCGAAGAAGTTCATGGACGGCGCCAAGACGTTGGGCGAGTGGAAGGAGAAGTTGCCGCGGCTGAAGCGCGAATACATGGACATGCTCGGCCTGTGGCCCATTCCGGAGAAGACGCCGCTCATGGCGACCGTCACCGGGCAGGTCGAGGCGCATGGCGTCGTCGTGGAGAAGGTGCATTTTCAATCGAAGCCGGGACTGTACGTCACGGCAAACGTTTACCACCCAAGCCCCAGGATGAGCAACGCGAATCCTGGGGGTCGGAAGTATCCCGCCATCGTCTATGTCTGCGGCCATTCCGGCAAGGGCCGCGACGGCAACAAGACCGCCTTCCAGGATCACGGCTTCTGGTTCGCCAACAACGGCTACGTTTGCATCGTCCTCGACACGCTCCAGCTCGGCGAAATCCCCGGCGTGCATCACGGCACCTACGGTCGGCCGTGGACGCATCTCAAAAGCTATGGCATCGACCCCCCCGCTCCCCCCCTTGGCAAGGGGGGGCCAGGGGGGGTCGAAACGCGCGCCTGGTGGTGGTCCGCCGGTTATACGCCCGCCGGCGTCGAATGCTGGAACGGCATCCGCGCCATCGATTATCTGCTGACGCGGCCCGACGTCGATCCGGACAAGATCGGCGTCACCGGCATCTCCGGCGGCGGCGCGGCCACCTTCTGGATCGCCGCCGCCGATGACCGCGTCAAAGTCGCCGTCCCCGTCTCCGGCATGAGCGACCTGGAAAGCTACGTCAAGAACAAGGTCGTCAACGGCCACTGCGACTGCATGTTCCTTTACAACACCTACCAATGGGACTGGACCACGATCGCCGCCCTCGTCGCCCCGCGGCCGCTGCTGTTCGCCAACAGCGACAACGACGGCATCTTCCCGATGGACGGCAACCGCCGAATCATCGCCAAGCTGCGCGACTGCTACCGCCTGTTCCCCAAGCCGCGGGATGAGTCTTCGATTCCCGCGGGTACGGGAGCGGTCAGTCTCATTGAAGAATACGTCTCCAAGGGCGGCCACGACTACCGCCCCGACCTGCGCATCGCGATCTTCAAGTTCCTCAACAAGCACCTGAAGGGCGACACGACGACGCCGGTCGAAGACAGCGCAAAGTACACGCCGCTGCCCGGCAAAGACCTGCGCGTCTTCCCGACCGACGCGGACCTTCCGAAGGACGCGATCAATGGGCGAATTGACGAGACGTTTGTACCGAGGGTGCAGGTGGAGTTGCCGACGCAGGAGAAGTTTGCGGAGTGGAAGAAGGATCTGCTTGCCTCTTTGCAAAGCAGAGTGTTATATGCGCGTATCGACGATATTATTCCTGCCAAGAGCGGATATCAGGCTGACTTTTCGGGAGAACCCCACTCGTTTCTAGCAACCGAGCCAGGCATTCAAGCAACCTGGCACGGCATCAGAACCAAAGTTGACGACATCCGCGCACGAACGCTCATAGTTGCCACGCCCAGGAACGGATCCGCAGGTTCGGAACAAGACTGGAAACCATATTTTGACAAGGATGTCGCCATTCCGATTGTGCGAGTGCGCGGCGGACTGCCAGTTGCCTGGACACTGAAATCTCCGCCCAACTACGTAGAAAGATCGCACGTCTTACTTGGTCGGACAACGGATCAAGGTCGTGTTTGGGATGTCATCGCCGCTATTCGAATGCTGCATCTTCGGGATGGGAAACAAAAGGACCTGGGATACCGTGTCATCGGCGGCGGTCAAGCCGGCATCCTCGCCGCCTACGCCGCCCTGTTCGAGCCGTCGATCAAGGAGGTGGTCGTCATCGATCCGCCGAAGTCGCACAAGGAGGGGCCGCATTTCCTGGGCGTCTTGCGCGTGCTCGACATTCCCGAAGCGCTGGGCCTGCTCGCCCCGACGCCGCTGACGATCATCGGCGGCAAGGACGCGGCCTTCGACCGCACCGCGGAGATTTACCGGCTGGCGGGGGCAAGCGATAAGTTGGTGAGGAAGTAGCAACGAATTATGGTAGAATTGGCCAACGGGAGGACATCATGACGAAAATCCAAGGCCAGGTGTATGGCGATCAAGTAATGCTGCCGCGCATGCATCTGGATCGGCTCGTCGAACTCGCGCGCAACAGTGACGCGATCGATCTGGAACTGTGTGAGGTCGAAACCACCGCGCGGGACATCTTGACGATGGCGGAGAAGGGAAAGGCCTTTGATTTCTGGCACGAGGCCGGCGAGGATGTTTACAGCGCCACCGATGGAGCGCCGATCTAAATGCCCCTGCCAACGTTCACGCGCGGCGAAGTGGTTCTGACCCGGTTTCCGTTCACCGACCTGAGCGGCTCAGCGGTGCGGCCCGCGCTGGTCGTGTCCCCAGGCTTGATTGGCGATGACCTGATTCTGGCGGGTATATCGAGTGTCGTGCGCGGGCCGATCAGCGTGATGGACTTGCGAGTCAACGCGGCACATCCTGAATTCGGTCTAACGGGCTTGCGCTTAACCTCGGTCATCCGCCTGCACAAGCTGGTCACCGTTGAATACTCGTTGATTATTCGTCGCCTCGGCAAATTGGGACCTCAGCTTCTCCAGGACGCCGACACGTTGCTGGCACAAGCGGTCGGGCTCTGAAATCTGCATTAACCGTTTGGGGGCAGGTCAATTCCCCGCCGGCCAATGATAAAACGCCAGCGCGATGATCACGTAAACCGCGAGCAGCAGTGCCCCTTCCATCCAGTGGCATTCGCCGTCCTGACTGACCAGCGACAAGACGCCGATCGCCATCGTCACGGCGATCACTTCGAACAACGAAAAATGCAAATCGAAGGGTTGCCCCATCAGCATGGCGGCGAAGACCAGCACCGGGGCGACGAACAGGGCGATCTGGATGCTGCTGCCGACGGCGATGTTGACGGCCAGGTCCATTTGATTCTTGGCGGCGACCAGCACGGCGGTGGAATGCTCCGCCGCGTTGCCGATCACGGCGGCATCAGCTCGTCGTGGCAGGGCGGTCCGCATTGGCAGCATGACCAACGAATAACTTCAGGGCGTGCTTACGCCGCGCCGTTCGCCGGCAGAATCGCCGGTCTGCACATAAGTCTGGTGCAGAGTGATCGGGGCCGACACTTTCCGCAAGCGCAGGTTGAGCAGCTCGACGCCGAGGGAAAACGCCATCGCGAAGTAAACGTAGCCCTTGGGAATGTGAACGTGCAACCCGTCCGCCACTAGGGCCGTGCCGATGAGGATCAAAAACGACAGCGCGAGCATCTTCATCGTCGGATGACGGCTGACGAAATTCGCGATTGCCCCCGCGAATACCAGCATCACCAGCACCGCGAGCACGACAGCCGTGATCATGATCGTCAGCCCGACCCAGGCGGCATCCGCTCGAGTCTGAACCATGCCGACGGCTGTGATGACCGAATCGAGCGAAAAAACGAGGTCGATCAGTACCATTTGCACGATGGTCATGCCAAACGAAGCTGCGACGGGCGGGGCCCCGGTTGCCTCGTGGCCTTCGAGCTTGTCGTGAATCTCATAGGTCGCTTTGCCAATTAGAAACAAGCCACCCAAGAGCATGATCAGATCGCGGCCGCTCACGCCGTATACGTCGTCCGGCGCGGCTGTCCAGAACTGAGGAAACGTGAACAAATCGTTAGTCAGCCCGACGATCCAGCCGAGGGTCAGCAGCAGCGCGATGCGCATGAGCATGGCGAGTGCGAGGCCGACGCGCCGCGCGCGGGCTTGCTGGTGTTCGGGCAGCTTCCCGGCCAGGATCGCCAGGAAGACGATGTTGTCGATGCCAAGTACGATCTCCAGCGCCGTCAGGGTGGCGAGGGCGATCAGGTTGTCGACGCTGAGCAATTCCGTCACCGCATTCTCCTCGCAGAACCGTGGGCAACTGCCTGCTGCCTCCTTTTTAGGCGTCGCCGCGGCAAAAGCCATAATAGATGGCGGTGCCGACGATGCCGAAGCCGAGCGCCGCGTAGAGCAGTACTTCAGGACCGCCGACGAGCCACAGGCAAACGCCGGCCAGCGGGGCCCAAGCGACGGCCAGGCTGCGCAGGCCCCAGTACATGCCGACGCCTTGAGCGCGCGTCGTCGCGGGCAGGCTCGACGTGATCAGCGCCTTGCGCGCCGGTTCGCCGATTTCACGCAGGCCATAGACGATGAACGCCACGGCCAGCAGCTCATTCGGCAGAAGGGCCAAGAGCAGCGGGAACACGGCAAAGAAGATGAAACTGGTGCCGATGAACGGTTGCAAGCCCACGGATTGCGTCATGCGGCCGATGGGCAAATAGGTGACCAGCGCGGTGAAATGGTTGAGCGCCATCAGCAAGCCGAGATCGCGGAACGATACGCCGCGCAGCAGCACCAAATACAGCGGCAGTAGCTCTTTGGTCAGCCAATCGCACCAGCGCGTGAAGATTTCGGCGAGCAGCAGGCGGCGGATGCGCGGCGGCACTTGCCGGTAGACTGCGCGCCAGGAGATGCCGGCCGGCGGCGCGTCGTGATGCGGCAACCAGCGCCATTGAGCCAGCAACATGCCGGCAGCGAGTACGAGAGCGCTGCCGACCAGCCAATGCATGCCCACGACAGTGCCTTCGTCCGGGCCATAGTGCTCGGCGAGCGCTTGCAGCACGAACCCGGCGATCAAGGGGCCCAGGATTTTGGGCAGGCGTTTTTGAATCGATTGCAGCGCGAACGCCATGCCCTGCTTTTCCTTGGCGACGGTCGAGCCGACAGTCGTGAACGTCACCGGCACCGACAACGGTTCCCAAGCGAGGATCAGCAGCACGGCCACGACCGCGGCAATCGCGCCGGGGATCAACAAGAACAGCAGATAGCCCAGGATCGTCAGTGCGCCGAATAGGAGCAAAGAACCGCGATCGCCGAGCTTCGCGGTCAGATGGCTGCCGCTGAAGCTGCAAAACGATTCGAACAGATTGAAAGCGCAGGCGTATAAGCCGACGAGCCAGAGGGCGCTGGCATGAACCGTTTGCGTTTCGCGCGCGGTTTGGGCGAGGTCTTTGGTGCGCGCTTGCAGGTACAGCGGCATGAACGGTTGCCAGAGCTGCTGGCCCAAGCCGAAGAGCAACACCGCCAGCAGCACCAGCCCGACCGTGCGGTTGAGGGCCAGGAATCGCGCCAGGCGCTGATCGTCGCGGGGCATGATGCAATTGTACCGGTCAGGTGGGTTTCGCTGCGCTCCACCCACCCTACATGGCAAACGCGATCAGCGCCTCCACAAACTCCGCTTCCTTCTCGAACATCGGCAAATGGCCGCAGTCCTTGATGAGCTTCCACTGGGCGTGCGGCAGACACTTGCGATACGCTTCTCCATACGCCGGCGGCACCAGACGATCGTCGTCGCCCCATAAGAGCAGTGTCGGGCATTGGATGCGCCGCAGCCGGGCGGCGAGTTTCGGGTCATAGGGCCGTTCCCAGACGAGACGGGCCAGCACCGTCATCGCCTGGTACGCTTGCAGCATCGCTTGTTCGTCGTTTTCCTTTTTGATGATCAGCGTCGCCATGTAGCCGTTGGGATCGTGGAACAGCATCTCGCGCATCTTGTCGCGGTCCTGGATGATGCGGAAAAGATCGGGCAGCGGCTGCTCCTCGACCCACAGGCCCGGCGCGTCCGCGATCCACAGCTTCTTGACGCGCTCCGGCCAGCGCACGGCGAACTCGGCTGCGATCCACCCGCCCAAGCTGACGCCGCCCAGGATGAACTCGTCCAGGCCCAGCGCGTCGAACAGCTCGACGTAATGGAAGGCCATGTCCTCGACGGTGTCGATCTGGTCGAAGCCGCCGGACTGGCCGAAGCCGGGATGCGTCGGCACGATGACGCGGAACTTTTTGGCGAGGGCCTGATAGAACGGGAACCACATGAACGCTTCGCCGAGCGTGCTGTGCAGGTAGACGAAGGGCGGGCCATCCGAAAAAGGGGTCAGACCCCCTAGAATCACGGGGTCAGACCCCTTTTTCGGATCGCCGGATTGCATGATGACGACGGGTCGGCCATGGAGGTCGATGGTTTCGGGCTGGCCGCCGCTCTTGGAGAGCAGCACGCGGGCGCCGTATTTCAGTTTTTTGAGAGTTTCGAACATAATACACCTTGTTTACGTTTAGCGCCCCAGGAATCCCCCGCAGGCGAGTGATCCTGGACGCGCTAAACGTAAACGGGTCAGTTCACTTTTCTTGAGTGCGGCAGCACCGCGCGCGCCAGCAGCTCCATGCACTTGCGCGACTTTTCGTGCGACATCGTGCCCGTCTGACATCCCGTCAGCACCACGCCGCAGCCGAGTTCCTTTTGATATTGCTCGAGCTTTTGCCGAACGGTCGTCGGGCTGCCGACGATGGCGAAGACGCCCTTTTCGATGTCGTCCCACGTTTTCTGCGCCGGCAGGAAGAACTTCTGGTTCTTCATGATCGCGATGGCCGACTGCGGCGACGTGTAGCCCGGCGGCGTCAGGCGAATGTTCTTCATCAGGTTCTTGATGAAGTACCAGAAGTGCGGCTCGAATTCCTCGCGGGCCTGCTTGTCGGTCTCGGCCACGTAGATCGGCACGCCCCAGCCCATCTGCTCCGGGTGGGCGGTGTAGCCGGCCTTGGCGCAGGCGTCGCGGAATTGCTGAAACACGCGGCGAAACACATCGATATGGAAGTACGGCACGCCCATGTAGGCGAAGCGGCGCTGGGCGACGAATTCGATCGTCTCGATGCTGCCGACGCCGGGAATCCAGATCGGCGGGTGCGGCTGCTGCAACGGCCGCGGCCAGGGATTGACGTAGCGGAAGTGGTAGTGCTTGGAGTTCCACAGGAACGGCCCCGGCACTGTCCACGCTTTGATGATCAGATCGAGCGCCTCCCGAAAGCGTTCGCGGGCATGGGTAGGATTGACGCCGTAGCTGAAATACTCCGGCCCGCCGCCGATCACCATGCCCGCGACCAACCGGCCATTCGACATCACGTCGAGCATTGCGAATTCCTCGGCGACGCGCAGCGGCGGATTGTAGAGGGGCAGGGCATTGCCGATGACCGCGATCTTCACGCGCGAGGTGCGCTGCGTCAGTGCCCCGGCGATGACGTTGGGCGAGGGCATCAAGCCGTACGCATTTTGATGGTGCTCGTTGACGCAGATGCCGTCGAAGCCGAGTTCTTCGGCGTAGGCGAGGGTGTTGATGTATTCGCGATAGAGGTCGTGGCCCTTGACGGGATCATAGAGTGAGTTGGGCAGCCAGACCCATGCCGAATCGTACTTGGCGTCGAAGTCGTCCGGCAAGTACGGCCACTGCATGAGGTGGAAGAAGAAGTATTTCATGCGGTCGCTCGTAGTACCGGCTTTAGCCGGTGGAGCCGCCTAAAGGCGGTACTACCAACACAATTACAGCTTGCTCGCGATCAGCGCCGCCAAATCGCCCAGACGGCAGGCGTAGCCCCATTCATTGTCGTACCAGGCGACGACTTTCGCCAGATTGCCCACGACGAGCGTGTCGGGGGCGCTGAACACCGACGAATAGGCGGTGCCGCGGAAGTCGCTGGAGACGAGCTGTTCGTCGGTGACGCCGAGGATGCCCTTCATCGCGGGACCATTGGCGTACTTGAGCATGGCCGCGCGAATCGATTCTTTCGTCGCGGGCTTGTTGAGGATGACGGTGAAATCGACGACCGACACGGTGGAAGTGGGCACGCGAAACGCCATGCCGCCGAACTTGCCTTCGAGGCCGTCGATGACTTTGTAAACCGCCTTGGCCGCCCCGGTCTCGCTGGGGACGATGTTCTGGGCGGCGGCGCGGGCGTCGCGCAGGTCCTTGGCGCCCAGGTCTTGCAGCTTCTGCGTGTTGGTGTAGGCGTGCACCGTCGTGAGCAGACCCTTGTCGATGCCGAACTCGTCCTTCAGCACCTTCACGATCGGGGCCAGGCCGTTCGTGGTGCAAGAGGCATTGGAAATGACATGGTGCTTGGCCGGGTTATACAGCTCGCTATTGACGCCCAGGACGATGGTGATGTCTTCGTTCTTGGCCGGCGCGGAGATGATGACCTTCTTCGCCTTGCCGCCGTCGATGTGGGCGCGGGCCTTGGTGGCGTCGGTGAACAGGCCGGTCGATTCGATGACGATGTCCACGCCCATGTCGCCCCATTTGATGGCGGCCGGGTCCTTCTCGGCGGACACCTTGATCGTCTTGCCGTCCACGACCAGATTTCCTTCCTTGACTTCGACCGTGCCGGGGTAAGGGCCGTAAGTCGAGTCGTAGCGGAGCAGATGAGCATTCGTGGGCGCGTCGAAAAGATCGTTGACGGCGACGACTTCGAGGGCTTGCGGATGCCGGGCCTTGATGGTGCGGAAGACGAGTCGGCCGATGCGTCCAAAGCCGTTGATGCCGATGCGTTTGACAGCCATGGTGGGGACTCCTTGATGAATGCGGACTAGGGCAGTTTAGAAGGGATGGACGCACGATCAAGGGCGTGTTGCTTGCCGTTTAGCGCGCCCAGGATTCTGGGCGCGCTAAACGGCAAGCCACACTCTACTTACCCTGTCACACCCTGCTGCCGCAGCCGATCCAAGGTTGCACGATCGATCGACAACAACCGCGCCAGCACCGCATCGGTGTCCTGGCCCAAGCGCGGCGGCATGGTCGCGCTCGGCAGCGTCGCACCGGCGATGCGCAACGGCGAGCCGATCAGGTCCACCGGCTTGCCCTCGTGATCGCGCACGATGACGCGCAGACCGCGCGTTTGGGCCTGATCGCAGGCGAAGAGCTGCTCGTAGTTCCAGACCGGGGCATGCGGGATCTGGGCGCGCTGCAGGAGCGCGCGCCAGTCGGCCGCCGAACGTTGGCGAAAGAGCTTTTCGAGCGGCGGGATGAGTTCCGCGCGATATTGGACGCGCAGCACATTCGTGGCGAAGCGCGGATCGCCGGCCCAGTCCGAATGCTCGACCGCCTGGCAGAAGCGCTGCCACTGGCCGTCGTTGCCGATCGCGAGGATGAGCCAATCGTCACCCGCGGGGTTCGAAGACTCACCCCGCGGCTTGGTCGCGAAAGCTTGATACGGGACGATTTGGAGATGGGCATTGCCCTGGCGCGGCGGCACGGCGCCGCTGGTCAGGTACGCTTGGGCGACATTCACTTGGATCGCCACGGCACAATCGAGCAGGGCGAGATCGATGGCGTAACCGTGACCCGATGTGGTGCGCGCGTGCAAACAGGCCAACACAGCGCTGGCCGCATAAAGGCCGGTCACGACATCGGTGACCGCGACGCCGACTTTCGAGGGTGGTCCATCCGCCGGACCGGTGATGCTCATCAGCCCGCTCAAGCCTTGGATGGCGAAATCGTAACCGGGCACATCGCTCATCGGCCCGGTGCGACCGTAGCCGGAGATCGAGCAAACGATCAGCTGCGGATGGCGCTTCAGCAGATGTTCGGGGTCGAGGCCGAGCTTCGCCGAGCTGGCCGAGCGGAAATTCTCCAGCAAGATGTCGCATTCCGCCGCGAGACGCTGGAATAATTCAATTCCCTCGGGCTTGCTCAAATCGATCGCGACGCTCTGTTTGTTGCGATTGCAACTCAGGAAGTACGCGCTCAGCTCCCCGGCGAACGGTGGCCCCCAGCTGCGCGTGTCGTCCCCGCCGCCGGGCCGTTCGACCTTGATCACCTCCGCGCCGAGATCGCCAAGGAGCTGCGCGCAGAAAGGCCCCGCCAATACGCGCGAGGCATCGAGCACGCGGACGCCGTGGAGCGGACCGTGCGGATCGGTGACCATGCCGGTTCCTTTCTGGCAAAGACGCACCCAATCAGATATGTTCATTGTAGTTTGCCGCTGGCGGCTTTGAGGTGATTGCGGATGAACGTCGATGCGCTCAAGAATCTGTATGAGGAATTGGCGCAGCGCAGCCAGCGCCAGCAGGAGACGCGGCAGCGTGACATTTTCCTGGTGTTGGCCGCCGATGCCGCGCTCGCTGCCGGCCGCCCCGCCGAAGCCGAGCGTCTGCGCCAGCGTCTTTTGCAGTTCAGCCCGCACAGCCTGTTGCGTCCCTATGCATCCTTCGCCGAGGCGCTGCAATCGAGCGACATTCAGGATTACGTTGCCGACCTGCGCCGGTTGTTTCCGCCGACCCAGGCGGCGAAGCTTTTGCACGGCGGCAATGGCAAGAACGGCGCCGCGCCGATCTACCGCTTTCAGGAACCCGAAGCGACCCAAGCCGCAGCCGCGTCGGCGCGTCCGAGCGCCACGGCGCCGCGCCGTGAACCAACGCCCAGCCCCTACGGGCGTTTCGACGTGCCGCTGCCTGCGGGTAAGGGATATGACGGCGCCGGCAGCTGGATCGCGCTCGTGTTGTACTTCCTGGTGTTTCTGGGCGCCGTCAGCCTGACCGCCTACTTCGTCGTGCGCCCGTTTTTGCCGTGACCGACTTCCCAAGCCGCGGGATGAGCGCAGCGAATCCCGCGGGTCGAACAGCCATGGACCCGCCGCCGGATGTCTTGCAGCGCTACCCCGCCTTGCCGTGGCGCGATGTCCATTTCCTCGGCAATCGCGGCGGCTTCAGCGGCGCTCAGCTTTGGCGCCTCGCAACGTCGACCGGCGACTACTGTCTCAAGGCGTGGCCCGTCGATGGCGCGACCGCGGAGCATTTGACGTGGATTCTTCACATGCTTCGCGCCGCGCGCCAGGCCGGCGTCGATTTCGTGCCGCAGGCGCTGGCGACGAGCGCGGGCTCCAGCGTCGTCGTCAGCGGCGGCAGGCTCTGGGACGTTTCGACGTGGCTTCCCGGCGCCGCCGACTTTCACGAGCATCCCTCCGCTGCACGCTTGAGCGCGGCCGGAGCGGCGCTGGCGCGCTTGCATAACGCCTGGCAGAATCTGGCGCCGCGCACCGGCCCGTGTCCAGTCGTCCAGCGTCGGCTCGACACCCTGTGCCGCTGGAAAGAACTGCTTGCGACCGGCTGGCGACCGACGATCGCCGCGGATGATCCCGTGCGCCCGTGGGCCGAACGCGCCTGGCAATTGTTGCCGCATGCGGTGCCTGAAGCCGAGCGCGCCCTGGCGGCCTGGCGCCACGTACCGCTACCACTGCATCCCTGCTGGTGCGATCCATGGCACGATCACGTACTGTTCTACGGCGAACGTGTGACGGGCCTCATCGACTACGGCGCCGTCAAGGAAGATCACGCCGCTGTCGATCTGGCTCGCCTGCTCGGCAGTTTGGTCGGCAACGACTACGCAGCCTGGGAAGTCGCGCTGACAGCCTATCACGCGATTCGTCCGCTGACCGATCAAGAGCGTGTCTTGATCGTGGTGCTGGAACAGGCCGGTCTGATCAACGTATTGGTGACATGGCTGCGCTGGCTGTATCACGACGGGCGCGTGTTCGAAGATCGCCGCGCCATCGCAAAAAGATTGCAAAGGATGGTGACGCGCCTGGATAATGATGTCGAAGTGTCGCTTCTCCACCGGCAGCCGGGTGTGCTGGCGCCGCTGAAGAAGTGACCTGACGATCGACTACCGTTTGCGCTCGCGTCGTTTTTCGCGAGCGCGAAACGGCAAGCAACCATTTCACTTTTTCCGCGTGTAAATGATCTCCAGCACCTTGAACTCCTTGGCGCCGTCTTCGAGCGGTTGGCGGTACATCTCGAAGGTTTGCTGCTCGGCGTTATCGATGCGCAAGATGTCGCGGCCCTTCATTTTCTTGCCGGTAGCCGGGTCGAAATCTTCGCTCTGGTAGGTGAAGGTCTTCTTGTCGGCGTCGTAGGTGCCTTCGCTGGTCATGAAGCCGGTGGACATCGAATCGATCCACGACAGCACAAATTTCTTCCTAATCTTGTCGAAGCCGATGATGCCCATGCCCGTAAAGCTTTCCGGCCCGAGCTTGCCTTCGTATTCCTCCTGGAGGAAACGGCCGCCGAAGAGCATTTTGCGTTTCATGAACCCGGTCGATTCCTCGGGCGGCTTGCCGGGCTCGACCCAGGCCCGAACCTTGGCGCCATAGTTGCCGGCCAAATCTTCAAGCAGCTTGTGTTCCGGGCCGGGGGCGCTGGGATCCCCGGCGTCTTTTTTGTCTTGAGCGAGCAAAGGCGTTATGCCAAGCAGCAGGGCAAACCACGCCGCGACGGACAGCATCATGCGCACCTTCATGCGAGTCTCCGCGAAATGAGGAATGACGGGAGAGTATTCAGTTTGATACCATTCCGCGCCGCCATCCCAATTGCAAGGAAATAATTCGATCGGAGCAATTGTTTACGTTTAGCGCTCACCGAATCCCACGCCCAATCTAGATCGGCGAGTCCAATCACCCCATCACAATTGCAACCCCGGCAATTCGCTCGGCGCGCCGCCCTTGGCGATCTCGGCCGACACGATGGTCGCCAGGTTGAGATAGGCTTTGGCGATGTCGCAATCGGGATATTTGTGCACGATGGGATCGCCGTGGTCGCCGCATTCGGCCACGCGCGGGTCGATGGGGATTGCGCCGAGGAACGCGACGCCGGCTTCCTGGGCGAGCTTTTTGCCGCCGCCGTTCCCGAAAATCTCGTAGCGTTTGCCGTCGGTGGCGACGAAGAAGCTCATATTCTCGATGATGCCCAGGACCGGCACATTCACCTGGCGGAACATTTCCAGACCCTTGCGCGCGTCGATCAGGCTCACGTCCTGCGGCGTGGTGACGATGACGGCGCCGGAGAGCGGTGCGGTTTGCGTCAGCGTGAGTTGCGCGTCGCCGGTGCCGGGCGGCAGGTCGATCACCAGATAATCCAGCTCGCCCCACGGGATTTGCGTGAGGAATGCCGACAGGTACTTGTGGACCATCGGCCCGCGCCAGATCATCGCCTGTTCCGGCTTGATGATGAAGCCCATCGACATCAGCTTGATGCCATAGCGGTCGAGCGGGAACTGGGCAGTATTGGGATCGAAGGTTTCATGCACGCCCATCATGATCGGGATGCTGGGGCCGTAAATGTCGGCGTCGAGCAAGCCGACGCGCCGGCCGAGCATGTGCAGCGCCAAGGCGAGGTTGGTGGCGACAGTCGATTTGCCGACGCCGCCCTTGCCGCTGGCAACCGCGACGACGTGCTTGACGCCGGGGAGGGTGATTTTTTGAGAGGCTCCGGGTTGCATGATGATATCTCCAGCGCTTGCGGTTTAGCGCAACCGTCGTACGATGCGGACATTCATCGCGCAACGGTTGCGCTAAACCGCAAGCGAACTCAGCTCTTTTTGCATAGGTCACATTCACACAGCTGCCGCAGATGTTCGAGCGTGAACAACCCCGTGTCGTGGCCGTCGCTCCAGGTGATCTTGTAGGCGTAATGGCCGACCGGCGCGATGCCTACCGGCTTCAGCGGCGCCAATTCGGCGGGCTTGAGGATGCGGAACGGATCGGGCGGTTTTTCGCGCTCCTCGCGGCAACCGGCGCATGGGCACGCGGCGCGCAGATTCTTCCAGGCATAGATGCTGTTATGCCCGTCGCTCCAATCGATCCGCAGCCGGTCGTCGCCTTCTTTGCGTAGCGCGATCGGCCGCGCCGTTGGTTGCATGGCAAAGATTCTCGCCGATGTTCGTCAGGCATGTTGATTATAGTCCTGCAGCGGATTGAGAGCAGGCGGGACGGGAAGCAGCACGTCCGGGTCGTCGGCCATTTCAATATCCGGCACGGGCACAGGGTCGTCGGCCGGCTCCGGCGTCACATGCAGCGGAGTGAGCAGCGCCTCATCGGTCGGCGCAACCACACCGGCCGTCTGCGTGATGTGCCGCAGCCAGCGCTCGTGAAACTCCGCGTGCTGCGGATCGACATCTCTGGCACGATCACGGCGGCCAATCTGTTTCTCGGCGGCGACCAACAGCCGATCGGTCAGGAACCAGAAGGCCGCCACGAAGCTCAAACCAAAGACGAGCCACAGCGGATTGAAGGATTGGACCGCGCCGACGACTGGGCCGAGGCCGAACAGCCAGTCGAAGAATTCGGCGATGATGCCGAGGATGCCCTGCAGGAACCAGGCGCCGATGGCGACCGGCCCGGTGAGGGCGATCCAACTTCCGTAGCAGAGGCCCACCGTCGCCAGCAGGCTGAGCCACGAATTGTGCATGCGGGCCGAGCACCAGATGCCGACGGCAACGACGAATAACCCGGCGAAGACAGTGGCTATCAGCCAAAGCAGACTCCAGGCCGTCGCCCAAGCACTGACCAACACGCTCACCACGAGTACCGGCGCCGAATAGGCGATGAAATACGGCACGCATGCCCCAAGGATTCCCAATTGCTTGCCGCGCAGAATTGCTCGTGTCGTCAGCGGCGTTTGCAACAGCGGCTGCCAAGTTTCGCGCTGGCGTTCATCGGTGATGCAGCCGGACGCCCGGACGGCTATGACGAAACTTGCCGCCAGGAGGGCCGCCAGTCCGTGCCAGTACAGGATGTTGTTGTTGCGTGCGGTGTTTTCAAGCAGATCGCTGGGATGTTTCCAAGAACGGGACATAAAGCACTGAAGCGCTGAGCTCATCAGCGGTTCTCTTTCGATCTGGAACATCTTAACGCCACCGACGGGCGAGGGCGCGCGGAAACTGCTGTCTAGTCTCCAAGCGAGTGAAAATACGGTTAACGCAACAACGATTACGCAAGCCAGCCAGCGTGGCCAGCGCCGCAGCCACGGCAACGGCGCCAGGCCGACGACATGCTGTTCGCGCCACAGGACGGGGTTGGCGCGCATGCGCGGCCGCCACGCCGGCAGCCAGCGCGAAGTCGAACGCGGCACGGCGCGTAATTGCCGCAAATACGCGCCGCGCAGCCGCAACGATGCCACGGCCAAACAAAACAGTCCCAGCACCGACCACGTCAGCACACAGGCGCCGACACGCTGCCAGTTGAGTCGGCCGTGGTCCAGAGTCAGCGCCCGCAACGGCATCAGCCGGTCGCCCAGGGCCAGCAGCCGCGGCGACGACGTTAGGGCGAGCGTCGCGAACAAGACCAGGCCGAGCAAGTAGACGGTCAGCATCGCATCGCGCGTCAGCCGGCACCAGACCGAAGCCAGAATGCTAACCGCCGCCATACCGAAGATCAGCGCCAGCGACAAGATGAGTAACGCCACTGGCAATTCCCCTACGCCGCCGAAGCCGCTGAACAGGCAAATGAGCGGCAGCCAGGCCAGGCTCATCAGCACGAGCTGCGAGATCCGCGCCAGCAACTTCCCCAAGACGATCTCCCACGGGCTCAAATAGGCGGTGAGCAGGTATTGCAGCGTGCCGGATGTCTTCTCCTCGGTAATGGCGCTGGCGACCATGGCCGGGGTGAGCAACGCGACCAAGCCGAAGTGCAAGATGATGAACCGCTCGAAGAAGTCGCTGAAGCCGTTGCCGGAGAGCCATGCGTTGAAGGAGTCTGCCCTGAAGAACAGCGGCAGGACCTGGACGATCACGAAACCGGCGTAGAGCCAGCGCAGCCGATGCGCCCGCTGGCGACGGTCAGCGAGCAGCATCTCTTGATTGAAGACGACGGCGAGCATGTCGGGGCGTCCTATGGGAGCGTGGTTCACCACACCCCGTTGTGGCCAAATCTCGGCATGGTTCACAAATGCGCACAGGCATAGGTGCTTTTCGAGACGACAGGATTTCGACACAGTTGGCACGCACTCAACTTCCTATCCCCTTGATCCATCCAATGTTACATCGAAAAAAATGTCGGCATCACATGACAGGCAAGTGTAGTCCCTACAGCGTTCACTCTGTCACCCAGAAATGACAAGAATTGAACCATGTCCGACAATACGGCATGGTTCAAAAACGAGCGGTTGCGGGTGCCAAGCGACTACGCACCTGACTGGGCCACTTGGCCTAGTCGGTATAGTCGTGGTTCCTTTCCGCAACCATTGGATTGATAACCCTTTGCGACGAAGAAATTGGGCGACTAGGCCACAATGCACCGACACTCCACACACACACATGATTGTTACCCGGTTTTGGACCATGCCGTTTGTTTCGATGCGGCAATAATATAACTCTCGAAAGGGATTGGGGTTCCGCCATGCGCTTCGATGCTGCCCAAGTTCTCGCCAATGCCCGCGCCGCCGAGACCGACGACCTGCTCGATCGGGTGACGGCGTATCGTGCCGGGTTGGAGCCGGAGGCCTTGGACCTTTTGGAAATGGAACTCCACCGGCGCGGTGTAACGGCGGCACAGATTGGCGACCATGCTCGCCAATACGCCAGCTGCCTGCGCGCCGCCGACGGCATGGTGCTGATGTGCAGCTCGTGCCGCAAGCCGGCGGTGACCGTAGCCTGGGGTTGGCATCGCATTTGGGGAAAGGTGCCGATCTTTCCGAAGCGGTTTCGCTATTGTGCCGAGCATCAGCCGCCCGGCGACCAGTCCGAGTAACTTGTCGCCCAGTCACCCAATGCATGGTGAGACTCCCGTGCGGATCATCGTTGCACTTTTTGTCATCGCCGTCGCTGCCGTATCGGAAAGCGGCGCTCAGCAATCTTCCGCGGGAAACGCGGCGGCGACGAAGGATGATGATTTCGAGGTGAGCGGGGTGCGCGATTGCATCGCGGCGGCGCGGCCGGTGTATGAGCTATTCGGCAAGCAGCATAATCTGGAGGCGATCTATCCGGAAAGCAAACATGATTTTCCCGCGGAGGCGCGGAAGATCGCGTATGAGTTTTTGGAGAAGCACTTGAGGTAGAGCCGCGGTCACGATTGGGGCGGTTCGTTGCCGTTCTGCTTGTTGTTTTCCTCCATCAGTTTGCGCAGTTCGGCCTCCCGTGCGAGACGTTCTTTGAGTTGTTGGAGTCGAGCGCCGGTAATTGGCCGACGAGTCCTATCGGTTTCACCAGTCGATTCATCAAGGATCACCACTTCCGTCGCCGCGTCAATCACAATAAGCTGCGGCTTCTTCTTCTCATTGTCCATGACTTGATCCTCCCACGAAAGAACATGAAAAGTCGTCTGGGCCGCACGCTCGTTGTCGATGGCCACTGCGACTTCGTACTTTCCCGGATTTGGAAATACATAACCGGGAACCGGCAGCAAGAACCAAACTTCCTTCAAGGGATCGGTTAGGGCGATACGCCAAGTCCTCATGATCACATCGTCTAAGTCGTTCAAGGAGGTCAAAGTCAAGGTTAGCAGCCCTTCGCCACGGCCATCTGTCAGAACGACGCACACGGTGAAATTCGTCGGCTCCGTTGGAAAGCTCGCGAAATGGAGTTTCCGAAAGCAGTTGACGAGGGTCACATTACGTGTCTTCTCTTGAACGATTGCCTCGTGGCATACTTTCAACCCTGCCACAGTCGGTGGCTTCTGCATAGGCGTTCTCCATTCATCAAGGTCATGCCGAATCAGCCCACCAGAAGCGCCTGGAAGCCGGCGTGGCGAAAATGCACGTCGCCGGTGAGCGCGCCGCGCAGCCCGAGCGCGTTCATCACGCAGAAGCTGAAACAGTCGGTGAACGACCAAGGTTGATCGTGATGTTTGAGGAAGAATTGACGGGTTTCGTCGAAACGCACAGGATCCATCCACTCCACGCGGCACGCTTTCGAGGCCAACACGCGGTCGAACAGCCCCGCGACCAGATGGCCGCGACGGCGGGACGTGAGGAGCGTGGCCGTTTCATCGAGTATGTAATCGGTGGTGACAAACCGAATCGTGCGGCGTTTCGCGTGCGCCAGGATTTCGTTGGCCTTGGCGTGCAGCGGATCATCCTTGACGAGAATGGCATAAAACCCACTCGTGTCGATGAACGCATCACGCTTGGTAGACGATCCGGTCGATTTCTTCATTGCTGAGCGCTCCGCCGCACGGTTCCGCCAACTCTCCAAGCGCATAGAACGGGTCGGTCGCGCTGACCTGGTCAGTTTCAATAGGCTCCAAGCGCATGACCGGCCTTCCGCGATACGTCATCACAAACCTCTTGCCCTGCCGCACCTTGCGAATGATGTTCTCGGCATCACGGCGAAAATCAAGCATCGATACTTGTTCCATGGCCAACCTTTCGAAGTTAAACTTGATGTTGAAGTTTAACATGGACAAGGCCGGCGCGTCAAGGGCGTCCATCAATGCCGCAGCTTCTTATACTTCAGCCGGTGCGGCTGATCCGCGTCCGCCCCCAAGCGCTGCTTGCGCTGGGCCTCATACGTCTGGTAGTTGCCCTCGCACCACACCGTCTTGCTGTCGCCTTCGAACGCCAGGATGTGCGTGGCGATACGGTCCAAAAACCAGCGGTCGTGGCTGATCACCACCGCGCAGCCGCCGAAGTTGAGCAGGGCGTCTTCCAGGGCCCGCAGTGTGTCCACGTCGAGATCATTCGTCGGCTCGTCGAGCAGCAGCAGATTGCCGCCCTTGCGCAACAGCTTCGCCAGGTGGACGCGGTTGCGCTCGCCGCCGGACAGCTCTGACACCTTGCGTTGCTGATCGGGGCCTTTGAAGTTGAACCACGACACATAGCCGCGCGAGTTGACCTTCGTTTTGCCGAGCATCAGGAACTCCGCGCCGCCGCTGATTTCTTCGTAGACCGTCTTGGTGCCGTCGAGGGCGTCGCGGTTTTGATCGACGTGAGCCGGAACGACGGTATCGCCGACACGGAGGTCGCCGCCATCCGGTTTTTCTTCGCCAATGATCATTTTGAAGAGCGTGGTCTTGCCGGCGCCGTTGGGCCCGATGATGCCGACGATGCCGCCCTTGGGCAGATCGAAGTTCAAGTCTTCCATGAGCAGGTTGTCGCCAAAGCCTTTCTTGACGCCTTCGGCCCGGACGACGAGATCGCCGAGGCGCGGCCCGGGCGGGATCTGCATGCGCAGGTCGCCGCCGCCGTCTTCGACCTCCTGGGAGGCGAGTTTTTCATACGCGGCCAGGCGGGCCTTGCTCTTGGCGACGCGGGCGCGCGGGGCCATGCGCGCCCATTCCAACTCGCGGGCCAGCGCCTTTTGCCGGGCCGATTCTTCGCGCTCTTCCTTCTCCAGCCGGCCCTTCTTCTGTTCCAGCCAGCCGGTGTAGTTGCCCTTGTAAGGATGGCCTTCGCCGCGCTCGAGTTCCAGGATCCACTGCGCGACGTTGTCGAGGAAATAGCGATCATGCGTGACGGAAACCACCGTGCCCGGATACTCCTGCAAGTGCCGCTCCAGCCAAGCAACTGACTCGGCGTCGAGATGGTTCGTCGGCTCGTCGAGCAGCAACAAGTCCGGCTTCTGCAGCAGAATCTTGCACAAGGCCACGCGCCGCCGTTCGCCGCCGGACAGCGTCTTGACGTTCGTTTCGCCCGGCGGCAGCCGCATCGCATCCATGGCGATTTCCAGGTGGCGGTCGAGATTGTACGCATCTGCGGCGTCGATGGCGGTCTGCACGCGGTCCATCTCCGCCATCAGCTTGTCCATCTTGTCGGCGTCGGCGGTCGCCATCTTCTCGCCGATGTCCTCTTGCTTCTTGAGCAAGGCCCTCGTCTCGACCACCGCTTCTTCGATGTTGTCAAGCACCGTCTTATCCGGCGTGAGTCGTGGTTCCTGCGGCACATACCCGACGCTGAACCCCGGCGTGAGTCGCGCCGCGCCGATGAAGTCCGTCTCTTGCAGCGCCATGACGCGAAGCAGCGTGCTCTTGCCGGCCCCATTGCTGCCGATGACGCCGATCTTGGCCCCCGGATAGAACGCCAGCCAGATGTTCTTGAGGACCTCCTTCTTGCCGTAAGCTTTGGTGAGGCCTTCGATGGTGAAGATGTATTGCTCGGCCATGGTTTTCTCGTGTTGGTGTTTGGGGATGATGAAGCTCAGACGAGCGGTTTCATGTCGACAGGTTATTAAAGGAGATGAGCGGGAGTTTTTCCATGCGCCGATCTGGCGAGGACTTTATGATTTGGACTGCGGCGCTTTGCCGCCGCTTTGGTTTTCCATTGGGGCGGCCCGTTGCCGATCGACGCCGCGAAAAAACAAAAGCGGCGTGAAAGCGCCGCAGTCCAAAGGGACAGACCTTTTGACGCAAGCCCCAGCCTCGGTTACCATGCAATCGCGCTTGCCATCCTTCTCAACGATTAACCCAGGGAGGCTCCTATGAACGAACTCATGATGCTTGGTCTCGGCGGCGGGTTTGGCTCGGGCATCGACATTACGGCGATGATCGCATTCCTCGCCTTTGCCGCCGTCTACTTCCTGGCGCCGGTGATCGGGTACGAACCGCATCGACCCACGGGGCTGACCTTGGCGCTCTATGCCCTCATTGTGTACGCCGGCGTCGCGCTCATTCAGTTGATCGTGCAATGGTTGCTGATGATGGACGGCCCCCGGCCGGGCGGGTTCGGCGGCGGCGGCATGTTCGCCCGCAACGAATTCGGCGTCCACTTCCTGTTGCTGTTCAGTTTCGTGAAGGTGCTGCTCTTCCTGATCGCCATGATCTCGTTCGTCGCCGGCCTGCGCGGCCTGCGTTTGCGACATTACGGTGAGGAGGATTGAGCTCAGTCCCAGGCGCCGCCTGTGACGGCACGGACTACAGGCTCTGCCTGGCGGGACATCGGGCGCGCTGCGGGTGTCGGCTACCTGGGCTTTAACATATCGGGGCAGTTCGCATGGACTGGCATCGGCTCTTCGGCTTGATTCTCACAGACTTCTTCGCCGGCTCCCCCTTCAGCGTGGAGCTGGAGAAGGATTTGGCCCTGAAGCAGCAGCGCCTCGATGTCGTGGTCCTGCGTCGCGGCCCTGGTCCGTTCGCCGGGCAACTCCCCGATGGCCTCGACGATCTGGCGGCGCACAACTTGATTACCTTCAAGTCCCACCACGACGCGCTGGACGACTGGGCTTTGAAAGAACTGACGGGGCATTACGTCAACTACCGCAAACAATGCACGCCGCGCGGCCGGCCGCTCTTGCCGGAGACAGAATTCCGGCTGTATGCTATATGCAGCCGATTTCCGCAGAACCTCGCCAATTGCATGGCGCTGGCGCCGGCGCAGCCAGGGGTGTTCGACTGCGAGCGCGGCACGGATCGAATTCGCATTGTCGTCGCCGGCCAGGTGCGCGAGGCACCGCAGAATGCCCTGTTGCACCTTTTCAGCGCGTCGGCGGAGAGGGTCGGCTATGGAGCCGATCGCTATCGGCAACGGTCCTTGGATACAAGTTCGCTTCTGGGCGACTTGTTCGGTGTTTATCATGGGGAGGGATTAGCAGTGTCGTATACGATGGCCGACTACCGGCGTGATAAGGCGGTGGAGCAGTACCAGCAGATGACGCCCGAAGAGCGGAAAAAAGCCCTGCAACGCTTTCCGGCGGAGGAACGGCTGGAAAGCTTGTCCCCGGAGGAACGGCTGGCAAGCCTGTCCCCGAAGGAGATTGCCACGTATCTCAAGAAGCGACAATCGTCGCGGCCGCCACGCAAGGGCAAGCCGCGCCGCGGAAGGTGACCGGGAGGGAACAGCGATGTCCTACACGATGGCAGACTACCGGCGCGATAAATTCATCGAACTATGGACCAAGTCGACGCCCGAAGAACGCGAGGAAGCCCTGCGAGACTTGCCGCTGGAGGAACGGCTTGCGGGAATTTCCCCGAGAGAGATCGCCGCGTATCTCAAGAAGCGGCAATTGTCGCCACCGGCGCGCAAGGGCAAACCGCGCCGCGGAAGCTGATGTGCACGCTTGGAACGACAAGCGCTCGAGGTTCACGAAGGGATGGCCTTGGCGCTGACCACTGATGACGCGACGGACGATGGCCAGCCCGACGAACTGTTGGCCGACGCGGTGGTGCATTTCAACCAAGCCGAGAATTGTTGGGTGGCGGCCATCGATTGGCAAGCGATTCGGCTTGCGTCGGCGGAAGGGCTGCTCCGGCGAAAGACCGGATGAGCATGGGAATGTTGTCGTCATCGGCCCATACCGCATCGTTTATCGAGCCAGTCATTCGCTGTGTCGTTCGATTTGGAATTCCGATACAATTCTCCATGTAGGGCAAGGGGCGTTCAGCAAGCCATTGACAACAAATGCGGGTAGCCAGCATGAAGAATGTCGTCACGACTCCGCCGGTAGATATCGCCTTGCGGGCGCTCGACACAAAAGGCGTCCGTCAAGTCCATTCGTGGTTCGACCATCTCAGCAATTGGGACGGCGATGAGTTTGTGCGGACGCGATCCCACAGCCTTGACGGAGTTCCGGGCGTTTACGTCTTACGGACAAGCACGGACATCAGGATTTTCTTCAAGATCGATGGAAACACGATTACCATCCTCGATGTCGCCAAGAAGCCCGCCATCATGACCTCTGGGTACATTCCGGGGGTCGGCTAGTGGCCAGAAATCTTGAAACCATCGTCTTCGACGCTGGCAAGTTCGAGCAGGAACTAAAAGCCTTTGATGCTCTTCTGAAATCCAAGACCGAGTTGTCGGAGTCGAGCCACATTCAGCCTTTTTTTGAGAATAGTAAGCAGCTTTCGGCCTACATGGGGACCTTTTCACCAAACATTGGACCAGCTACTGACTTGGCGTTCCAGTATCCTTTCTTTGGTGATTTCAAAGCCGACCTGCTCTTGGGGAACAAGAAAACAGGCGAATTCTGCGTCGTGGAATTCGAAGATGGACGCCAGGACAGCATCTTCAAAAAGCAACCAAAAAGAGGCAACCCCGAATGGAGCTCGCGCTTTGAGCACGGCCTCAGCCAGTTGACGGACTGGTTTTACAATCTTGACGACTTCAAGGGAACGAAGAATTTCGCAAGGACCTTCGGCTTCGGGCATATCAAGTTTATTGGATTGCTTATCATCGGAAGAAGTGCTGGCTTGGACGACGCGAAAAGAAATCGTCTCAAATGGCGCTCTGAAAAAGTCCTGATCGATTCGCACCCGATCAATTGCATCACCTTCGATGATCTGCACGCATCCCTGGAGAATCGGTTTATCTTTTACAAGGCTGCTTCCAAGCTGGAAAAAAGCAAAAAGACGTAACGCACGCTGCATCCAATCACCTACGTCAAAACTCGCAAAGCCGCGAACATGGCAGCCCGCAATTGAGACTTGGAACGACAAACGCTCGAGCTTTACGAAGGGATGGCCTTGACGCTGACCACCGAAGACGCCACGAACGACGGCCAGCCCGACGAACTGTTGGCAGCCGCGGTGGTGCATTTCAACCGAGCCGAGAATTGTTGGGTGGCGGTCATCGATTGGCAAGCGATTCGGCATGCGTCGGCGGAAGGGAAACTCCGGCGAAAGACTGGATGAGCGGTGAGAATCAGAATGTCCCGTTTGTTTTGCCCGAGGGTGTCGCACTTGGTGTTCCGCTTGTGGGATTCGCACAATATGATACGATGAAAACCGTTCAGGGATGGTCGAAAACGCGTTCGCTCCGCTCACCGAAGGAAAAAACAGGAAAGGTCTCCTTCCATGAATGAACAACAAGACGAGAACCGCAAGCCAGTCTCGGAAGCAATCAAGCACTTGCACCCATCTGTAGGCAAACCGGGCGGTGCCAAAGAACCCATTCGGCGGATGGGCGGTTCATCGATCGGTAGCCCGGGCGGCCCCAAGAAGCCAATCCTGCGTTTGCAGGGCAAATCGCGCCGCAAATAGAATTCTAACAATAGGCTCGTTCCCATCTTGCGCGCCTTTGCGTTGGCAGGTTGTCGCACTCGTCCGATCCTGCATCCTGCCATGAAAGCCTTGCACAAATGCCCACGCAAAGTCGTGGGCATCGCACCGGGATCGTTTTCTCAGGGTCGTCGTTTCTTCCGTCTTCTGGATTGCCTGGTCTTTCCGACATAGCTTTTCCTCCAGATGTTCCCCTGAAAATCAGCTTCGTCCCAACACAAGTAGTCACCGGTATTGAAATCGTCATTCTGCAATTCTAGGTTGGCCACCCTTCGTGCTCGAAGGAATACGGAGTTGCCGCAGCACCAAATTCCTGGTTGGTTGCTATATGGAACCCGCTTGGCGAAGCTCGCGAGATCGAACAGGTTCGTCGGACTGGCCAGGTACTGGGAATACAACAGCTTGAGAACAAACTTGATCGTTCGCTCAGAGAATCGGGCAGGTAAGATGGCCGCAATTTCGTTATCGACCGGCTTGTGTGGGCGGCCGATCACTTCCCAGGTCACGAGCCATGCCGCCTTAAGTTTCATTTTGAAATCCTGCGAAATGTACGATAAACACCCGACTCGAATCGACTTTCCACACGGCCAAATTGTAACGGACGTTCGGTGGTCCGCTTAATCCATTTCGTTCGGCTATTGCAATTCCGCTGCACCGTCGTTCGAAACGGATGCACCTTTGTTACCGTCGCCTTTCGTTCTCAGAACCCAAACAACCGCATCAAACGCTTCCACAGCGGCACGGTCGCGGCTTTGCCGTTGGAACGCACGCGCCGCCGCGCGAGCATTGCAGCGCTTCGCGCGTCTTTATCAGCGTCGGTCAACCGAAATACCCTTCTACACGGCGGTTTATTACTGCGTGTCAGCTGGTGCACTGCGGCTGAGATTTGCGGCGGAACTTCCGGGGCGGCGGGGCTCAACGCCATGGCGGCGGAGTGGATCATGTCGTTGCACGTGACGACTGTATTGCTGTTGAGTGCGTCAGCCGTTCGGCAAAGCTCGGCACGGTTTTCCACGCACCAGGCTCGCAGTCGTTCACTGAAGTCGACTAGCGAGCGCGTCGGGCAAGCGCGCAGCTCCCCATCTATGGATTTTGGTGCAGCCAAGGCGCGCAGGACAAGTGCGACAAGTCGCAACGGATCAGAAATCGCTGAGCTGGGGACGGCAATCCCATCTTCCAGAAACAACTCAGGTCCAACAAAGAACCGAAACATCACGCCGGCCCCCGGAGTGAAGGTGCGACCCGAAGCTAAATCACGCCCACTGACGACCTCGCCGTTTGCGAGACACGCGCGCTCGCTGCCATCGTTTCGAGTTTCTATGACCGGGAAATCCCGTTTTGACCATCGGCACTTCAATTCATCTGAGTCATTTACGAGCCACGCTTGGCGTGAGTGGAGGCGGACATGGACAGTCCAATCAGCATGTTGCCAAAAGGCGACCGGTTCCCGATCTGGCAAGCATGGGATTGGCGACGGCCAATCCGGGCCAAGGGGCATTACGATGTGTCTTTCGCGTTTGTTTTGGAAATCAACCTTGGCTTCAGGGATGAGGTTGTTCTCCAAAGCATTCGCCATCTGCGAGAGTTTGGGGGCGCGATGTTTGATCCATTCTTGAAGCCACTTCGAAAGCTCGGAGGAAAACCTCGGGCAAATGCGTGCGCGACCGGCACTCGTCACCGGAGAAGCAATCGCCGTGAGAACGCGGACTACAAGTTGAGAGGGACTATGAAGTTCTTCGGTGGACACGCCGATGTTGTCTTCGACCAATAACTCGGCTCCCTCAAACAACCGAAACAGTACGCGGAACCTCGTTTCTCGCCACTCACCTCCGCAGTAATGTCGCCCGTATTGAATTTCATACAGCTGTTTTTGGAGCCCTTCAGCTTGTTCAACGTTCGCCGCACGAATCAAAAAACGATCATCTATGCAAAATGCCTGAACAGTCCAGACTTCATGCTGCCAAAAGGCCAAACTTGGAATTTCTGAGCCGCTCGGATTTGCGTATGCTGAGTTGGTCCCTGGCACGAAACTTTCGCCATTCCAAATCCAACCCAATACTCTCGGAAACAGCGGCGGTGCCAGTTGATCGACCGATGGGAGAACAATGGATTCCAGTAGGAGCACGCCCTCGGCATCCACCTCCCATTGTTTGGGCTTGTAATGAAGGCTGTGTCCTTCGCCCCCGTCGGTCAGATTCGTCAGGATCCCTGTTCCTCGGTTTCTCCGACCGTACTGCTTGATGAGATGCCGCTCCTCTGCATGCGCCTGCTGGTCCGTCGCATGAAACGACACCAAGTGGTAGCGGACCTCCAGCGTGCTGGCCCAAAGCCGTCGAATCTCGTCGTGTTTGGCGGTGGACAGTTTGGTGTCACGTGCCTCAGTTTCGTGGGAGCAGATTCGATCACGTGTCCCCTTGCCGACGTAGAACGGCGTCCCAGAGTCGTCGAGGAGCAGGTAAACATACAACGGAAGCTCTGATTTGCGAATGACGGAAAGGGCTTGACGAAGCGAAAGCGTGGTTGCAACCTCGAAGCGACGTTGTGCAGTCGCATTCGAGCAATCCAATTCGTTGGATTGAACGCTCACTCCTAATCTCCGATGGCCGAATCAGCGGGCAAGATCGAGAAGGTTTCAAAGATGGGAAGATCTTCAAAATCGGAACAGCCGCATGATTGTCTCGAACAATGGCGTCGTGTTTGGCACGCCCTGAAACTGCTCGTTGCGCGCCAGCTCGGCGTTGGCGCGTGCGAGCGCCTCGAAACTGCGGTCAGGCGACAGCCCGGCTGCGGGATTCGTTTCATCGGCCCGCTGGGCGATGAGTTGCCCAATGTAGTGGGCGCGGCGGCGGTCTTGTTCGGTCATGTTCGATTCTCCTTCCATTAGTAATCCATTCTACCGCGTCTGCTTGCTCGGTTGAAAGGAATTTCCGTCACTCCCCGTTTTCACAGCCCGCCTTGTGCACTTCCGTGCCCCCCGCCGCCCGCCATGAGCCATCGCCAAACCTGCCAACGCTGCAACAACCCCGTCCGCCGCGGCCTGGGCAGCAAGCCGGTGGATGGGCTGGGGTGGCGCGGCCGACGATGCCGGCTTGCGTGCGGGGCTTTCTGCGGATGAGATATTCCATTTGGTCAGTTTGTCGTTTATGATAATCGCTGAGCAGAGGGTGACTGTATGCAAGTCCATCAATTGAACGAACTTGAGAAGCAACTGTCCGGCGACCTGCAATGGGCCCTACGGGCGCCCGAAGTGCGTCAATACGCCGGCAAGTTGGTCGCGGTCCATCAAAAGCGCGTCGTCGGCGTTGGCGTCAACCGAGACGCTTTGGTGGCAGAAGCTGCCGAGAAAGCGCAGTGCCCTCGCCAGAATGTGGTGGTGCTGGTTGTGCCGAGCGCGGATTTGAGCGAACTGCCGCGCTGACGAAACGCAATCCGGAGCCGGCATGGCCACGCATTCTTCGCCCACGACGACGAGTATTCAGTGGCTGATTCAGTTGATTCCGGGCGGTGCCTTGACGCTTCCCAGCGCGCGGCTGGAGGTCGAGTTGTTTTTGCGCACAACTCTGCCGGGTCAGCATGTTGTCAGCGAGCAGGTTTGGCTGGATACCGGAGCACCGCTTTCCGTCATCCCATTTCACGTGCATAACGGCCGACTCGATTGGAAACCCGTGCCCGGAATCAACCTTACCTGGGCGGGCCAGGCTTGCGACTTGGGAACCATCGACATCTGGCTGCCGACCGAGCAATCGCCCTCCCCACGCGGTCCATTCTCACTCTTGGCCAAGTTCCCGCGCAGCGATCCGCCGGGCAATCCCGTGCCCATCCTGCTGGGTCTCGAATTCTTCTTGTCTCAACAGGCCGGACTTACGCTACCTCCCTCGCCGCAGCCCGGCGCGATCCAGATGCCGTGAAAAAGCTGCACACGGCCTCACCGACGCTGCACCGCGTCAAGCCGTGAGCCCTCGCAAAACCTGCCAACGCTGCCACAACTCCGTCCGCCGCGGCCCGGGCAGCAAGCCGGAAGATGGGCTGGGGTGACCCGCGGCTGATGATTCCAGCCTGCATTCGGTTCCTTCGCAGATCGATCGGCAGTCGCTGCTTCTACGCCAACGGCGTTGCACCCCCATAGCCCAGGGTCGCCGCTTCGGCGCACCCTGGGATTGTCCGACGCCACGGAATGTTACGCCGAAGGCGTTGCACCATGCGGGGACTTGTGCAACGCCTTCGGCGTAGGTCGCGGCAGGGATGCCGGCACCCAAGGGTGCGCCGCAGCGGCGACCCTGGGCTAATGAGTGAAATCCCTTCGGAATAAAGAACGCCGGACGGAAGTTCCACGACTTCGGGGAACGCAAACGAGACGCAGCTTGTTTCGGCGGGCAGACGGCCCGGTCGCCGTTTATGATGCCGGATTTGGCGCTGCACATTGGGGCGAAGGCGAGACGGGACATCGCAACGTGCGGTCCTATCGTGTAGAATGGCAGTGTCGCGGAATTATCACAACCAGAAAAAGCGAAGCCCCCATGAAAGTCACGACTTTGCCGGGAATCGTCGAAAACGGTCAGATCCGATTGGCTGACAATGTGCGCCTGCCGGAGAAGGCGACCGTGTATGTGGTGATTCCTGGTGTCGAGTTTCCAGGCGTGGTTCGCATGGGCAGCCCGAGGCTCGTGCATCCGGAGCAGGCGGCGGACTTCGAAAAGGAAGTGGTCGAGGAGAATCAAGATGCCGGCGTATGACGCGGAGTTTTTCGCACCGCCCGCGCCGCTGGCACGTGTGACTTTGCGCCATCCAGCAACGGGAGCGTTATTACCAGACGTGCCGATGCTGCTTGACTCTGGTGCGGATGTTACTTTGATTCCGCAGGCTTCGGTGGACACGCTCGGTGCGACGGTCAATCCGGGCAGCGGTTATGAGTTGATCGGGTTCGATGGCGCCCGAAGCGTCGCGCAAGCTGTCCAGCTCGATCTGCTGTTTCTTGGGCGTGCTTTCAAAGGTCGATTCCTGTTAATCGGCCATGATTCGGGCATTTTGGGTCGGGACATTCTCAATCACGTCACCATCTTGTTGGACGGACCTCGTTTGACCTGGAACGAACACCACTAACATGGTCCTGTGTGCTTGAACCGCTTCGCTCTTCCGTGCCCTCCGCCATCCGCCATGAGCCATCGCCAAACCTGCCAACGCTGCCACAACTCCGTCCGCCGCGGCCTGGGCAGCAAGCCGGTGGATGGGTTGGGGTGACCCGCGGCCGATGATGCCAGCCTGTTTGCGAGATGGGTTGTCAACGGAGTAAACTGAGCGCGGATTCTCTGACAAGCTTGAGGAACACTCTTCCCAGTCTTGGACTATGCGCGGAAAACGCGCCAGGTCCACGCGCTGATAGTGCAAGGCAAGGGCGACGACGCGGAAGCAGACGAGATTCGTGACGGCATGGATCAGCCCTGGTACGCGCTGACCGATGCTGAGCAAGATCGGATGCGCGGCCTCTCAGCCGATTTGTATGTCTTAGATGATACGTCGTTGCGGCCGCCGTTGACCGATCCCGCGCCGGTCCAGGCTTGGCGCAAGGAAGCACGTCGCTTTGTCGCCGACTTTCACGGCGGCAACCTCGATGCCGCGCTGGTATTTCTGCGCAAGCCGGTGCCGGCCTCGCTGCCGCCGCATTTCATTCCCTTCTTGCAGGCGCTGTGCTGGGAGAAACTGGGCGACGCCGAAACGGCGGCCGTCTTCAGGCAGGCGGCCGAGAAACATGACGTCGAATTGCCTGAATTGGCCGGCACCACCTGAGCACTGCAGAATCCAGCCAGGGAGTGTGCCGTCTACTATTCTTGCACCACCACTTCCGCCCGGTCGCCGGAGACGCCGCTGCACGGACACAATTCGATCCGGTATTGCAGCTCGTTGCGCAGTTTCTCCAGCGCCGCCGAGCGCGTAACGGCCTTGACCTCGACCGTGCCGACCGAAGATCCGGCGTGCCGGGCTTGCCAGATTCCGCTGGAGAGCGCTTGAACGGTGCACGAGAACTTCATGGCGCGCCTCCCATCTCTTTTTCGAACTGCTCCAAAACGCGGCGCATCGGTTCGGGAGTGACCAGCCAATCGCCGGAAAACGAATGGTCCAGATCGTAGATCAGAAAGAGAACAAACGCGATCGCCCCCGCCAGGCTCGCGGTCATCAGCGCCAAGGAAGCAAAGGACTCCAGCCCGAAGAAATACATCGAGCCGACGTTGCTGAGCGCTCCAGTCACGAGCAAAATCCACAAAATCGGCGGCAGGCGCGTCCGGCTATTCTGCAACAGGTCGGTGCGCGCATCGCTGAAGTCGTTGAAGCGCGCCACCGCCTCGCCGTAGAGCGCTTCTTCGCGCGCCGTCTTGGGTTCCGCCCCGGCCAAGACTTGCCACAGTTGCTCCACGAGTTCGAACGCCCGACTGCTGGCCTTGCCGGTCGCCATCAGATCCCACTCGCGGTCAATCACCGCGCGCGCATAATCCCGGGCCGCCTCCAACGCCTGCCGGCGCACCGGTTCGCCCAGCCCGCGCGTCAGCCGCACGACATCCGCCAACTCATTCGCTTGCCTTTCGACCAGGCGCCCCGCCTCGTTCTGTTGCGTCCAGACGGTGAAGACGACGAAGGCCAGCAGCACCGCGTAGATAGTCCCCACCGTCTGCAGATAATTGCCGCACACCTCGTTGTTCGCCTTGAGCGTCGCCAGTGGCACCGCGCGCTGCACGAGCCACAAGCCGGCGACAGCGACCAGAATGCTGGCGGCGACGGTCAGAATCAGCAAAAGCACGGTACGCATGAGTTTGCCTCAACGTAGACCGCACACTCCGTGTGCGGACTTCGGCACACGGAGTATGCCGTCTACACTCCCGGCATCGCCTTTTTCAGCGGCCGCAACAGCACCAAGAGCACTACCGCGATCGCGAACGCCAGGCCGCTGAGCAGAATCCAGAACGTCGAGTGCAGCCATTCGGTCCACAAAACGCCGATGACCGTCAGCTTGTTGCCGATGGCGGTGGCGACGAACCAGCCGCCCATCATCAGGCCCAGATGCCGGCGCGGCGCTACCTTGGCGACCAGGGCCAACCCCATCGGCGACAGCATCAGCTCGCCCAGCGTCAGCACCGCGTAAGCGCCGACCAGCCAGGCCGGCGACACCTTGTACTGATAGAGCTTCTCATCCAGCGCGCTGGCCTCGCCGACGTGGGCCGCAACATACAGGATCAGGAACGCGATGCTGGTCATGATCATGCCGATCGCCATCTTGGTCGGCGTCGAGGGTTCCAGGCCTTTGCTGTCGAGCCACTTCCAGAACCAGATGAGGGGAAACGTCAGCGTCACCACCCAGAACGGATTGATCGCGTGCGAGATCGTGCCGGACACGTTCCAGTCGGTGTTCTCGTCCGCCCAGTACAGCAGCGTCGAGCCGTTTTGATGAAACACCATCCAGAAAACGATGACGATGGCGAAGATCACCAGCAAGGCGCCGATCCGCTTCCAATCGGGAATCGCGTCGATGGGCTGTTGCCGCCCCAGTGCCATATCCGGCGCCGTGCCCTTGCCCAAACCCATTTTCCAAGTGGCGCTCTGCACCGCGTGTTCGGGCGCCGTCGTCCCCGGCGGAATGTCCTCCGCAACGGCGGTCGCCGGCACCATGTCAGCAGCCGCTTGCCGTTGCGCTTCTCGTCCCGGCTCTTCGACAAAGCGCTGGAACCACCAGAGAATGCCCACCGAAATCACCATGCCGCCCGCCGCGACGGCAAACGCCGGATGAAAGCCGAATTGCCCCTTCACAAACTCCGCCGTCACCGGCGCCAGGAACGCGCCGATGTTGATGCCCATGTAGAAAATGTTGAACGCCCGGTCCTTCAAATGGCTCCCCGGCGGATACAGCGTGCCCACCATCGCCGAGATATTCGGCTTGAAAAACCCGTTGCCGATCACCAGGCACGTCAGCGCCGCATAGACGATCGGCAGCGAGTGGAACGAAAGCAGCAGATGCCCGGCGATGAAGAACAGTCCGCCGATCATGACCGCGCGCCGAAAGCCGAGCTTCCAACTCGCCAAAAACCCGCCGACGAGCGGGCTGGCATAGACGTACATCAGGTAGTCGGAATAGAGCCTGGTTGCATCGATTGCGCTCCAGCCGAAGCCTTCGTCGGGGTTGCGCAAGTACAGCGTGAACATCGCCAGCATGGTGTAGAAGCTGAACCGCTCCCACATTTCCGTGGCGAACAACACGTACAGCCCCGGCGGATGCCGGTCGATCGTGATGTCGACGCCCGCGGGTTCCGTCGTCCGGTTCGCCGTTTCATGGGCCATGGATCATCCTCTGCAGAAGTTTCTTCAGCCACGGATCAACACCGATCAACACGGATGGCAGAGATGCGGGAGAACTCGATGCGTTTTGTTTTCATCCGTGTTGATCCGTGTTCATCCGTGGCTCATGCTTCTTCCATTTTTCTGTGGCTGTCGCTGGTCGCGCTGGGTTTGCCTGGGAATCCGTGGTGTGCCTCTTGGAAATGGGTATCATACCCAGCAAGGCGCCGATGCCCCAACCAAAATGTAGGGTGCGTGGAGTCTTCGAAACGCACCATTCCGACCCAGCGCGGAGATGCGAAACGGTCGAGCCTACGATGGCGTACGCGTCGCAAATCCCTTGTTGACCGCTTCAGCGGCAGTAGAACGGGTCGCTCATGGCAAGAGTTCGACCGTCACGTCGGGAAAGTGAGCCAAGTTTTGATCGTTGGTCAGAAAGCGGTCGAAGCGATACTCCACAGCAATCGCCAAGTGCAACGAGTCGGCTAATCCGAATTTGTGCGTTCCGCGGATCATCGCCGCTCTTTTTCGACGACATGCACTCACTGTACCGAAGCTCAATCATCCACAGATTTCACCGATTTCACAGATTTGAAATCAATAGCAAAAAGTCAGCGTTTTGCAAGCTAATCTGTGTAATCTGCGAAATCTGTGGATAAACTCTTCTTGGCTGCGGCTCGGCCGCGCTGGGCCTGTGTGGTGAGAAATGTCGGCCGACTACCTCCGGCCCATGGACTGGACTTGGCTTGCGACCGAAGCGTTTGCATCTTTTTTTCGTAGTCTTGCTCGCCCTCTTGCATGGCGGCCTCAATTTCCTCGGCGCTGCGGTCCTGGAATCCCCGCGCTTGCTGGCTCTGACGAATTTCGTCGATCACCTCGGCCAGGCCAAGCTGCCGCTGCCCGTTTGCCGGAACGGATTGCAAGATGACTTTGACCCGCCCCGGCGACAGGCTGGGCATCTGGTCTAGCTCCAGCGTTCCATCCGGCTTCAGCGTGCCTTCGGTGCCGGCTTCGTCAAGGCTCATGGGATTTCTCCTCTCGTGGCGCGGAACGTACGCTATTCTAGCCGATTCCCCAAGCCCGCGTCACGCCGAAGGCTGTCGCCGCGCTCCCTTGGTTGAAGGGGGCCGACGCCGACGGTATCATGGCTTGACGAATGCGAATTGGTCGCTTGCCGCGAGTACTCGCCGGATTGGCTCATCGAGGATTTCATCGGGTGGGCTGGCCTTGATCGGCGTGCTTGTCCTGACCCCGAAGATATCCGTGTTTACCTGAAAGAGGCACGTCCGGCTGACAGTAGTCCGCAGCAAGCTAACCGCGTCTTGCGCGAATGGTCCGAACAATTGAATGAAGGCTTGGCCGATTCCTTTATTTCCGTGCCTGCCGTCGGAGCAAAATCAACCTCGTCCGATGAACCTCGCCGCTGAACCTAAAGCGGCTGAGCCGCAACTTTGGACTGCGGCGGTTTCACGCCGCTTTTGGGTTTTTTTCGCGAGGTGGAAGCAAGCAAGAAAGCGGTGGCCTCGAACGACGTGGCGAGGATGCGGTAGACGCCGTCGGCGGGCGGGTTGAAGATAGGACGCGAGTTGAGGTTGTCCGGGCCGATGTCGTCGTTTTCGGCGAGCAGTCTGCCCAAAGTAGCAGGCACGCTCCGCGTGCCGTACGCGCAGCGCATCAGGACAGCCAGTGGCGCTCACCGGGTACTTTTCACTTTCCGCCGGGCTTGATTCTTGCGTCGTCGGCGCTGTTCGCGCCGTCGGTGAGCTTGGTCGAGCTTCTGAATATGGTCGAGAAAGCCTTTCAGCCCGCCGTGCTTCTTGACGAGTTCTGCGCGGACACGCCAGATTTCATCGAGGATGGGATCGTCCATCATTAACGTTTCCTCCGAATCGACTGGCTCATTTGAACGGCGGTACATCGACCGGTAAACCGACGCGCATGAAGAAGCGGGCAAATGCTTGCGAGAGATGTTCTCGATACGGAGGAAGCAGCCGCAGGCGCTTGCCGACCGAAGCGACCCGATGACGCAAGAAGCCCAACGGCAGCGAATAAACGCGCCGAAAGTCCACGACGCCGATCTCGCGCTCCATTCCCGCCAGCGTACAAGCTGCCAGGACATGGAACCCAGGCAAGTTGCCGCGCCGCGCGTCTTCCATGCCTCGGTTGGTCGCCAGATGCCCCGTGGTCAATTCCGATCGTCGCCAGACCGCACACAGCAATACGTCCGTGACCTTCTCCCGACCCTTGATCAGATCACAGGATTGGGAAAGCACCATCAAATCGCGTTCTTCCCAGCGAAAGGTCGCGCTGGCCAAGGCGCCGTCCGCCAGTTCGTCCGGTGGGAGAAACACGGGACAATGCTCGAATAGACCGCCTTGCTCGAGGTCGTTGCCACTCAGCGATTGAAACCATGGATAGGCCGGAGCATCCATTCACACCCCCGATCCGGCACCGGGATCATCAACCGGCAAGGGCAGACTGCGGCCGCCAAAGACCAATTGGACCTGCATCGATCCCTGGGGACGCAGCGGCACCGCTTCGATGGTCGCGTCCCAATCCATGACTTCCGATTGCGCAGCAGACTCAGCGGGTCTCACCGCGTCTGGCGGGGGCACAAAGGTCGCTGCGGGAATCGCTAGAATTGCTTTGTTCATGGCTTCATCCTAATCGATACGCGGTTCGCCAGCAACCGTATTCTGGGCCGTGATTCAACCGGAACGCACGGCTGTTACTTTCCTCCCTTGAACTCGCGGAGGCGCAGCGTGTATGCCCCGACGCCGCGCTGCTCGAACGACGTGGCGATGATGCGGTAGACGCCGTTGGCGGGCGGGGTGAAGATCAGGCGCGAGTTCAGAATCTTGCCGTCGTCGATGTCGTCGTTTTTGGCCAGTTGTTTGCCCTGGGCGTCTTGCAGCTTCAGAAACGTGTCGAAGTCCTTGCTTTCCAGGTCGATGACGTAGGTCTTGCCGGCGGTCATTTTGAATTCGTGGATTTTGCTGGCGTCCTTGGCGGTCAAGGAACCTTCGAGTTTGGTTTCGGTGAAGCGGCTTTGGGCGTCTTTGAGAATTTGTTGCACATCACCCCAAAACTTCGCCAACGCGGCGCGTTCGTCGGCGGGAAGCTTGGCGAGTTCCTTCTCGTCGCGCAGGCCGGCAAGATCGGAATCGCGTTGCCAGTGTCGCATGTCGTCGTGGATATGGGCGGCCGCAAGGGGATTCTTTTCCAGCAGCTTGGCACGGGCCGTCAGGTCCGCCTGGAGCCAGTCGAGCGCTTGATTGCGCAGGCGGGTCTGTTCCTTGGCCTCCAACTTGTTGGCATCGACCCCCTTGCCGGCGGCGGCCAGGGCCGCCGCGCATGCCGCGTTGTAGCGATGCTGTTTGGCTATGTGGTCAGCCAGTGCGGGTTGGGCCTTGAACGCCTGCCGGTAGAGCAGCACCGCGGCGCCAAAGCGTTTCTGGTATTGTTGGCATATCTCGGCCATCTGCAAGAGTTCGTCCGGCGTGGCGGAGTGCGTGCCGTCAAGGGCCGCCAGGGCGCGATCGGCCAGGGCCTGCAGTTGCTGACACTGCTTGAGACGACGGACGCAACTCGCGCGGAAAGGCGCGCTCGGCGGGAGCAGATCGACCGCCTTCTGCAAGGCAGCCGCCCCGTCGGCGAACCGGCCATCGAGAAACAGGGCAAAGCCGAGCCCACCGTGAGCGTTGGCGTATTTCGGGTCGATTTCGATGGCCTTGTGGTAGGCCGCGATGGCCTCGGGAAGCTTCTTCTGCTCGCGCAGGGCGTTGCCGAGGTTGTAGTAAAGATCGGCGTCTTTCGGGTCGATTTCGATGGCCTTGTGGTAGGCCGCGATGGCCTCGGGCAGCTTCTTCTGGTCCCGCAGGGCGATGCCGAGGTTGTTGTAGGCCGGGGCGTATTTCGGATCGAGTTCGATGGACTTGTGGTAGGCGGCGATGGCCTCGGGGAGGTTCTTCTGGTCGTAGAGGGCGTTGCCGAGGTTGGCGTAAGCGTTGGCGTTTTTCGGGTCGATTTCGATGGCCTTGTGGTAGGCCGCGATGGCCTCGGGAAGCTTCTTCTGCTCGCGCAGGGCGTTGCCGAGGTTGATGTAAGCCGCGCTGCTTCTGGGCCGCACACCGAGTGCAACCCGGTAGAAGCCCGCTGCGTCAGCCGGATCTGACTTGCGGAGCGCGTTTCCGAGATAGTAGTTCAGCCAGAAGTCGGCGGGAGACTGGGCCTGTGCCTGGCGAAGCCACGGTATCTTCGCGGGATTGTCGTCTGCAAGGAGGTGACCCATCAGCTGGAGTTGCGAAGCCGATAGCCCGGCGGCCGGCGCTTCCTCGGCCAGTTTTGTGAGCGCCCGCTGGTCCCGCCACGACTCGATTCGCCGCAACCGGTCGCCCCACGCCCGGTCGGGCGCCGCCAGGCGGCCGATCTCCAGGAGCGCGTCGGGCAAGCCCTGCTTGCCAAGGACAAAACCGACATAGGCCCAGTCGTCCAGGGCCGCAAGCAATTGTTCCTTGATCGGTGCTGCGGCCAGGCGCGCCGCAACCGCAGCGGGCGGATCGCTCCCAATGCCGAGGTTGGCCTTCGCAAAGGCATCTGGATACTGCTCGGCAGCCCCGCGGTAGTCGAACTTGTTATCGACGACCGTCGAGCGGTCGAGGCGGATTTTTTCCAAGCGCAGGGCCAACTGGTAATCGGCTTGATCGCGGCCAATCTGCTCGTCCACCGTTTTGAGCTGGGTCGTCCATTGCGGATCGAGCGTTCCCTCGGCATTGGTCACCAAATCGTTGGCGCGCTGCCAATCGGCGCGGGCGGACTTGATCTGGGCCTGCCAGCGGGCGGGTTGATTCAGCAGCTCTTGAACGCCGCCGGGTTGCTTCAGGATCTTGTGCAGCTCAGCGCGGGTGTGGCGGGCCTGGTCCAGACCGTGGCGAACTTTTTCCTCGGCGAGGGCCTGCTTGCGCGCCGCCTCGGCTTGGTGGCTTGCGTACCAGAAGGCACCGGTGCTCAGCGCGATGAGGCCGACCAGCAGCGCCGCGGCAACTCCGCTCACCAGCGGCTTGTGCTTGCGCGCCCATCTCCCGGCCCTGACGGACCAGGGCTCGCCATAAGCGCCGACCGGTTCATCCGCCAGCCAGTGTTCGATATCGGCGGCAATATCAAGCGGTGAGCGGTAGCGGTTCTTTGGATCCAACGCCATCGCCTTCTGGCAAATGGCTTCCAGGGCGGCCGGAAGCTCCGGACGGCGTTGTCGCGGCCGGACGAACGCGCCGCGCTGCACGCGGCGCAGCAGTTCACCGATGTCGCGCTCATCAAAAGGATCGTGGCCGGTCAGCAGGCAGTACAAGGTGGCGCCCAGGCTGTAGACATCGC
>Ga0209726_10000642_pt1 | contig 63651 bp, 56 predicted proteins | sample Subgrocontami54m_FD_187453 | JGI IMG/M metagenome (GOLD analysis project Ga0209726, IMG submission 187453) | Subsurface groundwater microbial communities from S. Glens Falls, New York, USA - GMW46 contaminated, 5.4 m (SPAdes) (version 3) | ecosystem: Environmental > Aquatic > Deep subsurface >...
CCTCTCGTCCGAGACGGAATTGAAGGAACCTATTTTGCCGTCTGGGCCCCGAATGCCGAAAAAGTTTCTGTGATCGGAGATTTTAACGGGTGGAATAAACATTCCCATCCTTTAGGCATCCGCTGGGATAGTTCAGGTATTTGGGAAGGATTTGTTCCGGGAGTCGGGAAGGGGAGTCTGTATAAATTTCATATTGTTTCTAAATTCAATCATTATCAAATGGACAAGAAAGATCCTTTTGCTTTCTATTCGGAAATTCCTCCCAAAACGGCTTCTATCGTGTGGGATTTAGATTATCAATGGCGCGATGAAGGCTGGATGAATTCCCGTCATCAAAAAAATGCTCATACAGCGCCGATGTCTATTTATGAGCTGCATTTAGGTTCATGGCGTCAAGTGATTGAAGAGGGCCATCGGTTCTTAACTTATCGGGAAACTGCCCAACAATTAGTCGAGTATATCCAAGAGATGGGATTTACGCATATTGAACTGATGCCAGTCATGGAGCATCCCTTTTACGGTTCGTGGGGATATCAAACGCTTGGTTATTTTGCTCCAACAAACCGTTATGGAAATCCTCAAGATTTAATGTTTCTGATTGATTTCTGCCACCAGAATGGAATTGGCGTCCTTTTAGACTGGGTGCCATCGCATTTTCCTTCGGATGATCATGGATTAGCTAATTTTGACGGGACCCATCTTTATGAGCATGACGATCCGCAGAAAGGGTATCATCCTGATTGGAAATGTTATATTTTTAACAACGGTCGTCAGGAAGTTAAAGAATTTTTAATCTCGAGCGCTTTATTTTGGCTGGATAAATATCACGTCGATGGTCTTCGCGTGGATGCCGTGGCCTCGATGCTTTATTTAGACTATTCTCGAGAAGAAGGACAGTGGGCGCCTAATATTTATGGCGGACGTGAGAATTTAGAATCCATTGCCTTTTTAAAATGTCTTAATGAGGTTGTCTACGAAAATTATCCGCAGGTTCAAATGATCGCCGAGGAATCAACCTCTTGGACTAAAGTATCCCGTCCAACTTATGATGGCGGGCTTGGGTTTGGCATGAAATGGAATATGGGTTGGATGCACGATACTTTAGAATATTTTAAAAAAGATCCGGTCTACAGAAAGTATCACCAAAACGATCTCACCTTTAGCATGCTTTACGCCTTTACGGAGAATTTTATCCTTTCTTTATCTCATGACGAAGTCGTTCATGGCAAGGGGTCTCTGATTGGAAAAATGCCTTGTGATGATTGGCAAAAATTTGCTAATTTGCGCCTGCTTTACGCGTACATGTACGCGCATCCGGGCAAGAAACTTATTTTTATGGGAAGTGAATTCGCCCAGTGGGGTGAATGGAATCATGAACAAAGCCTGGATTGGCATCTGGGTCAATATGACCGACACCAGGGAATTCAAAGAACAGTCAAGGACCTTAATTCTATTTATAAAAAAGAAGCCCCGTTATATGAATGTGATTTCGAGCTTTACGGATTTGAATGGATTGACGGCAGCGATGCAAACAATAGTATCTTAAGCTTTATTCGTCGAAGCCGTTTAAGCGCGGAGCCGCTTTTAGTGGTTTGCAATTTTACCCCAACGCCTCAATACGAATATAGAATCGGCGTTCCGCTCAATGGTTTTTGGAAAGAGATTTTTAACAGTGATGCCAGAGAATATGGAGGAAGCGGAATGGGAAATTTCGGAGGAAAGCATTCAGATGAAATTCCCTTTCATGGTCGGCCTTATTCTTTGTCAGTAACCATACCGCCCTTAGCCGCTATTTATTTAAAAAGAGATATCTAGTTTGCACGCTACTGCACTGTCAATTAAATTATTAATAGCATATTTTAAGGAGAAGTGCAGTGTTGTACCGTGCTCAACTATTAACAATTAGATTGACACGGCACTGCTACCCTATCCCTAAATTTGTCAATACATGAGTATTGACAAATAGAATTTTATAAGATATACTTTAGGAGTGAGAATCAATCAAAAACAACTGCAGCTTCAGATACGCGTATCAAGGGGAGAGAAAACGGCGATTGAGCGCGCGGCAAAAAAAGCCCGCATGGGGATGTCACAGTGGGTCTTAGCCCAGGTGCTTCCTTCCAAACGAGCAGAATTTCAAACTTTATTAAAGTCTTTTCAATTAACACAGAACAAAAGCTATGTCTTGGCTGAAATTCACGATTTGTTTATGGCCGTAACCACAAACGAATTTGAGCAAATGGTGAAAGAACCATCTCCCGCGCGTTTGGGCCCGTATTGGGAAAATTATGTGGCAGCTATGATTGAATACACGGCTAATAAACGCGGCATTGAAACGCCAGCGTGGGTCAAAGAAATCCCAGCGCTTGAACATCCTGTTTTTGGATCCGATTTAAAAAATTTACGGCTGTATTTACTGACTCATACGCCTCCTTGTTTTCGTAATCGTAACATTTTTGTGGATGCGAGCGTGGGAATGAGAGTGTAAATAGAGATGGAAATTTTGACTAAAAATGATCTGGCAAGGTTATTTCAGTTATTGAATGAGGAATTGAAAAAAGAATCCTCGGAGGGAGAAATTTATTTGGTTGGGGGAGCGGTCATGTGTTTAGTCTTTCAAGCGCGTCCTTCCACAAAAGATGTCGACGCGTTCTTTAAGCCTGCTCAAAAAATGCGTGAGGCCGCCGCGAAAGTAGCCGTTAAAATTGGTTTAAAAAAAGATTGGCTCAATGATGCCGTCAAAGGTTATTTAAGTCAGAAAATTTCCTTTGATTCATTTTTGGAATTAAGCCATTTAAAAATCTTTACAGCCCGAGCGGACTATCTTTTGGCCATGAAGTGTTTGGCGATGCGTATCGGCGAGGAATTTCACGATTTTTCAGATATCCGTTTTCTTCTCCGGTATCTTAATGTTGATTCCACCCAAGAGGCGGTAGGGATTATTACCCAATATTATCCAATGGAACGTTTCCCTCAGAAAACTTTTTATGCTTTAGAAGAAATTTTTGATGAATCTAGAAAGAAGATGTGAGTAAAGGCATCTGTCATTTAATATGATGAAACGTTACGTTTGTATTCATGGTCATTTTTATCAGCCTCCTCGAGAGAATCCTTGGTTGGAAGAAATCGAATATCAGGATTCCGCCTATCCTTACCGCGATTGGAATCAGCGTATTTTGGTTGAATGTTATGGCGCTAACGCGGCCTCACGCGTGCTAGATTCCAATAATCAAATTATTGATATCGTTAACAATTACGCCAAAATGAGTTTTAATTTTGGCCCCACTTTATTCTCGTGGCTTGAGAAAAAAGCTCCGGCTGTTTACCAAGCCATTCTCGAAGCGGATAAAATAAGTCAAAAGAATTTTTCGGGACATGGTTCAGCTATTGCTCAAGCCTACAATCATATGATTATGCCGCTGGCGAATGAGCGGGATAAAAAAACGCAAATTATTTGGGGGATTAAAGATTTTGAGGCGCGCTTTAAGCGCAGGCCCGAAGGTTTTTGGCTGCCGGAGACAGCGGTGGATTTAATCACTTTAGAAATGCTGGCCGAGGAAGGAATCCAATTTATTATTTTAAGTCCTCATCAAGCGAAAAACGTCAGGAAGAGTGGAGATCAAGACTGGCAGGACGTCAGTGGAGGAAAAATTGATCCCCAGAGGCCGTATTTTTGTAATCTGCCTTCCGGGAAAAAAATTGCTATTTTTTTCTATGACGGGCCCATTAGCCACGATATTGCTTTTGGAAATCTTCTTCAGAATGGGGAAGTTTTTGCTGAGCGTCTGATTGGAGCTTTTCCTAAAGAAAAGGTTGAATCTCGCCTCGCGCATATTGCTAGCGATGGAGAGACTTACGGACATCACCATGCCTTTGGGAATATGGCTCTTTCTTATTTATTGCGGCATATTGAAAGCAACCATTCAGCTAAAATAACCATTTATGGCGAGTATCTTGAAAAGAATCCTCCAACGCATGAGGTCGAGATTATTGAGAATTCTTCCTGGAGCTGTTTTCATGGCGTCGAACGCTGGAGAGCGGATTGCGGCTGTCATACAGGAAAAAATCCTCAGTGGAAGCAAGGGTGGCGTAAACCTTTACGGGAAGCCATGGATTCTTTAAGAGATCAATTGATTTCTCTTTATGAAAGTAAAATGGCGGAATATACAGAAGATCCTTGGGGTCTGCGGGATCATTACATCGAGGCGGTTTTAGATCGATCACCGGAAAATGTAAATCGGTTTTTTAGTGAACATTTAACAAGACAAGTGACTCGCCCGGAGGCCTATCGGGAGGGAAAGGTTATTCTTCTTAAATTGCTCGAAATGCAGCGGCACGCGATGTTGATGTATACAAGCTGTGGCTGGTTTTTTGAAGATATTTCCGGTATTGAAACGATTCAAATATTGCAATATTCGGCCCGTGCTATTCAGTTAGCGAAAGAGGTCGCTCAAATAGACTTGGAAGAGGATTTTCTTCAAAAGTTAGAATCAGCTCAAAGCAACGTGTCCGAGCTTGAAAATGGAAGAAAAATTTATGAAACGCTGATTCAGCCGGAAATTATTAGTCTCATGAATGTGGGAGCTCATTACGCGATTTCGTGTCTTTTTGATAAATACGCGTCTAAGGCAAAAATATATACTTACACCATTGAAACCCTGTCCTGCGATGAACAGCAGAGCGGAAAACAGAATTTTATTTTAGGAGAGGCCTCTATTTTTTCTGAGATCACGTGGGAAGAGGTTGTGATCAATTTTGTCGCTCTTCATCTAGGCGATCACAATGTCAACGCGGGAGTCTGCCATTACGCGGATGAAGAGTCTTCCCAATTCATGCGCCAGGAGATTAAGACCGCTTTTTCCGATAATCGGATCTCCGAAGTCATTGAGCTCATGATCAAACATTTTGGCGAGCATAATTATTCTTTGTGGGATCTTTTCAAAAATGATCAAGGGAAGGTTTTGGAGAAAATTTTTGAAGGGACACTTCAATCCATTGAAGCCCATTACCGGGAAATTTACGAGGAATATGCCCCCTTAATGCGGATTAGGAAGTTGGTGCACACGGCTTTACCGAAAGCCTTGGCCATGACGGTAGAGTTTGTCTTGAACCGCGAGCTGACAGATTTATTGGAACAAAAAGAAATCGATTTGGTAAAATTAGAGAAATTATGTTTAGAAATCAAGCGATGGGCCTTTGTGCGGGATAAAAAAAATATAGGTGTCGTCGCCGAGAAAAGGATCACTGAGCTCATAGAACGCTTCGCCGATGAGCCGTATAATACCACCTTGCTTGAGACCATCGAAGGGTTGTTTAGAATTTTTAATATTCTGTCTTTACCGCTCGACCTGGGGCAGGCTCAAAATATTTATTTCGCGGTGGCCAAGAAAACTTATCCGGCTTTTATTGAGAAAAATAGAACTCCCGATTCATCTCTTCAAAAATGGATAGATCATTTCAAAAGTTTGGGAACTTATTTGCGGGTGAATATCAACGCGGGTATTGAGAAAGAATAAAATGCATCAGCGCGCTAGCGGGATCCTTCTTCACATATCTTCTTTACCGTCGGAATATGGCATGGGGGATTTAGGTCCCGCGGCGTATCGATTTGTCGATTTCCTTTTTCAGGCCAAGCAAAGTTATTGGCAAATTCTTCCTTTAAACCCCACGGATGGCATTTTTGGGCATTCCCCTTACAGCAGTTTCTCAGCTTTTGCCGGCAATACGCTTTTTATCAGCCCCGAACTTTTAGTGAGAGAAGGATGGCTTAGGAAAGAGGATATTCAAGAAAAACCGATTTTCCCGCGAGACAGCGTGGATTACGAGGCGGTTATCTGTCGCAAAAATAAAATTTTTAATATCCTTTGGGATCGTTCCCGAGGGTCTCTTCCCCAAAATAAAGAGTTTAAGGATTTTTGTCTTGAAGAGAATTTTTGGCTTGAAGATTTCGCCCTTTTTTCTGCCCTCAAGAAACTGTATCCGGGATTAAGTTTTAACCAGTGGCCGGAGGATATTCAAAGAAGGGAACCCAAAGCTGTCCTGCTTATTCAACGTAAATGGGACGATCAAATTATCAAGGAAAAATTCCTTCAATACATTTTTTTCAAACAATGGTTCGCGTTAAAGGAGTATTGTCGAAATAAAGGCGTCAAGGTCATAGGAGACGTTCCTATCTATGTTAATGACGACAGTGCCGATGTTTGGACACATCCGAAAATTTTTAAACTTAACAACCATCTTCAGCCGGAATTCGTCGCGGGCGTGCCGCCGGATTATTTTAGCAAGACCGGCCAGCGTTGGGGAAATCCCGTTTACAACTGGGAAAAATTAAAAGAGACAGGTTTTGAGTGGTGGATTAAGCGCCTTGAATATAATTTAAGGCTTTTTGATTTCGTACGGATTGATCATTTTCGCGGGTTTGTGGCGTATTGGGAAATTCCCGTATCCGAAAAAACAGCGGTCAAGGGTGAATGGGTTAAAGCCCCTTGGAATGAATTCTTTACGGCTCTTCGACAGTCTTTGAAGACATTGCCTATTATTGCCGAAGATTTAGGGATCATTACCCCTGATGTGAAAGAGGCCAGGGAGCAATTAGGTTTCCCTGGGATGAAAATTCTTCTTTTTGCCTTTGACGGGGATTTGAAAACTCATCCTTATATTCCTGAGAATTATGAAGAAAACTGTATTGTCTACACAGGGACTCACGACAACAATACGGTTAAAGGATGGTTTCTCAAAGAGGCTTCAGAGACGGCTAAAGAAAATTTGTTCTCCTATTTGGAAAAGAAATTAACTTCGGAAGAAGTCTCATGGGCGCTTGTTGAACTCGCCTTTCAGTCTCCTGCCAAAACAGCGATCATTCCCTTCCAGGATCTCTTAAGTTTAGGTTCAGAAGCGCGAATGAACATCCCCGGAACCGCCCACGGAAATTGGCGCTGGCGTCTTTTTCCCTCCGATTTAGATAAGAGCTTAAGCGATCGCCTTCGTGCCTTGTCCAGTCATTCGGAAAGAATTTAAGCCGCCATCTTTTGAGATAACAATTTTTCTGCAAACAATCACTTTCCCTTCAAAGAATTTTCTGATAGAATCTTTTCATGTCAATTTTTTATCGTCTACTCGTTGTATTATTTTTATGCTCATGCATGGGTTGCGCCGGTTTAAAAGCCAAAGAGCCGCGTATCCAAGAGACGAAATTTTTCTTTAAAGTGCTTCAAAGCGAACGAATTCTCAAAGGAGGAAAACTCTTAATTGTTCCTTTTACGGCAGGCGTTAACATTGAAGCTAATGAAGAATTAAAAAAAGTCGCTTTAATGATTGTCAAGGGAATAACCGAAGCCATTCAAGAAAAAAACGAAAGCAGATTCGAACTTCTTTTCTTTGAAGAAGCAGGGCAGGCACAGTTGGTGATCGAGGGGCACATTACCAAATTAACCAGCCCTTCGCGTATTAGTCAGATGGGGTTAGGCGATAAAAAAATTAGTTTAGGCGTTGAAGGGGACATGGTGGATTTAGAAACAGGAGAAAAAATTTTAATTTTTAACGATGAACGAAAAGCCGATCGAAAAACAAGTACGTATCAAGATTTGGCGTATGGCATTGGGCGTTCCATTGGGAACGCGTTAATGGCCCAATAGTTACTTTAAAATATTATGATTGTCGTCACCGGTGCCGCTGGATTTATTGGGAGTTGTATTGTCGCGCGCTTAAATGAGCGTGGAGAGAAAAACCTTGTCTTAGTAGACCATTTTGAAGACGGGGATCTTAAGGCGACCAAAGATATCCGGAGAGCAAATTGTCAAAATAAAGGGTTTGTTCAATATATTGATAAAAAAGATTTTTTGAAGAGTATTGTCGAGGATCGACTCAATTTTAAAATAGATTGTCTTATCCATATGGGGGCGTGCAGTTCAACGACCCTGCAGGACGCGCAATATTTCGAAGAGAATAATTTTCAATACACTTTAAAATTAGCCGAGTGGGCGTTAAAACACGATGTCCGTTTTATTTACGCGAGCTCCGCGGCTACTTACGGGGATGGACGTTTCGGCTACAAAGATGACGATGAAACCACGCGGCGTTGTCAGCCTCTTAATTTGTACGGTCAGTCTAAACAAAAATTTGATCTTTGGGTATTGAATAATCACGTGAGCGATAAAGTTGTGGGATTTAAATTTTTTAATGTTTATGGTCCCAATGAATATCACAAGGGTGAAATGCAAAGCGTGGTTGCTAAAAATTATGAACGCGTCGTAAGGACAGGTAAGATTCAACTTTTTAAATCTTACAAAAAAGAATATCAAGACGGTGAGCAAAGACGAGATTTTATTTACGTTAAAGACGCGGTTGAAATAGTTACCTTTTTTGTTGACCACGCCTCGATTAACGGTATCTTTAATGTAGGGACGGGACGCTCAGAGACATGGAATGATTTAGCTCAAGGACTATTTAAAGCCGCGGCTAAGTCCTTGTCTGTCGAATATATCGATATGCCCGAAGAGTTAAAATCACGTTACCAATATTTCACGCAAGCGGATATTTTTAAATTAAGACAGGCAGGTTATCAAAATCAATTAATGAACCTTGAACAGGGAATTGGGGATTACGTTCGGTATCTAAAAAATCATTCTTGTTGGTAATCGATGGCCATTCTATTGCTTATTTTAGGAATTATTTTTTTCGTGGGTGGAATCATATTTATTCTTACCGGGACTAGCCATGCCCCAGAGGAAACTCCCGCCTCAGAAACATTAATACAGGTTTCCGTTATTGAAGAATACAAAAATAAAATTGCGCGATTAGAGAAAGAATTTTCTGCATCTCTGCAAGTCCAAAAGCAGTTGTCTTTAGAAAAGGATGAGCTTCGGAAGCATTTTGAAGAGACTAAAGTTCAGCTAGAAAAATTCGATTTAAATGTCCAGCAATTAACAGAAGAGCGGGAAGAACTGCAAAAAAAGGCAGAAGAAGAACGCGTTCAGTCCAGTTCTTTGCAAGCGGAAATCCGCCGCTTGGAAGACGCTCAAAAGCGATTAGAAGCTCAGTCATGCGAGAAAATCCAAAAATTTCAAGATGATTTGACAAAAATTTTAGCTGAAAAAGAAGAACTCGGCAAAGGGAAGGAAGTATCTTTACGGGTCAGCGGTGAAAACGAAAATCTAAAAAAACAAAACGAAGAATCAGGGGCTAAAATAAATACTTTGGATCAAGAATTAATTTCTTTGAAGAAGACCCTCGAAGAGAGCAATCAAAGAAATGAGCAAAATGGGACACGGGTTGAACAGTTGCAGAGAGAGAAAGATGAATTGTCGCAAAATAAGACAACTTTAGAATTGAATTTTAATAAGCTGACCGAAATGAATAAATTTTTTGAGGAAGAGGGAAAAATATTGAAGGAAGAATTAATGAAAAGCCGCGCGCAGGCCCTTGGATTAGAGAAGATATGCGCCGAATTTAAAATTCAGCTAGATCAAATGGATCAAGCCGCGGAAAAGGTGGGTTAGATATGATGAAAAAATTATTTTTGAAGGCTTACTTTATATTTATTGTTCTTTTTATGTTTTGCGGTTGCGCTAAGGTTAGCCAGACAAGTAAAACTGTGTTGGGAGCTGTTAAAGAGACGCCGCATGCTATCTGGGATTTTTCGACAGAGAAGGTTCCTGAAGCGGCGAAGGGATTGGGGCGTTTTTCGCTCAAGGCAGCGCAGCCAAAGTCTTGGATTGAGGTAACAAAGGTTCTTTGGGGTTCTTCAACCAGGGCCCTTGAAGAAGTTCGCGGCGAGGCTATTAGCCAAAGTTATCCTTGCCGTTTTGAGGAGTGTTTTGACGCCATCGTAGGTTTAGGACGTGGCTTCAGGCCGCCGCAAACACAAAGTATTGAAACAGTTTTTTCTTCCATGGGAGAAGGCATGGGACAAACCGATACAGAAGCCGAGACAGCTGAGCCGTCTGAGTCATCAGAGGATCAAAATATTGAAGAGCCGGTGACTAGTTCCCAAGACTCCTATTATGTATTTATTCAAAGTAGAATTAAAAAATATATTGTGGTGATGGATATTCCAGGAACAATTAACACAACGGAAGTTGGAATATTTTTCTCCAACCCTGATGAGCAAACAACGCATGTTGAAATTGCGTCTCTCAGTCCTCTGGCTAAGGAAAAAATTGCTGCTTTAGTTTTTCATCAGCTGGAAACCCTCTTCCCGTTACAGGATACAGATTCACTCCCGAAATGATTGAACACGAACTATTATTCCTAGGGTTACTCAAAGACGGGCCTAAACACGGCTATGAAATTAAGAGGCTTATTGAAGAAGAACTTTTTCCTTTTGTAGGCCTTAAGATTAAATCCATTTATTATCCCTTAAGGAAAATGGAGAAAGTGGGGTTTATTAAAAAAGATGTGGGGAGGGAAGGGAAGTGGCCTGAAAAATTTGTTTACAGCCTAACCTCAAAGGGGACAAAAATTTTTGAACATCTTATTACGGAAAGTTTTCTATCCATTGAACGGCCGTATTTTAATTTGGATCTGTCTCTCTATTTTCTTCAATATGTCGATGCGGGAATAGCAAAACGTCAAATGCGGGGAAGAATTATGTTTTTATCAAGAATCAAACGGGAATTGGAGAAATTAAAAACTAATGTCAGTACTTCTCGCGAACATCTCCACATTATCCTAAATCACGATTTGGATCTCGTTAAAGCGGAAATCAAGTCCATTACCCACCTTATTGATGTGCTTCCCACCCTTCCCGCGGATAAACCCGTCCCGCCTATGGCGGGACGCCCGTAGGGCCCGCTGATTTAATCTCGCCGAGATTTAATCATGCTTGCGGGGGTAAATCCCAAACTTGCATTGCATTTTTTTGTTTCGGGAATATCGATGATAGCTCGACCCCAATGCAAAATTTGGGATAAAAAGTAAAAATATAATATATTTCTTGACAAAAGGCCGTCTTTTATTAAAATCTAACTAGTAAAATTTAACTAGTTTTGTCTATCCATTTTTGATTAGGCAGATAACCATAGGCAATAGCTAGGGTTAGGTGAAATAAGGAGCGTGTCGAAGGATGAAAACAATTAGGCAAATTTTAGAAGAACGGGCCGTTCAATTTAACGAAAAGCCAGCTATTATTTTCAAAGAACAAACTATTTCTTTTCGTCAATTAAAAGAAAATGTCTTTAAGTTGGCTCATTTTTTACAAAAGCAAGGAGTCAAACAGGGAGAAAGAATCGCTGTTTATTTGCCCAACAGTCCGGAGTATATTTACAGCTATTTGGCTTCCTTTTGCCTTGGCGCGGTCTGTGTTCCTTTAGATTACATGCTTAAGGAAGATGAACTCATCTCTTGCTTAAGCCATTCTGAAGCGAAGATTTTGATTGCCAAAAGAAAAACAGATGTCGATTTGGTCCAAATTCAAAAAAGCGTCGTTAGTGTCAAGACGCTTCTTTTTTTAGAAGATTTAGAGCAAATTATTGTTGAGAATGAGAAGGGCAACCCTGCCTCGCCGGCAGGCGGGCACAAGGGGTTGCCCCTACAAAATAATAATGACAATGATCCGGCCTTGATTATGTATACTTCGGGAACAACGGGTAAACCTAAAGGAATCCTGCTTAATTACAAACATTTAGAAGGTTCTCCTTTGGCCATGAAACACTTTGTCGATTTAACCGACAGGGATGTCAAATTAGCGGCGATTCCGTTAAGTCATATCGGTGGGTTCATTTATATCCAAAATTGTCTTCATTTCGGGATTACTCTTATTTTGATGGAGCGTTTCAATCCCTTTGAATTCCTTGAGAATATTTCCCGCCATAAAATCACTTGTTTTCACATTGTGCCGGCGATGTACACCGCTATTTTAACTTTAAAAGAAATTGAACGCTTTGATTTATCTTCTTTGCGATGGATGGTTGTTTTTGGCGCTCCAAGTTCACCGGAGATTTTAAAGAGGTTTCATCAATATTGTCCGAATGCGGAGCTTTTGAATGGATGGGGAATGACCGAGACCTGCCCTCCCAATACAGTTACGCCTTTAGGAAGCAATAAAATTGAGAGCGTAGGAAAACCATCGAACAATTGTGAAATTAAAATTTTTGATGAGAGCGATAAAGAATTATCACCAGGACAAATCGGAGAAATTGTTATCCGAGGTCCGTATATTATGGCGGGATATTACAAAGATCCAGAAGGGACAAAAGAGATGATGCGCGATGGCTGGCTTCACACGGGAGATTTAGGACGTTTTGATGAAGAGGGTTTTCTGTATATTGCCGGTCGTAAAAAAGAGATGATTAAAGTCGGTGGTCAGATTGTTTACGCGCCGGAAGTGGAGGCAGCGTTCCATAAACATGAAGGGGTGGCGGAAGTCGCGGTTATTGGAATGTCAGATCAAATGCGAGGAGAAGTTGTGAAAGCGTTTGTTGTCTTAAAAGAGGGGGTAGAGATAACAACTGAGGATTTAAGATATTTCGCGCGGCAACATTTGGCGCATTTCAAAGTTCCCCATTCAATCGAATTAAGGAAAGAATTACCTAAAAATAGGACAGGGAAAGTAGATAAAGAATTATTGAAAGGAAAAAATTATGTCAGCACAAATGCGTAAAGAAGTTCATTTGACGGGTCAAGATTTAATGAATATGGTGCAGCTGCGTCCGCAGGATATTGGGAAATACGCCATTGTCCCAGGCCCCAAGGAAAGATTAGACGCGATTTTGAAATTGATTGAAAAGCCCATTAAGAATTTTAGTTTTATGGAATACAATATGTACACGGGGGACTTCGCGGGAACTAAAATTACCTCGATCAATGGCGGTCGTTTCGCGGCAGACACGGCCATTACGACAGAAATCCTCTGTTCGGCCAAAGCTCAAACAATGATTCGGATTGGCAGTTGCGGCTCGTTAAGTGAGAATATTAAAATTGGCGACTTAGTCGTTGCTGACAGCGCTGTTTGCGGGGAAGGAGTGACTCAATATTATGTCGCGGATAAAAATTTTGAGCCTCAAGCGGATAAAAATTTAACTGCAAAATTGCTTGAGGTGGCCAAGACGTCAGGTTTTACCGTGCATCAAGGGAAGGTATGGTCAACCGATGCCATTTTAAGAGAGACCAGAGAACATGTAGGCAAAGCCGTCGCCCAAGGCGCGGTTGCTGTGGATATGGTCAGTTCCGTGTTTTTGACTATTTGTCAGCTTTATAAAATCCCCGCGACGGTTATTTTAGCGGTTAGCGATAATGTCATTAACGGAGAGATGGGATTCTTGGATGCGAATTACTACATGGCCGAGCATGTGATGATTAATATCGCGTTAGATTTGGTAAAGAGTTTGGAGAAAGAGAAACAAACGGTATAGATAACCTGTTCCACCCCGGGTGTGGAAAATACCACACCCGGGGTGGAACAGGTCTTTTAAAATGAAAATTAAAGAGTCACCATTATTCTGGCCTGCTAAATTAAAAGGCAATATTTTGTTTGTCCTCGATGAAACTCTTTTGCCCGAAAGATTTAAGTACATCCAAGTAAAAAATACCAAAGAAGCCGTGGATGTAATCGTTGGGATGAAGACGCGGGCTTTTGGGCAATTTTTAGTTGTGTTGAATACATTTTTATTGGAATTGGGAAATGGAAAAAATTTGTTAAAACGGATTGAAACAACAGCCCAAGCCTTGAACAACAGTCGTCCTACATTCCCTTTCGCGGAAGTTACCTCGATTGTCGTGGGATGGGCTAAACAGGCGCAAGAAAAAAAGATGGATGTTAAGAGCTTTGTCAAAAAAAATATTTTAGGTTACCTCAGAGGCATTAGGATGCGGCGTTTAGGACGAGTCAAACACCTCGCGGAATTGATTAAAGATGGTGACAGTATTTTAACGCATTGCAATGTCAGCGGGGAATTGGCCATGGCCGCGTATTTATGCCGTCAACAAAAAAAAGATGTCCATTTTTTCGCCACGGAAACGCGTCCATTTTTGCAGGGAGCCAAGTTAACCTGCTGGGAATTAAAAAGGATGGGTGCTGACGTCACTCTGATCGCGGACAATGCCGTGGCTTCCGTGATGGTCGATGGATTGGTCAACAAAGTCATTGTGGGGTCAGATCGCTCCTGCGCGAATGGAGACTTCGCTAACAAGATTGGGACATATCAGATCGCTGTGCTGGCCAAAGAATTTAGGATCCCTTTTTATGTTTTAACTCAGCCATCCTCCAAGATTCAAAGAGGGGAAGACATTCCTATTGAGATCAGAGATGAGGAAGAATTGTTAGTTTATTCAGGGAAGAGAATTGTTGAGGGACAGGTTAAAGGATTTTATCCAGGTTTTGATGTGGTCCCGTACAACCTTATTGGTGGGTCAATTGCAATCAATATTAATTAAAAAGAGATCCATAATTCTTCTGCAGGGAATTTTTAAGGAGACTTTTTTCGATTCTTTTAAAAAGACAGAAAAAGAAAGAGTCTTTGTCTTGGAAGGAAGGCCAAGTTTTAAGGCAGCCAGAGTTTCCTGCCAAGAACTTCTCAAGCGAGGATTCTCGCCGACCTTAATAGCCGATAATATGGCGGGTTTTCTTTTTTACAGAAATTGGGTCAATAGAATTCATCTTTCCTTTCAGATCAAGGATGAAAACGGTATTCTTTGCTGCGTAGGGGGCTTGATCATCGCTGTCTTGGCTTACAAACATGGCGTTCCCATAAAATTATTTCCTTCCGAGGAAAATTTGGAATTGGTGGGAAAATCGGAAGAACTCTTTTATCTAAACGGCGCGAAAACCGTCCCACCGGGGATTAAAGCGTATGTCCCTTTGGTCGAGTGGGTCCCTAACAAATATTTATAGGAGGCAAAGACTCCCATGAATGAAGAAAAAAATAAAAATTTGAAAAATAATATTCTATCCATTGGACGACTTCTGTGGGAGAAAGAATTAGTCAGCGGTCTCAATGGTAATCTTAGCCTGCGTGTTGATCCAGGGACCATTCTTTTAACAGCGCACAACACCTGTTTGGGGTTTTTGCAGGAGGAAGATGTTCTCGCGCTTCAATTAGACGGTCAATTATTGGAGAAGGGTGAGATTTCTTCTGAAAATTTGCTCCACACGGAAATTTACAAAAATTTCCCCAATATTCAAGCGGTCATGCACACGCATACGCCGTATACCAATGCTTTTTTCTTAGAGAATGAAAAGTTAGTCCCTCAAATATTTGAATCCAAATTTTATTTAGGAGAAGTGGAAGCCGTTGAACAGTTTACGCCATCGGTCACGGATATCCAACCCGTCATAGAAGCTTTGAAGAAAAACAATGTTGTTGTCTTACGTAAACACGGTGTTGTGGCGATGGGCGAAGATCTCTTTGATTGTTTTTTGCTTATTCAGGCCTTAGAAGATGCTGTTAAGGTTGATGCCATTAGTCGGTTATATAAACAAGAGAAGACTCCTTTAGTTTCTTCTAGAATTGAAAAAAAATATTCTTCCAAGAAGCGGGCGAAGGCTTTGGGAAAGAAAAAATACATTTTGTTTTCTAAGGAACAGATTGACAGGATCGTAAAATTGGTGAATGAAGATCGTCAACTGCGTGAATTAGGCGAAAAAACTAAAATGACCATGGATTTAGCGGTCAAGCTTAATGAAACCGGACAAACCTATACTTTCAGTTTTGAGAATGGAAAGATCACAAAAGTTGGAAACAACGAAAACGCGGAATTTTTGGTAACAGCGCCTCAAAATGTTTGGAGGTCTGTATTTAACCGAGAGATTGATCCCTTTGTGGCCACTACGCAAAAGAAAATGAATCTGCGGGGTGATTTTGCTAAGCTCTCAAAATGGTATGCTCCTTGCAGTCGTGTTTTTGAACTTTGGCAGCAAGTACCGGTGGAGTAAAAATGCTGACAACAACCATCCAACAATTCGAGTTATTTATTGATGGCCAAATCCTATCGGCCGGAGGCCTATCGGCCAGCAAGAATGAATACTTTGAAAGTATCAATCCCTCAACGGGGGAAGTATTTGCTCGAGTGGCTTGTTCGACAAAACAAGATATGGACAAGGCCATTCTGTCTGCTCGCAAAGCCTTTGACAGTGGGGCGTGGTCTGATTTAACGTTACGCGAACGCGGACAATATTTAAATAAAATTGCTCAAGCTATTCGGGAAAATGCTAAGGAGCTGGCGGAATTAGAATCCCTTGATACGGGCAAAACGATTAAGCAGACAACTTTTATCGATGTCCCCACCACGGCCGATACCTTTGAATATTTTAGCGGTATAAATAGCGAGCTTAAAGGCCATACTAACCATGTCGCGGCTTCGGTTAAGAGTTTTACGGAAATCGAACCGCGGGGTGTGGTGGGTTGCATTATCCCGTGGAATTACCCTTTGATTATTGCCGCGTGGAAAATCGCTCCGGCTTTGATGGCTGGGAATACTGTTATTTTAAAACCATCCTATTTCGCGAGTGTTTCTTTGATGCGTTTGGCCAAATTAATAGAAGGGATTGGTCTTCCCAAAGGCGTTTTACAAATCATCTCAGGAAAAAGTAACGACGTCGCCGCGGAGTTAGTCAAGAGTCTAGACGTGGACATGATCAGTTTCACCGGCTCGAACGCTGTTGGCCAGGAAATTATGCGTTTGGCGGCTTCAACAACCAAAAAAGTGACTTTGGAATTAGGCGGCAAATCCGCCAATATTGTTTTTGCTGATTGCGATATGGATGCGGCCGTCGGCGGCACGATGTCTTCGATTTTTATGAATCAAGGACAGATGTGCACGGGGTGTTCACGGCTTTTATTGGAAGACAAAATCTACGATGAATTTTTAAAACGATTGGCTGAGAAAACAAAAGGGTTGAAAATCGGTAACGCGCTTTCTTATGAAACTGATTTTGGCCCGCTCATCAGTCGTGATCATCGGGAAAAAGTTTTGGGCTTTATTGAGACGGGTAAAAAAGAGGGGGCGAAACTCATCTGCGGTGGAAAAATTCCCCCTCACCCTACCCTCTCCCCTGAGGGTAGAGGGTTATCAGTAGGAAATCCTCTCCCTAATGGGGAGAGGATTAAGGTGAGGGGGCAAGGTTTTTATCTAGAGCCAACGATTTTTGCCGATGTTAAGAATTCGATGACGATTGCCCAGGAAGAAATTTTTGGGCCGGTTTTGAGTGTTATTAAGTTTTCTAAATTAGATGAAGCGATCAAAATTGCAAATAATACAAAATATGGACTAGCGGCTAGTGTCTGGACAAAAAATTTGGACAAGGCCAATTTAATCGCCAAAGAATTAAAATGCGGCACGGTTTGGATTAACACTTACGGCGGATTTTACAACGAAGTGTCGTTTGGGGGGTATAAACAAAGTGGTTTCGGTCGGGAATTAGGATTAGAAGGACTTTTAGAATACACGCAATCAAAACATGTTTGTACCGACATGACGCCAGGTGGAAAATCGCTCGTGGCAAGTTGGTTTTAAAATGAACGCAATGGTTAGAGAACAAGAAATCATAGAAAAAAGTGTTGGAATTCTTAAGAAATATTTAAATCCCCAAAAAATTTATTTATTCGGTTCTCGCACCAAAGGGAAGGCCAGGGAAGGATCAGATTTCGATTTCGCGATAGATAGCGCAAAGCCAAATTCAAAAATTCAACAGGCCATTGAGCAGGAGATTGAAAATATTTTGGGTCTTTATCAAGTAGATATTGTTTATTTAAGTGATATTGAAGATAATTTTCGTCAAATTATCCTAAAGACAGGAAAGGTTATCTATGAAAGATGAAATTACATTTGCTATCGAAAGATACGAACAGGCCGTCCAGCGTTTAGATGAAGGGCTAAAGAGTGTTGTTGATGAACTGGATAAAGATGGCGTCATCCAGCGATTTGAATTTACATTTGAGCTTTTGTGGAAGACCCTAAAGATTTACTTAGAGGATCAAGGAGGAGAATGCATAACGCCTAAAGATTGTTTAAAACAGGCCTTTCGTTACGGTCTTATTAAGGATGAGCAATTATTTTTAGATATGCTCCAAGATCGAAACAAAACATCCCATATTTACAATCGAACTAAAGCGGAAGAAATTTTTCAGAATATTAAAGGCAAACATTATCCAATTATGAGTCAGCTTGTTCATATTTTAAAAGGAGGGAACTAAAATGAAAGTACTATTTTTAACACCACCACTGAAAGCTTGGGATTCGCATGGATATCACTTGGCGGCGAATCAAATGCACGCGCAGTTAGCCGCGTATTTACGGACTAAAAAATTAGCGGAAGTGGATGCCTTGGACTGTCGAGCCTTAAACATGGATTGGGAAGCAATGGTTAAGTACGCCAAAGAAACCAAGCCGGATATGGTTTTTGTCGGTGAGCTTTTGCATTCGACGTGCGGGGCGGCGGTTATTTGGTATTTCAATGAAGGCTTGCGTTTAATCAAGGAAGCAATGCCGCAGGTCAAAACCGTGGCTGGTGGATTGTGGTATTCCGGTGACTGGGAACGCCAGATGCGTCTTAATCCAACCATGGATTACATTATGATTGGGGAGGCGGAGTTGACGCTGGAGGATCTGATTAACAATATTAAAAACGGCGGAAAAAATGAGTGTGATATCGAGGGATTGGTTTCCCGCCGGGCAGACGAAACAATTGTTGTGGGCCCGCATCGTGATTTAATTCCTGACTTAAATGTTCTTCCTATGCCGGCGTATGATTTATTTCCAATGGAAAAATATGTCGGACACACGTATTGGAAACCGTTCGCGGAATTGATGACCTCCCGCGGATGCCCGGGGAAATGTCATTTTTGCTACGAATGGGCGCTTTATGACAGTCGAACAGCCACCAAAGATTTCACATCCTGGAGAGGATTAAAGGGGAGCCGTATCGTGGATGAATTGGAAGTTTTAGAGAAACAATACGGTATTGCCACAATTGTTTTTCAGGATGATGCCTTTAATACAGACACGCAGGCGATGATTGAATTTTGCGAAGAAAAGATAAAACGAGGTAATAAAATCGACTGGGTTTGTCTTGGGCGTGCCGATCAGTGGGTCAGCCAGCATGATATCCTGCCTTTGATGAAAAAAGCGGGATTATTTTTGGCCTTAACCGGGGTTGAAGTCGAAGATGACATGACCCTTGCCAAGACAGGAAAAGGTGTCACCATTGATCAAATCAAGAAGACCGTCCAAATTTTAAGAGCTCAGGACATTGGCAGCGTTGGAACCGTCCTTGTTGGCCTTAAGGATGACACGGAAGCTAAAATTAAAGAAAGATTACGCGTGGCCGATGAAATTGATTCAGATATTTTCGCGCTTGATTATTTAACGCCAGTTCCTAATTCTCCGGACTGGAAATATGGAATCAAAAAGGGCTGGTTTGACCCGGATAAAATTGATCTAAGAGTCTGGGATTTTCAGCATCCCGTTATCCCTACGGATCACTTATCCATCGAAGACGTGGGCCGTTTAGGATCGTGGTGTATGCGCGAATATTATTCCAAACCGGAGCGTATTCATCGTATTTTTACGAGCAATTACGATATGAAAGTAAAACTCTGCGTTAAAGATTTTATGAATAACATCTCTAAGTGGGAAGCGAATTCAAGAGTGGGGGCAGGAGTATGACAACCGTAGAGACTCAATTAAAATGGGAAGAAAAGGCTTTTCAAAAATATCAGCTAATGATAACAAAGATTCCTCTTTTTCATCGAGACATCGCTAAGCAAATTGTTAATAAAAAGGCCGTTATGAATGCTCAAGAGAGAGGCTCAAGCATGGTGGAAGCCCCGGATATCGTGCAAGCTTTTTTTTCAGAAGTTCCCATGGCCTTTTATAGCTTAATGATTAGGCTCTTAGACGAGGTAGGATTTGATTACAAAAAGTATGAGCCTAAAAAATAGAGAAAACTCATGAAAATTGCGGTTTTGGGCGCGGGAGCCATTGGCTCGGTTGTGGCCGGATATTTAACAAAGGCAGGAGAAGATGTCACGCTCATTGGCCGGGCGGATCATGTTAAGGCAATCGAACAAAATGGACTTTGCATTCGAGGAGCGCGAGGAGAGGAAGCAGTCCGCGTTAAAAGTTTAACGCAGTTAGATAAGCCTTACGACTTGACCATTTGGAGCGTTAAAACTCAGGATATTGAAAACGCTGTTACTGAAAATAAAAGATTTTTGAATAGCGGGTTTATTTTAAGTACGCAAAATGGTGTGCAGGCTGACAAAATTTTAAACAGTTTTTTTTTAAAAGAAAGATTAATCAGTAGCATTGTCATGTTTGGGGCAACATATGTTAAGCCTGGCGAAGTGACGTTTAATTTTGAAAGCGATTGGATTATCGGTAACTTTTTTGCGCCGAACAATCAGAAAGTCCAGGAACTCGCCAAAATTTTAGAAAAGGCTTTTACGGTTGTCATTTCCGAAAATATTCTCGGGATGAAACATTTAAAACTCTTTGTGAATTTTAACAACTGCATCCCGGCGCTTATTGGGAAATCGATGCAGGAGACGTTCGCCGATATGGATCTTTGCCGCTTGAGCATCTTACTTTTAAAAGAAGGGGTTGAAATTGTTCAAAAGGCTGGAATCGAATTAGTCTCGATGACTAAGTTCCCTGTGGAACGAATTTTGGGATTGGCTCAAATGCCTTTGGAGCAAGCCGCTGGAATCATCAATAAGACGTTAACGAGTTTAAGCAAAGAGCCACTCTACGGATCGATCCTTCAAAGCATCCTGCGTGGAAGGACAAGCGAGATTGATTACATTAATGGAGAAGTTGTGCGTTTGGCTAAAGAGAGAGGATTGAATGCGCCTTTAAACGAAAAAATTGTCACGCTTGTTCATCGCGTGGAAGAAAATAAAAAATTTTTTAATCCACAAGAAATAAAAAAAGAATTTATTTTGGAAGAGGTTCAAAAATGAATGGAAAACGACGAGTTGTTGTAACCGGTGTTGGCATCCTTTCCCCTAATGGTGTGGGAAAAGAAGCCTGTTGGAAAAATATGATTGGCGGTGTTTCGGCCATCAAACGCGTGACGGAATTTGATGTCTCGCTATTTAATACGAAAATTGCCGCTCAGGTTAGAGATTTTGATCCCATCAAGTTAGGGTTAAGCTGGGAAGAAGCGATTCGCATGGACCGATACGTGCAGTTCGCGGTCGTGGCGGCAAGGATGGCCTTGGAAGATTCTACTTTAGATTTAAGAAAAATTAATCACGAGCGGATCGGAGTTTCTTTGGCCAATGCCATTTGCGGAACGAAATATATGGAAGAAGAGTTCGCGCTGGTGACCGACAGCGGAAAGAAACCCATTGACCCTACCATTGTCCGCCCCGATCTTTACGACGCGTCGATGTTTAACACGCCATCGAGTGAAATTTCCGCGAAATATGGACTGCAAGGGATTTGTAATACGATTTCAACGGGATGTACGGCTGGGACGGACGCGGTTGGGTTCTCTTTTGAGACTATTCGAGACGGCGATGCCGATATTATGGTCACGGGGGCTAGTGAAGCGCCGATTACGCCCATTACCTTTGGCGCGTTTGACACGGTGAATGTTTTATCCGTACACAACGAATTTCCGGAAAAATCTTCAAGGCCATTTGACGCCAAGCGTAACGGATTTGTTATTTCTGAAGGGTGCGGAATTCTCATTTTAGAAGAACTCGAATACGCGAAGAAACGAGGAGCGAAGATTTATTGTGAGGTCGTAGGTTTTGGAACAACATGCAATGCCTATCACATGACGGATCTGCCGCCTGAAGGGGATGCCAAGGCCGCTTGCATCAATCTAGCTTTAGAAGACGCGCGAATCAATCCCGAACAAGTCGACTATATTAACGCCCATGGTTCCTCCACGCGTCAGAACGATGTCTTCGAAACCAACGCCTACAAAATAGTTTTTGGTGATTACGCGTACAAAGTTCCCATTAGTTCTGTCAAATCGATGATCGGACACCCCTTGGCCGCCGCGAATGGGATTGAATTGGCTTTAAGTTCGCTGATTTTCGAGCGCAGTATTCTGCCGCCGACCATTAACCAGGAATTCCCTGACCCGCAATGTGATTTGGATTATATCCCCAATAAAGCGCGGGAAAAAAGAATAAATTATTTGTTGAAAACAAGCAGCGGATTTTCCGGAATTCACTCGGCGATGGTGCTGAGGAGGTTTGAATGAATAAAATTGCCATCACAGGTTTAGGAATCGTTTCCCCAAGCGGAATTGATAAGCGAAAATTTTGGGCTAACATCAGCCACGGCCGTTCGGCGGTTGAAAAGATCACACGCTTCGACGCCTCTAAATATTCGTCGCATGTGGCCGGCCATGTCCATGAATTAGATGCTTACAGCAATGTTTCTTCCCGGCTGTTAAACAAAATTGATGTTTTCTCTCACATGGGATTGGTGGCTTCGGAACTCGCGTTGCAGGATGGGAAAATTAATTTGGAACAAGAAAATAAAAATCGTATTGGCATTTTTATGGGAAACGCGATTGGCGGATGGCTTTATGGTGAAACGGAACTGCGCGATCTTTATCTTGAAGGAAGAGAGGGTGTGAGTCCTTTCTTAGCCTCAGCGTGGTTTCCCGCGGCGCCGCAAGGACAAATTTCCATTCATTACGGTATTAAAGGTTTTAGTAAAACGGTCGTCGCCGATCGCGCGAGTTCTCTCATGGCCATTGGGTATGCCGCTAAAACGCTTAATCGAGGGAAATGCGATTTTATTTTAGCCGGCGGCATGGAGGCGCCGGTGACACCCTATGCTCTTTTATGCTGCGTGACATCGGGTATGCTAACTCAAAAAAATGATACGCCACAAACCGCCTATCGGCCGTTTGACAAGACCCGAGATGGATACGCGATTGCCGAGGGGGCGGGAGTTTTAACTTTAGAGTCCGAAGAACGGGCAAAAAAGCGAAACGCTCACGTATACGCGAATATTGTGGGTTTTGCTACAACAACCGATGGAGTTGACCGCATTCATCCGGCTAAAGACGGAAAGCAATTAGCAAAAGCTATCCGCATGGCCTTAGACGACGCGCGACTTGCGCCGGATCAGATCGATTACATTTGTTTGGATGGGGCTGGAACACAATTAAGCGATGTCACGGAAACATTGGCGATTAAGCGGGCGTTTAATGGTTCAGCTAAAAAAATAGTTTGTTCCGCGCCAAAATCGATTTTTGGCAATATGCTGGGCGCGTCCGGCGCTCTGGATGTGGTTACAACGCTCTTAGCCATGGAACACAATCTAGTTCCACCGACAATTAATTACCAGTCTCCGGATCCAGAATGCGACTTGGATTATTGTCCGAATAAATCTCAAGCCAAAGACATCAAAAATTCTTTAGTCATTAACCGCGGACGAGGGGGAATTAACGTGGTGATGGTATTGCAAAAAATATAAATTCGTCCCTGTTATTTGGTATGGGACTCTTTTAGAGGAGGTTAATGTGAATATTGAAACAAAAGTTAAAGAAGTCTTACAAAAAGTTTTGGACATTAAACCTGAACAAGTGAAATCCGATACGCGGCTTGATCAGGCATTTGGCGTCGATTCAACGGAGATGGTTGAAATTACCGTGGGGATAAAAAAAGAGTTAGGAATTTCTTTGGCCAACAACGAGTTAAAAAAGAATTATTCTTTCAATGAAATTTTGGAAGTCATCGCTTCTAAGACGAATACTAAGAGCTGCGGTCCGTCTTGCGGCTGTGGGCATTAAGAGAGGAGTTAAGTCTTATGTTTAATCCTGAAGATACAGCTTTTCTCAGAAAACAGTCTAAAATTAATAAGGTTTTCATGTATGTTGGGATCGGACACCTTTTGTCATGCATTGTGTTAGTCGCTCTTTTTACTTTTCAATTTTCTGAAGTTGAAAGAGTATTATCTATATCTGCAAAAGTTTCGGGTCAGATGGAACCAGGATATGGATTGATAAAACCAACCACAAATTTAGAACAAGAATTAATTAAGGAAAATTTTAGGTTAAGAAAAGTATTTTTAAATACGTCTATTCTTCTCATCTTTCTTATTAGTCTTCTTTTTGTATGTATAATTTTTACATCGGGAATTTCTATGTTGAGTTTTTATTGGCGTACACAAAAACTTTTCCAATGTCTTAAAAAGTACTTTATCCCTCAATGAACGAATTGTTGGGGAGCCGGATAACTTGTTAATTAGCCAGGTGAATTTTAAGAATGAAATTTATTGATCTCAGTTTGCCTATCGATGACACCCTTGTTGAAACCCACGATGCGAAAATTGAACGTATTTCGCACGCCGAAGGCGTTGAGCATTTCAATTGGGTGGTGATGAGCAAGCAGCCTGGCGGTCAAGAGCGTTTTGACAAAGGCGAACGTGTTGCAACGAAAGAAGAGATTCCTGGCGGCGAAATGCTTTCTCTTGAAATTGTCCATTCCTCCGTTCATATGGGCACGCACGTTGACGCCCCTTTTCATTACGGAAGTAAATGCGAGGGTAAACCCGCTAAGACGATCGAAGAGATTCCTTTAGAATGGTGTTACGGTCCTGGCGTGCGACTCGATTTTACGCACATGAAATATCCGGATGTGATCCGCAAAGAAGATATCATTAAAGCACTATCCGTTATTCGTTATGCGCTAAAGCCTAAAGATATTGTGCTCATTTACACTGGCGGCGATAAATTATTAGGCACGCCAGATTACGTGAATAAATATGTTGGCATGATGCCGGACGCGGTAGAATATTTATTAGATCAGGGGATCAAGATGATGGGCATTGACACGATCGGTCTGGATCGTCCCTGTTTTAATATGTTTAAGGAATTTTTAGAAACTAAGGACAAATCTAAAATCTGGCCATCGCATTTTCTAGGCCGTCGTCGTGAATATTGTCATATGGAACGTTTGGGCAATCTAGGCGCGATCCCCAAACCATTTGGATTTATCGTGTCGTGCTTGCCGGTGAAAGTGCGAAATGCGGGAGCAGGGTGGAGTAGAGTGGTCGCAATTATTGAGTAATTTATGAAAACAAAAAATATTTACATTATCGCCGGGCCAAATGGAAGCGGTAAAACGACATTCGCCAAGAAATTTTTGCCTGAATATATTCATTCCGTGAATTTTGTTAACGCCGATCTTATTGCTCAAGGATTGTCTCCTTTTCATCCACAGGTGGCAGCCATTAAAGCGGGAAAACTTGTATTACAGCAGATTGATGAGTTTGTAAGAAAGGGAGTTGATTTCGCTTTTGAATCAACGCTTTCAGGGAAATCTTATTTTAATCTATTAAGATCGCTTAAGACAAAAAGATATCAACTGCATCTTTTCTTTTTATGGATTCCCGATTCTGAATTAGCTTTGGCCCGCATTAAAGAGCGAGTTGCTGAAGGCGGGCATAATGTTCCTGCCGGGGATGTGAAGCGTCGTTTTAAACGGTCGATCCATAATTTATTTAAACTTTATGAACCATTAATGGATTCATGGATGTTGTTTAATAACGCGGAGACCACGCCGGTCTTGATTGCCCAAAAGAAAAATGGATGTGATTTGATTTTTGATGAAAAGTTATTTAAAAAAATTCAGGAATTTGTGAGGTAAATATGAAACCACGAAGAACTTTGCAGCAAAAAGCCGAGCTTGCTTTAAAAGAAGCCGTAAGGGGAGTTGTTGAACAGCATCGGAAAACAGGACGTCCTTTACCCATCTGGGAAAAAGGCCGGGTTCGATACATTTCTGCCGCGCAGGCTCTTAAGAAGACAGGAACTAAATGAACGATACTTCTAAGAGAATGGAAGAAAAATATTTTGAGCTTTTAGTGCGGCGTTCGGGAGAGGAGCGCCTTAAGATGGGCGCGTCCATGTACGACACAGCGTTAGGATAATTTTTAAACATTTAATTGGAGGTTAATATGGGCCACACGAGAAATTCAATTGTCATCAACGCGCCGTATGAGTTGGTTTTTGAGATTTCGAACAAGATTGAACGGTGGACGGAATTGTTTGGCAAAGAATATGTCAAGGCGGAAGTTTTGGAGCGAAAGGGAAATGAGATCACGTTTCGTTTAACCGATGATGAAAATAAATCGTGGGTGTCGAAACGTTGGCTGGACAAAGAACACCGTTACGCGATCGCTTCCCGTCATGAACCCATGTTTCCGTTTAAATATATGAAGATCGCCTGGTTCTATATCGAAGAAGCTGAAGGTGTCGAGATTATTTGGATTCAAGATTTTGAAATGGATCCGAAATTCACGAAATTTAGCGCCGAACAAATTGAGGGATTCATCAATGAGCATTCGGTGCATAATTTAAAAATATTTAAAGAAGTCATTGAACAAGAAGCCGAAGATGTTGTAGGGGGGAATAGATAAAGTGAGTCAGGGCATGGGGAGTGTATGCTAAATAAAATTTTAAGTCGTAAGTTAATAAAAAAGCTTTGCGTTTTCAGGGTAATGATGATGGTTATGGGCATTCTTTGTCTTTTTTCGTCTTTGTCGCAAGCTACCGATGTGAAGCATATTGAAAAGTTTGATATTCATGAGTTTTGTAATCAAGGCCGGAGAGGAGTATTTTTCGGGGATACAGGTTATTTTATAAATGTGCCGGAAGGCTACACTCTTTTTCCTGATTTTGTTGATGAAGATAAGAAAGACGAGAGGGTGGTTTTTATGCCGTGCACTCTTTCTCAAGAATTGGCTGAGCAAGCAATCGGGGGACAGTTCAGTGAGGAGATCTACAAAACAATGGGAGTGATAATTTTGGAGGTAAGCTCTGATCTGGAAGGACTTGGAGGTTCGAAGTTTAACATTGAGGATTTTAAAAAAATTATTGCCAATTTGTTACAAAGTCGTGGAGAAATTTTTGAAATAAAAAATCTTTCCTTGCCGTTGCCGTCTTTTGAGATCGAAATCACTCAGCCAGTTCCTCTTAAGCAAGTAATACTTAAAGGAGAAAATGTTATCTATCAGTTTACGGCTGATCTTAATAATGAAATGCTGAATTCTCTTGTACAAAGCTTACGTCCTCCAGAGAATTAATGGAAGATTCCTAAACGATTGGCGAGAAGATCAGATTGTCCCGATGCCACGTTAACTATCAAATAATAAACGGGGGTCGGGATGCCGACTACCACTGAAAATAGGAAATATCGGCAAGAAGGAAGCGTTGATATCGACAGTAAAAAAATAATTTTTTTTCTCATTTGTTTAGGTAATATTACGATTTCGTTTAACGTAGGGGCGGTCGCGGCGGCGATTCCGTATATAGCCCAAGATTTAGGGGTTTCAGATTTAACGGCAGCGCAGATTGTTCCTAGTTACATGATTCCGTATGGACTTGGGGCGCTTTTGTACGCGCCGTTAACAAAAAAATTTTCTTACCGCCGGATTTTAGGGGTTGCCATGGCCATCTACGCGTTTGCGAGTTTGATGGCGGCGGTCAGCGGCTCTTTGGGAAATTTACTGTTTGCTCAGATTGGGGCGGGAATAGCGGCGGCCAGTTCAACTCCTTTGAGCTTGATGATTATCGGCGATTTTTTCCCGAAAGAGGTTCGAGGAAGACTTGTTGGCATATATTTTGGCAGCAGCTTTTTAGCCTCGACCGTGGGGATGTTTTTTATGGGATGGGTGCCCTGGCGCGTATTGTTTTTAATTCCAGCGTTTTTGGGGATGGTTAGTTGTCTGAGTTTTTATTTTTTAAAAATTAAAGAGCTCAACAAAAAACATCAAGAGAGCGTGAATTATTTGCGCGCGTTTTTTAAAAAAGAAATCCGTCACGTGTTTCTTTTTATCTTCGGGATGAGTTTTTTGTACCACGCTGTGCACAAATGGTACGGCGTTTATTTGAATCACGATTACGGATTAAGCAAGCTGGCGGTCAGCTGGATTTTAATTTTTGTGGCGGTCATTGGTTTGTTGGGTCAACAGGTTGGCGGTTATTTGTCGGATAAAAAGGGAAGGATCTCAGCCTGCCGGACGGGAATTTTGGCGCTCTCCTGCGGCGCGGTTCTTTTGGTCGGCCATTATCCAGTCTTTATTTTGATTTTAATTTTAGGGCTGATTGGCATTGGCTGGACGATCAGTCACAATTCGGTCTCAACACTTTTAACGGATTTTCCGGATGAGGATCGGCCGATTGTCGCGAGTCTTAATTCATCGGTGCGTTTTATCAGCGGCGGGTTAGGATTTTCGTTAAGTAAGTTTTTTGTGGAAAAAAGTTTCGGCTGGACATTTTTTGGAATCGGAGTTTTATTGTTTGCTTTCTTATATTTTTTAAAATTTATTTTTTCAACAACGGAGGCGAAGGCATGAATAACGTTAACTTAAAAGGAAAAAACGCGATTATCACCGGGGCCAGTAAAGGCATCGGCAAGGCTGTGGCTTTGCGTTTAGCGCAGAATGGGGCGAATGTTTTGATTGCCGCGCGCACGCAAGGGCCGTTGGACGAAGCCATTAAAGAAATAAAACTTAAAGCCCCGGGCGTTAAAGTTTTTGGAATCTCGACGGATGTCAGCAATCTTGAAGATTTAACGCGGTTAGTCGATACCGCTAAAAAGGAACTCGGGCCCGTGGATATTTTGATTAACAACGCGGGAGTCTCGAGCCAATATCCGTTTGAGAAACAGCCTTTGGAAGACATCGAAATGCTCGCGCACACAAATTATTTAGGGTATGTGCGGTTGATTCGTTTAGTGATTCCGCAGATGATCGAACGAAAACAGGGGGCCATCATCAATATGGTCTCAGGGTCAACCCTTTGCGATCCTGTGCCTAAAACATTTGTGACTTACAGTTCATTGAAAGTTGGATTGCGCGCTTTTTTAAAAGGTTTATTCTGGGAGATGAGGGATCATGGAATTAAAATCACTTCTATTCTTCCCGGCGTTGTGGATACGGATTTAACGGACAAATTAGATAATATCGCGAAAGAACAAAGAGATAGGTTGATGTCGCCGGAAACCGTTGTGGATATGATTATGTTTGCCTTGTCTTGTCCGCAAAATGCTTGTCCTTTGGAATTGGCTGTGATTAATCAACAGACGCCGTGGACCAAACCCGTGATTGATTACGAACAAAAACAGGCAAAATAATGTCTAAAATTTTCGACGCCCACAGTCATTACATGCCGCCTGAAATCGCGCGGAATACGGCCTTTTACAAGGTTGATTGGTCAGATTTGGATCGCCAGCTTTCTTTGATGGACGAAAATGGAATCGAGAAGGCGCTTCTTTTGTATCCGACGAGTGACGCCCATTTAAACATGGGCGGCTGGCAGAATCTTTCCCGGATTTACAATACTGAAATTGCTGAAGCGATTAAAAAGCACAACGATCGTTTTGTCGGCGCGGGAATTTTGCCAGCCGACGAGCCGTCGTTATTTGAGGATGAATTAAAGCGCATCAAGGATTTGGATCTTAAAGTTTTATCGTTAGCTTCAAGCTACGACGGTATTTATTTGGATGATTCAAGGTTCGACATTGTCTACGAATTTGCGCGTCGAGAAAATATGCCGATTCATGTGCACGCCCAAATTATGAATCCTATTGGAGAAGAGCGTTTGAAAGACCCTTTGCTAACGCCTGTTTTGGAATACGTCTTTGATGTTTCTGTTTGTTTGGGGAAAATGATGATGAATGAAACGTTTTCAAAATTTCCGGAAGTAAAATTTATCTTTGCCCATTACGGAGGAGTGCTCCCGTTGGTTAAAGAGCGATTTGACACAACTTACGCGATGCTTCGGAAAAGAAATTTCGTGAAGGATATTAAAAAAAATCCGAGCGAATATTTCAAGAATTTATATTTTGACACAAGCGGTTCAAAATCGACTGCCTCTTTGCTGTGCGCCTTGGAATTAACTGACCCGTCGCATATTTTATTTGGCAGTGATTTTCCGGCAAACCAAAATATTTCTTTGTCGATTGCGAATATACAAAACGCTCAAGTTTTGTCCGAATCTAAAGAATTTATTCTTGGCCTTAACTTATTGAAATTGCTGCGATTAGATAAGCAGTCGACAAGCTGATTGCGGTCTAAAAAAATTGTTCAGAAAAACACTTGACAAGTTAATTTTTTTTTGGTACATTTGATACACTTTGCAAAAGGCAAAAATATTTTTATTCGATCTTTGAAAAATCTTATTATTTAAAAGCACACTTGTTAATAATGGAAATTTTTAAAGCCAAGTTTATTTTGGAGAGTTTGATCCTGGCTCAGAGTGAACGCTGGCGGCGTGGATTAGGCATGCAAGTCGCGCGATTCTCGCAAGGGAATAGCGGCAAACGGGTTAGTAACACGTGAGTAACTTACCCTTAAACCAGACACAGCTTCGTGAAAACGGAGGTAATGTCTGATAGTACCCCATTACTACATGGTGATGGGTTTAAAGGCAGGGACCGCAAGGCCTGCCGTTTAAGGATGGGCTCGCGTCCTATCAGCTAGTTGGTAAGGTAACGGCTTACCAAGGCTTTTGACGGGTAGCTGGTCTGAGAGGACGATCAGCAACACTGGGACTGAGACACTGCCCAGACTCCTACGGGAGGCTGCAGTCGAGAATCTTTAGCAATGGACGAAAGTCTGACTATGCGACGCCGCGTGCAGGATGAAGGTTTTCGGATCGTAAACTGCTTTTGTCAGGGAAGAAACTTCGTCGTTTAATAGATGGCGAACTGACGGTACCTGATGAATAAGCCACGGCCAACTCCGTGCCAGCAGCCGCGGTAATACGGAGGTGGCAAGCGTTACTCGGAATCATTGGGTGTAAAGGGCAAGTAGGCGGTTTGTTAAGTGAGGGGTGAAATCTTCCGACTCAATCGGAAAATTGCCTTTCAAACTGGCAGACTTGAGACTGGAAGAGGGAAATGGAATTCGCGGTGTAAGGGTGAAATCTGTAGAGATCGCGAAGAACACCAGCAGCGAAGGCGATTTTCTGGTCCAGTTCTGACGCTAAATTGCGAAAGCTAGGGGAGCAAACAGAATTAGATACTCTGGTAGTCCTAGCCGTAAACGATGAGCACTAGGTATTGGATCCGCAAGGATTCAGTGCCGTAGCTAACGCATTAAGTGCTCCACCTGGGGACTACGGCCGCAAGGTTAAAACTCAAAGGAATTGACGGGGACCCGCACAAGCGGTGGAACATGTGGTTTAATTCGATGCTACGCGAAGAACCTCACCAGGGTTTGACATGTAGGAAGTAGTGAACTGAAAGGGGAACCACCCGTAAAGTCGGGAGCTTACACAGGTGCTGCATGGCTGTCGTCAGCTCGTGTCGTGAGATGTTAGGTTAAGTCCTGCAACGAGCGCAACCATTGCCCTATGTTGCTATCCCGATTTCTTTTAGAAATAGAGGAGATCGGGAGCACTCTTAGGGGACTGCCTGGGTTAACCAGGAGGAAGGTGGAGATGACGTCAAGTCAGTACGGCCTTTATATCCTGGGCTACACACGTGTTACAATGGCTGGTACAGAGAGTTGCCAACCCGCGAGGGGGAGCTAATCTCAAAAAGCCAGCCTCAATTCGGATTGGAGTCTGCAACCCGACTCCATGAAGCCGGAATCGCTAGTAATGGGAGATCAGCTCGCTCCCGTGAATACGTTCCCGGGTCTTGTACACACCGCCCGTCAAGCGATGGGAGCCGAGGGTACCCGAAGTCCTACGTAGGTAGGCCTAAGGTAAAATCGGTGACTGGCGCTAAGTCGTAACAAGGTAGCCGTACGGGAACGTGCGGCTGGATCACCTCCTTTCTTTTATTTTTGCTCAGCAAAAATAAAAGAAAGTCCTGAGGAGTCCGCCTTAGGCGGACGACGATGGACAGCCACAAATAATCTTTGTGGTTATGAAGTTTACTCCTTTTCTCACGAAAGGGAGGTTTTAAGAATACCTAGGTCGACTCTTAAAATAACTTGGCTTTTATATTTAAGCGTAAGCGGTTAGCGATTAGAAGATTCTAATCGCTAACCGCTATTTGCCTACCGTCAGGCCTGCCTGAGGCAGTCAGGCTAATCGCTGATTCCATATCTCGGGCCCGTCCCTTGCCGTTTTAAGGAAAGAAGACGGCTCGGGACAGCGGCCCGAATTTTTCTAAATAAAATTTGTGGAAATTCGGGCCCGTAGCTCAGTTGGTTAGAGCACGTCCCTGATAAGGACGGGGTCAGTGATTCGAATTCACTCGGGCCCATTAGTTTTTGTTCGAGAATTTTATTTGGAAAACAAAAACTGTTGTCCCGAGCATACGTGAATTTAATTTGTTGCGAGGGATTAAATCATTTTCCCTCGTGCCAAAAACTAAAGGCTCGGCACTCGGGACTCGTTTTTGCCAATAGGCAAAATCTCGGGGGCTGTAGCTCAGCTGGGAGAGCACCTGCTTTGCAAGCAGGGGGTCAGGAGTTCGATCCTCCTCAGCTCCATATCTAAAATAATAAGATTTTTTATATAGATTTTTATTACTCACATTTTAAATGCCACGGTAAAATAGATGTGAGTTAATTGCTCTTTGACAATTACGTAAAATTAATTAGAGAAATCGTCATTGATTTTTCGCCAATGAATTTAAAATGGTCAAGCTACTAAGGGTTTATGATGAATGACTTGGCAGACTTAAGGCGATGAAGGACGTGGTAAGCAGCGATATGCTTCGGGGAGTCGCAAACAGGCTTTGATCCGGAGATTTCCGAATGGGAAAACCTATCTTGGGTTATACCAGGATATTCCTTTCTGAATTCATAGGGAAGGAAAGCGAACGAGGTGAATTGAAACATCTAAGTAACCTCAGGAAAAGAAACCGTAAGGTATTCCCCCAGTAGCGGCGAGCGAAAAGGGAAGAGGCTAAACTTTCAATCGTAAGATTGAGAGGGTTGTGGGACCTTAACATGGGATTGTATTAGGATAGCAGAAGTGTTTGGAAAGTCACACCATAGAAGGTGAAAGTCCTGTACGTTAAATCCGAAAGCACCCTAGAGGTATCCCAAGTATTGCGGGACACGGGAAACCCTGCAAGAATCTGGCCCGACCATGGGCTAAGCCTAAATACTCAAGTCTGACCGATAGAGGACAAGTACCGTGAGGGAAAGTTGAAAAGAACCCCGGCGAGGGGAGTGAAATAGAACCTGAAATCATAAACCTACAAGCGGTCGGAGGCCTATGTTCCGTCGCAAGACGGAAAATGGCTGACGGCGTACCTTTTGCATAATGGACCAACTAGTTACTGTGTGTTGCAAGCTTAAAGTCTTATGGACTGGAGGCGTAGCGAAAGCGAGTCTGAATAGGGCGAAATTAGTAACATATAGTAGACCCGAAACCAGGTGATCTATCCATGGCCAGGTTGAAGTCCCGTGAAAGCGGGATGGAGGACCGAACCCATAAACGTTGAAAAGTTTAGGGATGAGTTGTGGATGGGAGTGAAAGGCTAATCAAACTTGGAAATTGCTGGTTCTCCTCGAAATAGTTTTAGGACTAGCCTCGGATAATTGAATAATGGGGGTAGAGTTACTGAATAGGCTAGGGGCCTCACCAGGCTGCCAAACCTAACCAAACTCCGAATACCATTATTTTTACTCCGGGAGTCAGTCTTTGAGGGCTAAGCTTCAGAGACGAAAGGGAAACAGCCCAGACCATCGGTTAAGGTCCCTAATAAAGGCTAAGTGGTAAAGAAAGTAAAATCACGTAAACAACCAGGATGTTGGCTCAGAGGCAGCCATCATTTAAAGAGTGCGTAACAGCTCACTGGTCGAGTGATTTTGCGTCTAAAATGAACGGGGCTTAAGCCTTTAACCGAAACCATGGGTTCGTTTTAACTTCGGTTAAAACGAGCAGTAGAGGAGCATACTGTCATGCGATGAAGGCGTACCGTAAGGAGCGCTGGAGTAGACAGTAGTGATAATGTTGGTATGAGTAGCGAAAACTACGGCGAGAAACTGTAGCGCTGAGAATCTAAGGTTTCCTGGGGAAGGTTAATCCACCCAGGGTTAGTCGATCCTAAGCTGAGGCCGAAAGGCGTAAGTGATGGATGTCCGGTTAATATTCCGGAACCGGTTATGAACGTTATTAGCTTATGATGACGCAGAAGGCTAGGTGAGCGAAGTGTTGGACGTCTTCGTTGAAACCCGTAGTCCCATTGAAAGATGGGATGAGAGGTGACCTCGAGCCCGCGGTACGCCAAAGGCGAAGTCATCAAGGCCATATTGCCGAGAAAAACTCATAAGTCAGTCTCATAACCGATCGTACCGTAATCCGACACAGGTAGATGCCCATAGAATGGGAAGGCGCTCGAGATAACTCTCCTTAAGGAACTAGGCAAAATGACCCCGTAACTTCGGGAAATGGGGTGTCTTGTCAAGTGTAGGTGTTTACCACCGAAGCTTGGCGGGATCACAGTAAAGAGGCCCGGTCGACTGTTTAGTAAAAACACATCACTCTGCGAAGTCGAAAGACAATGTATAGGGTGTGACACCTGCCCGGTGCTGGAAGGTTAAGTGGAGCGGTTAGTCCGCCGCAAGGCGAGACAAAGCTGCGAAATGAAGCCCCAGTAAACGGCGGCCGTAACTATAGAATAGACCACTGTAGTTGTAAAATTTGGCTATATGCTGGAACGTCCTGTAAGGCTGACAGTACATTCTCTCGCGTTGAGAGAATTGTGACAATCTGTCAGATAGGGATAATCAGCAGGAAAGATCTGAAAATGAATCCAGAAATTGGTTATTATCTTGCCGGTTTTACGGATGGAGAAGGAAGTTTTAATATTTCTTTTCGTCCTCGACAAGATTACAAAATTCCTTGGAAAGTTTCTCTGTGTTTTAATGTCTCTCAGAAAGATAAAGTTATTTTAGCTCTATTTAAACATCATCTAGGGTGCGGAACTTTACGTGGGCGTCCAGATGGTGTTTGGTATTATGAGGTAAATAATTTTAATGCTATTCGAGAAAAGGTTATTCCTTTTTTTAAAAAGTTTCACTTTCTTTCAGCTAAGAAAAAACGCGATTTCGCGAAATTTTGTCAGGCTGTGGAGATGATAGAAAAAGGTAAGCACCTAAACTACGAGGGCATAAAAGAGATATTAGAATTACGCAGGGAAATGAATGATGGAGGGAATCGTAAATATACTGAAATGTATATCCTCCAAAGTTTTCAGAAATCCTCAGAGACTATACGCCAAATCCCTCTTAACAGAGGGAATGATATAGTCCGGTCTTCCGAGAAATCGGAAGTCATCGTTGTCAAAAACGATGAGCCTGGATGAGAATTCAACCAGGTTAACATAAACGAACGGTCCTAAGGTAGCGAAATTCCTTGTGGGGTAAGTTCCCACGCGCACGAATGGTGTAACGAATTGGGCGCTGTCTCAAGGAGAGACTCGGCGAAATTGTAGTGGCGGTGAAGATGCCGCCTACCCGCATCAAGACGAAAAGACCCCGGAACCTTTACTGCATTCTGGTATTGAATTTGGGTGTTGTTTGTGTAGCATAGGTGGGAGGCTTTGAAGTCCCGGCGTTAGCTGGGATGGAGCCGTCAGTGAAATACCACCCTAATGACTCTTAGGTTCTAACTTCGATTCCTTTTATCAGGACGAAAAACAGTGCCAGATGGGCAGTTTGACTGGGGCGGTTCCCGTTTAAAGAGTAACAACGGGGTCCAAAGGTTCCCTCAAGACGGTTGGCAATCGTCTGTAGAGTATAAAGGCATAAGGGAGCTTAACTGTGAGTCCGACGGGACGAACAGATACGAAAGTAGGGCTTAGTGATCCGGTGGTTGATTATGGGATTGCCATCGCTCAACGGATAATAGGTACTCCGGGGATAACAGGCTGATAGCGCTCGAGAGTTCATATCGACAGCGCTGTTTGGCACCTCGATGTCGGCTCATCCTATCCTGGGGCTGAATAAGGTCCCAAGGGTCCGGCTGTTCGCCGGTTAAAAGGGTACGCGAGCTGGGTTTAGAACGTCGTGAGACAGTTCGGTCTCTATCTGGTGTGGGCGCGCGATACTTGAAGAGGAGCTCTCCTTAGTACGAGAGGACCGGGAGAGACAAACCTCTGGTGTCCCAGTTATCCTGCCAAGGGTAATGGCTGGGTAGCCATGTTTGGAAGAGATAAACGCTGAAAGCATATAAGCGTGAAGCCCCCCTCAAGATGAAGTATCGTTTTCCGCCGCAAGGCGGGATCCAGGCACCTAGTAGACTACTAGGTTGATAGGCTGCGTGTGTAAGGGCTGTAAGGCCTTGAGCTAAGCAGTACTAATGTGCCGAAAGCTTGACCTTAAATACCGTAGGGGTTGGTTAAGCCAACCCCTACAAATTCTTTTTACGTAATTGTCCGTCCCGATGAAAATCGGGACGAGATTTTGATCCTCTTCTTGTTTTCGTAAGGAGGCAAGAAGAGGATCAAAATCTAAATTTAATTTTCCGGCGATTATACTGAAGGGGCAACACCCGTTCCCATCCCGAATACGGAAGTTAAGCCCTTCGAGGTCGATGGTACTCTAGTCGCAAGGCTACGGGAGAGTAGAAAGTTGCCGGATTTAATTTAAATCCCCGTGCTTCATTTGAGGCGCGGGGATTTTTTTTGGATAAATAAACCCCTTGATCCACACAAATAAATGTGTTATATTATGTGTAGAAAAGGAGGGGAAGAATATGGCAACAAACTTAGCATTAGACGACAAATTAATCACTCAAGCCCTGACCATGGGGCACCATAAAACCAAAAGAGAGGCCGTAACAACTGCATTGAAAGAATATATTGCCCACAAAAAACAATTAAATATCTTTAAGTTTTTTGGACTGGTTGATTTTGACAAGAATTATGATTACAAAAAAGAAAGAAATCGATGAAAGTCCTTGTTGATACTTGTATATGGTCTGAAGTTTTGCGTCACAAAACCCCTGACTTAGAACTAACCAAAAAGCTCAAAGATTTAATCAAAGATGGCAGAGTCTCTATCATCGGACCTATTCGGCAAGAGCTTTTTTCCGGGATACTCCACACAAAACAATTTGATCAGTTAAAAGAACTGCTCTCTTCCTTTGAGGATACCCCGCTTAAAACCGAACATTTTGAAAAAGCCGCTGAATTTAATAATCTCTGCCGCAGTAAAGGAATTCAAGGCTCAACCATCGATTTCTTAATTTGCGCGGTGGCTTATTTAGAAAATTTTATCATTTTCACGACTGATAAGGATTTTGAAGAGTATAAAAAACATCTGCCTATTCAATTGATAAAATAAGTTACAAATTTTTCGCCATCGTATAAACTCAGATTAAATATTATTTAGGGTTTTTCAGAAAATTTTTGAACCATGGCAACGCATACGGCCCCATGTGGGCTTTGTCAACAGGTTAGAGAGCTTCGGAATAGCCATCTATTCCCAGCGGCGGTTTATAAGTCTTTACGGACTTTAGCTAACAAAGCAGACCCTAACCCAGTAGTGGTTACAAAAAGTAAATCGTTTACTTCATCAAAACAGATATCGTCACTGTTTCTTTGTGACAGCTGTGAACAGCGATTTTCTGCTAATGGAGAAAGTTATGTCTTGCCTCAATGCGCCCAGCCCAATGGTCAGTTCAAGCTTCGCGAACTGTTACAATCTGCATCTCCACTGCATAACGCTTCAGATATTAAGGTTTATGATGTATGGCCCTTGCTCGGCAGTAAAATTGACCAATATTTGTACTTTGCTGCAAGTATCTTTTGGCGTGCTACTGCTCGTCATTGGAAGATAGGGAATGAATATGTTTCTCGGATAATTCTTGGCAGCCAGTACCAAGAACAATTTCGTTTGTACTTATTGGGGAAAGCATCCTTCCCACAGAATGGGCGGCTTATGGTTTTTGCTTCTAGTGAAATCCAACCCAATTTAATGACTACAATATTTCCTACCAAGAGAGTTGATGGCGCACATCGGCATAGGTTCCACATTCTTGGGTTATTCTTTGTCTTATATCTTGGTGGAGATGCTCCAAGACAATTTGATAAAGGAGCCCTCAATGGCAATTATCACAAGCTAATATTTCTTTGCTCGGAACGACAGAATGATGCATTGGTTTTGGGTGCTTTGAACCTTATTTCGAGATCAAAGCCATCGAAGAAGTTAGCAAGTAAAGCGAAAGGAATGTCGGATAATACGTCGATTCTATAGGGGCTATTATCTCATTTTAATGTTCCCTGTCTCTAGGGGGTAACAATCAATGGTATCATTCCCAACAATATAATGCTTTACCCTTGATAATGCTGATAAAACGGATAAAATATATTTATTATTAAAAATTTTTAAGGATGTCGTGACCCTATGTTTGATATCAAATTAATTAGAGAAAATTTAGAATCCGTTGAAAAAGGCTTAAAGGCTAAGAATGCCGCTGTTGATTTAACCCAAATTCTCGAGTGGGATAAGAAACGGCGGGACATTTCATTTAAAGTGGAAGAACTACGTAACCAGAAAAATTTGGCTAATGATGAGATTAGCCAATTGCTGAAAGAATCCGCCCGAGGAGGAAAAGATGCTCAAGAAAAAATTGCCTCTATGAAAAGTGTTTCTGAGCAGATTGACCGGTTAGAGCCGGAATTCAAAAAACTCGAGCGCGAAATTGATCAAATTTTACTTACTCTCCCTAACTTGCCGCACGCCTCTGTCCCCGTTGGCTCGGCAGAGAAGAATCAAATGGTGAGGACGTGGGGGACTCCAAAATCGTTTGATTTCAAGCCCAAGACACATATAGAAATCGCGGAAAGTCTGGATATTATTGATTTCAAAAGAGCCTCCAAGATTTCTGGCTCGAATTTCATTTTATATAAAAATCAAGGCGCTCGCTTAGAACGCGCTTTATATAATTTCATGCTCGATTTACATACAACGGAACATGGGTACAAAGAAATTTTTCCGCCATTTTTGGTTAATCGGGATTCGATGACAGGGACCGGCCAGCTGCCTAAAATGGAAGAGGACATGTATCGTTTGAAGGAGGAGGATCTTTTTTTAATTCCCACGGCGGAAGTTCCCGTGACAAACATGCATCGCGATGAAGTTTTAAGTGAAGAAGATTTGCCTATTTGTTACACGGCGTATACGGCTTGTTTCCGTAGGGAAGCTGGTTCATACGGAAAAGATACAAAAGGATTGATTCGAGTCCATCAATTTGATAAAGTAGAGCTTGTTAAATTTGTTAAGCCGCAAACGTCTTATGACGAGCTTGAGAAATTAGTGATTAATGCCGAGGAGGTTTTTAAGCGTTTAGGTTTGCCTTATCGAGTTCTTCTTTTGGCCAGCGGTGATTTGAGTTTCGCGGCCGCTAAATGTTATGATTTAGAAGTCCATGCTCCGGGAATGGAGAGATGGCTGGAAGCGTCGAGTTGCTCTAACTTTGAAGATTTTCAAGCCAGACGCGCTAATATACGTTTTAAAGGGAAAGAGACTAAGAAACAGGCGTTTGTTCATACCTTAAATGGTTCCGGAGTGGCCCTGGCGCGCACAATGGTGGCTCTGTTAGAGAATTATCAGACCAAAGAAGGGGAAGTAACCATCCCCGAAGTAGTGCAGCCTTACATGGGTGGGTTAAAGAAAATTCTTAAGAAAAAATAGGAGAGAGGAAAGATTATGGGCAAAATTTTGATTAGTATGCTTCAATTTATTTTGGCTGTTCTCTTAATCCCTGTCCTGTATACTTCCATCCAGAATTTTGTTCAATATTTTTCCGCTTATCCGGAGGTTTACAAAGAGTTTTTTCTGTGGGGAGTAGTGGCTCTTGTTTTTATGCATCTTTTTATTTGTAAACCACTCGCCGTTTATCAATTCGGAGAGAATGTTATTTCTGGACTATTTAAATTTGCTTCTCCATTAGACAGATTTTTCTCTTTTATTTTTCCTTTTTATCTGATCTCGGTCTTTCTAGTTATGTATGTGATTATGGTCTTATTTAAAACAAGCCGATTTGATCCTTATTTTATGTTTTTCGCGGGGTTTGCGTTTGCCATGCAGATGATCTTTGTGGCGCAAGAAATTCAAGAAGAAGAGAGCAGTACTTTAAAACCAACCTATCTTTTTAGCATGAGTTTAATCAGTATTCTCAATATCCTTCTGTTAGTTCTTCTTTTTGATCTTATCCTCAAGAAATTTACCTTCCCTCAATTTTCTCTGGCCATATATAACGACGCGCGCGGTATCTATGATGCTGTCTTCCAAAAAATTTATTCTATTTATCAGACAGCGACCAAATAATTTCTCGAATAGACAATGGATTGACACAAGGTAAAGAGAGCGAGGGAAAAACCGTTAAAAATAATTTTGGAGGCGTGCTAGAGTGGTTGAATGGGCCTGTCTTGAAAACAGGTAGGGGCTTTACGGCCTCTCGAAGGTTCGAATCCTTCCGCCTCCGCCATTATAAAAAAGGTGATAAGGTATCGGGAATGGGTGAAGGAGATCCCTCGGCCTTAAAGGCCTCGGGATCCTCGAATTTTTTCTAAATAAAAAGATGTAAATTCTCGGAGAGGTGGCAGAGTGGTCGAATGCGGCGGTCTCGAAAACCGTTTCCTGCCTTTTGGTGGGACTTGGGTTCAAATCCCAACCTCTCCGTTAAAATTTTCCGACAAGGGAAATTTTAACGGCACTCAAGAGAGCGTTAAACGGCGCGATAAGCGCCGTAGCGATCGGAGTGCCTACCAGTTTATATGGATTTTTTCTGTTATTTGCGCAGGTAATTGTTGCGAGAGTCTGTTAGGTAAGATAAAATTAATCTTCCTTCAGAGAGGGGAAGCTGTCTTTAATTTTAAATAGGGAGGGATGTGAAATGGACTGGGGAATGAAAAATAGATTGAATCAAGTGATGCCGGGAGGGCGTTCTTTTTTGATGCCAATCGATCACGGATATTTTCAGGGTCCTACGACGGGTTTGGAAAAACCAGGCGAGACCATCAAACCGCTTTTACCGTTTGTTGATGCCATTTTTTGTACGCGGGGCGTGTTGCGTGCGGCGATAGATCCCGGCGCGGGGAAACCGATTGTCCTTAGGGTATCGGGAGGAACGAGTATGGTCGGCCATGATCTGGCTGACGAAGATCTTACGACTTCCGTTGAGGAGATCATACGTTTGAATGCCGTCGCCGCGGGGATATCTGTTTTTATAGGCAGTGAATATGAAAAGCAAACCCTGACCAATCTTTCGCAGTTGGTGAATAAATGTGAACGATATGGAATTCCGGTGATGGCGGTTACCGCGGTAGGCAAGGAATTAGAAAAACGAGAGGCCCGTTATTTGGCCTTATGCTGTCGCATCGCGGCGGAACTTGGCGCACGGGTCGTTAAGACTTATTGGTGCGAGAAAGATTTTGAAAAAGTTGTCCGTGGGTGTCCGGTTCCGGTCATTATTGCCGGTGGTCCTAAATGTGAAACGGATTTCGAGGTATTGGAATTTATTCATGATGGCATGCAGAAAGGAGCCGTCGGTATAAATTTAGGAAGGAATGTCTGGCAGAATCCGAATCCGGTGGCTATGGCCAAGGCCCTGCGGGCTATCGTTCATGAAAATGTCTCTTTGAAAGAAGCGAAAGAGATATTTCAGGATGCTAAAGAAACCTGTCCTGTATTATAATCGATGGAAATTTTTAAGTATGCGCGTAGCCGTTTATTACAACAATAAAGATATTAGACTTGAGGATAGAGCCAAGCCAGAGATTGGACCAGGAGAGTTACTGGTGAAAGTTTCCGCGAGCGGCATTTGCGGCACCGATCTTATGGAATGGTATCGGATCAAAAAAGCACCGCGGATATTAGGGCATGAAATCACCGGCACCATCGTTGAATCGAAATCAGAGAAATTTCATCTCGGGCAACGAGTCTTCGTCAGCCACCATGTCCCTTGCAACCAATGCAAATATTGTTTAGAGGACAATCACAGCGCTTGTGAGACGCTGCACAGCGGCAATTTCGATCCCGGCGGTTACAGTGAATATGTGCGAGTCCCGGTGATGAATGTAGAGTATGGGGTGTATGTCCTGCCCGACAACGTGAGCGATGAGGAAGGAACGTGGATTGAGCCGCTGGCTTGCGCGCTGCGAGCCCAGCGCGTCATTAATGTTAAAGAAAATCAAACCGTATATATCCTTGGCTGCGGGATTTCGGGGTTGTTAAATATTCAAGTTGCCAAGTTAAAGGGTGCGAAAGTCATTGCGGCCGATATTAATGCTTTTCGTTTAAAAAAAGCTAAAGAATTTGGGGCCGACCAGGTCATCGACGCGCGGGAGAATATTGCCATCCAGCCCGAACGGGTGATTATCTGCACGGGCGCTTTGTCGGCCGTCGAGCAGGCGTTTCGCTGTATTGATCGAAAAGGGATTATTTTACTTTACGCCATTCCTTCGGAAGATATTTCTTTTAAAACGGTAGATTTCTGGCGTAATGAAATTACCGTCACGGCCTCCTATGGAGCGGCCCCCCGTGATTTAGAGGAATCTTTTGAATTAATCAAAAGTAAAAAGGTCGACGTGCGGAAGATGATTACGCATCGTCTGCCTTTGGAAAAGATTCAAGAGGGATTTAACCTCGCGGCTGGGGGAGGAGAAGTTTTGAAGGTTGTGCTCAAGCCCTAAACAACTGGCACCGAGATTCTTTAATTTCTTTAATTCTTTAATTATTTGCCTGTTCCCACCAATCCATTTTTATGATATTATAGCGTCCTTGTTTATAATATAATTGAATGCTGAAATAATAAAGACTTCTCACCCCAATAAATGGGGTTCGAAGTCCAAAAATTGTTTTACAATTTTTGGAGAGGTGTCAGAGTGGCCGAATGAGCACGCTTGGAAGGCGTGTGATTACCGTAAGGTAATCCGAGAGTTCGAATCTCTCCCTCTCCGTTCTACTTCGCCAAAAGGCTTTCGCATTTGCCTGCCCTGCCGAGTAGGCCCCTTTTGGGGGGAGGGGTCAGGCCAGGGGCTTCGAAGGAACGGCACTCAAGCGAGCGTTAAAAGCCCCGACAAGGGGCTTAGCGAGCGTAGTGTTCGCCTGAAAATTTGAGGAAATATGAATAAAGAGATAACTACAACTAAAATCGCGATTTTTAGGAAACGTGAAATTCGAAAGACCATCCATAACAAGGAATGGTGGTTTGTGGTTGAAGATGTTGTTTTAGCTTTAACCGATTCAAGTGATCCGAAACAGTATATTCAGCGGATGAAGCAACGGGATGGGGAGCTTGCCAAAGGGTGGGTACAAATTGTACATACCCTTTCCGTTGACACTGCGGGTGGTAAACAGCAGATGATCTGCGCCAATACAGAAGGTATTTTCCGTATCATCCAGTCTATTCCATCCCCGAAAGCCGAGCCTTTTAAACGGTGGCTGGCCCGAGTCGGTTACGAGCGAATTCAGGAGATCGAGAATCCTGAGCTTGCCACAAAAAGGACAAGAGCTTTATACAAGGCAACCTTTGGCATGACGCCGTTCGCTTACAAGAAACATAAAGGATTGAAGCGGGAAAATCTTCGGGATCACATGAACGATTTGGAGCTTATTTTCTCAATGCTTGGAGAGGCATCGACAAAAGAGATCTCGGTAAATAAGGATGCTCAAGGGTTCGTTGAGAATAAGCAGGCCGCTTTTGAAGGCGGCGCTGTCGCGGGTAACGCGAGAAAAGAACTTGAGCGCAAAAGCGGTAAGAAGGTTATTACTAAAGAAAATTATAAAAAGCTGCCGCAAAATAAGAAGCTAATTAATGGCATTTCATAATAAAAAAATGGAATGTTTTTAAGGAATAGATTATGGACTTCGAAGAACTTTGGTATAGAGCGTTAAGAAATACAGAAATTATCAGGACGCGGGTGCAGGCCTTAATGACCTTTAGCGAAACCCGTGTGCCCTACATTTTGCTTTCCGAATCTTCTATTAACCTCGGAGATACGGTTGTCCGTAAAGGTGAGGTGGTTGTTGAAAAGCCGACGCTTTTTCTGCCTCCCAATATTCCGCAATTTAAGGGATTTAATTTTGAAGAAAAGAATCCAGGATTTAATGAAGATTCATTGATTAATTTTCTTTTTATCCGAGGGATTAATCTTCCTTCCTTAAAGTACTGCAATGCCACTCATTCATTGGATATTTTTGAAGACAAACTTTCTAAAGCCGTCAGTCATTACCAAGAATTACTGACAAAGGAGGAAAACGTTCATACAGGGTTAATTGCCGCTCCAGAGGACTGCTGGCAGTTTTCCATCCTTATTTTTATTTGCTCGCAAATTTTTAAGAACGCGAATATGGACATTAAAAAACTTCTAGAACAGTATCGCAAAAATGATAAAAATGACAAATTTTTACAAAATTAGGGTGATTAGAAAAATTTTTTTATGCCTTATTATTTTTTTAGTTATCTTTTCTCCTGAAAGTTTTTCTTCAGAACAGCCCGCCTTTAAGAAAATTCTGGAAAATGGCCTGACCGTCCTTATCAAAGAAATGCCCCAAAGCGACGTCGTTTCGGTGTATGCCCTTGTCAAAACAGGTTCCGCGACGGAAGGAAAATTTTTAGGAACGGGGATTTCTCATTTTTTAGAGCATATGCTTTTTAAGGGGACAACGACACGAGGCGTAGGAGAGATCGCCGCGCAAATCCAAGCGGTGGGGGGAACGATTAATGCCTCCACGGGGATGGACTACACCATTTACACAATTACGGTACCCTCCAACGCTTTTTCGATGGCCCTCGAAATTCTTAGCGACGCTTTAATGAATTCCACATTTGATCCGAAGGAATTTGAAAAAGAAAGGGAGGTCATTTTTGGTGAGCTGCGGCTTAATAACGATGACCCAGATAATAAATTGAATCGAATCACGTTCCAAAATGTTTATTTGCGGCACCCTTACCGTCATCCGATCATCGGTTACGACTCGCTATTAAAAAGCGTTACCAGAGAAGATTTGATGGAATATTATCACTCCTGTTATATCCCAAATAATATTGTTCTTTCCATCGCTGGGAATATTCAAAGTGCTGAAATTTTGCCTCAAATCGAAAAAGTTTTTCAAGGATTAAAACGCCAACCAGAAATTTTAAGAAATTTGCCGCAAGAGCCGCCGCAGATTAGCGAGCGTCGATACGAAGAAGAATATCCCACGGATTTAACGCGTTTAACAATTAATTTTGGGAGTGTTAAGCTTTTAGATCCTGATTTGTACGCTTTAGATGTCTTGGCCAATATTTTAGGGCAAGGGAGAAGCTCTCGGCTTTACAGGAAAGTTTACATGAAGAAGAATCTTGTGTATTCCGTTTCTTCTTCCAATTATACACCGATGGACAGGGGCATTTTTCAAGTGGAATGCCTTTTAGAAGAGAAAAACGCGCAAGCGGCTATCGATGCTATTCAAAAAGAAATTGAGATGATTAAAGATAAGGGTGTATCCGCTAAAGAGCTAAAGAAAGCCAAAAGACAAGTTTTAAGTGATCATATCCTTAGTCAACAAACCACATCCGCGGCGGCGTATTCTCAGGCTATTGACGAAGCTTTTACGGGCGATCCTCAATTTTCGCGAAAATATGTGGAGGGCATCCGTAGAGTAACGAACAAAGATATTAAACGCGTGACTAAAAAATATCTTAAAGAAACCGCAAGAACAATTGTCATTTTGAAGCCCCCCAAAGAGCCTGAAGATAAAAAGCCTCAAAGCCAAAGACAGGAAAAAGTAACCATTAAGAAATTCACGCTCGACAATGGGTTGACCCTCCTTTTAAGAGAGGACCATACGTTTCCTTCAGTTTCTTTGCGACTTATTTTAAATGGAGGAACAAGGGAGGAGCCTGTGGGATTAAACGGACTTTCCAATCTAACAGCCCTGATGTGGCTTAAAGGAACAAAATCAAAATCCGCGGAAGAGATTGCCCAGTTGACTGAAATCTTAGGAATGAAAGTCGGAACATTCTCGGGGAGGAATAGTCTCGGCATTCATTTTGAATTTTTATCCGAAGATACAGGCCAAGCGTTAAGCCTATTAGAAGATTTAGTAAACAATCCTGTTTTTTCAACGGAATATTTAACGAAATTGAAGGAAAATGTTAAGGCGAATATTCGACAAAAAAAAGATGATATTTTCGCCTTTACCGAACACGCGTTAAGAGAAACTTTATTTTTGGAGCATCCTTTTCGTTTAGATGAAACGGGAAGCCTGGAATCTGTCGAAAAAATTACCAGAGAAGATGTCGAAAATTTTTATCAACGTTTAGAATCCCCGCGCAACATGGTCATTTCGGTTTTTGGCGATATTAACGCGGAGGAAACACTTGCCCAAATTAAAGAAAAATTTGACTCTATCCCAGATAAAGAATTAACGTTGACCACGCACAAAGAACTCACCTTGAAAGAGTCAAGAGAAAAGCAATTATCCATGGAGAAAGAGCAGGCTATGGTTATGTTTGGGTTCCATGGGCCGTCTCTTAAGAGCAAGGATCGTGACGCTGTAGAAATTTTAACTTCAATTTTAGGCTCTTCGTTCAGCGGCCGCCTATTTTCGACTATTCGGGAGCAATTAGGGCAGGCGTATACTCTGGGGGGCAATTTCATCCCCGCTTTAGACGCGGGCTTTGTTTATTTCTATGTCTTAACAACGGAAGAAAATACGGAAGCCGTTAAAAAAATATTAAGCGAGGAAATCTTTAAACTGCAAAAAGAAGATGTCTCCACGGCAGAATTAAAGGCGGTGAAGACTTATCTGAAAGGAAATTTTAAAATTGATAATCAGACAAACTCTTCTTTAAGTTTCACGACGGCCTTAGATGAACTCTATGGCCTCGGCTGGGCGCATTATTTAGAATTCGATCAAGCCATTGAAGAAGTCACGGCAGAGGATATCAAGAGGGTAGCTCAAGAATATTTTGACCTTAATAAAACAGCTATTGTTGTAACTAAGCCAAAACATATATTTATACCGCATTTCAAAAATATGTGATATTTTAATATAGAGGAATGCGGTATTTATCCCGAGATTTCTGAAATTAAGGAAACTTGAACATCGCAAATTTTATGAAACGAGGGATACAAGCCCTTAGCCTTGCGTTAAATTACCCCGACCAACAATAAAGGAATAATAAATGATGGAAGAGCCAAGATTGATTAATTTAGAATTTAAACTCGTTGAACTTTTATTAGGGCAAATGAATCTGCTCCAGCCCCAGAAGGATCGCGAAGAGTTAGTGGAGTGTACCCTCAGAGAAGTTCTTAAAGATAGCGAATTCGATGAGGTTAGGCTTAAATTCGAGAATAAGGAATACAAGATGGGTTTTATCAAAAGTTTCCTTTCTTACGACATCGTTACGGATCTTCTTTGCGATATGAACGTTGAGGATATTATTATTAATAATTTAAAACCTATTTATATCCATCACAGTCAAAAAGGTTTTATCCCAACGGGAAAGAATTTTCTGGCCCAGAGGGAATTGGACCTTTTTATTAAAAAACTTTTACTTTTTTCCGGACGAAAACATATGGGAAGGATTGCTAATCTAGAATTGCCTAATTTGGAGGGGCGGGTTAATATTGCCGTTTCTACGTTTGGGCCACAAATTACGATTACCAAGGCCAAGGTTAATCCTTTGAGCATTCTCGATCTTATCCGTGAAGGAACTTTAACGTATGAAGTGGCGGCTCAATTGTGGTTATATATTGAGGGGATGTCCATCCGACCGGCGAACATTATTATCGCCGGGGGCCCGGGGGTAGGCAAAACAACTCTTTTGAACGCTTTATTTAGTTTTATTCCCGATTCAGACAGAGTGGTTGTGATTGAAGATACTTTGGAGTTGAATACTTTTCTCGATGATAGCTGCTCGAGATTAGAGAGCGATGAGGATATTAGCTTGGCGGATCTTGTGAAAAATAGCCTGCGCATGAGGCCGGAACGTATTATTGTCGGCGAGGTGAGAGGATCGGAAGCCCGCGACATGGTGACGGCCTGTAATATCGGCAAATACTGTATCGGAACAATTCACGCGCTGACTTCTCGGGAAGCGATTATTCGCCTTCAGAATGAGCCAATGAATATTCCTGAAATGCTTATTAATTTAATCGATGTTTTTATTGTTTTAAAGCGCTATCACGTCAAGGATAGAATTTTTAGAGTGATTGATGAGGTGAGTGAAACAAGCGGTATGGAGCAGATTAAAATTTTGCTTTCTCACGTCTATAAATATGATTACGACGGGCATATTTTAAAACAGGTTAATCCCAGCACGGTTTATCGTGATCGTCTGGCTCATCAATCAGGACTGCTTCCTAAAGATGTCATGAAGGAACAGCTTTTAAGGGCGTTTCTTTTAAAAGAATTAGATAAAAGAAATATGACAACGATGAAAGAGGTTACTACCTTTTGTCGGGCTTACGCTCGTAAGCCCGAGGAAACTGTGACTGGGTTAGGTTTTGATCGTGACGAACTTTTAGGTAAGCATCAATAACTTCTTCGCGCCCATAGCTTTCATTTTGCGCCCATAGCTTCCGCCAAAGAGATTGGCGGATCCGCCACGCTTTGTGGCGGACAATTGGATAGAATTTTGCGCCCATAGCTCAATTGGATAGAGCGTCTGCCTACGGAGCAGAAGGTTCGAGGTTCGATCCCTCGTGGGCGCGTTCTACTTCGTCTCAAAGTTTGCACGCCTGTTTCCATTAAATTTTGATGGTTTTTAAAAGTGAACGTGGAAAATTTATGAAAGTAACATATTCTATCCAAAAAATATTTATGATCATAGGGATCGCCGCAGTTATTTTATTTCAGCGTCAATCGGATATAGCCAAAGGAGCTGAATTTAACCAAAGAAAAAATAAATTTGTTTTAATGGAAACAGAAGGTAAAGATCCTACTGTTTCTTTTGATGGTACAAGAATCGCTTTCTCAAAAGGAAATAATATCTATATTCTTGATATTGCAACAGAGGTTGAACAAAAGATAACAAATATTCCAGAAAAAGAAGAAAGAAATAACAATTGGAAAGAGCTGGATTCCTACCCGACCATTATAGAGCAAAGATCCGCGGAGCCCACGCCTCGGCATTTAACATGGTCTCCCCGTTCAAATTATATTGCATATATCGTTTCTGGGACAGCATCAGTATATATTATCGAAGCTGAAAAAGGAATATCTCCCGTAGAAATTGCTAAGGGGATAGAATTTTTATCTTGGTCGCCGGATGGAGAATATCTCTTATTAGGAAATTCCGGCTATCCCCCGCTGTCTTCGGATGTGTTAAGTATATTTTCTATTGTTGATAAAACCGTTACAACATTAGTTGAAAATGAGGCCTTATCTTTGATGGATTCTGTTTGGTCCAATGATGCCAAAACGATCACGTATGTCTCTCGTAGGATGTCAGATAATGATCGCGTAGTTGAAGATATTCACTCCATTTCAATCATGGACCATAAATCTAGAATACTAGAGATGGATGTTGATTTTCCTTTGGTGATTCCTTCTCCAAATCAAAGATACGTTATATCTGCAAGAGACCACGGGATTTTATTGCGGGATTTAAAGAATAATCGCCAAATAATTATTGATAATACAGTTCGCGCATCTAGCTTTATATGGCTTTCGGATAGCGAAAAATTTTATTTTTCATCAGATCTATATCCTGGATTTGGTGCGGGAATATGGTGCATGGAAGGGTTGGATAAAATTCCCGTGAAATTAAAGAAAAGGGAATTGACGACTGGCGAAGATGGCTTGCTTAAGCTATCTCCCGATGGAAAATATATTGCTTTTATTCGACTTGATGGCTTGGGATCCGGAATATTATATGCAATGGATTTAGCGTCTGAGAAGATTTTGAAAATATTACCGTTCCAAGGAAGGTATAAGTTGAAGGATGCATCTTTTTGTTGGTTCCCTGTGGGGAATAAAATTTTGGTAAAAGGCAAGGAATCTTTTATGATTATTGACTCAAACTTTGAAAAAGCGATAACTCGAGGAGAAGTTTTTTTAAATAGAAAAAAATATGTCCCCATGGATAATTTTTATTCCCGTGATCGAAATGAAAATTTGGCGGTATTAAGAGAGGGAGATTATTTAGTTATCAATAATGATTATATCCTTAAGTTAAATACCGTTTTAGGGAAAGGGCATGGGGAAAGATCATACATGACAAATTTTGGGATTTATGATAAAGATTGGAAGATGGTTAACAAGTATGCAATTTTTGGGGCATGGATAATCAATGGCGATTATTCTGATCTTGGTCGCAAAATACATACTTATGAAATGCCTACTTATGAAGGGTTTACGATATCCGTAGAAGAAATAAGCCAAGTTCGTGATGTAACTGAAGCTAAGATTAAAATAGTGAAAGATTAATACAGGGGTCATTTAAATAAAACTTTGGTCCATTTTAATTATTTTGCCCTGGGACTTATAGGATTTATGAATGAATCCAAGCAAAAATAATTCGATTTCTAGCTTCGATGAAATGTGCATGAGGGAAGCGTTAAAGCAGGCCAGAACAGCTCAAGAAGAGGATGAGGTTCCTGTCGGAGCGGTCATTACTTTCCAAAATAAGATTATTGCCAGGGCGCACAATCAGGTTGAAATCTTAAAAGATCCAACGGCTCATGCGGAAATGATTGCCATCACCCAAGCCTCCAACAGTCTTTCCTGCAAATGGTTGCTGGATTGTACGCTCTACGTTACTCTTGAACCCTGCAGTATGTGCGCCGGGGCGCTTGTTCTATCCCGTATTAAACGAATTTGTTTTGGGGCATTTGATCCTAAAACAGGGGCCTGCGGTTCTGTCCTTAATATTACAAAACATCTTAAATTAAATCATCAAATTGAGGTTGAGGGTGGTTTAATAGCACAGGAATGTGGAAGTTTGGTGACAGAATTTTTTGTAAATAAAAGAAATTTTTCTTCGAATTGAAAAGAGCTTGCGAAATGAGGGGATTTTCAGTAAGCTAGAGGTCAAATTTGGGAGAGGTGGCAGAGTGGCCGAATGCAGTTGCCTGCTAAGCAACTGACCTGGGCAACTGGGTCCTCGGGTTCGAATCCCGACCTCTCCGTTCTTATTTTATCAGTTTCTGCACTTTTTTAATTAAGTCCTCAATCTCGAACGGTTTCGTCAAAATATCATCGGGTTTTAAAAATTTTTGTTCCGCGGATAAATTTTTTAAATTGAATTTTTGACCGGTGGTTATGAGGATTGGGACAGAGGACGTGGCTGAATCTGATTTAATTTCGTGGCAAAATTTTAATCCGGTTTTTCCGCCAAGTAAGTTGTCTAAAATAATAAGATCGGGTTTGAATGTGTTTAATATCTCCAGAGCCTCTTCGGCGCTGGCGCAGCTTGTAATCTCGTAGCCCCTTTTTTTAAGGATAAGAGAAGTCATCTGCGCAATGGCGTGTTCATCATCAATAATCAGAATTTTTTTATTCATTTTGTGGTTTATTGTACAATCCAGAGAAGATATTGACAAGGAAATTCATTGAGAGTAACATAAAACAAATGTCATACCTCGTTTTAGCCAGAAAATATCGTCCACAAAATTTTGATGAAGTCGTAGGGCAGGAACACATCTCAGGACTTCTTAAAAAATCCATTCAAGGGAATCGTATCGCCCAGGGGTATCTTTTTTGCGGTCCTCGGGGGATAGGAAAGACCTCCTGCGCTCGGATTTTAGCTAAATCCTTAAATTGTCAAACGGGACCAACGGTCAGTCCTTGCGGGAATTGTCCTTCTTGCAAAGAAATTGCCGGCGGGAACAGTTTTGATGTCTTAGAAATTGACGGCGCTTCCAACCGTGGGATCGATGAAATTAGGGTCTTAAGAGAAAACGTGAAATTCGCGCCCAGCTACGGGAAATTTAAAATTTATATTATTGACGAAGTCCACATGCTCACCGCGGAAGCTTTTAACGCGCTTTTGAAAACTTTAGAAGAACCTCCCGCGCATGTCAAATTTATTCTGGCCACGACCGCCCCGCATAAAGTTCCGGCGACGATTATTTCACGCTGTCAGCGATTTGATTTTAAGAGAATTTCACTCCAGACCCTGGTGCAGACGCTTACTAAAATTAGCGAGCAGGAAAAAATAAATGTTGAGCCTCAAGCCTTTTTTGCCGTGGCTAAAGCCGCTGAGGGAAGTCTGCGCGATGCCTTAAGTATCTTTGATCAGTTAAGCGCTTTAAGCGAAAAACAGATCAATGCCCAGGATGTGTTTTCCATGTTGGGGTTGGTTGAGACAGAGTTTTTGTTTGAGTTGGTCAATGCCCTTGGAGAGAAAAATTGCGCGAAGGCTTTAGATGTTTTTAGCAAGATCGTGGATCAAGGGAAAGATGTTAAACAGTTTCTAAAAGATTTAACGGAGCATTTCCGTCACTTAATGATTGTGAAAATTGGCGGTAAGAGTCTAGGCCGCATGATCGACTATCCGGCCGCGATTAAAGATAGGCTTTTGGAGCAAAGCGGGCGATTTTCTCTTTTGGAGATTCTAAAGGCCATCGACACTTTGATCGAATCTCAGGAGACCTCCCGGATTGTCGAATCTTTGTATATCCCGATCGAAATTGCTTTAGCGAAATTGACCTACACGGGTTCTCCTTCGATTCCGCCGGAGGCCTGTCCGCCGGAGGCCTATCGGTTGGCAGCGAAAGAACAAAAATTTTCCGTCGTTAACGTATTAAAAAATGAAAAAGGAGAGCTTAATTTAGAAAAGAGTCAAAAAGAACAGATGCCCGAAGAGGATATTCAAAGAGAGGCGGCTGAAGCAATTTTTGTGGAGAAAGAAGTTAGGGAGAATTGCGATTTAGAAAAAATTAAGCGGAATTGGGACGCGTTAACCTACGCGGTCAGCCGAGAAAAAATGTCTGTGGCGACTTTCTTGCACGAGGTCAAGCCCGTAGAATTTAAGAGTCCTCAGCTCATCTTAGGATTGCCTGAAAAATGTTCTTTCCAAAAGGAAAATTTAGAAACTCCAATCAATGTTAAATTAGTGGAAAGAATATTTACGGAAAAACTTAAAAATCCCATTTACATTAAATATGTGCTTGAAAATCAAACTAAACCCGAGGAAGAAACGCCTGTCGTAAAAAATGTTTTAGAAACCTTTAAGGGCAAGGTTGTCAATCGATGGTACAATGAGTAAATATGAGTTATCCCAGATTGATTGAAAATTTGATTGTTGAATTGACTAAACTGCCGGGGATCGGTCGTCGCAGCGCTGAGCGCATCGTTTTTTGGCTTCTGAATCATCCCAAAGAAGACGCGGAGCGGCTTTCCGCTGGGATTCTAAAGCTTAAGGAAGGGTTGACTTTTTGTCGTATCTGCCATAATTTAAGTGAAACAGAAATTTGTCTTATTTGCTCGGATACTTCCAGGGAAGACGGATCCATTTGCGTGGTGGAAACGTCTAAAGATTTGTTAGCGATAGAACGGACGGGCGCTTATCGCGGCTCCTACCATGTTCTTTTGGGAACAATTTCTCCCGCGGAAGGCCGAGGGCCTGAAGATTTAAAAATTCAACAGTTGCTTAAACGCATTTCTTCCGAAAACATAAAAGAAGTAATTCTGGCGACCGACCCAGACAATGATGGAGAGATGACAGCCCTTTATTTAGTTAACCAATTAAAACCGTACAATGTTAAAGTCAGCCGGATCGGTTTTGGGATTCCATTGGGAAGTTCCGTGGAATATTCAGATATGTCAACGTTAAGCATGTCGATGAATTCGCGCAGAATTGTTGACTAACGAAAATTTTTGTGTATAATTTTTTAATCTTTGTTCTTTGAATGTTTATTCCCCTGCGACCGAAGCGTCAGCAAGGGAGTCCCGACCGATCCTGTCTGCGGTAGGCAGGCGTAAGCGAGCGTCGGGATAGCTCTTTAATATATTATTCCCCTGTAGCTCAGTTGGTAGAGCAATTGGCTGTTAACCAATGGGTCCGAGGTTCGAGCCCTCGCGGGGGAGCCATTGTTGACGAACAGACGCACCAAGCCTCTGTTCGGTTACTGCCCCGTTCTGGCATTGCGCCGGAGCGGGGTTTTTATTTTTTATACCGACGGCATTATCAGGGTTGTATTCAGCTACAAAATTTAAAAACATTGAGAGAAAGTGTCAAAATGGTCACGTAGTTTCCACTCTGGCTAAATATTGCGAACAATGTGGATCTCCAGCGAGAGAAATAATGTTTGGATGAGAATATAGCTGCGGGAGACAAAAGGTGTTTTGAAGTGATAAATTTGTCATAAAAAACCCCCTGGAAAAATAACTCAGGGGGTTTTTTATTTTATGGTCGTGATTCTTATTTTCTTTTTGCTGTTTTTTTCTTTGGTTTTTTCGTTGCCATTTTTTATTCCTCCTTTATAAAAGGTTTTTGTTACTGTGACTATAATCATGATAACATCCGGTCACGGATATACTTATATTATTTTGATTATTAATTAGTCGACTAATTATTTGGCGCAATCAATAAAAACAAATCAATTTTATCAGGATTATTATCCTACTCGACTTAGCAGAACGTTTAGCTGTTGATGGCACGGATAAACACAGCGCTGAATTTTTCTAACTTTTGTTCTCCTACTCCAAATACTTGCGCAAATTCCGTTTTGGTCTTAGGTCTTCGATGGCACATATCAATCAGAGATTTATCAGAGAAAATGATGTAGGGGGGAACACCTGTCTTATCAGCAATCTCTTTGCGTTTAGCCCGTAATTTTTCAAACAGAGCCGTGCCATAATCTTCGTCTTGTTTGATTCTGACAGCCTTTGCGGGTGCATGTTCTTCCTCTAGAAGATAGCCTTGAAAATGACGTTTGTCACTTAAGAGTTCATAGGAACTTTGGGTAAGGCTTAAGACTCCATAATCATCATTTTTTTTGAGAAGATTTTGGGCTAGTAATTGGTGGACTAAATTTTGCCACTGCTTGACCGACCAATCACGCCCTGCCCCAAAGGTTTTACAATGATGATGATTATAGCTTAAGATTTTTTCCGCTTCACTGCCGCGCAGGACGTTAATAATATGCAAGGCTCCAAAGCGTTCGTCAGTTTCTGAAACGCATTGCAGGAATTTGACAGCCGGCACGGTTAAATTGACTGTTGCTTCCAGCGGATTAACACAGTTGTCACATAACTCGCAATTTTTAATTTCGTAGTTTTCTCCAAAGTAGGTGATCAGCGGTATGCGTCGGCATTGACGGCTTCGGGCATAGGCGATGATGGTATTTAAATGGTTTTGCGCCACCCGCTTTTGCGTCGCGTCTGTTTTTTGATCAATAAAATATTTAATCTTGGCCGCGTCCCCGGCGCTAAAGAGCAAAAGGCATCGCGAAGGCAGGCCGTCGCGACCGGCGCGTCCTGTTTCTTGATAGTAGGATTCAATATTTTTAGGAAGATCGTAATGGATGACAAAACGCACATTGGGTTTATTGATCCCCATGCCAAACGCAATGGTCGCCACCATAATGGGGACATCATCCCGGATAAATAATTCTTGGTTTTCATGACGAACTTGATCAGATAACCCCGCGTGGTAGGGCAGGGCTTTAAACCCGAAGTCATTGAGGTCATGGGTTAAGCTATCGACCTGTTTGCGTGAAAAACAATAGATGATCCCACTTTGGTTTTTAAATTTTTCAATATACTCGATCGTCTGATCGGTGGCGCGGCCCTTAGGGATAACTTCATAGAATAAATTATCACGGTTAAAACTAGCAACTAATTCACGTGGATTTTTCAAAGCTAAATTAGTCATGATATCCCGACGCACGCGTTCTGTGGCGGTGGCGGTCACGGCTAGAAAAACCGCGCTAGGGAATTGCTTCCGTAAATCTTTAATCCTGCGGTATTCGGGACGGAAATCATGGCCCCATTCGGAAATACAATGCGCTTCATCAATGGTAACGCAATCCACGCGGCAGAGTTTAAGCATCTCTAGGATATCTTCCTTAAACAGTGTCTCAGGCGCGCAGAAAAGAAGTTTAGTTTTTCCTGAAAGGATTTTAGCCTTGTTCATGTCGTACTCCTCAAAGGATAGAGAACTATTTAAAACTTCAGCGTCAATCCCTAAGCTTTTAAGCTGGCTAACCTGGTCTTTCATCAAGGAGATTAAAGGAGAAATGACAACCGTTAAGCCCTGAAATATCAGCGATGGGATTTGATAACACAGAGACTTGCCTCCGCCCGTCGGCATAATGAGCAACGTATCTTTTTTATCCAATACCGACTGGATGCAGGTTTCCTGCAAAGGCCTAAAGGAGTCATAGCCGAATATAGAGCGTAGAATATTTAATTTCATAGGAATCTTATTATAGGGTATAACAATCGAATATCTAGGAAAAGGTGAGGGAATATGATAAACTCATGTTCTTATGTTGGCCGATTAAGAAAGGATAAAATTTTGACTACATCCAAAGATTTTAAAAGTGTAGGTTTAGGCAAGGCGATGCTCGATAACTTAAAGTCATTGGGCTATTTGGAAATGACGCCCATTCAGGAAAAGGGCTTGCCGTTTATTTTAAGCAACCGGGATTTTATCGGGCAGGCCAATAGCGGCAGTGGGAAAACAGCCGCGTTCGCGTTGGGTGTCTTGGCCAAATTAGATTTAACGAACCATATGCCCCAGGCCTTAGTGCTTGTTCCCACCCGTGAATTGGCCGAACAGGTGGCTAATGAGATTCGCCGTTTAGCGCGGTTTACCAGTAACGTCAAAGTGCTGACCATCTCAGGGGGTTGTGAAGAACGTCACAAAATTAAGTCCCTAAAGCAAGGGGCCCACATCATCGTCGGCACGCCAGGGCGTATTACTAAATTATTGGAAACGGGGATGTTAACCGTTTCTTCTTTAAAGGTTTTGGTCTTAGATGAAGCCGACCGTTTGCTTGAAACGGGGACTATCGCGGAAATAAATCACATCGCCTCATTTACGCCAGCGGACCGTCAAACGATGCTGTTCTCGGCGACGTTTCCTAATGGCATTAAGACATTAAGTGCCAGCCTGCAGGAAAATGCCGTTCAGGTAACCATTGATTCACAACATCAGAATAGCACCATTAAACAATTGTTCTTCAAAGTAGAAAAGGAGAAGAACGACGCGTTACTGCGCGTGCTTGGGGCGTACCATCCTGAGTCCTGTATTATTTTTTGTAACAGCAGAGAGGCTTGCAATAAAGTGGCGGGGTTTTTGCGTACAAAGAAAATAGATTCCTTGCAGATCCATTCGGATTTGGAACAGCAGGAGCGGACGTTAATTCTTATCAAGTTTGATAATAAAAGTTGTCGCGTTTTGGTGGCGACCGACCTGGCTTCTCGCGGGCTTGACGTGAAGGACGTGAGTGTGGTTATCAATTATGATTTACCTTCTGATCATGAACTTTATATTCATCGGATCGGACGCACAGGACGGGCCGGCCAGGCAGGGTTAGCGATTAGTTTCTATACTCAGAAAGAACGAGCGATTCTTAGGACTATTGGGACATATTTAAAAACCGATTGTCTCACCATGGAATTAAATGAATTAGAGAAATTTAAACCTATGGTCTTGCGCCCAGTGATGTCGACTATTTATATCAGCGGCGGGAGGAAAGATAATATTCGTCCTGGAGACATCTTAGGAGCCTTGACCAAGGACGCTGGGCTCAAAGCGCAAGAGGTTGGGAAAATTCATATTTTAGAGGTCAATAGCTACGCGGCCATCGCTCTTGACAAAATAGGGCTTGCCATTGAACGATTGAACGCGGGCAAGATCAAAGGCCGGAAATTTAAAGTAGGAAAAGCGTAAGATTTAACTTAAGGATTTATCGGCGTACGCGCCTTGGCCAAGAGGCCATTCCGCAATTGCTTTTTCCAGAATTTTCTTGTAAAAAATAACCCAATTGACTTCATACTTAATGAATAATATAATGATGGGGATTTATAAGGACTTATAAGGATTCCCGAAAACCGATTTTATTTCATGTGAGGTAACTGGTCATGGAAGACCTTCGAAAATATCTTACCGTTGCAAAAGTTGCCAAGAAGTTAGATATCACTGAAGAGTGGGTGCGTGATCTCATTGCGCGAAAAGATATCAAGGCTGTGAAAATCGGCAAGTGGCGCATTAAGCTGGAGGATTTGGAGAGGTTTATTAATTCGAGAAGAAATGTATGAGGATGGTTTAATAAAATAAAAATAAATCTATTCAATTAATTTATGGCTGAAGAACAAAAAACAGAATTGCAAAATAAAGTAGTTAGACTTTTTACGTATTTAGAAAAAGTGCTTTCCCTCGATGATATTATTGTTAGGGATTTTAGATCTACTATCGCCGCACCCTCTCCTTGGTGGCTAGCAGATTTTCCCAATGATGTAGAAAATTTATATATAAAAAAATTTGAAGATAATGCGTCGGATGGTGACAGTAAATTTGATCAAAATGATGTTTGGCTTCGCGTAGAGAAAAAGAATATTAATCCTGCGCCGCCTCTTCCCGATGTCCTAAGTGAATGGATATCCGAAATTAGCCCCTTAGAAACACCTAAAGCAAAAGAAAAAATAGATCGAAAAATAAAATTTGATCTCGACCCTGCCCGCGTTTGGGAATTTAAGAAATTCAGGAAAGAATTTATTCAAGATTCACTTTTCAGGAACGCTTTGCCTGACTTACTTAAGGATTGGGTTGTCATAAGCCCAAACAAACTGCCCGAAGCCATAGAACAAAGATATATTGAAGAATTTTTTAGTGAGCATCCGGGATTAGCAAGTCTTCTTAACGATTATATTGAGAATGAATGGAGGCCGTGGGCAGAAAAAGTAATAAAAATATATAAAGCTAATCTGCTTTATGATCAACTTTATGCGCTACGCCTTCTTCTGAAAAATGAAGGTGATAGTTATGAGCTTCTGTGGGGACAAGGCTTGTTAACGTGGAAACATAATGGTGTAGGTAATATTTATTCACCTATTTTTTTAACTCCTCTAACATTAAATTTCATCGCTGAGAAGAGAGTGATTGAGATTTCTCCTGATGCGATGTTCAAAGGATTTGTAGAAATTTCATCTTTACACGAAATGGACAATCCCACCGAAATTGATTTGATTGCTTGGGCGGATAAAATTAATGCGAATCCTTTTGATTTCTGGCATTTTGAAACACTTAAGTCGCAGACACAATTTTTGATTAATACACTTTCAACTTCAAGTGAAGACCGTTTTGATAATCAGCTTCTGTCAGCTCCTGACGTAACATTAGCTTTAAGCGTTTGGAATGCCCCCGTTATTTTTGCCCGAAAGCGCACAAATGATTTTTGGTCAAAATATGCTGGCATTATTCGACGCGATATTGAACAAAATTCTGCCGAGCCGACCGAATTTATTACTGATTTAGTTGGTGATTGCAAAGAGGAAAAACGAGTAGCAAATGAAAATGGATCCGAGAGGATTGCTGAAACTTTTCTAAAAGAATCCGAATTATTTTTTCCTCTTCCTTGGAATAATGAACAAAAAAGAATTGCGGAACGACTTGATGCCCATTATGGAGTTGTGGTTAAAGGCCCGCCGGGGACAGGAAAGAGTCATACCATTGCAAATCTTATTGCGCGATTCTTAGCCCAAGGAAAGACTGTGCTCGTTACATCCCAAACAAGCAAGGCGCTCGAAGTTTTAAGAGATAAGCTTCCGTTAAACATTCGAAGCCTTGCTGTTTCACAGTTACATCAAACTGCTAAACGTGATCAAGTGTTACAAGAATCGATTGCGGAAATCAGTTCTAACTTGGGTGAACGACATACCAAATTTAGCGAACAAAACGCAGAACGGCTTAGAAAAGATCTGCAACGGGTAAGGGAAGAAAAAGCACTGCTGGCAAACCAGGTAAGGCAATACATTCTTACCGACTCAAGCGCAAAAATTGAAATCGATGGGGAGCAAATTAAGCCAATCGATGCGGCAAAATTTGTTAGTCAATATAAAGAGGCTAAGGAACTTCAATGGTTTACTGATAGGATTCATTTTGAGAAGGAGCCGAACTTTGAAGAACAAGATTTAGAAGATTTTTATTCACTATTGAGCGAACTGAATCTAGAAGATCGAGATTTACATGAATTTGAAGTGCCTGAAACATGCAACTTACCGCTCGAAAATACCATTGAAGAAGCTTTTTCGACCTATAGGGATTTAAGTGCAAAGGCGAAAACGGTGCATAATATTCTCGATGCGTTTAAGTCAGATGATAAACCGCATGAATTTAAAATTCTTTTAGAGCACCTAACAAATGCCAAGCAAGTTCTCCTTTCCTTAAAAGAAGATTATAAACGTGAAATTTTTGAGCTGTGTGTTTTAAGTCAAAATGAGAGAGAAAAGTGGAACGTGGTCATAGGGAGGATTGCTCAAAAACTTCAATTGATTGGAAAGAATAATACCAACACTATTGGTTATGAAATTACCTGCACCGCAGTGATGCCTTCGAACGATGTTTTAGAAGCAATTCTTATTCTAAAGAAGAAAACTATAAAGGAAGCAAAGATTAATGGTTTTGCGAAATTATTATTACCATCAAATGTAAAAAAAGTTTTGGGAAACTATAAGGTTGATGGCCGTGCACCCGAAGATAGAGATCGTTTAGAAATTTTACATCAAAGCATTCTTATTCAACAAGCGCAGAAGGAAATTCAAATTCTATTTGAACAAAGTTTTTCGAACATGAAATCATCTCCAGATTGGAAAGATCTCCAACAGGACATGGTTAGATTAGAACTTTTAGTTTCCGGACTCCACAGTGTAGTCAATTATTATGACAATTTTTCTGTTATCGATCAGTTTTGTAAAAAGACGAAGCCGCTTTCTAATTTGTCATTTACCGAAATTAAAGACGTTGAAAGGCTCAGTGACATTGTATCGTCTTTTATAGCGAAAACAGAGCTAAAACAATTAGAATCTCTTTTATCACAGTGGAGAAATAAAATTGAAACCTCTATCAATGGTAAAAAGCATCCGATATGGGATAAGCTACTTGTTGCTATTGATAAACGAAACACAACAGGCTGGAATGCCTCACGAGAGGAATTAAAATTACTCGTTGAGAAAAAACAAAAAGCTGTTGCCTTGAACGGATTGGCTAAAACAATTCGTGAAAGTTTTCCAAACTTATGCAGATCTATTACGGATTTAGCAGATCGGAGGGAGCAATTTGATTGTCCTGGAAATCTTAAACTTGCATGGAAGATGGCAAGATTACAATCTTGGCTTGATCATATTCACGACCACATTGATATTGATGACTTACAAAGTCGTTTAGGAAGATTGACTAAGAAAGAAGAGTTGCTTAACGCTGAATTGATTACCATTCTAGCTTGGCAAAGACAAATTGATAAAGTTACAAAAAAGCAGCGGGACGCCCTTATGGCGTGGTCGCATGAAATAAAGAAATACGGTAAGGGAACAGGAAAACACGCGTGTACACATCTTCGTCAAGCGCAGGAGGCGTTGAAAGAGGCTAGAAGTGCTGTGCCAGTTTGGATTATGCCTCTTCATCGCACCGCTCAAATGTTTTCTGACCCGAAAGCTGGCATGTTTGATGTCGTTATATTCGATGAAGCCAGCCAGTGCGATATACGAGGTATTACGATTGGATATTTGGGCAAGAAACTCCTTGTTGTGGGCGATCCCGAACAAATTAGTCCTGCTGGGATATTTCAAGATCAAGAAAAAGTCTTTGAACTTATCTCGAGATTTTTATTTGATATTCCATTTAAGGATACGTTTTCTGTAACGTCAAGTTTGTTTGACCTCGCAAAAATCAGACTGTCCAATATTATTCAATTGAACGAGCACTTTAGATGTGTGCCAGAAATTATCGCATTTAGTAATCATCATATCTATGAAGGAAAATTGAAACCTTTGAGATACCCTCATCCCAAAGGTTTATTGAGGCCACCATTGGTTCCAGTCTTGGTAAAGAAGGGTTATCAAAATACAAACAATAAAGTCAATGCTCCGGAAGCTGAAGCCGTAGTCGAGAAACTTATTGAGTGTATTAATGATCCAAATTATCAAAGACGTCCAGACGGACACCTCTGCACATTTGGAATCATATCATTATTGGCACAAGATCAAGCAAAGTATATCAAAGAACTAATTTTAAAACGTCTTGATGAAAGAGTCATTGAGGAAAGGCGTATTGCTTGCGGTGACGCATATGAATTTCAAGGTGACGAAAGGGACGTCATGTTTCTCTCAATGGTTAAAGCGCTTGATTCGAATAATCTGGATGATGTTGTTAGATCGTTGGCTGATGAGGGAACAAAAAGAAGATTTAATGTTGCGGCTTCGCGGGCTCGTGATCAGATGTTTTTATTTCATTCTATTCCTGTAGAAGAATTTAGAAATCCAGAGGATTGGAGATATAAGCTTCTTAATTGGTTTTATCATCCCAAAACGGAAGAGCTAAATGCAGGGCGGGAGATTCTAAAACGCGAGTTTAATTCGGGAAGAGCCTCTCAATTTTCTTTTGATGTGGGGAATATCTTGATTGATCGCGGATACCAAATTATCCCGGAATATCCAATTATAGGGTATCGGATTGATCTAGTGGTGCAAGGTGATAAGGCTCGACTTGCGGTTGAGTGCGATGGTGATCAGTATCACACTCTCGAAAATTGGGAAGCGGATCAAATCCGTGAACGACAATTGCGAAGAGCTGGATGGGAGTTTTGGCGTGTTACAGGAAGTGCTTTTTACCGAAATAGAGAAAAATCTCTTGAGAGTTTGTGGAAAAAATTAAAGGATTTGGGGATAAATACAATCCATGAAACGACTAATATTCCAGAGCATAGCAAAGTAGAAGGAATTTCAAAGAAAGAATTCGCGTCTATAATCCAACAACCTTCTTCAGGGAATTTTGTTAGTTCTGAAGTGAATGAAAATATTATGAATCTAAAAAGCGATAGCCGAAATTCAATTATTGAAAATGAGATCTTAAATGCTTTTAAAAGTGGAGCTATAAAAAATGGTGATTTTTCTCAAATTGTATTTGAGAATTTAAAGAGTAAGGGTGTTAAAATCGAGGAGATTCTTAAAAAAAGTTACTCGATGACGGCTGCGGGAATTATTGAACAATTTCGTGTAGATGGAATTGTTTGGGTCAGAATTAAAAAGTGATTTGAAAGAGAGAGAAAAGTATGAACCTTCCAATTAATATTGATGACCTTTTGAATGCCAAAACTGTTGAGACGGAACGGCTGGAGTTTAAAGAAGGGTGGAATCCTGAGGAGCTATGAAAAGAAAAACGGCTAAGAAGAAAGCGGTACTGACTGTCGCGCCAAATTTAGATAAATTGCTCGGTCAATTGCGCGCGCTTATTCAAAAGTCCAGACAACAGGCTATGCACGCGGTGGATGTAGCGCAGGTACGTACTTGCTGGGAGGTTGGCAGGCATATTGTAGAATTTGAGCAGGGTGGTTCCGTTCGTGCCCAATATGGATCTAGTCTCTTGGTACGTTTGGCGGAGCGATTGTCGGTGGAGTTTGGGAAAGGTTTCGATCAGCGGAACCTAAGGAATATGCGGGCATTTTATCAGGTATTCCCAATTTGGAACGCGGTGCGTTCCGAATTGAGTTGGACGCATTACCGTCTTTTGTTACGGGTGGACGATGCCCGGGCCCGTGGTTGGTATGTGGATGAATCTGCCAGACAGAACTGGAGTTCTCGTGCCCTGGAACGGCAGATCGGCACTTTATATTATGAGCGTTTATTGGCAAGTAAAGACCGGCAGCCGGTGCGCGCCGAAGC
>Ga0209726_10000643_pt1 | contig 63541 bp, 60 predicted proteins | sample Subgrocontami54m_FD_187453 | JGI IMG/M metagenome (GOLD analysis project Ga0209726, IMG submission 187453) | Subsurface groundwater microbial communities from S. Glens Falls, New York, USA - GMW46 contaminated, 5.4 m (SPAdes) (version 3) | ecosystem: Environmental > Aquatic > Deep subsurface >...
CGTCGCGCGAGAACGCGCGCAACGCTCCGTTCTCGCAGTCCACCGCCGTGATGACCAGCGGCGTTTCTGGCCACGCCACCCAGCCGTATTGCGCGAAGCTTTCGAGCCACTGATCTTGCGGCACCGTCTTCGCTGCCATCGCGAGCTTGCCAACGGCGGCGCAGTTCGCCTCGGTCATCTCATCGAACGAGCCCCACAGCCGGAACACGGCGGCGACGTCCGTCGGATCCGGCGGCAAGTTCGTGCCGCCGCCTGACCCTGGTGACGATAGGTCGCGCAACAGCTCGCGCGGATCCCGTCCGTGCGCGATCGATGCGCCGACGACGGAGCCGGCCGACGTGCCGATGACGAGATCCGCCTCGCGCGCGTCCAGGCCGCCATCCAGCAGACCGGCAAGCATCGCCGTCTCCCAGGCGACGCCCACGCCTCCACCGCCGCCCAGCACAAGCGCCCGCTTCATCCGCCGCTCCGGTCATCCAGTGTGGGAAGTTTCACTGACGCTCTACTTGCGCGCACGCGGCCCGCGTCCGCGCTTCGCCGGCGCCTCCGACCGCTGCGGCTCGCCGAGCACGATCGCCGTACACACCGCGTGATCCACCAGCCGCGACGCCAGGCGATCGCCAAGATCATCGAGCGATAACGCCGTCGTGATCACCGTGGGCAGCCGCGCCGTGTGGCGGAAGTTGAGAAGCTGGAAGAGGCGATCGCGCACCCAGGCGATGCCCGTCTGGGTATCGAGGTCATCGAGGATCAGCAGCGGCGCGTGCTTCATTTCGTCGAACGCCGCGTGTGCGTCGCGGCCGTCGTCGCTGCTGAAGCCGCGGCGCAGATAGTCCAGCAGATCGGGCACGACGATGAACGTCGGCGTGTCACCGCGCTGGCGGCGGTAGTTGGCGATGGCTGCCGCCAGATGCGTCTTGCCCGAGCCATGCGGCCCCATGAACAGCAGCCAGCCGTCCGGCTTCTCGGCGAACGCCAGCGCCTGCCGGTACGCGTTCTCCATCCGCTTCCGCTCGTCGATCGGCAGGTGCAGGCTCCGCACATCGAAGCGCTCGAACGTCATGTCGCGGATCAGCGGGTGCTCCAGCACGTCGAGCGCGCTCAACTCCGACGTCCGGTGCGCCTCGAGCACGTAGACGCGCGCGATGCTCGCATCCGTCAGGCGCGTGCGCAGACGCTCGTCGATCTGCTCTGGCAGCAGGTTCGTCGTGACGACGGTCGGCAGGCGCGTGTTGAAGCGATGGTTGATGAGCTGGAAGAGCTTCTCTTGCGCCCACGGCGTCGGCGCCTGCGTGCCGAGGTCGTCGAGCACGAGCACGGGCGCGTTGCGCACGCGCTCGAACAGTTCGTCGTAGCCGACATCGGCGGCGGGCTGGTACGCGGCGCGCAGATGATCGAGCAGGTCCGGCACGACGACGAACAGCGCCGGCTCGCCCCGATCGAGCAGGCGATTGACGACCGCCGCGGCGATGTGCGTCTTCCCGCATCCGCTGGCGCCTGACAGCACAAGCCATCCATCCGGCGCGTCGGCGAACGTGCGCGCATCATCGGCGCAGCGCTTGTACTGCTCCTGCTCGCGCGAGCCGGCGCTGCGCCCGCGAGCGATCAGATTCGCGAACGTCAACCGCGAAAGCGCGCCGATGTTCGAGTAGCGCGCCAGCCGCGCGCCGCGCGCCGCGCTCGTCTCCTCCGACGCGCACCGGCACGGGACCACGTTGCCGAAATCCGGGTGGTCGAACGGCACGTTGACCCGCACGTAGCGCGCGCCCTGACAGAGCGCGCAGACGGTGCCATCGGGCGGCGCGACCGCATCGCCCGCGCGCAACGAGATCGGCCGCCGGTCAGTCCCCGAGGCGCTGCTTGAGGATGCGCCCGTACTTCCCGCTGAAGTAGCGCTCGTCCCCGGCAGGATCTCGTTCAGTCTTCGCATGGTCCCGCCCTTCGGATGCCCATCGTTCCAGGATGCGCGAAACGTAACGCCAGCTCCGGGCGTTCTGCGCCGCCGCCTCGCCGAACGCCGCTTCCAGCCAGTCCGCCGGATACAACCGCTCCGCCTCGGTGAGTTCTTCCGCGATGCCCGGGCCCAGCGTCCCGACCAGCGCCTCGTACAGGGCGAAGATCGTCGGTGGCGCGCTCGCTGCCGGCGCAGGCGCCACGACGCGCCCGAGATCGACGACGCCGGTCCGCACCGCTTCCATCCCCCGCCGATCCGCTGGCGCGTTCAAGAAGTACAGTTCTCGCACGCGTGCGGCATCGTCCTCGACGGTCAGCCCCAGCAGCACGCCCGCGTCGACGGCGCGACGCAGCCCACGTCGCACGCCATCGGCCAGCTCGCCGCCAGCGGCCCCGATGAACGCCGCCAACGCGGCGTCACTCGCGAGCTCGTCTTCCGTGACGAATCGGGGACTCCCGCGCTTCGACTGCAGCGCTTTGAACGCATACAACGCCACCCCAACCGCCGCGGCGTCATCCGCCAGCAGCGGCAGCAGATCCGTAAAGAACACGTTCGCAATCGCGGTCGACTCCGCGCGCGACGGAAACCCGCCGAACGTCATTCTCGCGCCCGACAGACGACCATCCCGCTTCTCGTTTCTCGCCTCCCGCATCTCCCAACCACCTACGCCGACTCCTCCTCCACCACCATCAGATCCTCGAACCGCGAGAGATGATTGCGGAACCGCAGGTGCACCACGCCCGTCGGGCCGTTGCGGTGCTTCGCCACGATCAGCTTCGTAATGCCCTCCGGGTACGGCTGGTCGAAGTTGCGCGTCTCCCAATCCTCGCGCGTCACGTAGATGTCCTCGCGATAGATGAACATCACCACGTCGGCGTCCTGCTCGATGCTGCCCGACTCGCGCAGGTCGCTGAGCATCGGGATGTGCGGCTGGCGCATCTCCGGCGCGCGCGAGAGCTGCGCCGCGGCGATGATCGGCACGTCGAGGTCACGCGCAAGCATCTTCAGCCCGCGCGAGATCTCGCTGACTTCCTGCACGCGGTTGTCGCTCCGCCGGTTCGAACCCTGCATGAGCTGCAGGTAGTCGATCAGCACGAGGTCGACGCCCCCGAGCTGCTGCTTCAGCCGGCGCAGCTTCGTCTGGAGCTGACCGACCGTCACGATCGATGAGTCGTCGATGTAGATCTCCAGCCCGGCCAGCTCGCCCGTCGCGTTCATCGCGCGGCGCTCTTCGATCTCCGACATCTGGCCGAGACGCAAGCGCGACGCGTCGATGCCCGACTCCGAAGCGAGCAGGCGCTGTGCCAGCTGCTCGCCCGACATCTCGATGGTGAAGATCGCGACGCGCGCGTTCTGACCGACGGCGGCGTTGCGGGCGAAGTTCAGCAGCAGCGCCGACTTGCCGACGCTTGGCCGCGCCGCGCAAATGACAAGGTCGGAGCGATGGAAGCCGCCGAGCAGCGTGTCGAGGTCCATGAACCCCGTGCGCACCGCGCCGATCGAACCTGCGAACGGCGAGTCGATGCCGGGCGTCTCCCAGAACTGCTCCAGCAGCGTCCGCAGCGGCACCAGATCGCTCATCCGCTGCGACTGGCGCAGCGTCATCACCAGGTTCTCCGCGCGTGTGATCGCGCCGTCGAGGTCGGGGCCGCCCTGGTACGCCACCTGCACGATCTGCGAGCCGGCCGTGATCATGGCCCGGTACGTCGCGTCGCGCTTGACGATGTGCGCGTAGTGCTCGACACCCACCGGCGTCGCCAGCTCGCCGACGATGCGCGCGAGGTACGGGATGCCGCCGGCGTCGTCGAGCTTCTCGCGGCGCGCCAGTTCGTGCGCCAGCGTCACCTGGTTGATCGTCTCGTTGCGCGCCCACAGGGCCAGGCACGCCTCGAACGCCCAGCGGTTCTGGTCGCGATAGAAGTCGTCCGGGTGGACGATACCTTCGACGCGGCCGATCGCCTCCTCGTCGACGAGGATCGACGCGATGCAGGCCTCTTCGGCTTCGATGTCGAACGGCGGCAGCTTGTCCGCGGTGACCATCACGAGCCGTCCGATCGTTCGTCGTACTTCGCGAGAAGTTCGGCCGCGGAACGGCCAAGCAGAAGGCGCCCGAGCGTGCGATGCCCGAGCGCCCCCATGTACTTCTTCCAGGCGTTACGAATGTCCTCGGCCGTCTGCGCGGAGCGCAGCGCCTTCTCGGCTTCGCCGATCGTCAGTGCGTAGTCAACGGCAACCGTCACGGCGCGCCTCCCTGCGTATCGTCCTCATCCCATGCCACAACTGCGGCGTGTGCGAGAGGCGCGTCGGGAAGCGGGCGGCCGGCCGGTCCGGTGCGCGCTTACGCCGGCGCTTCGCCCTCGTCCGTCGCCCCGTCGACAGCAGCGGCATCAGCCGCGGATGCCTCCGCGCTGCCCTCCGCTCCCGCCTCTCCGGCGTTGGCGGATGCACCCTCGTCAACGGCTTCAGGCGCGGCTGCTTCGGCGCCGCCGCCCGCGCGCGCCTTGATGTCGGCGCCGGTCGTGCCGTCTTCGCCGACCACGCTGACGGCGACCGTCGCGGTGACGTTCCTCGTCAGTTTCACGCTGACCTGGTAGTCGCCGAGTTCCTTGATCGGGTCGGCAAGCAGCACGTTGTGGCGATCGAACTCGCTGCCGAGCGTCTCGCCAATCTTCGTGGCGATGTCGGCGCTACCGACGGAGCCGAAGAGTTTGCCCGTCGAGCCGGCCTTCGCCGTAAACGTCAGTCGTGCGGCTGCAATCCGGCCGGCGACGGCTCTCGCGTCCATGTCGCGCGCTTCCTCCAGCCTCGTCTCGCGCGCGGCTCGCTGTTCCGCCGATTTCACGACCGATGGCGTAGCCGCCATCGCCAGCCGCCGCGGCAGCAGGTAATTTCGCGCGAAGCCCGGCTTCACGTCCTTGATATCGCCAATCCTGGCGGTGCCGGTCACGTCCTCAAGAAATACGACCTTCACGTGCTGCTCCGTTCTCGTGAGGTAGCCTGATGGCCGTTCTCACAAAGAGACGCCGCCCTGCTCTGCCTGCGAATCGCGGTGGCTGAGGCCGCAGACAGGAAGGACGCCGTCCCTGCTTCATACTACGCCGGTGTGTGTCCGGCTCCTATGATAACGGGTCAACGCTGCCCGCGGAATCTCCCCACTCGGTGGGTTTCGCGCTTCGATTCGTGGAGAGTCGATACGAACACCAGTTTCGTACATATGTACCATCATGTCAAGGCGAATGCGGTACGGCCTGTGCTGAGGTTCGACTTGCGGCAGGCCCACAGGCCCCCTACCGTGCCCGCAGAATCCCCGTTCCCAGCCAACCGAGGAGTCCGCATGCGGAAAACTGTCGTTGCCGCGCTCGCCATCATCGCCTTTGCCGCTGCCGCATGTTCCGGCGGCACGAGCTCGAAGAGTACGCCGCCGCCCGGTGCTCCCACCGCGCGTGCGACGGCGCAGCCGAGCTCACCCACGGCCGGCCCTGCCACCGCGGCAGCCTCGGCAGCGGCGATCAGCACCTTCCCTGCCCGCTGCAGCGCGCTGGCCGTCGACGCCGGCATCGACATTCTGGCCGCACAACACCTGCAGCTCGCCGCGGACACTGCTGCGGGGAGCTCGGGCCCGACGTCGCAGTTGGTTTGCCGCTTCCAGGGCGCCGGCACCGGCGGCGACACTGCCATCATCGTCGTCGCCGCCCGCTACGCCGACGTCGCCACGGCCACGCGCGAAGATCGCATCTTGCGCACCACCGCGGAAGCCCAGGGCGGCAAGTTCACCAGAATTGATGGCCTTGAGGACGAAGCGTACTCGCTCGCCTATCCGAGCCTGACCGGCGTTGCGGCCCGCCGCGGCCGCATCAGCGTCTCGATCGGCGTCGGTAAGCTCCTCGGCGTGCCGGGGACGGCGGAATACACCACGCTGATCAAGTCGATTCTGGACAAGGTCGGCATGTAGCGTAGTGCTGTCGAATTGGCGTTGTTAAACGCGACGCGAAGCGTGTGGCACAGCCGTCCTTGGCTGTGAGTCCAGCGATCCGAAGGGTCGCCGCGGAGACAGGAGGACCGCCGCAGTACAGCGCTTAGCTCGGACGGCCCGCCCCGGCGTGCGAGATCTCCCGTGCAAGCCGGGGCTTGGCCGGAGAAGATGCTTCGCTTCGCTCAGCAAGACAGCGACCAGATCCCGGCACTCATTATCTACGGCCGCTGCCCCACTTCCGCTCCCTACCCTTCTCCCAAGGCGCGCGGCGATCGAGTATGATCGTGTCCCATCCCTCGGACATGGCATCGAGCTCATCACTGCATCAACGCTAGGAGCGCGAAGAGTATGAAAGAGTACAGGACTGAACAGATCCGGAATGTCGTTCTCCTCGGCCACGGCGGCACCGGCAAGACCTCCCTGGCCGAGGCAGCTCTTTTCTCCTCCGGCGGCATCTCCCGCCTCGGCCGCGTCGACGACGGCACGACCGCCTCCGACTTTGAGCCCGACGAAGTCAAGCGCAAGATCAGTCTCAGCCTCGCGCTCGTCCCCTGCGAGTGGGCTGGCCACAAGATCAACATCATCGACACGCCAGGCTACGCCGATTTCGTCGGCGAGGTGAAGAGCGGCATCTGCGCCGCGGATATCGGCGTCATCGTCGTCGACGCCGTCGCCGGCGTGCAGGTCGGCACCGAGATGGCGTGGTCACACGCCGATCAGGCGCGCCTGCCGCGCATCATCTTCATCAACCGCATGGACCGCGAGAACGCGAACTTCGACCAGGCGCTGGCTCAGCTCCAGGCACGCTACGGCAAGAAGGTCGCACCGCTTGCGCTGCCAATCGGCGCGCAGGACGCCTTCTCCGGCGTCGTCAATCTCATCGAGCAGAAAGCCTACATGGGCGACAAGGGCACGCCCGGCGACGTGCCGGCCGACCTGGCAAGTGCCGTTGCTTCGGCGCGCGAGCAGCTGGTGGAGGCCGTCGCCGAAGCGGACGACGACCTCCTGGCGAAGTACCTCGAAGGCGAAGAGCTGAGCGTCGAGGAACTCACCGGAGCCCTGAAAAAGGGCATCGCGAGCGGCGTCGTCTGCCCCGTGTTCGCCGGGTCGGCGGCGAAGAACATCGGCGTCGCCAAGTTCCTCGACGCGCTCGTCGTGGACTGCCCATCGCCGGCCGATGTCGCCGCCCGCGCCGCGAAGAACGCCGCCGCGGACGAACAGCTCACGGCCGACGCGTCGGGCCCGCTTGCCGCGATAGTCTTCAAAACGTCGGCCGACCAGTTCGTCGGACGCCTCAACTATCTGCGCGTCGTCAGCGGCACGCTGAAGGCCGACTCTCACGTCTGGAACGCGAATCACAACGCCGACGAACGCATCGGCCAGCTCATCGTCCTCAAGGGCAAGACGCAGGACCACGCGCCGTCGCTCGTCGCCGGCGATATCGGCGCCGTCGCCAAGCTCGCGCAGACGGTGACGGGCGACACGCTCTGCACGAAGGACCACGCGCTCGCCCTGCCCGCGCTGGAGTTCCCGAAGCCGCCCTTCAACGTCGCCGTGACGCCGAAGGGGAAGGCTGACGTCGACAAGCTCGGCCCGTCGCTGCACCGCATCGCCGAGGAGGATCCCACCCTCTACGTCCATCGCGACGAGACGACCGGCGAGACGATCATCTCCGGCATGGGCGAGACGCACGTGGAAGTCGCGGCCGAGAAGATGAAGCGCAAGTTCGGCGTCGAGGTCGATCTGCACGCGCCGAAGGTGCCGTACCGTGAGACCGTCACCTCAAAGGTCGAGTCGGAGTACATCCACAAGAAGCAGACCGGCGGGCACGGCCAGTACGCCCGCGTTGCGATCATCGTCGAGCCGAACAAGGGCGGCGGCTTCGAGTTCGTCGACAAGGTCGTCGGCGGCTCCGTGCCGCGCAACTTCATCCCCGCCGTCGAGAAGGGCGTACACGAAGCGCTGAACGAGGGCGCGCTCGCGCACTTCCCGATGGTCGACCTGCGCGTCACTCTGTTCGACGGCAAGGAGCACCCCGTCGACTCGTCCGAGATGGCGTTCAAGCTCGCCGGCTCGCAGGCGCTGAAGCAGGGCGCGCTGAAGGCGAACCCCGTGCTGCTGGAGCCCGTGATGGAGCTGAAGATCCGCGTACCCGACGCCAGCACCGGCGACGTCATGAGCGACCTCAACGGCAAGCGCGCCAAGGTGCACGGCATGTCGCCGGACGGCGGCGGCGTGACGATCATCAACGCCGAGGCGCCGCTGGCCGAAGTGCTGCGCTATGCGACCGACCTGCGCTCGATCACGCAGGGCCGCGGCAGCTTCGAGATGCGCTTCCATCACTACGACGAAGTGCCGCAGCACATCGCGCAGAAGGTGATCGCCGAAGCGCAGAAGGCGCGCGAGGCGGCTGTGCATGGGTGAGGGCCGGTCAGCCGGTCAGCGCGTCAGCTTGTCAGTTAGTCTGCGCATCAGCTCTCGGCTTGTGCCACGTATCAAGATGTCGTGCCCACTTTAACGGGCCGTCGACCTGCGGCTGCGATCCTACTGAGCGCGCAGCACAGGAACAAGCGGCGAATCATTCGGGCTCGATCCTGCCGGCGAGAACAGCCGGCGGCCATATTGACTGTCAGTTCCCACTGCACACCGTACTTGTCCCAGATCATCAACAGGTCGGAGCGGACCCGAAGCGACTTACACTGCAGCGAATCCGCCCGCTGCTGCGACCTCTCCAGTTCCGCGTCATCAACGTGCAACCCGATGTGCGCGAGCGGGCCGTCATCACGCGAGGATGCGTCTCCTGCTTCGAGCGCCAGCGTGAGTGCCTCGCTCCGAAGCATGACGATTTCATCGTTGAGGATCACCTGCATGCCGAACAGATCGCGGTAGAAGGCTTCCGCACCCGTCAGAGACGGTACCCGGAGCGCGATGTGCGTTACTGCCACAAGCTTCGCCCTTCGACCCGGCTCATGTTGGTCGGGTTAGTACAGTGCGCCGCTGGCGCACCGGCGCCGATCGGCCGGGTTGCTGACGAGCTGTCCCAGGCGGCCTCGCCGATGTCGGTCGTGGCCTCGGTTACCTGATGCGCCGGAGTAGTGCGTTGACCTCGTCCAGGTTGAACGCCTCCGGGTCGAAGCCGTCACCGATCCAATCGAGCCTGTCTTCGTGCTCCGGGTGTCCGGGGTCCGCAAGCGCCTCCAGCAGCTCGGCGTAGCCGTACGACCCGCCGCAGTCCTCCGGCGGGCAGGCGCGCTTGCCGGCAACGCAGGCCGGATACCGCACCGCATCTTCCGGAGCGACAATCGCCTCGACGACGACGTCGTGCTGCCATCCATCGCCGAAGTCGTACTCGTAGAGGAGCTTCGCGCCAACCGCCGGCGCTACGCTGGACAACTTCGCCGCGCGGGCGCTGCGCAGATCCCACGGCGCGTCTTCGTCACGGTCCCCGAAGTTCGCGCGTCCCACGGTGAACTCGTAAAGGTGCGAGTCCATCCAGCCCATGACGATCTGCAGGACCTTGTGCAGCTTCCGCAGGCTGACGTCCGACGGCGCCAGCACGCGCCGCCACACCGGCGGCTTGACGCCCCTGAGCGTCACCTTGAGCTGGTGCAAGCCGGTGGGCGCCGTGGAGCTGCTCTCAGGCATCGGTGCACCGACAACTACAAACTACAAACTACAAACTCACCCCTACGCCTGCCCGATGTCCGTCACCTTCCAGGCGCCGTCGATCTCTTTCCAGCGCGTCATCATCGTGGCAGCGCCGCCTTCCGCATCGATGACGAGGTGGTAAACGTACTCGCCGTTCTCTTCGCTCTGCTTCTCAGCTTTAATGTCCTTCACGGCCGTCGGCGGCGGCTGCGAGCCCATCTGCGCCATCGCCTTGCCCAGCGCATCGGGCGTCAGCGTCGCCATCAGCGTGCCGATATCCATCGTCTTGATCGCGGTGACGTATCCCGCCACCGCTTCGTCGATTGTCGCCATGATCCCGTCTCCTTCGCCTGGTGCCTACGCCGGCTTCTCGAGCTTGACGATCTTGTACGTGCCGCCGACGTTGCGGATCCACTCCCGCATCGAGACGGACTTGTCGCCGCCCGTGTACGTGACGTCGAAGATGAAGTCCTCGCCCTCCTGCCCGCGCGGGACGACGCTGTTCGCCTCCAGCGGGTTCGGGCCGCCGGCCATCAGCGGGCCGACCTGCGCAAGTGCCTCAGGCGTCAGATCTTTCATCACTTCGGCCATCTTGCCGGCAACAGCGTTGTCGGCGTGCAGCTGCATGAATTCTTTCGCGTCCATTCGTCGCTCCTATTGCTCCATGACCAGGTTGGTGATCTTCCACGCCCCGCCGACGTCTTTCCACGTCGCCACGGCCAGAAAGTCTTGATCGCCCTTGAACTGGATCTTGAACACGTGGTCGTCGCCGGATACGTCGTGGCTCTGGACGTCGAACGACGTCAGGGCCGGCATCGCGCCCATGCCGCCGCCGGCGTTCGCCATCAGCGCGCCGAGCGCTTCCGGCGTCAGGTCCGCCATGATGCGCATCAGGTCGCCGATGAGCACCGCCTGGCAGTTTTGCTTGACCGCTTCCTCTACGCTGATGTCCGGCATACGCCGCTCCTTTTCCGAACAGACGATCTGTTTTCGCGCGAGCTTCCGCGCGGCTTGGGATCATAGGGTGGGCGCGCGCGCAGTGTCAAACGTTGCCCCGCAGATTCGATCGCGACGCGATCGCTTGACATGCGAGATCATCGCCCGATACGCTCGATATCAGTGTCAACCCGCAAGCAGACCCCCGATCCTCATTCGACCCGCAGTCACCGCGCCATCATCGGCGCAGCGATCCTCCTGTTCGCCGTCATCTCGGCGTATCTCGGGCTCGTTATCATCACGCGCGTCTCCAGCATCTTCTTCCCGGGGAACCCGCTCACCCTGCCCTCCGCGGTCGGCAAGGTGTTGCCCGGCGTCTCGACCGGTGACAGCGCCATCAAGGACCGGATCAACATCCTCGTCATGGGGCTCGATCGCCGCCCGAGCGAAGGCCAGGCACCCACCCGCACCGACACGCTGTTCGTCGTCACGGTCGACCCGAAAACAAAGTCGACTGGCATCCTGGGCATCCCGCGCGATGGGCTCGTCGACATCCCCGGCAAGAGCGGCGGTACGTTTCAGGACCGCGTCAACACCGTGTACGAGAACGGCGAACTGGGCAACTACGACGGTGGCGGCGTGGGGCTGATGAAGCAGGTGCTCGGAGCGCCGCCCTTCAACATCAAGATCGACAAGTACGTGCTGATCGATTTCAAGGGGTTCGAGGCGCTGATCAACGACCTCGGCGGCATCGATGTCGACGTGCCCGACGAAGTGTACGACCCCTACTATTCGGAGACGGAGAAGCCCGGCGACTACCTGCCGCAGCACTTCTACCCGGGCAAACAGCACATGGATGGCGTCACCGCCCTGGCGTACTCGCGCATCCGCTTCAGCAGCGACGACCTCGACCGCATTCAGAGGCAGCAGCGCGTGATCTTCGCCGTCATCGACAAGGCGAAGTCGCTGAACGTCCTGAAAAACGCGCCATCGCTGTGGTCGAAGTACAAGGACACCATCAAGACCGATATCAGTGACTTCCAGATCCCTGGTTACGCACTGCTCGCGAACGACGTCAAAGACAACGTCCACGCCGTGTCGCTTGGCTCTGCCACCGCGCCGTACACCACGGCCCAGGGAGCGGCGGTGTTGATCTTCCAGAAGGACATGGTCAAGAAGATGGTCGACTCGTTGTTCGTCGATGCGCCGGGCAGCGGCCCGGCACAAGTCGTCGTCACACCGGAGCCCGTTAAAGTGCAGGTCCAGAACGGCGCCGGCGTCGAGGGACTGGCCGCGCGCATCGTGAGCTACATCATCGGCAAGGGCTATCCGGCGAACGACCTCAACCCGGCCAACGTATTCGACGGCGCAGCACACACGAAATCGGAGATCATCGACCTCGATGGCACGCACGAAAAGAACGGCTACCTGCTGGCCAGCTGGCTCAAGATCCCGGAGAGCCGCTACCGCACGGCAACGCCGGCGGAGCGTGCCGCCATCACGGGCGGCGCCTCTATCGTCGTCATTCTCGGCAGCGATACGAACTTCGCGCAGCTCATCCAGTCGCCGACGACGAGCGTGCCGGGCGGCTAGCTGCCCGCGGCCAGCCGCGCCTTGATCCAATCGAGTGCGCGCATCTCCGACGGGTCCACCCCGTATAGCAAGCCCAGATAGTAGCTGACGAAGTCGCCGTACTGGATCGCCCAGAGCATCTGCGCCAGCACCGATGCGCCCGGCACCTCAACCACTTCCGCCGCGACGCCGGCCGCGCGCATCTGCTCCAGCGTGAGGTCGACGCGACGCGACGTCCGCGGATCGATCGACGCCTGTCGAAGGATCACCGCGCGAACGGCTGCCGCGACGCTGGCCGGGGCGCCATAGCCGAGCGGCGCGTTGTGGTTCATCTCCGGCAGTTCTTCCGCCATCGCCCACGACTTCGCGTTCTCGTTCATCTGCGTACGCCACCGGTACGCCACGGGGGCCAGCGCCTGCGACGCCACAAACACGGGCAGTATGCCGGCCAGCCGCCGAGCGAGCTGCTTCGCCGGATTCGCCGCTTCGGGCGCGTCGCGATCGATCTGCGCGACGAGCGCGCGCATGTGCGCCACCGCCGGCCCCACGTCCGGCGCGACATCGGGAAGCAATCCGAGCCGCACGCAGATTGCAAGCAACGAAGCGAAGCTCCACCCGAGCGCTGCGCGTGGCTCGCCGCTCCACTCGAAGCTCAGTACCGGCGCATGATGCTCGCGCGCGGTCTCTCGCAGATGCCCGCCAGTCGTCATCGCGAGGCACTTCGCGCCGGACCGTATCGCCTGGCCGAACGTCGCGACGACCTCTTCCGTATTGCCGCTGTTCGACGATGCGACCACGAGCGTACGGACATCGACGTACGCGGGCAGCGCGTAGCCGCGCACGACATCGACCGGCGTGCTGGCGCCGAGGTCCAGCGCGAGCGCGCGCAGCAGGCTGCCGCCGATGCCGGAGCCACCCATGCCCAGCACCACGATGCGCTCAGCCGTGCGATAGTCGTCCGGTAGCTCGAGTCCGGATCCCGCTCGCCACGCCTCTTCGATCTGCGCCGGCAGCGCGGCGATCCGCCCATAGAGGCCGACCGGATCGAGACGCGCGTACGTGTCGGTGGAGTCGAGGGGAGAATCCGTCACGTCCACGTTGTAGGGGATAGCGGATCGACGGTCAATCAGCGCTTGTCTGGACACTCAGCGCCGGGAGCGCGAGAATCCGCCTATGCAGCGACCACTCGAAGGCATCCGCGTCCTCGACCTGACGATCTGGCAGCAGGGCACCTACGCCACGGCGATGCTCGCCGATCTCGGCGCCGACGTTGTGAAGGTCGAGGAGCGCGCATCGGGCGACCCGGGGCGATTCGCCTTGATGCAGCCCCACCTCGGTCTCAGCAGCTACTTCGAGGCGCACAATCGCGGTAAGCGTTCGATCGCCATCGACCTCAAACATCCGGAGGGCATCGCGATCCTCATGCGCCTCGCGGCCGGCGCTGATGTCTTCGTGAACAACTTCCGCATCGCCGCGATCGACCGGCTCGGCCTCGGCTACGACGCCCTCTCCGCCGTCAATCCCGCGATCGTCTACGTCCAGGCGTCCGGCTTCGGCCCGGCGGGCCCCGACGCGGAGGCAGGCGCGTTCGACTTCCTGGCGCAGGCGCGCGGCGGCTTCGCCAGCACCAACGGCGAGCCCGACGATCCGCCGCTGCCGACGCAGGTGCCCATCGCCGACCAGGTGGGCGCGCTGCACGCTGCCATCGCCATCCTCACCGGGCTCGTCAGCCGCAACGCCACGGGACGCGGCATCAAGCTCGACACGTCGCTGCTGGGCAGCCAGATCTCGCTCCAGGCGTTCGACATCGCGACGCATCTCTTCACCGAGAAGCTCCGGCCACGCGCCTACCGCGGCGGTTCGCGCCCCTTCTGGCGCGAGTATCGCGCCGGCGACGGCAAGTGGTTCGTCATCGGCATGCTGCTTGACCGCGCATGGGAGGAGATCTGCCATTGCATCGCCAGGCCTGAGCTGATCACCGACGAACGCTTCGACTCCTTCCTGCGACGCATCGGCACGAACTCCGCCGAACTGATCGCGATCCTCGACGAGGCGTTCCTGGCAGGCACCGCTCGCGAGTGGGTCGATCGGCTGAACGCGATCGGCATGTTCGCGGCGCTGGTGCAGGACTACGCGGAGGTCGTCGCCGATCCGCAGGTCATCGCCAACGGCTACGTGCACGAGGTCGAGCATCCCGGCCACGCCCCGGTGCGGATGCCGGGCATCGGTATCGCCGTCGGCGGCGAGCCCGTGACGATCACGCATCTTGCCCCGCAGCACGGCGAGCACACCGAAGAAGTGCTGCTGCAGGCGGGATACACGTGGGAGGAGATCGCGCAGCTCAGCGCCGCCGGCATCATCGGCCCCGCGCGCGAACCATGACGCCGTGCGACGAGCGCTGGCGCTAACCCGATCGCGCACGGTATGCCCGTGCCCTCGTCGTACAGGCCGGCCAAGTCGTATCGTGTAGGGCACGCGGTGGCGTGCCCTCGCTCGGGCCGGCCAAATATGTGCCGCCGAACACAAAGGAGACGCCCATGCCGCCCAAGATGCCGAAGATCTTCGTCCCCGCCGGCGGCGCCGACGATCGCGTCGTCTCCTGGGCGCAGGAAGCTGAGGCGGCAGGCGTCGACGGCGTGTTCGTCGGCGACCACGTCACGTTCTACGGCTCCGGCAGCGACGCGCTGATCAAGCTCGCGCCGATCGCCGCCGTCACGACGACGCTCGAACTACAGACGTGCGTCTACCTGCTGGCACTCCGCCATCCGACGCCCGTCGCGCTCCAGGCGGCCATGGTCGACCAGCTCTCGCGCGGGCGGCTCATCATGGGCATCGGCATCGGCGGCGAGGACGCGAACGAGTGGTGGGCTTGCGGCGTCGACCCGAAGACGCGCGCCCGCCGCACCGACGAGTCGATGCAGATCCTGCGCAGCCTTTGGACGCAGGAGGAGACGTCGTTCGACGGCAAGTACTTCAAGCTGGACAAGGTCCGCATGCGGCCCAAGCCGTACCGCGCGACCGGCGTCACAATGCAGGCCGGCGGCCGCTCCGACGCGGCACTGCGGCGCACCGCGCGCTACGCCGACGGCTGGACGGGCATCTGGGTGTCACTGCGGCGCTTCACGGAGGCCGGCGAAAAGATCGCGGAGTTCGCCGCCGAGGCCGGGCGCGGCGATGTGGCGTTCCCCCGCGGCATGCAGTTCTGGATGGGCGTCGACGCCGACCGCGAGACGGCGCGCAAGAAGGTCGCCGGCAGCATGGAGGCGTTCTACCGCATCCCGTTCGCGGGGTTCGAGAAGTACACGCCCTACGGCACGCCCGACGAGATCGCCGAGTTCATCGCGCCGTACATCGAAGCGGGTTGCGCGCACCTGAACTTCGTCGTCGCCGACGAACCCGAGGCCGTGCTCGAACGATCGCTCGCCGTGCGCGACGCGCTGCGCAAGATCTGCGGGTAGTCGGCGAAGCGAGGCAATCGTGCGCGAGCGTACGCCGTCCCTGCGCCGAGAGCCTGTCATCCTGCGCGGAATGGAGTGCGGGCGCCCCGCCCGTCGTCCCCCTCTCCGCCCGGCGGAGAGGGTCGGGGTGAGGTTCCAAACAGCGCGGAGCCAACCGCACGTAAGTGCCAAGCAACGCGAAGGGAGGATGCTACTCGACGATCGGCTTCTCGATCGTCACGAACGAAGCGACACGGCTGTGGTCGATGAAGTTCTTCTCGTCCTCCAGCGCCGCCTTCACCTCGGGCGACTGCATCGCCACGCGCATCGCGTCGAGATCGTCGAACCACAACTCCGCGGCGCCGTCGTACGGCGGCGTCTGACGCGCGTATAACTCGGGCACGACGTGGCACTGCACGTAGCGGCGGAGGCCGGGGATCGCGCCCGCGATCGGTGCGTGCGTCTCGCGCCAGTAGCGCTGGAACTGCTCGACGCTCAGCTCGGGCTTCTTCGAAATGCAGTAGATGAGCTTGACCATGCAGCGGCCTCCTCGGGCGACTCACCGGGATCGTGACACAGCCGGCCGGATCGATCTACCGGGGCGTCCGCGCGTCCCCGCACAGGCGACTCCCAGCGCGCCACCGCGGCCGACTCGACGCAGAAACAGCGCCTGCCTGCCCAGGACACGAGTGGCACCAGCGTCTCGGCGGCCGGCGCCGTCCGCTTCTCGACGGACACGGTTTCCCCGTGTACGCGCCCCTCGGTCGTCCCCTTCTTCGCTTCATTTGTGATTATGTTCACATTCACATATTGACATGCTGCCCTTCCTCCTGTCAACGCCCCGGCTCCGCACGTCCTTGTCCGCGGCGAAAACGGGCCCATTCGGCCGTTGATCATCGAGTCGCTCGCCCTCATGATGGACATGAGAGGAGCTCCCGCATGATCCAGACCGAAGAGCGGCGCCAGGCGGTCTTCCGTGATGGCGGTCTCTCCGTCGACGGCGTCGTCCGCGTCCGCCGATTCCGCGCCGGCCGCCGAGCATCGCAGGTGCTCGTCGAGCGGCGCGTGCCCGTGGCCGTCGTCGTCTCGCGGGACGGCCGCGAGGAGCGCATCGCGCTTCCGGCGGCCGCGGCGCCGCGCCTGCTCATCGCCCTGTTCGCCATACCGATCGCGGCGCGACTCGCCGCACGGCTGCTTTCGCATCGCCAGGAGGGACAATGATGGACACGACGATGACCTCAGACGAGATGATCCGCCAGATATCGGGCATCCCGGATCAGCTCGGTGTCTCCGCGTGTTTCGGGGCACCCATCGAACGCGAAGGTCACACCGTGATTCCGGCCGCCCGCGTGACCTTTGGATACGGCATGGGCTTCGGCCGCGGCAGCGGCGGGAAAGATCTGCCGTCTACGAACGGCCACACCGCGACCGATGGCGGAGAAGGTGAGGGCGGCGGCGGCGGCGGTGGTGGCGGCTCGGCGCCCGTGGCGATCATCCACATCAAGGACACCGGCGTCGAGGTCGAGCCGATCGTCGACTCAACGCGCGTGTCGCTGGCCGGCATCGCGTTCTCGGCCTGGGCCGTGTTCTGGATCACCTGGACGATACGCACGATTGCGCGCGAGCGGGCGAAGACCCGCCGTCACGAGATCGACCGCGCGAACTCGTAAACGCGAGGCCGCCTAGCCGTCGCCGTCCTTCGCGTCGTCTTTCGCTCCCGCCGCCGCGACGGGTTCTGCGTGCTTCTCCAGCCACTTGTTCGCCAGCGCCGCGCACGCGGCGCAGGCGACGGAGTGCTTCCCCATGGCGATGCCTCCGCCCGTCACGAACGTCCCGCAGAACGCGCACTTCCCCTGTGGCATGTCGTCTCTCCGATCGAACCCTACTTCTTCAGTTCGCTCAACGCCTGCAAGATTTCGAGCGCGTGGCCAGCCGGCTTCACCTTCTCGAACACCCGCGCGATCGTGCCGTCCGGCGCGATGATGAACGTCGTCCGGTCAACGCCCATATACTCGCGCCCCATGAACGTCTTCGGACCCCACACGCCATAGCGCTCCGACACGGCGTGATCGGCGTCCGCCAGCAGCGGAAATGGCAGCGAGAACTTGTCGCGGAACTTCTGGTGCGACGTCACGTTATCCGGCGAGACGCCGAAGAGCGCCGCCTCGGCCGAGATCAGGCTCCAGCTGTCCCGGATCTCGCACGCCTCGGTGGCGCAGCCAGGCGTGTCGTCCTTGGGATACCAGTACACGACGACCCAGCTGCCGCGCAGATCAGCGAGCTTCGCGCGCCCGCCACGGTCGTCTTCCAGGTCGAACTCCGGCGCCATATCGCCGGCCGTGAGTGTCGTGGGCATCGTCGCTCCTTCTGCCGCGCGTGCGGCCATCCATCACGCACATCCTAGCCAATGCCGTGCGCATCCAGAAGCGGTGAGAGGTTGGAGAACCCCGTAGGATGAGATTCAGGCGGCGACGACGCGCTCGGCTGCCAAGCCCTGCGGGGCCGCGATCTCGCCGGCGACCAGCACCCGGCTGTAGCAGACATCGACGTGGTGGTAGTGAAACCCATTCGCCGCGTAGAGCGCGAGTGCCGCCGCATTCGACTGATCGACGTAGATCGCCGCCACCGCGGCTTCTCGCTCACGCAGCCGGCTCAATGCGGCGCCAAGCAGGTAACGGCCAAGGCCGCGTCCGCGGTACTCGGGCGCCGTCCCGATCACGTACACCTCGCCGATGCGGCCTTCCGCGCGTTCGTCGATCTTCAGCCAGCAGAAGCCGGCCATGGCGCCCTCGGCTTCGAGCATCAGCACGTCTTCCGCGCGGAACCATGGCTGGGCCATGCGCGCGCGCAGATCATCGAGCGTCCAGCGGCCGTTCTCGGGGTGGCCAGCGAAGATACGGTTGTTGAGTGCCAGCCACGCCTCGTCATCGAGCCCCGGGCGCACGGCACGGATCGTCGCGCCGCCCGCGGGCTGCGGTGCTGGCGCGCTGCGCATGTGCCGGTGCAGATGCAGCAGACGTCGCCCCGGCACGAACCCGAACTGCGCGGCCATGTGCTGGCTGGCGGCGGTGTCGTTGTACGCCCAGAGGTCAAGGTTTCGCGCGCCCTTGCTGTGTGCGGTCATGATCGCGTGCGACAGCAACATCCGGCCGACGCCGCGGCGCCTCCGCGAAGGATCCACCACCAGCTCGCAAGACGCGCGGCGGTCGTCGTCCTCGCCGTACGTCACCGTGTGCGCGTAACCGGCCAGGTCGTCGCCCTCGAACGCCAGGATCGCCATCGCCAGGTCGTCGCCTCGCTGAAGGCGCAGGAACTTGTGCTCGCCCAGCGGCTCGTGTCCGTCCGCGCGCGCGGCAGCATCCAGGAGCGGCGGCAGCTGCTCCATGTGCCGGGTTTCGAGCTGGGAGACGATTTCTACGTGATGCATAAGTAGGGATTACCCGCATGAGTATCGGCAGGCGAACAGCCCGCGCGATACCTCTGCGTTCCATTGTAGTTGCAACTGGTTGCACCAGGCAATCGAGAACGCCCGGCTGCCGGCGTGGTGTCGAGCGGGCTACGCCCCGGCTGAAGCGGCAGCGCCCTCCATCGTGACGGTCCCGGACACCACATCACCGGTCGATTCGTCGGTGATCTCGTAGCGCTCGCGAATATCGACCTTCGGGTACAGCATCGCGAACACCGGGCAGTACCGGGTCATGGTGAGCTGGATGGCGCGATGGACGTTGGCCTCGACGATGCCGCGCCCACGCACCTGGTGCGTCATGAGAATGGACGTGTAAACCCGCGGATGCTCCTCCGCCCTCTCCGACGCTAGCACCACGTCGTAGGCCGTGACGTCCTGCCGCATCTTTCGCAGGATGGAGATCGTATCCATGGCGGTGCAGCCGCCCAGGGTGGCCAGCTGCATCTGCATCGGAGTCGGCGCTGTCGGCGGCCCGTCGGCGTTCGAGTCCAGTTCGATCGTGTGGCCACTCGGCGTCGTGGCCGTGAACCGCAATCCGTCGCGCAGGTGCAGTCGCGTCTCGCTCGTTGCCGTCATGCTCGTGGTTGCTCCAGCGCTCGGTGAAGGGCCGACTCGACGATAACAGCGTACCGAACCGCAACTCCACCCGGAACGCGGGAGGTTTCCCCGCCGGCCACCACCTGCCGGCGTACGGAGGCAACCGCACGCGGCGATCTGAACGCGCCTGGAAACGGCAAAATGAAAGCGCGCGCCTAGGTGTGTGGCGCGCGCTTTCCATGCCCTCGCGGAGCCCGTCTCCGCCAGCCCTAGTGAGGCTGCCGCTACGATACGGCGAGTCCGGCGGCGATGTCAATGCCAGAACGGGTACATTTTGTACCTTTCTTTCGGAATTCGTCAAACAGTGCGCATCGCGGTTAGGCGCCGGTGCGAGGACGAAGCGCGCGTTTGCTCGAAAGGATCCGCACCGCCGTGCCGTAGACCACGGCGTCGAGCGTCCAGTTGAAGGCGTTCCTGGCGAGGACGTGGGCACTCGGCTTGCCCTTCGGCCTCTTGAGGTACGGCAACGGCACCGCGTCGAGCAGGATGTGCGAGCCGACCAGCACCGCTCCGGCGATCGCATCCGCGATCAGATCGCGCTCGCCCTCGACGTTGCCGGCGCTGACCAATCCGGCCAGCCCCGCCAGCATGCCACTCGTCACCGCGAACCCGAGCGTGTGCGTGCCCTTGCCGTGCACGTGGAGCTTCCACGGGTCGCCGTGGAACGCCACGCCGGCGATCACGTCGACATCCGGCAGCCCAGCGGCCACAACCGCCGCTGCCTTGCCCGCCGGCGAGGCGATACCAAGCCGCCGGGCAAGCATCATCCCGACCAGGGCGTGTCCGATTGGGGTAGCCATGGAACTCCTGACGCGGGTTACGGCGTGGGCACCGGCGTCGTCTTGCCACCGCCAGACGGGTTCACGTCTGTCTTGATCGACTGGACGGCGAGCGAGGACCCGTTCCACACATACGTGGTGCGTCGCAGCGCGCTCGGGCAGCAGTTCGGATCCTGCGGCCCGTAGACCGCCTGTGTCATGACCAGCTGCCCGCCCACAACGGCGACCGACAGCCCGCCGGAGCCGCCAGGGGGCACTTCCTTCAGCAGCGTCTTCGTCCCGCTGCCGGACGCCGCCAGAACCAGGAACGCGACATCACCCATCGTGCCGCCCGAGCTGATCGGAATGATCGCTTCGTCAATCCCGTCATTCGTGAGATCTGCATAGATCACGCTCGTCTGGACGTACTGCCCGCCCGTCGATGCGATGAGCGCGCGCACGTCGTCGACCTTCGACAGGTCGATCTCCCTGATGCTGAGCGACGGCGTCGTCGCCGTCGCGACGCTGCGGGCAGTGGCGATCTGCGTGCGCCCGGGCGTGGGAGTTGTGGCGCTGCCGCCACCGCCGCCGCATCCAGCAAGCGCCGCGGCAAGGAGGGTGAGCACCACAGCGATCGATCCGAGAGCGAGCCGGTGTAACGTCATCGCTGCCAGTGTAGGAGCGGCGTTCGGCGCACGGCAAGCCGAGGAGTTGACCGCTGGCCGAGGGCTCGGTCGCCGGGCACTTCTGGCGCGCGGGTCGGCGAAGCTGGCGTGAAACCGGGACGAAAACCGCCCGCAGCACCTCGGAGGTGACGAACCTCCCGCGACACGATGCTACGGGCAGGCGGTGACGTGCAAGGTAAACACCCTCGCCATCTTCGTCAGGTCGAGGATGCTGATCACCTTATCGGCGTCCTGGTCGTACCGCGCGGGCGCCGGTGGCACGTGCTGCGTGTAGTACTGCGCGACTCTCACGAAATCGAGAATCGCGACAACGCCGTCGCCGTCGACATCGGCACGCATGATGTAGCAATACGTGAATGGATCCTTCCCGAGCGCGATCTTCTGCGCGTCGGTATAGCCGTTGCACAGCGTGTCATCGGGACACTGGCGGCTCACCACGGCCGTGCATGGTGAGAGGGGCGAGACCGGCCCTCCCGCTGCTGCGGCCGTGCCCATGATCATGGTTCCCGCCGGGACGAACTGGTTGAACAACTGTGTGAACGTCGCGCGGCCGCTCCCGTCGGTCGTCACGCTGAGCGATCCGAGCACCGTCACGGTGGCGCCCGTCCTATCGCACGTCGCGGCGAAGTCGATCGTCACGTTGTAGGCCGTCGCCGGAGCGGCCAACAGCGTGCCCTGGATCGTCGTCGAGGTGCCGCTACTGGACGCGTGGAGGATCGCGGGCGGCGGTGGGGCGGTCGGCGTCGGCGTCGGCGTCGGCGTGTTGGTGGGCGTGTTGGTCGGCGTCCGCGTGGACGTAGGGCTGGGCGTCGCTACGACGCAGCCGCTGAACCGAACCGAACCCGCCCATGTGCCCCAGATCGATCCCGCACGGGCGTACTCTTCGAAATGCCACAGCGCGCAACCATCGGGATCGACGGCGGCGCCGGCGTAGTCGCCGTAGCGGTTGCTCGGGCTGACCGTCGCTCCGCCGGCCCTGAGCATCACCTCCGGCTGCAGCGTCCCCGCCACGTCGCCCGCGAGGTGAGCGGCATAGCGGATACCGGCATACTCGGCACTCGACGATGCGCCGTACGCGATCATCATGTTCCCGGTGCTGTCGACCGAAAGGTTCGGGTAGTAGCGATACTGGCCGTTGGCCGCGATCGTCCCCTGCTGCAACAACGATGGTGCGGTAGTGAGGTTGCCGATCTGGTACCACTGCACGCCGGCGACGGTGCCACCACCCGGATTGGTGGAGACCGTGTGTGCCCCATACAGCGTGCCATTCGACCAATATGCCGCCAGGTCGGCCGTATCGTTGACGGCAATGAGGCCGCTGCTGCCGCTCCCACCGAGCTGCGGCGCGTTGGGCGGCTGGTCGTAGGAGTTGACGGTGACGCCTCCGGCCACACTGAACGTGCTTGCGCCGAAGGGATCCGTCCATCTCCAGACGCTGATGTTCGAGCACGGGCAGGCGCTGTTGTCGGCCGCGATGAAGTACTGCGTCGCGCTGGCGCCCATGCCACGCGCCGGCATCAGCGTGTCGGCCTGCTTCCCGGCGCTGTTGTTGCCCACGTCCACGAACGCCGACCGCGCACCTTGGCCGGCGTACATCTGTGCCATGTCGTAGGCGTAGATGCGCGCACCGGTGAAGGTCGTGCCGTTTTGAAACTGATTCGCCGTAACGTAGATGCCCGCCGCGCCGATCGTCGCGTGCGGGAAGTCCATCAGCACCTGCGCGGGCGTGACCGTGAATCCGTACACGTACCAGGTTGCCGACGGATCGCCAGTCTGGCTCACGGCGATGCAGATGCTCGAGTTGCTCGAGGCGTCATAGGTCAACGCGCCGAGCATGAAACGGTTCGCCGCGGCATCGTACTCGGCGAACGGGTCGGAGATGTTGCCAAGGCACGCCGGGTTGACGAGGAGGAGGCTCGCCAACGACTTCGGGTAGCCGGCGAACACGCCCCCGTTCTTGTCCCATATCTTGAACGCCGTGTTGACCGCGCCGATGATGTGATTCGGCCCAACGGCGATCGCGCCGTCAGGCGGGATGCAGCCACCGCAGGAACTCTCGGCGCTGCTGATGCCATCGAAGCCGGCGGTGGTGGCCGACGCCGGCCCGGCGACGAGGGGCGAAGGCGCCGTTGCGCCAGGCGCCGCAACCGAGGGCCCGGAGGCAACGGCCGCTGCCTTCCCGGCCTCGAGATCCGCATCGCCCGCCGGGTGGCGCCGCAGAAGTTGCGTGGCCGGGTGATCGCCTCCGAACGGCAACCCGCGCGCGTCGATGACGACCGCCGCTGTGCCGCGATCGCCGCCCGTATTGCCCGCCGGAGCCGCGTACCCGCGTCCGAATTGCAACGCGAATACGGCGACACCCAGGATGACAGGCACGAACAAGGCGTGCCGAAGGAAGCGGGACTGGCGCGGCCGGCGGTCGTTCATACGTACTCGACGACAGGCTACCACGCGTGTCCAGCATCTGAGCGGTCGCCGCATGCACATGGCGGCAATTTGACGTTTGTAGCAACCGCGGCACGACGCGGCAATCAGCGGCCGCCGTCGACGCGCAGGCGCGAGCAAGAAGACCCTGTGACGCGCTTGAGAGCGCACCGGCCCGCTGATAGAATGCGACGACCACGCGATCGCGCGCGTCTCTGGGGGCGGTTGGCTCAGCTGGTAGAGCGCTTCCTTCACACGGAAGAGGTCACAGGTTCGAGTCCTGTACCGCCCACCATCTTCGATCCGACAGCACGCAGATCGAGCGCGGGCGCCCCGCCCGTACATCCGGCAACCAGGATCGTTCTCGCGAACGCTCTCCCGGCGGCACGACGCTCGCTTGTAGGCGATCGAGCCCGCTGCTACAATCACCAAGCTGTCGCGGACGGCCCACGCCGAGGTGGCGGAACGGCAGACGCGCTACGTTCAGGGCGTAGTGTCCGCAAGGGCGTGCGGGTTCAAATCCCGCCCTCGGCACCAGTTCGTTCCGCATCAGCGCAGTTCGCGCGCGCTTGTAGCTCAGTGGATAGAGCGCTACCCTGCGGAGGTAGAGGTCGTGGGTTCGAGTCCCGCCAAGCGCACCACTTCACCCTCACCCCGGATGCGCCGGCGTCCACGGCAGCGTAGCTCAGAGGCTAGAGCAACCGGCTCATAATCGGTAGGTCGTTGGTTCGATTCCAACCGCTGCTACCAGGCAACACAGAGCGGCCCATGGCCGCTCTTTCGCGTCCTCCGCGCATTCGCCGGGCGATCAGACCGTCGACGCGTCGAGGCGGAACCCCTGCCCGCGCAGCGTCACGATGTACGACCGCTCGCCGCCCGCCTGCGCCAGCCGTTCCCGCACGCGCCGCACGAGCGCATCCAGCGCCTCTTCCGAGACGCCGTCGGCGTGCGCATCGGGCCACACCTGCAGCACCAGCTCCTCGCGCGGCACGACCTTGCCCGCGCGCTGGTACAGGTACGACAACAAGCGAAACTGCTCGCTCGAAAGCGCTGGCTGAACCTCGCTCCCCTTCACGTACACACGGCGCGTGTCCGGGTCGACGCGCAGCGCCGACGGCTCGGCCGGCAGCGCAGGCGCCGGCTGCGGCGCCGCGAGTCCGGCCGTGACGGTCCGGCGAACGTGCCGGCGGCGGTACATCATCGCACCCAGCGCGCCGGCAGCTGCCAGTCCGATCGTCGAAGGCACCCCGATCGCGAGCGCCAGCAACAGCGCGTTCGAACCGCTCCCCGCCGGCGAACCCTGGGCGGGGCTGACGCTGGGCTCGGGCGTGGCCGGCGTCACCACCACCGCGCTCGACACGACGATCGGCAGCGGCTTCGAGACGATGCCGGCGACGCGAGCGGTCGCCGTGTAGCTTCCGGCGCCGTTCAGCGCCAGTTGCGCACCGGCGAACCCGTCCGTCGTCGTACCGCTCGCCGTTGTGATCGCGCCGCCGGACCGCGCCAGGTCAAACGACACGACCGTGCCGTCCGGCACCGGATTCCCGTTCCGGTCGGTGATCGGTCCCACCACCAGCGGCACCGTGCGCGCGTCCTGCACGCTGCCGGCCGACTGGCCGAACACCGCCACGACGATCTGCTGCGATGCGTCGGGCTGCACGGCGTCCGCGACGTTGTAAAACGTTCCCGTCACGTTCACCGGCGCGTGCCCCTTTGGCGTGATATCGCCAAAGAGCGCGCGAAACCCGGCGTCGATCGATGCGTCCGTCTTGCTGTACACCGCGAAGTAGGCGGCGAGCTTGCTGATCTCCGTCGAGTCGAGATGATACGGCACGTTATAGGCGATGCCGACCACCGTCTTGTTGCGCAAATCGATCGGCGGCGCATCGAGCAGGCGCTTCACCGCCCCCGACACCGGCCGGTTGATCGGGTTGTACTCCGTCAGCGCGAGCAGCACCCACGACGCGTCGGCCACCGCCTTCGCCGTTTGCGCATTCGCCGGATCACCTGGCTTCGCCAGCCAGGCGTCGAGCTCTCCGTAGCTGATCGTCGCGACATCGTCCGCGCGGAGCCGGCCTTTGCCGCCTGGACCGTAGAGTGCGAGCAACGCTTCCTGCAACGCCGGCTTCGGCATCACCCGATACGGGTAACAGTCCAGCCAGCACTCGACGATCAACACCCTGTCCGGCGAGACCGGGCCGCGCGGCAGGCGCGTACGCAGCTCGGCCACGCTCTGCGGCTGCAGCAGCGTCAGCGCGTCCTCCGCAATCGTGCGCATCTGCTCCGCCCCACCGCCGGCCACGGCCGAGGCGCCGGCGGCGTCAACGCGCACCTGCGCGATCTGCAGCGTGGGGTAGAGCTTGATCTTCTCCGCGATCACATGCCGCACCGCGTCGTCGGCGCGCCTGCGGAAGTCCGGATCCGACGCGTACTGCTGCCGCATGTACGTGATGCTGTCCTGGATCAGCGGCAGCTGGTTGTCATTCCAGCCGGGGTGGGCCGGATCCTTGTAGAACTCCACCAGCGGCAGGAGGTCTGCACCAGCAAGCAGTGCGTCGCGCACAACCGCCCGGTTCGGGAACTCGGGCTGACCCTCCACATCGGCGTACCACTTCTTAATCGCCGGCACGCCCAGCGAGTCGCTCATCACCATGTGCGATGCGCGCCAGCTCGAGAACTCCGGCAACCCCATCAGCGTCGTCAGCGCTCCGCGGTCGATGGAGATCGGCCGCGTGAACGGCGCCGACGCGCCGCCCGTAAAGCTCCGATAGCGGATGTGCGACACCATCATCGCATCGGCCGTCGACGCGGGGTCCGCGGGGTCGGCGCGAAACGCCTGGGCAAACGGCGCCAGGTCTGACACGAGTAACTGGTCGAGCGACTTGTTAACCGTCGGTACCTCGTTGTCGGTACCGCGGTCGCTGCTGCCGTGACCCGGGAAATGCTTGACGACCGTCAACATCCGCCCTGCGCTCCCCGTGTGGACGCCGCGTACGAAGGCGCGGCCGAGCTGACCCACCCAGGCCGGGTCGCCGCCGAACGAGCGGATGCCGATATCGCCGTTTCCGCCCGACCGCGGATTCTGCAGCACATCGACGACCGGGCCCAGGAGGAGGTTGATGCCCGCGGCGGAGAGTTCCTTGCCAACCACGGCGCCCGTCGCCTCGGCGTCTTTCTTGCTCCATGTCGCGCCGATCGTCATGTTGTTCGGGATCGATGTGAAATTGTGCGTCACGTTCGTGAACGGAAACAGATCGCCTTCGTTGTCCGTGGCCACATACAGCGGCAGAAAGTACTCGCCCTTCTGCGCATCGCTCCGGCGTGACGCGTCGAACGATCGCTGCTGGAGCCCGTTGGTGAGCGCCGCCAGCTGTCCCGCCGTGTCGCCGCGGTTCACGATGTTGCCGTTGCTGGCCGTCACCAGCACCGCGCCGACGTTATAGTCCCGGATCAGCGCGGCGATGTCCGATGCGGCCGAGACATCGTCGCCCACGAAGTTGACCATCACCAGCTGCCCGACGCGTTCGTTGGGCGTGAGCGAAGCGAGTACACGCTCGACAAACCCGTCGTCGGCGCTCTGCGCGCGCGCGCCACGCGAGCCGTTGACGCTCAACACCAACAGGCACACGGCGATGAGCATCGCCAGTGCGCCGGGGCCGCGCTTGAAGATCGGTCGGATGGTCATTGCCACGATTATGCGGTCTGCAAGGCTATACGGATAGCAGGTTGCATACGTAACAACGCGCGTGGACCAGAAAGGTTAACCGCGGCCCCGGAACGGGCGCCCCGGCGCTCAGGCGGCCCGGAGGTCCGCTGGGATTCGTGGCCGGCCGACCAGCGCCGCGAAGCGCTCCGTGTAGGCGTCCGCGACATCTCGCCAGGGCCACTTGCTCAGCGTGAATCGCGCGAACTCTTCGCCCAGCACGTGCCGCTGGATCGCCGGCAACGACAGGATCTGGTTGAGGGTGCGCACGTAGCCATGTTCATCGCCGGGCCCAACGACGAACGCGTTGCGTTCGTGAGCGAAGACGCGCGCACTCTCCGCCGCGTTCGTCACCACCGGCACACCGCCCGTCGCGAGCGCAATCGCCAGCTGACCGTCGGGGGCGCTCGGCGACGGCTCATGCGCCGCGCAGACGACGAACGCGTCGACGCAACGCGCCGCGGATGCGATCACATCGGCCGTCAACCGTCCGCTCAGGACGCGAATATCGCTGTGGATGCCGAGCGCACCGACCAGCAGCCGTGCCTGGCGGCGGCTCGGGACGCCCAGCAGCAGGCACACCGGCTTTGCGTCGAGCTGTGGGATCACCACATCGCGAAACCAGCGGAGATCGTTGCGGTTCTCCGGCCACGGCAGCGCGACGATCAATCTCCCCGGCCGAACACCGCTCAGCGCGCGCGACACGGCCGCCAGCCCGCGCCTCGATGGCCAGGGCAGCGCCGACGCCGCCGGCGCGACAACCGACAGCGGAACGTGAGGCGCGCGCACGCGCAGGATCTGTGCCACCGGCTCCTCCGACGTGAAGACGTGGTCGACCCCATCGATCGCGCGCAGCACGACGCGCGCGAGCGGCGAGCGCCGGTCCGCGTCGGCGGATGACATCGACGCCGACACGGGCACGCCGTACTGACGCTGCAGCAGGCGTCCGACAGGAGCGAATCGTGGATCGAGGAGGTGGACCAGTTCGTAGCCGTCCTCGCGGATGGCCCGCGACGCCTGCTTGAACGCCCGCAGCGCATGCCTCAGCGGCGACGCCACGGCCACCTCCCGGACGTCGGCGTCGGCACCGAGCGCCTCCACGAACTCGTCCGATCGGAGGCCGAGAGCGTCGCGATACGAGCCGATGACGACGGCTCGCGGACGTGACGTGCTCGACGGTCGTCGTTCCGGAGCCTTCATACATGGAGTATCGATGCCCGGCCTCAGGTCGAGACAGTAGGCGAACCCCCGACCTCGGCCGCCCAGAACCTGATGTTGCTCAATGCAGCGGCAGGCGTGTTCGCGGGCCGACGGATCAGCGCTATGACGGAACACGGCGCACACAGGGCCGGCTGCCGCTAACCGCCGCGAGCGGCAGCGCGGAAGTGGTCCTGCACGATCGCGGCGGCGGCGGCTCGGGCGTATCCTTCCGTCAGCTGGCGCTGCAGTTCGTCGACCGACGTCCACACCCGGCGTTGGCCGATCGGACGGTGGTATACGCCTTCCACCTCGCGGACCGCCAAGCCGTCCGCATCCAGCTCGTAGCGGATCGAGCGGCCGGAAGGCCGGATGCAGAACATCGCCCGGGGCTGCACCCCGCCAAGCTCGCATTCGACCGTACACACGACATCCTGGCTTTTGGCGAACTCCCCGACCTCGGCGAACGCGGGCTGGATGACGGTTTGGATCATCCTCCGGAACACCTGAGCCATGGGCGTACGCACGCCAATGGCGCCGCGGCGTACGTCGTACGACTGCCGCGCGTGCAAGATGCGGGCTTTCCAATCCTCGGGCACCGGGCCACCCCTGATCTTCATCATCGGCAGCCGGAGGCAGAATGGACGGTAGGCGGCCCTCCAAAGGCCCCCCGATTCACGCGAGCCGCCCCACACGAGACGGAGGCGGCCACGGCGCACGGTGCTCCCAGCCCCCCGTCAGCAGGTTCGATATCTTCGCTCCATCCATCGGGTAGCACAGCACCTCTGTTCGCCACGAGATTTCCGCCGGGCAGGATGCCGCCAGCCGCTCGAGAACCCGGTCGCGTGCCACCATCACCGCCGCCTCGTCCTGGTGCGTGAGCAGCACGGCGGCGGAGCCTCGGCCCATCACGCCTCCCAGGTCGGTGCTGCGGATCGCCGCCGGCACGTACGACGGCGCTTCGTCAACGAGCTTGTGCTTGCTCGCCGGCGCTTCGGCGTCCAGCAGCAGCAGCCCGAACGGCGCCCCATAACGGGCGGCCCGGTTCACCTCGTCCAGCACGCGAAGCCAGAAGTACCAGCTCACGTGCAGGCCCGTCGCGCCATCGATCAGCACCCAGGACTCTTCCATCGCTGAGATAGTCGGCGGCGCGCCTCGTCGCGTGCAGGGCAACGGCCGCCACCGCGTTGCTCCTCCAGCCCCGTTTGTCTAAGCTCAACCTGATGGAATACGAGCCGATCCAGGGCAAGCCCGTCCGATTCCCGCCCGGCCGCCTGCGCATTCGCCTCGACGAGCGGCACCGGAGCGCCTACCGGGCGCTATACGCCCGCTACCAGTCGATCCTGGCGGGGCTTCCGGTGCTCAAGGAACGGGACTTCGATGGGCGGCCCGTGCTCGTCACAGCAGTCCAGCTCGATGCGCTCAACGGCGCATTCTCGAAGCTGCTGAAGCCACCGCACGAGGCGCCGACCAGCGTCTTCGAGTCACAGGAGGCGGCGAAGAGCCGGCTCTTCAAGCGCTTACAATACCTCTCTTGACGTTATAGTTAGGTATCATTCTGGAAGGAGCCGGCCATGGGTAAGAAGGACAAGGGCGGTCGCGAAGCCAAGAAGCCGAAGCAGGACAAGAAGAAGTAGCGTCGCCCGGCGTTGCGGCGCGCATCTCTGCCGAATCCTCACATCGCGCCTAACCACAGCGCTCGCTACACTGCGCCCTGAAATAGCCTGAAACCCCGCCGACCGGGAGCACACAGAGGACGAATCGTATGGCGACTACCGTACCCGGTCAGCTACTCGCGGCCATCAAGGCGCGGAAGTTCTCGAGCCTCTCGAAGCTGTTTGCGTCACCGACCGATTTCGAAGCCTGGACGCCGACGGGGCACTGGGTGGCACCGGATGGCGCTACCGTCGCCAAGATCATCGAGGTCTGGTTCACCCCCGGCGCCGGCTCCACCATCACCTGGAGCAACGAGACAGCCGGAGCCAAGGGCGCTGCCACGCTCGAATACGAGATTACGTGGAAAACCCAGCCCGACGACCAGCTTCGGGTGGTGCGCCAGGCGTTCCTGATGACGGTAAAGGGCGAGAAGATCGCCAGCGCGCGGGCCTACTGCGCGGGCCTCCACACGGAGTTCCCGGAAGTCGACCTCGAGAAGCAGCGCCGGTCCCGCGGCCTCGCGCCTCCGAAGCCCGGCCCCGGAGCCAGGGTCGCTCCGGCCGCAAAGACCGCCTGACGCCAGACAGCACGATGCCCCGCTCACGAGCGGGGCATCGTGCATGTTCGGATTCCTTTTCCTGACTTACGAAAAGCCCCATGGCGCGATGGCCACGAGAGCCGTTCCCAAGATACTCATGGCGACAAGAGCGGTGGGAATGAACCGAGACATGCGATACCTCCTTCAGCTGCAGGTGTTCTGTTAAGGGAGATATCGGCCGGGTTTTCCCGTACTTGAGGGCGCAGAGACCCGTAAGCGAACAAACTCGGACGCGCCGAGAGGCTGCCCTAGTGGTATGCCCCCAACGGATCTTTAGTTTTGAGCCGGCACCGTAGACGATCGCCACGAACGGGACGCTGATCCTGGGCGCCGTGCGCGGGGAGCTAAAGAAGTGTTAGAAGCACTACACTAGGTAGTTCGGAGCGTTTCATCGGGGCCGGAAGGGCGTGAGGAGGGCGAGATCAGCCTGCGGCGGCCGCCTCGCGGTAGAGATCGAGGAGCCGCGCAGATGGGTCTTCGGCGAGGTCGTCCTTGAGCAGTTGCTTGAACCGCCGGAAGTGCCGCGCCGCGGCCGGACCATCGTTCAGACCCATGTGGCACCGCATGATGCCGACACAGGACGCCTCGCTGTACGGATCAACGCCTTCCAGCAGCCTGAACAGCGTCAGCGCCTCCTCGAAGCTTCCGCCGCGGAGCTTCAGGGCCGCCAGCTCGTTCAACGCTTCGATGTACCGATCCTCCAGCTCGCGGCGCAGCGGCTCGACCCACTCGCTGTACGTGGAGGCCAGGAAGGGCCCCTTGTACACCGCCACCGCTCGCTCCAGGCTCGCGGCGCGGCTGCCCTCCTCTCGGGCGAGGTCCGCCTCCAGCATCGCCTTGTTGAACGCGTCGACGTCGGTCGTGACAACGCCACGTGGGTTCAGCTCGTAGGCGCCGTCCTTCGTGCGCACGACGCATTCATGGAACAGCGCCCGCCGCAGCCGGTAGAGGCTGGAATGGAAGTTGCTGTTGCACTTCGATTCAGACAGGTCTGGCCAGAGCGCGGCGAAGATGTCTTCCTTGGTGACCGCCTCCCTTCGCGCGAGCAAAAAGAACAGCATCTCCTTGCTCTTCTCGCTGCGCCACTCCAGATCGGAAACCTGCCGCTCGCCCACCATCACGCTGCCTCGCCCAAGGGCGAACGCCTGCACTGGCGGAAGTGCGCCTTCCAGCACCGTCGCGCCGCGATCGAACGGCGCGTCCGCATCGTCAGCACTCGGTTGCGCCAGATCAGCCACCAGCGACTCCGCGATATGGCGCACGCGGGCATATTGGATCATTTCCGTCACCGGGGCGCACAGCGGCCGCAAGAACCGGCGAAAGCCGAGTTCATCACAGATGCGCGCCGTTTCATCCAGCGCTGCCATCGCTTTACGCGGTTGATGCGCGTCAAATAGGGCGCGCGCACGGAGGAACGACGCGCTCGCCATGCCATACCGGTCGCCGGCCGCCTCAAAGAGCCGCAGCGCGCCATCCAGGGCCTTCACCGCGAACGATGCATCGCCGCGCTCGATCGCGATCCGGGCTTCGACCACCGCGTGACGCGCTTGCCGCGACGGACCGTCCGACGGCTTCGGCGCTACGCTCGACAGGAGTTGCACTGCTTCCTCGCCTTGGCCGAGGCCGAGACGTGTAAGCGCGAGCCCCTCGATGAACTCGGCTGTCAGATCGGCGATCTGCAAGCCTTCGATCATCGGTTGGGCGGCCTGGTACATGGCCAGGCTCTCGTCGAAGCGGCCGGTATCACGATACGTCTCGGCGCAGCCGACCATCATCAACGCCTCACCGCGCGTGTCGCCGGCGCCGCGCACGACGCGCAGCCCGCGTTCGTACACCTGGAGCGCCTGGTCGTATTCGCCCGTCTCGTAGTACAGCATGCCGGTGTTGTTGAGATTCACGCCCAGGTCGAACGTGTTGCCCGCGCGCTCGAGCGCCGAACGTCCTCTCTGCAGCGCACCCAGCGCCAGCATCGGCTCGCCGCGTCGGCTATAGCACTGCGCGAGTGTATTGCACGCGCTGCTGATCTCATCGAGGTCGCCGACTTGCTCGAGCAGGCGCCGTGCTTCTTCGAGTTCCTGAACCGCTCCGTCAAGATCACCCGTGAGTGCGTGCGTCACGCCGATGTGCCGGAGCGCTTCGCCCGACAGGCGGAGGTCTTCATCGCCGCTGTTTTCCAGCAGCGCGCGCGCCTCGCCGAACGTGATCAGCGCTTCATCGTAGTAGCCCTTCAATCGCTGCGTCTCGCCCCGCACGAACAGCGCGGGCACGAGAGCGCGTAGCTCACCCGCCTCGCGCAACGTCCGCACCGCCTCATCGATGAGCCGCAGCGCCTCGTCGGGGTCCTGGAGCTTGTAGGCGGCGTGCGCGCGCCACACCAGCAGTTCCGGCTTCTCTGCCAGCGCCGGACGCGGCAACCGATCGATCCACTCCGCCAGCCCGCGTGCCTGTCCTTGCTGGATCAGCCGCGGAGCGATCTCGACGAGCACTTCGGCGGCGTCGTTCCACTCCTCCAGGTCGAACAGCAGCTCCACCGCCTCGTTCAGCATGCCGAACCGGGCCAGCGTATCCGCCGCCTCGCGGCCCGCGTCGGCGAACCCCACAGGATCTTCCGTCCGAAACTGCTGCATCAGCAGTGACCGCATGAGCTGGTGGCAGCGGTACATCGGCGGCTCATCGGCGTGTTGCGTCACGAAGAGCACGCGTGATGCCGCGTCCTTCAGCATCCGCTCGGAGTCGCGACGGCCGGTCACGTCGTTGCACAGCGCCGGCGTCCACACTGGCAGCAGCGAGATGCGGCGCAGGAACTTCCGCAGCTCCTCGGGCACATTCTCCAGCGCCTCACCCTGCACGTAGTCGGCGAGCGACACCCGGGCACCAGCAGGAGGTGCGGCGTCTCCGGCGGCCGCCCGCCCGTCACTTCCGCCGAGGATCAGCGCGGCCGCCCAGCCTTCGGTGCGCTCGAACAGCGACTCCGCCTCGTCCTCGGAGACCGCCCGTCCGAGCGTAGCGAGCAGCTCGCGCACTTCGCGCGGCGTGAACGCCAGGTCGCCGGCATTCATCGTCGCCACTTCTCGCCGCGCGACCAGGCGCAGCAACGGCGGTACCGGCGGCCGTGTGCGCGACATCATGACGATGTGCAGATTCTCCGGCGCCCGCTCGAGAATGTACCCCAGCGTCGCCATGATCTCGTCCGACGCTTCCACGGCGTGCACGTCGTCCAGCACGAGGACGACGTAGTCGTCCTGCTCGGCCACGGCGTTGATCAGCACGGTGGCGACCGTGCGCGGCTGCCAGAATCGCTCATCCCCGAGCGGCACATCGATGTCGAACCGGAGACGGATCGCCGCCGCCACGGCCCGTGTGAACGCCGGCAACTCGGCGTCCCAGGCGTCGAGCGACACCCAGACGGCGGCGAAGTCCGATGTGCTCAGCCAATCGACGACGAGCGTCGTCTTTCCGTACCCGGCGGGCGCGGCGATGAGGACGCCCTTACCGCCCACGGCCGCGTCGATGAACGCATTCAGGCGCGGCCGCCGGACAATGTCATCCCGGCGGCGCGGCACCGCGAACTTCGACGTCGCGACGCCCCCCGCGCTGCCTGGCTTCTCTGCCCTCTCCATCGGTTCGAAGTATACGCCGCGCGGGCGCCACGTTTCGGTACGTCGCGCGCCTATTCCTTGCGCCACGGCCAGCCGCTAGCATACCCGCATGGACGCTGGAGCCTCATTCGCCGCCGATGCCGCCATCTACGACGTGTCGCGCCGCCAGCTCATCCCCTGCTTCGACGGGCGGACGTAGCCGATGCCGGACGGCCCGCTCTCAGGCGTCACCATCGTCGACCTCACGCGCGTGCTTGCCGGCCCGTACTGCACCATGGTGCTCGCCGATCTCGGCGCGCGCGTCATCAAGGTCGAGGTGCCGGTGCGCGGCGACGACGCGCGCCACATCGGGCCGTTCATCGCTGGCAAGTCGGCGTACTTCATGTCGCTGAATCGCGGCAAGGAGAGCATCGCGCTCGACCTGAAGGACGCCGGCGACCGCCGAACCTTCGAGGCGCTGCTCGCACGCGCCGACGTGCTGATCGAGAACTTCCGCGCCGGCACGCTGGAGAAGCTCGGGTACGGCTGGGACGCCTTACATCGCGACCACCCGAGGCTGATCTACGCCGCCACATCGGGCTTCGGCGCCACCGGGCCGTACTCCGACCGCCCGGCCTACGACATGGTCGTCCAGGCGATGGGCGGCGTCATGAGCCTCACCGGCCACCCGGGCAGCCCGCCGACGCGCGCCGGCACGTCCATCGGTGACATCGCGGCCGGGCTCTTCACCGCGACCGGCATCAATGCCGCCCTCTACCATCGCGCGCAGACCGGCGAGGGCATGATGATCGACGTCGCCATGCTCGACTGCCAGGTGGCGATCCTCGAGAACGCGATCGCGCGTTACGTCGCGACGGGCGAGGTGCCCGGCCCCATCGGTTCGCGCCACCCGTCCATCACGCCGTTCGAGGCGTTCGCCACCGCCGACGGGCACATCGTCGTCGCCGCCGGCAACGACGGCCTGTTCGCCCGCCTCTGCGACACCATCGGACGCCCCGCGCTCGCCGCCGATGCGCGGTTCGCGACGAACGCGCTCCGCACCGAGCATTGCGCCGACCTGAAGCGCGAACTGGAAGCCGTCTTGACGCAGCGCCCGACCGGCGCGTGGCTGGCGGCGTTCGCGGCCGCCGGCATCCCGTGTGGCCCGATTCAGAACGTCGCCCAGGTGCTGGCCGACCCGCAGATCGCCGCCCGCAACATGGTCGTCACCGCCGACGATCCGGAGATCGGCCCCCTGCGCATGGCCGGCAACCCGATCAAGCTCTCCGCCTTCGACGACCCCCCGACGCGCGCCCCCGCACCCGCTCTCGACGCCGATCGCGCCCGCCTGCTGCGTGAGATGGACAACTGAACACCCCTCTGCTATTCGGATAGCAGCGCTGTCAATACGTCAATGAGCTGCGGGAGCCGGTTCGTCGCCACCCGCCAGATACGATCGAGCTGGATATCCCCGTATTCATGCGCGAGCACATTCCGCTGCCCAATGATGCCAGCCCAAGAGATGTCCGAGTGCGCCTGCCGGAACTGAGGACTGAACGATTCGCCGCCTCGCCGATGATCTCAAGGTCGCGCTCCACCGCCCTGCGCAACTTCATGTCGGTAAGGAAGCTGTCATAGGTCGAGCCGTGCACAAACTGGACGGCTTCGAGCGCGGCATCGCGCATGTCCCACAGATATGCGAGATCGCCGCTGTCAGGCCGCATAGAGCACGGTGAGATCGCGCTTGATGCTCTCGAGACGGAACGGGTTGCGAATCGTGCCCTTCTCGACGAGATCGACAGGTCGGCCAACGATACGCTCCAGATCGAGCTTCATCTCGACCAGGTCGAGCAGATCCCAAAGCTCTCCGGCAGCAAACTCCACCATGACGTCTACGTCACTGTCGGCGCGCATCTCCCCGCGCGCCGCGGAACCGAAGATCGCGAGTTCTCGGATCTTCCAGCGCCGGCAGTACTCCGCGAGAGCGTCCGCGTTCACGGCAGGGTCGAGGCTCAGTTCCATGTGGCCATGATACCTGTTCCGTCAAACACAAGAGGCCCGCATTCGCGGGCCTCTGCATTTCGATATCGTCGCGAGCGTATCAGCTACGCCGAAACGTCCTTCACCTCATCGATGTCGTCCACGGCTTCGTCCGTGTCCGCATTCTGGTTGCTGCGCGTCAGCAGCAGCGGCCGCTTCCGGCTCCGGATCGTCTCGCCGCTCACAATGCACTTCTTGATGTCGGTGCGCGACGGGATGTCGTACATCACCTCCATCAGTGTGTCTTCCAGCACCGTGCGCAGGCCGCGCGCGCCCGTCTTGTGGCGAATCGCCTCTTCGGCGCACGCCTTCAAGCCGTCGTCCGTGAACTGCAGCTCGACGCTGTCCAGGCCGAAGAATCGCTGGAACTGCCGCGCGAGCGCGTTCTTGGGCTCCGTCAGGATGCGCACCAGCGCATCCACATCGAGCGACTCCAGCGAGACAACCATCGGCAGGCGGCCGACGAACTCCGGGATGAGGCCGTACTGCAGCAGGTCGTCGTGCGTGACGTGCTTCATCAGCTCGTCAGTCTTCTTCTGGGAATCCATCACCTTGTACTCGGCGCCGAATCCAAGCGAGCGCTTGTCGCGGCCGAGGCGCCGCTCCGTCACCTTGTCGAGGCCCTCGAAGGCGCCGCCGCAGATGAACAGGATGTTCGCCGTGTTGATCTGGATGAAGTCCTGGTGCGGGTGCTTGCGGCCGCCCTGCGGCGGCACGTTCGCCGTCGTGCCCTCGATGATCTTGAGCAGCGCCTGCTGCACGCCCTCGCCCGAGACGTCGCGCGTGATCGACGGGTTGTCGGACTTGCGCGAGATCTTGTCGATCTCATCGATGTACACGATGCCGCGCTCGGCGCGCTGCACATCGAAGTCCGCCGCCTGGATCAGGTGCAGCAGGATGTTCTCGACATCCTCGCCCACGTATCCGGCTTCGGTCAGCGCGGTGGCGTCGGCGATCGTGAACGGGACGTCGAGGATCTTCGCCAGCGTGCGCGCGAGCAGCGTCTTGCCAGAGCCCGTCGGGCCGAGCAGCAGGATGTTGCTCTTTTCCAGCTCGACATCACTGCCTTGGTTTCCAGCTGAGATGCGCTTGTAGTGATTGTAGACGGCGACCGAGAGGACCTTCTTGGCCTGCTCCTGGCCGACGACGTACTCGCTCAGGTGGTCGAAGATCTCTTTCGGCGGCGGCGTGCGCTGCCCGGCGCCGACTTTGGTCTTCGCCGGCCCCGCCGCTTCCTCGTCGATGATCTCGCGGCACAGCTCGACGCACTCGTCGCAGATGTACACCGCGCCCGGGCCCGCGATCAGCCGCTTTACCTGGTCCTGGTTCTTGCCACAGAACGAGCAATGGTACTGAACGCGCGTCGTCCGGTTGCTGGCCATGCTGTCCTCGTCCCCCTAGCGATTGCGCGCCCCCGCTTGCGCGGGGCTCCCGGTGCTGCCGATTCTACGCCAGTCCAGCCATTTTGTCAGCTTGACAGCAGGAATCGGGGATACTGCGGACGGTCCTGTTCCTTTGTCGGGAATCTACGTACTCGTCTGAAGTGTCCAAACGACGCCCGATCCCTTATATAACGTTCCCTTACGGGTGGATCGTCCGAATCGCGCTTTCTAACCCTCTCGCTTCGTCAGGATCTCGTCAATCATGCCGTACGCCTTCGCCTGCTCGGGGTTCATGTAGAAGTCGCGGTCGAAGTCCTTCCGGATCCGCTCGTCATCCTGCCCCGTGTGCTTGACAAGAATACCACGGATGATGTCGTTCTCTCGCAAGATCTCGCGTGCCTGGATCTCGATGTCCGCCGCCTGACCCCGCGCGCCGCCAAGCGCCTGGTGCATGTGAATCGTCGAATTGGGCATGCAGTAGCGCTTGCCCGGCGTGCCCGAACAGAGCAGCACCGTACCCATGCTCGCCGTCATGCCGACGGCGTACGTGGCGATATCCGGCCGCACCAGCTGCATCGTGTCGTAGATCGCGAGCCCCGCCGTGATCTGCCCGCCCGGCGAGTGCACGTACAGGTTGATGTCCTTCTCCGGGTCCTCGCGCTCCAGGTACAGCAGTTGGGCGATGATCAGGTTCGCGATCTGGTCGTCGATGCCCGTGCCCAGGAAGATGATGCGCTCGCGCAGCAGCAGCGAGTAGATGTCGAATGCTCGCTCGCCGCGCGCGCTGGTCTCAATGACGGACGGGATGATCATGCTTGATGTCCTCTCGAATTCGATCTATTCGCTCTGCGTTGCTGCTGCTTCGACCGTCTCCGGCTCAGACGTTGCCGCGGCCTTCTTCGCTGCTTTCTTCGCCTTCACGGGCTTCTCCGCCCCGCCGTCCTGCGTCGCGATCTCGACGAGCCGCGCCAGCGTCTTGCGCGTCAGCAGGTTGCGGCGGATCGTGTCGCGCCCGTTCTCGCTGTCGAACAACTCGCGTAGTTGGGCGCCCTGCTGCCCCGCCGCCGCGGTCATCTTCTCGATCTCCGCTGCGATCTCCTCGTCAGCGACCTCTATATTCTCGGCGCCGGTGAGCTGCGACAACACGAGTGATCGCCTTAGGCGCGTATCCGCGACGGGTCGGAGTTCCGTGCGCGCTTCCTCATCGGTTTTCCCGATGGCGGCCAGGTAGCCCTCGATGTTGTGCTGGGCGCCCATCTGCTGCGCCTGGTCGTGCATCATGCGGTCCACCTCGACGTCCAGCATCACCGGCGGGAAGTCGATCGTCGCCATCGCTACCAGCTTCGTCAGGATCTCGTCGTGGTAGCGATTGTCGCGCTGCTGCTCTTCGGCTTTCTCGATGTCCTCGTGAATGCGCTGGCGCAGCGCATCGACCGACTCGAACCCCTCGCCCACCGCCTTCACGAACGCTTCGTCCAGCTCCGGCAGGATCTCTTCTTTCGTCTCCGTGATGGTCACACTGAAATCGCACTGCTTGCCGGCGAACTTCTCGCTCTTGATGTCTTCCGGCACCGCCAGCGTGAACTCGACCGCTTCACCCTTCTTGTGGCCGAGCAGCGCCTCCTCGAAGCCGGGGAACAGCACATCCCGATCTTCGATCAGCTGGATCTCGACGTCCTTCTGTTCGACCATCTTCTCGCCTTCGACCGAACCCAGCACGTCGATGCGCAGCACGTCGCTCCAGGCGACCGCTCGTTCGATCGGCTCCAGCGTCGACGCGCGCTTCCGCAGCACCTGCAACGTCTCGTCGACCCGCGACTCCTCCACGATGATCGGCTCGGCGGCGACGCGCACCGACTGGTAGTCGCCAAGCTCGACCGTCGGGCGCACGGGGATCGTCGCCTTCACCACCAGCGGGTCGGTCGTCTCGACGACCAGCCGCGGCCGGGCGATCGCATCGATGCTCTCGTCGGCCTCCAGCGCCTCGCGGTACACGTCGGGCACAAGCACGTCCAGCGCCTCGTCCAGCACGCGCTCCTCGCCGAAATAGTTGAGCACCATGTTCTTCGGGGCTTTGCCGGGCCGGAAGCCGGGCACCTTCGCCTTCGGCGCCAGCTTCCGCAGCGCCTTCTCGCGCGCCAGGTCGAGGCGTTCCGGCTCGACCTCGATGGTCATCAGGATCTGGGATTCAGGGATCTTCTCGGTCGAGACTTTCAAACGGCCGCCAACCTCGGCGACGGGGCTGCGGCCTCCCCTACAAGACGGACGGCCGCCTTGGCGACCGTTCGGAGGAGTGCGATGTTCCGTCGTACCGCGGGAAGTATAACAAGCCTCCGTGTACGGGCGACGCGGCGTGCCGCGTCGTCCGTTATGTCGCGTCCCGGCGGGCGCGCACCCGCCTATTGTGCCCTCGAGGTGAAGACGTCGTTGAGCGCATCTCCCAGCAGGTTGAAGGCGAAGATCAGCGACGCCACCACCGCCGCCGGCACCAGCAGCAGCTGCGGGTGGTTCTCGATCACCGAGCGGCTGGCGCCGTCGGTGATCAGCGCACCGAAGCTCGGGTGCGGCGGCTGTACGCCCACCCCCAGGAACGTCAGGCCGATCTCCGAGAGCGCAATCGAGCCGAGCGACGCCGACGCGCCGACGATCACCAGCGGCATGATGTTGGGAAGGATGTGCTGGAACAAGATCCGCCGCGTCGAGGCGCCGCTGGCCTCCGCCGCAAGGATGAACTCCGACCCGCGCATCGTCATCACCTGCGTCCGCACGAGGCGCGCGCCGCCTACCCATCCGAACAGCGAAAGTACCCCGAAGATCAGGAAGTATGCCGCGAAGCCGGACGACGTGAGCCCGTGATAGTGAATGAGGTCCTCAAACTGCGACACCCAACCCTCGAACCGCGGCCTCAGCGTGGCGTTGATCAGCACGAGCATCGGCAAGCCCGGCATCGACGACAGGATCTCGCCGCTGCGGTTGATCAGCGCATCGGCGAAGCCGCGCCGGTAGCCCGCGATCATCCCGAGCGTCACCGGCAGCAACACGAAGCCCGTGGCGAACGTCGCCACGGTCACGATGACGGTCGTGCGCGCGGCGAAGATCGTGCGGCTCAGCAGGTCGCGCCCGTTGCGGTCGGTGCCGAGCGGGTGACGCAGCGACGGGCCGGCGAACGAGAGGTCAAGATTCTGCTGCGTGTAGCTGTACGGCGCGATCAGCGGCGCCAGGATGCCGGCCGAGTAGAACACCGCGATCACGACGAGGCAGATCACGGCGAGCTTGCGCCGCAACAGCCGCCGGATCGAACGACCCGTCAGGCTCTGGCCGCTCGCCGGGGCCACCGACGCATCCTCGTCCGGCGGCGCCATCGCGATGCTCATCGCTGTCCTCCCTGCCCGGAACGGATGCGCGGATCGATGACCACCAGCGCGATATCGACGAGCAGGTTCGCCAGCATGAACGCCGCCGCGCTCATCAACACCACGGCCAGGATGATGTTGTAGTCCTTGCTGTTGACGGAGTCGAACACGAAGCGCCCGACGCCCGGAATGCCGAGCAGCGTCTCCGTGAAGAGCGCTCCTTCGAGGAGCCCGACCATCGAAAGCCCGATCACGGTCGTCATCACCGGCACCAGCGAGTTCCGCGCCACGTGCTTGATGATCACCGTGGGCTCCGCAAGCCCCTTCGCCCGCGCCGTCCGTACGAAGTCGTCACCCAGCGTCACCAGCATCGAGGCCCGCGCAAGGCGGGCGACGCCGGCGATGCCAGGCAGCGTCAGCGCGACGGTCGGGATGATCATGGACTTCGAAAAGAGGCCGTCGAACCCGCCCGATGGCAGCCAGTGGAGCTTCGCGGCGAACACCAGCACGAGCATGGGGACCATCACGAGCACCGGGATCGATTGGAACAGCAGGAACGATCCGATCGCGAACGGGTCCAGCCACGTGCCCCGTTTCACCGCCGCGAAGATCCCGATCGGGATGCCCAGGAGGAACGTCAGGATGAACGCGTACAGCCCGAGGCGGACCGAAACCCATATCTTCGGGCCGAGGATCTCGGTGATCGTTCGATCTCGAAAACGGAAGCTGGGCCCGAAGTCTCCGTGCAGCACCACGCCGCGGAGCCAGACACCGTACTGCTTGATGATCGGGTCGTTGAGCCCGTACTTCTCCCGGACGCGGGCGAACGCCTCCTGGTCGCGGTACTGCCCCGAATAGACGCTGATTGGATCGCCGGGGCCCCAGCGCGTGATGTAGAACGTGGCAAACGAGACGATGAGCAGCGTGACTGGCAAGAACATCAGGCGACGCAGCACGTAGCCGGCCAGACCATCCATGTCAGCGTCCTTTTTCGGCTTCCTGCCTCGACCACTACGCCATCCGGCGGGCAGCCCACCGCGAAATAACCTTGCCGAACTCCCCTTCCCGCATCGGGAAGGGGCCGGGGGTTAGGTCGGGTCGCCCGCGCAGCCGCCAACCCCCATGAACTTCCTGCTTTCGTGCTCCCTACGTGTCGTATTCAGACAGGTTGTTGACAGATGCGAGAGATGGGGGCGCGGTGGTGAAGCGCGGCGTGTGGCCTGTCGTGATTGTACACGCCCTGGAAGATGGCGAGCGCGTCGTGACGTTCGCGGTTGCTGTAGTAGGGCCGGCGATAGGCCCATTCGCGGAGCAAGGTCTGGATCACACGTTCCGCTTTTCCGTTGGTCTGGGGCCGGTACGGGCGCGTGCGTTTGAGCACAATGCTGTGCTGAGCGGCGACCGCGGAGAAGGGCTTGGAGCGGAAGTTCCCGCCGTTGTCCGTGAGGATGCGCTGCACCTGGACGCCCAGCTGCGTGAAGTGGGCGAGGGCACGTTCTAGGAAAGCAGCGGTGGTCACGCCCGTCTGATCCGGGAGGGCCTCGACGTAGAGGTACCGGCTGTAGTCATCGATGGCGACGTGCACGAAGTCATGGCCGTGGCCCTTGTGCCGGTGATCATGCCGCGAGGTCGGCTCCATCCGCCGGCCGCCGCCATCGGGAATCCTCCAGAGCTGCTTGACGTCCAGATGGAGCAACTCGCCTGGCTGTGCTCGCTCATAGCGGACGACGGCGCGCGTGATGCGGTCCAGGTGAGCGAGGCGATTGAGTCCCTGCAGGCAGAGGAGGCGGTGGACGGTGGAGGCGGCGCAGCCAGCGGCCTGGGCGATGCGCGCCGGCCCGTCTCCGGTCGCACGGCGGATCGCGACGATCCGTTCGTACACCGCCGTGGGCAACGCCCGCGGGCTATACGACGGACGTGATGAGCGGTCGGCCAACCCAGCCTCACCCAGCGCGCGATACCGCTGGAGCCACTTGTAGGCGCAGGCGCGGGAGATCCCGAGCGTGAACGCGGCGTGGGCGACGGCCCAGCCTTCGTAGATGACGCGTTGAACGAGCAACTGCCTTGCGTAGATCGTGAGTTTCGCGTGAGGATGGGCCATGAGAGGGTGCTCCTTCGACTAGCGGTCTGTCAGATAGCCACTAGCCGACCGGAACACCCTCTCTTTGTCAACAACCTCTTCGAACACTACACGTAGGGGAGAGGGTGGCGCCGACGGCGCCGGGTGAGGTGCTCGTCCACGCGCCAAAGCGCCAATGTGCGCGGCGCGGCCTACTTCGCCGGATGGCTCCCTGCCATCAGCTCCGCCAGGTCGTCCGGCCGGATGAACGACGCGGGCGGCGGCGGGCCCCACGAGTACAGCGAGCGCATCCCCTCCCACACCTGCGGCTTCCACAACTGGTCATCGACGATCACGTCGAGATCGCTGTAGTACTCCGAGAAGTTGCCGGCGGGATCGCGGAAGTACCAGAAGAAGTTCGAGCCGACGTGGTGACGCCCGAATCCCCACACGTGCCGCGCCGAGTCCTTGCTCAGCAGCGCATGCGCGCCCAGCCCGATCTCGTCGACATCGGCCACCTGCCACGACGTGTGGTGCAGGAACCGCACCGGCGACTTCTGCACGAGCAGGTTATGGTGGTCCGTCGAGCATCGCATGAAGTTCGCGATGCCCTTCACGGTGTCGCTGACCTTGAAGCCGATGCCTTCGGTGAAGAACGCGTTGCTGGCGTCGATATCCGTCGACCCGACGACCACGTGCCCGAGCTTGCGTGGCCGCGCGCCTACCGGCGTATCATCATCGCGCAGCCGCGGCGATCGCCCCGCGCGGTCGATGCGGCCCGGGCCGTTGTACGGCGTCGCCGGCGTCGCGTCCTGCACGATCGGCGGGGCGATCTCGACGCGCACCGCGACGCCTGTGCCCGCATCGATGGCGCGCACGCCCGTCGCGGAGCGTTCGGCCGCCACGCCAAGAGCAGCCAATTGCGACGCCACGCGGTCAATGTCATCCGGATCTTCGGCGCCGATCGACACTTCCACGACCCGCCGGATCGGCGCGTGGACGATGCGGAGTTGTTCACCGCCATCCGTGGTGGCAAACGCGCCGGGCTTCGTTTCGGTCAGACCGAAGTCCCGGTAGAACCCGGCCGCCGCTTCCACGTCGGGCACGCCGATCGTCACCGAGTTCATTCTGTGCAACGCCATGATGTTCCTCCTCTTCCAGCGCAGGCTGCGCCGGGCGTCCCTGGCTCGCCAGCATCTGGTTGCGGGCCAACTGTCGACGACATCTCGAACGATGTCAAGAAGCCGGGTACCGTCTCGCCGAACGGAGGGGGAAGCGCCATGTCAGCCACAGCCGAACAGCAAGCATCTCGTCTCGCCTTGTGAATCTGGCGCGATCCGGTTCTACTGACGCCGGAGGAGCGCGTGGCCCAACGAGATCGTGACAGCGACGGCCCCGGCTCGCGACGTGGCCGGATCGCACGCATCGCGCGCAGCCCGTGGACGTTCCAGATCGCCATCGCCGCGGTGCTGCTCGCGCTCGCGGCGTGGCAGGTCGATGGCGGAGACCTCCTGCACGCGTTCAGCGATGCCGCTTACGGCTGGCTCGCGCTCGCGCTCATCATCTACTTCATGGCCCGCATCGTGCACACCATCGAGTGGCAGATCACGCTGACGAAGGTCGGCCGGGCGCCGTTCCTGGGCCTGTTTGGCGCGACGCTGATCGCCACGCTGGTGAACTCCGTGATCCCCGCCAGCGCCGGCGAGGCCGTCAAGGTCCAGATCGCGGCCAACCGCTACGGCCTCTCCCGCACGGGCGTGATCGCCGGCCGCGGCGCCGAGGGCCTGGTCAATGCGCTGATCATGGTCATGTTCATCGCCATCAGCTTCACGCTGCCCGCCGCCGGCGTCGCATCGGGCGGTGTGCTCCTGATGATTGCGGGCGGCGCGATCGCCGCGTTCGCCTTCGCCGCGATCAGCAGCAACCTGATGCCTGCGCAGTATCCTGGCTGGCGATTGCTGGGGGTCCTCCCGAAGCGCTTGCAGGCCCCGATTCGCACGCGCTGGCCACGCTTCCACGACGGCCTCGAGCTGATCCGCAATCCCCGCCTGCTGCTGATCGCCTTCGTCCTCAACATCTTCGGTTGGCTCGTGGACCTGGCGATCATCTGGTCCTACGGGCAGGCGTTCCACCTCGACGTGTCGCTCGGCGCCTACCTCTCCGTGACGGTCGCCGTCGCGATCATCACGGTCTTCCCGATCACCTTCGGCAACATCGGTACGTTCGAGTTCGCCCTGCTGCGCGTCTTGCAGCTCTACGGCGTCTCCGTCGAGCAGGCGTTCGCATTCGCCGTCGGCATGCACCTCGTCAGCACGGCCGTGAACATCGCACTGGGACTGATCGCCATGGCGCTCATGGGCATCCGCCCCGGCGAACTCCTTCGGCTGGATTCGAGCGCCGAGAAGGCCGCCGACAACGCCCCAGGCATCGCATCACACTGAGGAGGCTGCGGGGCGCAGCCGTCACGCTACGACGCCGGACTCAACGCCCACATATCGTCGATCTCGGCCTTGCCGTCGTTGCCACCGAAGAGGTACAGCTTGCCGTCGGCGTACGCCGCGTCCGGACTGTACCGCGCCGGCGGCGCCACGCCCGCCGGTTCGATGCGTGACCACGCCCCGGTCGCGATGTCGTACGCCCACGTCTCGGCCGTCGGTCCGGCGGCGGTGTTGCCGCCCACGATGTACCAGCGTCGGCCGTCGGTACCGAGGCTGGCGCCGTAGAGGTTGCGCGCGCCCGGCAATATCGATGGTTTGTCCTCGGTCCACGTCCCTTTGGCGACATCGAGCGTCCAGAAATCGCCGAGGAACGGGTTCGTATCCGTCTGCCCGCCGAACAGCAGCATCGAGCCCGCCGCTGGCAGCCAGAGGCAGCGCGTCAGGCAGCGCTTGATCGGCAGCGGCCCTGTCGTCGCGATCTTCGTCCACGTGCCGCTGGTGAGGGCGAACTCCCACGTATCGTCGAAGCGGCCATGGTCGGTAAACCCGTGCGAGATGACGATCCGGTTGCTCGCGACGTCGTGCGCCCCGCCGGAGCCGTACCGGATCTCCGGGTGCTCGGGCGAGCCGGCATCGAGCCGCGTCCAGCCGCCGGCGGCGTACGCCCAGACGTCATTGAAGAACGCCCCGCCGTTCCCCTGTCCCAGTGCGATGATCAAGCGCTTGTTCGCCGCGTCGTAGAAGGCATTGTGCGCGAACCGCGCCTCGGGCACCGCGCCGGCAGTCTGGATCTGCGTCCACGCTGCCGGCGCCGGGTCGAACGCCCAGAGCTGGTTGTCCGCGACGCCGTTCGCGCGCCCGCCGAAGAGGTAGATCAGCCCGTCGTCGGTGTTCAGCGTCAGGCTGTGGTCGCGCCTCGCGCCCGGGCCGCCCGTGAACGGCACGCGCGCCCAGGCCGGCCGCACGGGCACGGCCGAAGGCCCGACCGTCCGCCCCGGCGACGCCGCCGGCCGCGGTGTCGCGGTGTCCGCCGCCTTCCTGGTCCCGCTGCCACACCCGGCGATCGCGATGGCGCCCAGGCCCGCCGCACCGGCAACGGTACCCCGCAAGATGGCTCGCCGCGATACGCGGGCGTCCAACCGATCAGCGGTCATGTTCGCACCTCAACTGACCAGCCCCTCGCCTCAAGAGCCCAAATCGCCCTCAAGAAGCCCTTCGTGCTCCCTACGGGCCGTAGGCTTCGTGGATCAGAGTCGGCGCGGCGCCGCGCCAGCCGTCTGATGCAGCAATTCGGCCACCAGCGCCGTCCACCCGGTCTGGTGACTCGCGCCCACCCCGGCGCCCGTGTCGCCGTTGAAATACTCGTGGAACAGGATATGGTCGCGCCAGTGCGCGTCATCCTGGAACTTCCGCGCGTCGCCGTATACCGGACGGCGCCCGTCATCGCCACGCAGGAAGATACGCGTCAGCCGGCCCGAAAGATCCGTCGCGACCTCACGCAGCGTCGCCATCGTGCCGGAGCCCACCGGCGACTCCACCAGGAAGTCGTCGCCGTAGTAGTAGTGAAACTTCCCCAGCGCCTCGATCAGCAGGTAGTTCATCGAGAACCAGATCGGGCCGCGCCAGTTGGAGTTGCCGCCGAACAGCCCGCTGCGCGATTCGGCCGGCTCGTACCGGACTTCGTGTCGCAAACCGTCCAGCGCCAGTACGTAGGGTTGCTCGAGATGGTACTTGCTGAGCGATCGGATGCCGTGATTGCTCAGGAATTCACGCGGGTCGAGCATGCGGTTCAGCAGTCGCTTCATGCGATGCCCGCGTACGAGCGCCAGCAGGCGACGCTCGCCCTCGCCCGGTTGCTCCCAGTGCGAGACCAGGCTCGCCAGCGCCGGCCGGTGCTCCAGGAACCATTCGAGCCGCCGCCGGAACTCCGGCAGCATCTCCAGCAGTTCCGGTTCGATCGCCTCCACCGCCAGCAGCGGGATCAGTCCGACAAGCGACCGCACCTTCAGCGGTGTCGACCGCCCGTCCGGAAAGTGCAGCACATCGTAGAAGAACTCATCCGTGTCGTCCCACAGGGCGATGCCGTCGCCGCCGATGTCGTTCAGCGCGCCGGCGATGTACATGAAGTGCTCGAAGAACTTCGTCGCGACGTCCTCGTACACACGATTCTCGCGCGCCAGCTCCAGCGCGATCGCCAGCATATTCAGGCAGAACATCCCCATCCACGCCGTGCCGTCGGACTGCTCCAGGTGCCCGGCGTCGGGCAGGTCCGCGCTGCGGTCGAAGACGCCGATGTTGTCGAGCCCGAGGAATCCACCCTGGAAGACGTTGTTGCCTTCGGAGTCCTTGCGGTTGACCCACCATGTGAAGTTCAGCAACAGCTTGTGAAACACCCGCTCGAGAAAGTCGCGGTCCGCCTTGCCGGCCATCTTCTTGTCGATCTCGTACACCCGCAGCGCTGCCCACGCGTGTACCGGCGGGTTCACATCGCTGAAGTTCCATTCGTACGCCGGGAGCTGCCCGTTCGGGTGCTGATACCACTCCCGCAGCATCAGCACGAGCTGCTCCTTCGCGAAGTCCCCGTCGATGCGCGCCAGCGGCACGCAATGGAACGCGAGATCCCACGCCGCGTACCACGGATACTCCCACGTGTCGGGCATCGAAATGATGTCGGCGTTATTGAGATGCCTCCACGCCGCGTTGCGCCCGCTCGCACGCTCCGGCGGAGGCGGCGGCCCTGCCGGATCGCCGCGCAGCCACGCGTCGACGTCGTAGTAGTAGAACTGCTTGCACCACATCAACCCCGCGAAGGCCTGCCGCTGCACGGCGCGCGCGTCGTCGCCCATCCCCTGGGGCGCCAGCACGTCGTAGAAGGCGTCCGCTTCGATCCGCCGCTCATCGATCACCGCGCCGGCATCGGCGAACGGTGCGTCACGGCGCACCGATGACAGCCGCAGCGTCACGCGCTCCGTCGCCCCCGCCGCGATCGTCATGCGATAGCGCGCCGCAACTTTCGTGCCCGAACGCTCGTCGTTGAGCAGACCCGCGGCTCCATTCACGACCGTATCGTTGATGGCGTCCTTTACGTGCGGCGATGCGTTCGGTGTGCCCCACAGCAGCTGCGTGTTCGTCTCGTTCTCGGTGAACATCAACTCCGGCGCTCCATCACACGCCAGCCAGTGCTCGCCGATCTCGTCGTGCACGGCATGCACCAGCGCCACGCCCTCCGGCGCATGCGCCTGCCGCAGTTGCGGCCGCCGCGGGTCCAGCCCCCACGACCAGGTATTGCGGAACCAGAGCGTCGGCATCAGCTGCAACGGCGCCGCTTGCGGTCCACGGTTCGTCACGCTGATCCGCACCACGATGTCTTCCGGTCCGGCCTTCGCGTACTCCACCGAGACATCGAAATAGCGATCGTCGTCGAAGATGCCGGTATCGAGCAGCTCGTACTCTGGCTCGTCACGGCCGCGGCGCGCGTTTTCGGTGACCAACTCGGCGTACGGGTACGCGCGCTGCGGGTACTTGTACAGTGCCTTCATGTACGAGTGCGTCGGCGTGCTGTCCTGGTAGAAGTAGTACTCCTTCACGTCTTCGCCGTGGTTCCCCTGCGGATTCGTCAGGCCGAACAACCGCTCCTTGATGATCGGGTCCGCCTCGTTCCACAGCGCCAGCGCGAAGCAGAGGCGCGACTGCTCGTCGCTGATCCCCAGCAGTCCATCTTCGCCCCAGCGATATGCGCGCGAGCGGGCGCGATCGTGCGGCAGGTACTCCCACGCCGCTCCGTCGGCCGAATAGTCCTCGCGCACCGTGCCCCACTGGCGATCGGCTAGGTACGGCCCCCAGCGCTTCCACGGGACGCCCCGGCTGCGGACGTCCTCCAGCCGTTGCCGCTCCGCGAGCATCGCAGTGGGCGCAGAGCGGCGAGAATCTGGCATAATCACCCTTCCCGGCGCCGAGCGCCGCCACGCCGCGCGCTACCCCGCGGCGGCCGGCGCGATCTCCACCGGCACAGCCGTCAGCTCGAATGCCGCAACCGTCCCGCCATCCGGCGCCGCCTCCACCCAGGCGCGGCCGCCATGCGCATCGACGATCTGCTTGACGATGGCCAGCCCCAGGCCCGATCCCGGCGTCGAACGCGCGTTGTCGGCGCGATAGAAGCGGTCGAACACGTGCGGCATGTCGGCTTCCGGGATGCCGGGCCCGTGGTCGCGCACCGTCAGGCGCCCATCGGCAACGCGGACCTCGATTGGTGCGTCAGCCGGACTCCACTTGCAGGCGTTGTCGATCAGATTGCTGACAGCCCGCTCCAGCAGCGCGTAGTTCCCGACTACCAGCGTCGGCGCCACGCCGAGCTCGATGCGAAGCCCGCTCCGGCGCATCGCCCGCTGCGCGACCGCCGCGGCCAGCTGGTCGAGGCGGATATCCTGGAACTCCTGCGCTTCTGTGCGGGCGTCCGATGCCAGCTCCACGAGTTCGCCCACCAGTTTGCTCAGCTCTTCCAGCTCGAACGTCGCGTCGCGAAGGATGTGCGCCCGCTCCGCGTCGGGCAGGTCGCCACCGCGCGCCAGCACTTCGATGTTCGTCCGCAGGCTCGTCAGCGGCGTCCGCAGCTCATGGCTCGCGTCGGTCACGAGCTGATGCTGTTGCTGGCGTGACTCTCGCAGCGCGCGCAGCATGGCGTTGAAACTCGTCGCCAGCCGTCCGAGCTCGTCCTTACGCCGGACCTCGATCTCCGCGTCCAGGTCCTGCGTGGCGGCGACGTGTTCGGCAGCGGCGGTCAGCTTGCCGACAGGCCGCAGCGTGCGCTGTGCGACGATCAGGCCCAGCACGGCCGCGATGATCACGCCGCTGCCGCCAACGCCGAACAAGATCTTCCGCAGCGCCGAGAGCGACGCATCCACCTCCCGCAGAGAGCGCGCGATCTGCGTCGCCTCTCCCGATCGCCCGGGCGCCGTCAGCACGCGCAGGTGCAACTCGCCAATATGGGCGTCGTGGAGGATCGCGCCGCGCGTGCCCTGGGCCACCGCCCGGTCCTCGGCGCCGATGGGGATCTGCACGATTTGATTCGGTGGCGCGCTCACAACAGCCCCTGCCGCATTGATCCCCTGGAAGTAGATATCCGCACCAAACGGATCCGCCCGGGTTTCGCCGCTGCGCCCGCTGCCTGAGCCGCGACGCGGCAACTCCGGCCCCCCCACCAGGCCCGCCGCCCGCGCGCGCAGCGTCTCGTCGACCTGGCCGCGCAGGCGATCCTGCGCCGCATAGTAGGCAACGAGCGATACCACAACGACAGCCGCGGCCACCAGCAACCCGGTGAAGATCGTGAGCTGCGCGCGAAGACTCATGGCGCCCGCGCAATGTAGCCGACGCCGCGCACGGTGTGGATCAGGCGCGGCCGTCCTTCGAGCTCCGTCTTGCGGCGCAGGTAGCCGATGTACACATCGAGCGAATTGGAATTGACCCCGAAGTCGTAGCCCCACACGCGGTCGAAGATCAGCTCGCGCGTGAGCACCTGTCCGGCGTTGCGCAGGAACAGCTCGAGCAGCTGGTATTCCGTCCGCGTCAGTTCGATGGGCACACCGGCGCGAGCCGCCGCGTGCATGCGCAGGTCGACCACCAGATCGTCGAGCGTCAGCGTGCCGTCATCTTGCGGCGGCGCCGCACGCCGCATGATCGACCGTAGCCGGGCCAGCAGCTCTTCCAGCGCGAACGGCTTGACGAGATAGTCGTCCGCTCCCGCGTCCAGCCCTGCCACGCGATCGCCCAGGCTGTGGCGCGCGGTGAGCACCAGAATCGGCACGGCATTCCCATCGGCGCGCAGGCGTCGACAGACCGAAAGCCCGTCGAGCTTCGGCATGGCCACATCGAGAATGATCGCGTCGGGCGCGTCGCTGGCGACAGCCGCGAGCGCCATCTCGCCGTCTTGCGCCGTCCCGACGGTGTAGCCCTCACGCCGCAACGCCCGTTCGAGCGAGTCGGAGATCCCATGATCGTCGTCGACGACAAGAATGCGCATCGGCTCAAGCATATCAAGCTCCACGCCGCGCCTCAGCGGCCCGGCAAGCTGATCGAGTGGTGAACGCACAACAACCATTGCGATCACGCTAACACTCGCTGCTAAGAAATGCCTGAGAACGAAGCAGCCGTTTCGTGTTGCCCGTGGCCCCGCCGGCCCGCGGCGCCCGCCCCGGGCGCGACAAGTTCTTAGCTGCCTCTTAACCGCCACTCAGACTTCGTTTAGCTCAACCTTCGACGATGACAACGTCACCCAACAACGCCGGCGAAGGGAGGCGATGACGATGTGATGGGATCGGCAGGAGTCGCAGGTAAGAGACAAGCAACACGCACGTGAAAGGTACGAGCATATGAACAGCATCCGACAATGGTGGGTGGGAGCGGCCGGCGCCGCGGCTCTGGTGGCCGTGATCGGCGCGGGCGCCGTGATGGCCCAAACGCCATCGACCACTCCCGCCACACCGACGACAACCGTGCCCGGCACGACCCTGCCCGGCACCACGGTGCAGCCGACGGCGCCGGCCACCGCCCCGGGCGTCGCCAAGTCGAACGAAGACGCGACGCATGAAGCGGCGGAAACGCCCCAGCACGAAGCGGACGAGAACGCGGGCCGCATCGGCCGCGGCGGCGGCAAGCCGAACGAGGATCCCGCCCACGAGGCAGCCGAAACCGCGGCGCACGAAGCCACTGAGAACGCCGGTCTGGCGCCCAGCGCCACTCCGCCGGCGAACTAACCCGGATAGCGGATCAAGGTTCGCCGTCCCCGGAGGATCTGCTCCGGGGACGGCGCCTTGACCTCACGATGACGCCGCAGGCGTCGACATCAGGAGAACCAGATGAACAAGCTGAATACGTGGTCGTTAGCGGCAATCGGGGGCGTCATCCTGGCCGGCGCACTCGGCGTGGGCGCGGTGATGGCGCAGACGCCATCGACCACACCAACGACAACGGTGCCCGGCACGACCGTGCCCGGCACAGGCACCGCCAATACGTTCCTCTCGCGCGTCGCGCAGAAGCTCGGCATCGATACGGCGACGCTTCAGAACGCGATCACGAAGACCCAGTACGAAGATATCGATGCACAGGTCGCCGCCGGCAAGCTCACGCAAGCCCGGGCCGACCAGATGAAGCAGCGCATCGCAAGCGCGCCCGCTGGCACATTCTTTGGCGGCGGCTTCGGCGAACGCGGTCCGCGCCACGGCGGCCCCATCGATCCTCAGAAGATCGCGGCCTTCCTCGGCATCCCGGCCGGCCAGTTCCGTACGGAGATGGGCGCCACCGGCGCAACGCTGGCCACCGTCGCTCAGGCGCACGGCAAGAGCCGCGACGATTTGAAGGCGTTCCTGATGACGGAGGTGAAGGCCCGCCTCGCCGCCGACGTGACGAGCGGCAAATTGACCCAGGCGCAGGCCGACGCCAGGATCGCCGAGATGACGGCCAATCTCGACCAGATCATCGACGGCACCGGCCGTCGCGGCGGCCCCCGCCCGGGTGACTCCGACGGCAGCCCGGCGCCGAGCACGACGCCGGCATCGAACGGCGCCAACAACGGCTAGCCGGTCGCGGCGACACCGCCGCGGCCGCGGCCTTGGGCAGGCAGGACGGTTTCCGTCCTGCCTGCTCGTTGCTCACGCGATCCTCCGGCGGCATCCTCGCGCACTGGTTCTTACCGCGTTCTTACGCAGCTCTCAGGAGCGCCTTAGCCGGCCGCGGCATCATGCATCCAGAGCGATGCATCGAGCCTGAAGGAGACGACACCGTGCTGCACATGAAGAAAAACACCAAGGCAAAGGTCGTGACGCTGGCCGCGACGGCGTTCGCGCTCGCCTCGGTCCTCGGGCTCGTACACCAGGGCGCGGCAGCGTCATCTAACCAGGGCGCATCGGCGCCGCAGACCACAACGGCGCAGCCGCAGCAGGCGGTCGCCAACGCCCCGGCGCCGGCCGCCGCGCAACCTGCCAGGTCGATCCCGGCGCCCATCGTGAACACCCGCACGCGCGCGTCGTAACCCGTCCGCCTACCTGGCCCGGAAGCAACTTCGATGAGTCACGAGTTCTGGTATCTCTCGCGCGCCGCCGGCTTCACGGCCTACCTGGCCCTCTTCGCGTCGATGGCGCTGGGCATGATGATCACGACGCGCGCCGCGGCCCGCACCGGCCGTCAGCAGCTCGTGTTCGATATGCACCGCTTCACAGCGATTCTCGCCCTGGCGCTGTCGCTGTTCCACGTCTACGTGCTGCTCGGCGACCAGTACTTCAGCTTCAGCGTCTGGCAACTCTCGCTTCCATTCGCGTCGTCCTATCGCACGCCCCCCACGGCGCTCGGCGTCATCTCCCTGTACGCAATGAGCATCGTCGTCGCGAGCTTCTACGTCCGCAAGTACATCGGGCAGCGTGCCTGGCGGGCAATCCACTTCATCACGTTCGCCATGTACGCGAGCGTGACGCTTCACGGCATCACCGCCGGCACCGACACCGTGCAAACCTGGGCGAAGTTGATCTACCTGTCGACCGGCGCGATCGTACTGGCGCTAATCGCCTACCGCATCCAGCATCACGCCCCCACGAGCCCCGCGTACACACCGCGTGCCCGCGACGCTCGAGGCAGCGCGCGCACGCAGGTCAGCGGCGCTGCAGTTCGAAGGGCAGGCCATCCACGATGAAGCGGCGCGGGACGCCCTTCCCGAATCGGTCGACCCGTACGTCGACGGCCACAACGTGCTGCTGCCCCGACGGCAGGCTCGCAGCACTGCCTTCGGGCACGAACACCTGCTCGATGCCGTAGCGGACATGGATCGAAGAGCCGCGCGTGCCGCTCGGCTGCGCCTGGCCTTGTACGAGCACCGTGCCGGCAAACGCACGCTCGCGGCGCCAGTGGACCGCCACCGCATGCCAGTAGCCGTCATCGCCGCGCTGCAACTCGACCCAGAGCGGCCCGCCATAGACATCATCGCCCGCAACGGAGGCGAGGTCGATCGTCGATATCTCATACGAGACGGCGGCCGGGTTCGTGCGCGCCAGGTCGCGCGGATCGATGGGCGCCACCTTTAGCAGCACCGTCTCGGCGGTCCAGATCGTGTACTGCTTGAACCCGATCACAGAGAGAAGGACGAGACATTGGACGGCGACGATGATCAGGAGCTTCTTCTCGGGGGTCAGCCTGCGCGTCATGCCGGCGCTCCCTTCGTGCCTGCTTCGCCGCCCATCGCCCGCACAAGCCCGCGACGCGTGCGCTCAAGCGCGAACGCCACCGCGAGCAGCACCAGACCGCCGATGATGAAGAACGCCGAGCCGGCCAGCAACGACCAGAACATATCGATGTAGCGCGTCAGCAGCCCGATCGCGACGGCGAGCAGCCCGGCGTTGATGTAGCGCTCGTCGCCGCGAAGATAGCCGCGCGTCACGAGGCCGGCGGAGATAGCGAAATAGGCGGCGTTGAAGACGATGGCGTAGCCGGCCCAGCCCGGCCACGTCGCAACGGTCGCGGCGAGCACCAGCAGCGCGACCTGCGACCCGGCTTCGATGTTCGATTCGAGGTCGCGCGGGCGCAGCAGCCATTGTGCTCCGACCAGCACGCACGCGAGCGCGATCGATGCGTACACGACGGGCGGCGCAGCGTACGACTCCACACCAGCTCTGGTCATCGCCGACCAAGGCTCGTCGAACGTGAAGGCGTAGATGAGGCCGAGCAGCACCAGCAGCCCCGAGAAGACGTAGGTGTCCGCGAAGCTCGCCAGCGCGCCCTTGAGCGTGTGCAGCCGTCCGATGGCGTAGAACGCGATGCCGAGCACCGCGATGACGATGAGGACCGACTCTGACTTCGGCGAGTCCGGGTAGCGCGCCACCAGCGCGGCGACCACGCCCGCCGTGACGTCGGCGAGCGCAAGCAGCATGATGATGCGCGATCCGAAGAGGTACGCCAGCGGCAGCACACCGGCCGCGGCGAGAAAGAACAGCGCCCAGGGGTGGTCGACGGGCATGTGGTAGATCTGCGCCACCAGGAAGAGTCCCGCTTCGTACAGCAACGCGCCGAGCAGGATCAGCGCGCTGCCCACGCGCTGCAGGCTATAGCGGTAGATCAGCGCGTATCCGATGCCGTAGGCAAGCGTCATGCCACCGAACACGGCGCCGACGCGAACCCACGACGGCATCGCGTTCCAGTTCGAAGCAAACAGTAAGACCACGCCGGCGGCGAAGGCGATCGCACCGACGACCGAGACCGCCGTCGCGAACCAGCCGAGCCGAAGCGCCCGCACGGTTTCGACGGCGCCCGCGCCGGAGCGCGCAAGCAGCGCCCACTCTTGCTGTTCGCTGATGAGCCCTTCACGGCGCCACGTCGCGGCGTCGTGCGCAAGGCGTTCGCGGTACTCCTGTTCGTCCACGGCACCAGTATCGCCGCCGACGCCGGCCGTTGTGAGGTGCAAATGTACTGGCCTGCATCGCCATATGAACCATTCGGCTGGTGGGGAGGCCGTCGCCAACTCAGATGCGGCTCAACAGGAATCGCGGGGCCCGCACCTCCGCCTCAACGTGCTCGGTCGAACCCGGAACGAGCCGTGCCGCCTGTGCCAGGCGGACGTCGCTGGCGCCAGACGACGCTTCCGTGCCTGTCGCGCTCTACACGCGCGGCTGGCGTATACTAGCCCATCTGGCAGTGCGCAGTGCTCGAGGTGGTATGCCCGTGAAGGAACGATCACACGACGCGGAAGAGCGATCCTCATCCGCCCCGACATCAAGTATCGACAGTTTCGGCGCGTTCGCGCTGATGGTGATGGCGATGTTCGTCATCGCAACCGCGCTCGCCATCATCGGGTTCACATCCCCGAGCTGGCTGGGCTTCTCCTGAGCTGTCGTCCATCGAGAACGCGCGGCCGGAGCATCGCCGCCCCGCTCTCAGCGGCGCTTGTCCTGCTGCGGCGCGTGGCGAATCGGTGGCGGGAGTGCGAGGGAGTCGAACCCTCCCGGGACGACGCAGGCCGCCCCGCAACGGTGTTGAAGACCGCGAGACCCACCGGGACCCATCCACTCCCGACGGTAGGGTATAGGTTGTAGGGCGTAGGTTGTAGGGCGATCAGCGTCGGCGCGCGAGCGGCTACCCACTACCCACTACGCCGTCCACCTCGATCACGTGCTCCAGGATCGCCAGCCCCTGCTCCAGCTCCTCCTCCGTCACCGTCAGCGGCGGCACGATGCGCACGGCGTTCGGGCGCACGTTGTTGAGGATGAGGCCGTTGGCCAGCGCGGCGTTCGTGATGCGCTCGCCGATGTCGCCGGTGAACTGCACCGCCCACATCAGCCCCTTGCCGCGCACCGCCGCGACATTCGGACAGCGATCCAGCAGCGACTGTAGACGGCGCTCGACGAGCTGCCCCTTCTTCGCCACCTGCGCCGGGATCTCGTTCTCGATGATGTAGTGCATCACCTCGTACCCGACGCGCGTCGTCAGCGGCTCGCCGCCGTACGTGCTGCCGTGATCGCCGGGCGTGAAGACGGCGCAGTGCTCCTTCGCCAGGAACGCCGACAACGGCACGCCGCCGCCGATGCCCTTGCCAAGCGTCATGATGTCGGGCTCCGCGCCGAACAGCTCGTACGCAAACAGCGTGCCCAGGCGCCCGCAACCAGTCTGCACCTCGTCGAAGATCAGCAGGATGTTCTGCTCGTCGCACCAGGCGCGCAACTTCTTGAAGTAGTCGTCGTCCGGCACGTTGATGCCGCCCTCGCCCTGGATCGGCTCCAGGAACACCGCGACGGTGTTCGATGTCGTCGCGCGCTTCACCGCTTCGACATCGTTGAACGGCACGTGCAGGTAGCCTTCCGGCAGCGGACCGAACGGCGCCTTGTAGCGCTCGGTGCCGCCGGCCGTGACCGCCTGGAGCGTGCGTCCGTGGAACGCGTCGTCGGCGCAGATGATCTCGAACGCGCCGGCCTTCTTCTCTTTGCCCCACTTCCGCGCGAGCTTCAGCGCGCCCTCGTTCGCCTCGGCGCCGCTGTTCATGAAGTAGACGCGGTCGAAGCAGGAGTTCTCGATCAGCAGCTCGGCGAGCTTCAGCTGTGGGATCGAGTAGAACTGATTCGAGACGTGGATCAGCTGCCGCGCCTGGTCGGTCAGCGCATCGACGATCACCGGGTGTGCGTGGCCGAGGCTGATCGTCGCCGGCCCGCCGAAGAAGTCCAGGTACTCGCGCCCGTCCTCGTCCCAGATGCGCGAGCCCTCGCCACGGACGGCCATCAGATCCATCCGCTTCCCGGCCCGCATAAAGTACTTGGCTTCTTTCGCCCGCCAGTCAGTCATCGTATCGCTCCTTGAAGCCAGCATCATAGCAGACGATCGATCGGCCGCGACCCGATGAGATCATCAACTGCCAACGTGCAACTCGCACGGGGCGGCGGCAACCAGTTGGATTGCCCTGGCGGGCGCGTGGACTATCCCCCGCGCGAAGCGGCGCGCCGCTTCGCTTGCCACGCGGCGAACGCGATCACCGCGGCCACCACGCCGAGAGCACCCAGCCCATATGCCCAGCGCCGGCTCGCCGCGGCAGCGCGCGCCGGTGGCGCGGGGAGATTCGGCTCTGTCGCAGCACCTCCCACGGACGGCGAGGGAATGGAAAGGATCTGCAGGTACTGTTCCGCCGGGACGGCCAGCGCGCCCGATGCGGCTTCCAGCGAGCTGCTGGTGCCCGCGCCCGGTTGGTAGAGGACAGCGCGGTTGATGTCTGGGAGCTGTACGGTCGTGGCACAATCCGCCCAGAACAGCCAGAGTCTTGCTCCGTCGTCGCGCTGCCACGTGAATGAGTACAGGCCGGGCGTTGCGGTGGATGGGACGAGTTGCGCGGCCGGCCGCAGTCGATCGCCGGTGATCGCGAGGAAATTGCGCAGCGCATCGTAGGCGGGCTTGGGGCTTGCATCGAGCCGCAGCAGGCCGTAGTAGCGGTCGCGGTCCGCCACCCTCGCATCGAGATCGCTCAGCGCGAACCAGAACGCCCGGTCGTAGTTCAGCGCCATCATCAGCACGAGACGCCGCAAGAGGTAGTCGCCCTGCGTCGCCTCCGAGATCAGGGACTGCTGTACGGGCGGCCCGAGATACGTCGACCACCCGAACTCCGTGGCCCAGACCGCCTTTGCGCCCGCCGCGCGAAGCCCCGCGTTGAGAAGACGCGCCCGCTCGATGAAGTCCGCGGGATCCCCCTCCGGCCGGTCCGTGTAGGGGTGGTAGGCGACCGCATCAACCACCGAGAAGATCCCTCGCTGTGCCAGCGCCTCGAGCATCAGCCCGCCGAGCATCGGCATCTGGCTGTAGTACGCCATGCCGCCGAGGATGAGCACGCGGCCGGGAGCGCCGGCGCTAAACGCCTGGGCGACGCTTGCGACCAGGGCGGCGTACGCGGCGGGATCTTCCCGCGGCTGCCAGAAGGAAGGCAGGTTCTGTTCGTTCCAGATCTGCCAGTAGTGCACCGACGGGTAACGCTGAGCAAGCATGAGCATCCGCGAGGCGAACTCGGCAGCGCTGCGCGGCGGCCACTGATCCACGTTCACGGCGCCGGGCGGCGCGGTGGAAGCGAACGCTGCCGAGCCTACGAAGTACAGTACGGGCTCCAGCCCCGCCTGCCGCACGGTGTTGATCAGTTCATCCAGCGGCGCCAGCGCAAACGTGCCCTCCAATGGCTCAAGGTTGTACCAGTGCAAGTCGATGCGCACCCACTTGAGCCCAAGGACTTTGAGGGCCGCTATCTGCCGCGTGTACGTCGCGGGATCGAAGAAGAGGAACGGCGCGTTGACGCCGAGGAAGTCCGAGAACACGATGGTTTGTGCGGGTTGGGGAAGCGGCCCTGGCGCTTGCGCCGGCTGACACGCGGCCGCTGGCGCGGCGACAGGCATCGACGCCAGAGGAGGAGCGGCCTCCGCGGGGCCGAGGAACAGACGGCCTGCCATCACGGCCGTCGCCGCGGCAGCGGTCAGGAGCAAGAGAGCGAGCCCCCGTCGCGCCGGAGTGAACTGCGCATCGCGCGGTCCGCAGGATGCGATCCTCCGGCCAGAACGTACGCTAGGCTCAGTCGTGCGCAAGAGTCCTATCTCCTCCGCGCAGAACGCGTCTCCCGCCTTGCCGCGCGCTGAATCAAGACAGCGAACTATCCACTGTCCACTGTCCACTGTCCACTGTCCACTGTCCACTGTCCACTGTCCACTATTCACTACACCTGGCACGTCCGGCAGTAGCTCGTCACCCGCTGGCTCGGCGCGATCTCCGTGATGTGCGTGCCGCAACGCGGGCAGCGGCCCTCCTGCTTGTCCTTGCCGTCGCCGCCCTTGCGGTGGATCTTCAGATGGTCGCGCCACTCGCTGTAGTCCAGTTCGTCGACGAACTGCGCCCGCACGATCTTGATCGATCGCTGCAGCGTCTTGCCCATCGCGCGATACAGCACGCCGATGTCGTCATCGGACAGCGTCGTGCGCTTGCGGAACGGCGCGATGCGCGCTTCGAACAAGATCTCGTCCGAATACGCGTTGCCGATGCCGGCGATGAACTTGTGGTTCGTGAGGATGTTCTTGATGGCGCCGCTGTGCTTGCGGATGCGCGCGCGGAACTCGTCCTCACTCACCTCCAGCGCGTCCGGCCCCATGTCGGCGAACATCGGCACCGACATGATCGCGTCCGCCGGCACGACGTAGATCTTCCCCATCAGCAGCCGGTCCGAGTAGCGGAGCTGCCAGCCGTTCTCGAGCTGCATCACCACGCACGTCTTCGGGCGCTTGCGGTCGGACGGCTGCAGGTACTGGAACCGCCCAGCGAGCATCGGATTGACGACGAGCACCCGCTCGTCCGCGAGGCCGAACAGCAGGAACTTGCCGCGCCGCAGCACCTCGCCGAAGCGATTCCCCGTCAGCGCGGCCTCGAAGTCGCCGGCGCCGCTGCGCACGACGTGCGGTATCAGCGCCTCCGCCTTCGTCACCTCAACGCCAACGATCCGCTCGTTCAGGAACCCGCGGATCGCTTCGAGGTCTGGTATTTCGGGCATGGGGGTAGGGTAGCGCGGCGGGGAAGCGGGAGGCGAATGCCTGAGGAGCGATGATGGTCGGAGTAGGCTACCTTCGCCACAGCGCCGGGGCCGTTCGCGTTCAGTGGTCGCCTAGTTAGCGAACAGCTCTCGTCTGTCTTGGTTGGCGAGCGGGCGCGGCCAAACCAGGCTCTTCGCCAAACCCTGGATCTAGATCTTTTTGGAGCCCCGAAGACTCGCGGCGCATCCACGGTTCGAATTGAGCTACTAACTCGGTAAACACCTCATCTTCGCTGCCGCCGCCATTTACCGTGATGAGGTGGCCGATGTTCTCACCTCTCGCGACGATCGCCCGATAGTTCGTCAAAGTGCGATCCAACTCGGGCTGATTGTGGAAGATCGCGAAGTTCGACGTTCGGCTATCAATTCTCTGGAGGCAAACGTCAGTCGGGGTGTCAATGAATATGGTCACGTCAGGCGTCGACGCGTAGTTGTTAATGGCTAAGAGCCAGTCGAGTTCCATTTCGCCGTCTAGCTGGTAGGCGAGAGACGACAGCACATAGCGATCGCAAAGAACCCACCGGCCCAGACTTAGAGACATCTCGATACCGTTTGTATGATTTGTCAGATGATCGAGCCGATCGGCTGCAAACGCTAGCGCCAATGTTCGCGACGAGAACGTTACGCGTCCCTCGATGGCGGTTCGTAGTATTGCACCCAAGGGCCCGTGCGATGGCTCACTGGTGACCTCGCAAGGCACTCTACGATGCGCAAGCCAGCGAGCGAGACGATTGATTTGCGTAGTCGTCCCTGCGCCGTCTAGACCTTCGAAAACAACAAACTTTGCTTGAGTCTCCATATCAGTGCTCAACTCTTGCCGAAGTCTCGCCAATTCGCCAACCGGATCTCGTGCTCGATCGCATCGCATCGGCATGGCGAGCTCTTGCACGCATAACATTGGCCGTCAAATGCCTCATCCAGTGCGCGCTCGCAATCAAACGCGGGGTCGTACATGTTCAACAAGGCAAAGTACCAAGCAACAAGGTCGGCGAGTTCCAAATGGAGAACGTCGACCTGCCGAAGTTCCTCAAGGGAACGAACTCGGAGCAGCGCATCGAACACGTCGTTGACTGCGCCTACCGCATGTAGACAGACGAGTTCCAGTCCGTGCTTCTTGTTCTGCTCGCCATAAAGTGTTGCGAACATTTCCTTGTAGAAGCCGAGTGGCTGGGGTGCTGCATCTGCCAACGGAGCGCGATCGCTAAGCCGCTTCAGGAGCAGACGATTCAACTCTGGTTCGCGTAGTGCGAGATCGCAGTTGCACGGGGCCGCACCGCAGTAGGGACAAACCGAATCGTACTTGAAGTGAACGATTTGGCTTACGCGCCATTCCAAAGACGACAGTACCGCGCAGATCCAAGCGAAGACTCTCGGGAAATAGGCCTCGGCGCGCGCGCGACCGTACTCGGTGTCCTCCGCCAACAGGCCGCCGACAAGCCCAGAGACGTTCGTAGCCAAATGGGCGACTAGGACTAGAGGAGATCTCCGATAGTTTCGCGAACCGTAAATCGATGCGATGAGGAATTGTCTGTCGTCTACCGTACGTGACTGAACCGCGCGAGGCTCACAGGCAGCGAGCTCTCCAATTATGAACTCAACTGACGATATTCGTTGACCTGCCGGGGCGAGCATGTCCCCGATCAACCTCGCAATTCGGGCGGGAATACGTGGATTGACGGTTTCGACCGGATCACAGCCGCCCTTCACCACTTTGAGGCTAAGACCTCCCAAACTCGTGGCATCGTAGGGGAATCTATCCGCCCATATCCTGTAAAAGATAACGCCCAGTGAATAGATGTCAGCTGGAAGGCCATATTCTTCGCCATTCCAGATCTCTGGAGCCATGTAGTTGGGGGTGCCACCAAACGTTCGCGCCGGCGAAGCCGTATCGACGAACCTCGCGAGTCCGAAGTCGGCTATTTTCGGTACACCATCGGCGTCTAGGAGAATATTGTCCGGCTTGAGGTCGCGATGGCAAATTCGCTGACGGTGGGCGGCCTGTAGTCCTTCACAGATCCCCATTGCCAGCCTGACGAAAATTGCCCTGACGCCTTCGGGATCAGCAATGAACCTTTTCTCGAGCGTCTGTGGAACGTATTCCATAACATAGTAGTTCTCGTCAGCGGCCGCGAAGTAGATTCGCACAACATTCGGATGGTTGATGCTCGCAACGAGTTCGAGCTCCGCACGAATGTCTGCGGGATGCGCGCCTGGTAGTCGGAGTCGTTTGGCCGCGTCCACGCGATTGAAATCTGGGTTAAGCACGGAGTACACCGAACCGAATGCCCCGGAACCAAGGTACGACCGAACGAGATAGCGACCCAGTCGAACCGGAGTCGGGAATCCTTCGGTGGTGCAGTCCAAACAGAAGAGAGCGTCCTGCGATATCGCTCGGTCGCAGTTCCAGCACCTCAAGACCGGTTACCTGCGGCGGTCGGACCGTGCACGTTCGTGCTCCTAGAAGCGTGCCACCACCTGTCGATTTCGAGCAAAGTCGCCTCGGGCCAGCCTACATCTTCTGCGTACTGCCGCAGCGACTTCGCGCGAATCTCAAGGGGAGTGAGCGTCAACGAGTCGAGGGCGTACTCCGAGAGCGTCACTGCGTGGAGGAATCGAACAAGATCTCCGAGCTCAACGCGATTAGAACCGATCTTGGTGTTCAGCCCTTGCTGAATTGCCTTACCCTGCCCCGACCGGGGCAAGTAGTCGGGCTGGTCGAGCACGACATCAGCGTACATTGCCAACAGCTGCAGCACCTCTGAAGGTGGAGCCGCTCGTAGGTCGCGCTCGAACGTCCAGAGACGTTGGGAGCCCGGGCCAACGTCGACGAACCAATTCTTTGCGATGGTGTCTGAGATCCACGTCATGGCGGTTCGATTATATCAGCCAAGGCGGCTTGAGGCTGGCCATGCGCGACGGCTAGGTGTCGTATTCAGACAGGTTGTTGACAGATGCGAGAGATGGGGGCGCGGTGGTGAAGCGCGGCGTGTGGCCTGTCGTGATTGTACACGCCCTGGAA
>Ga0209726_10000644_pt1 | contig 63534 bp, 51 predicted proteins | sample Subgrocontami54m_FD_187453 | JGI IMG/M metagenome (GOLD analysis project Ga0209726, IMG submission 187453) | Subsurface groundwater microbial communities from S. Glens Falls, New York, USA - GMW46 contaminated, 5.4 m (SPAdes) (version 3) | ecosystem: Environmental > Aquatic > Deep subsurface >...
CCATATCGAGCACGAAAATTTCCCGGCCCTGTCCCATCAGCCCCGCTTGCAGGACCAGTTGCGCGGCTTCGGGAATGGACATGAAAAAGCGCTGGATTTCCGGGTGGGTGACGGTGATCGGCCCGCCCTTGGCGATCTGCTCGCGGAACTTCGGAATCACGCTTCCGGCCGAACCGAGCACGTTGCCAAAACGAACCGTGACGAATCGCGTGGCGCCGGCCGGCACGTTGAGGCATACCAGCTCGGCCAGGCGCTTGGTCGCGCCCATGACATTGGTCGGATTGACTGCCTTGTCGGTGGAAATCAACACGAACTTGTCCACGCCGGCGGCGGCAGCAGTGCGTGCGGCCGTCAACGTGCCAGCCACATTGTTCTGCACCGCTTCCCAGGCATTCAGGCCTTCCATCAACGGTACGTGTTTGTAGGCCGCGGCATGGAACACGACCGCGGGACGGAAGTGCCGGAAAACCTGCTGCAGCCGGACTTCGTTTTTCACGTCGGCGATGACGGCGGCGTGCCGGAGCGACGGGTTGTCGGCGAGAAATTCTTCGGCAATCCGATACAGGGCAAACTCGTTATGCTCCACCATGACCAGCATCGCCGGACCGAATCGCGCGATCTGGCGGCACAGTTCGGCGCCGATCGATCCGCCCGCACCCGTGACCAGCACCGTCCTGCCTTGCAACCATCCGGTCAGGCCGGAACTGTCGAGCCGGACCGGGTCGCGCCCGAGGAGGTCATCGAGCTCGATGCTGCGTATTTGCGAGACGGTCACCTTGCCGCTGGCGATGTCTTCGAACGAGGGCACGGTGAGGGCCTGCACACCAGCCGCGGCGCATAATGCCGCCGCATGGCGGCGCGCCGAATGATTGCTGCCCGGCATGGCGATGATGGCGTGGCGGGCGCCGCGCTGCAACGCGTGGCTCCCGAGCGATGCCAGCGGACCGAGCACGGTCACGCCATGGATCTGGCGCCGCTGCTTGGCGGCGCTGTCGTCGAGCAATCCGACCACCCGCCATTGGGTGCTGCGCGCCAGGTGTTTCAGCAGGTCGGAGGCGGCGTCACCGGCGCCGAGCACCAGCACCGGCTTCGCCCCGTCCGCAACAGCCGCGTTGCCGGCACGCTCCTTCCATGCGCGGTAAGCGAGCCGGCTGCCGCCCATGATCAATACCAGCAGCAGCGGATAGAGGAGCAGCACCGAGCGCGGCACGTCGGGGATCCTGAAAATCAGCACGATCATCGAAATGGTCATGGTGCCCAGGGACGCCGCGAACAGGATGAGACTCAGGTCGGGCATGCTGGCGTAGCGCCAGATTCCCCGATACAGCCCCAATCCGAGGAAGATTGCCGCCTGCAGCGGCACCACCGGGCCGAGCGTGTGCAGCATGCTGCTGACGAAGAACTCGGGGACCTCGAGATTGAAGCGCAGCCAGAATGCGCCGCACCACGCCGCGAGCGCCGCCACCACGTCGTGGCCGAAAGCGGCGAATGATCGCTTGTCGCGCGGAATCATCCCGCCGCGGGCGAATGCCCGGCCCAGTTCCGGTCGACAAGAAATGCCATCAGCAGCAGCACCGCGCCCCAGCCGAGCAGGGCGGCGAGTTGCGACACGCCGTCAAGCGAGGCGCTGGCAATGCCCGCTGCGCCTGCTATCAGCATCAGCGCATATTCCGCGAGCGCGGTATTGCGGTGTCCCCAGCCCATGCGTACCAGCTTCTGGTAGTAGTGCTCGCGGTGGGGTTGCCAGAAGCGCTCGCGCGCAAGCACTCTTCTCAGCAGGGTCAGGCTGGCGTCCGCGATGAATGGCGAAAAGACGAAAACCGGCAGGAACGGCGACCAGGTGCCTTCCCGCCAGCCGAGAATGCCCAGCGCCGCCGCCAAAAAACCCAACGTGACCGAACCCGCGTCACCCATGAAAATCCGCGCCGGGTGAAAATTAAAAACCAGGAATGGCGCGGCGGCCGCGGCGATCGAAAAGCTGATGGTGCTGATGATCGGATGGCCAGCCAGCCACGCGGCCAGACCGTAAAAGGAAAAGCCGATCAGCGCCATGCCGCCCGCCAAGCCATCGGAGCCATCCATGAAATTGAACAGGTTGGCCACCCATACCACGGTCAATACGACGAATACCGCTTGCGCAAGCGGCGCACCGCCGAGGCCGTACCGGACAAATACGGCTGCGAGCACCAATTGCACAGCGAAGCGTGGCGCAGCCGGGAGTCGGCGCCAGTCGTCCAGCAGCGAAACCAGGGAAACCAGCAACGCCAGAGTGATGACTGTTCTGCCGCCGGGCACGAGCAGGGCGCAGGCGCCCAAAGCGCCGAGAACTATCGCGATGCCGCCGGTGCGCGGCACCGGGCGCTGGTGCAGCGAGCGCTGGTTCGGCACATCGACCAGTACGCCCGGCCGGCGCAGCAGCATCGTCAATACCACGCCGCTGATGAGCGCGGCGGACAAGGGCGCCATCCACAGGTGTTGCGGCAGATCGGTCATCGGACCGCCATTCTATCGGCTGCCGGCAGGGGTGCCGGGGCAGCGCTCCCTGCGGAATGCCTGGGCCGTGGCGGCGAAGCCTTGCTCCACGCTGTAAGGCGCCTGCCAGCCCAATTGTGTCCGTATGGATGAACTGTCGATGACCAGCGACTCGGTGAGCCGCCGCAATTCGGCGCCGAGTCCGGTCACGGACGCGCCAATACGAAGCAATGACACCGGTATGGGCAGCAGACGCGCTGGACGATTCAGCGCTGCGGCCAGTCCCCGGACCAGATCGGGGGTGGACAGGTCAGCCGAATCGCAGATCAGGTAGGTCCTGGTTCCGGTTCCTGCTACTGCTACTGCCAGAATGGCGGCGATTGCGTCGCACAGATTGCCTGCGTAGAGCAGGCTGCGGCGGTTGGCCACGCTGCCAAGCGGCAGCGGCACACCGCGGTCGATTAATCCCAGCAGCCGCGCAAAATTTCCCCCGACGCCGGGTCCGTAGATGAGTGGCGGCCGCAAAATTGAAACCGGCAAGGCGGTGGCGGCCGATCGATCCGCAAGCAGGCGCTCCGCTTCGAGTTTGGACACCGCATAGGGATCGCCCGGGCGGGGCGGATCATTTTCGGTAAACGGCTTCGATCCGGTTTCCTCGCCGTTGACCTTGATGGACGACACGTATACGAAGTGACGGATCCCGTGTCTCGCCGCCGCCTCGGCGAGCCGGGCGGTGGGCGCAACGTTGGCGCGCCGAAAGTCCGCCAGCGGGTCGGCCGCGGTCTCGCGCATCACATGTACCCGGGCGGCGAGATGCACGATCGTGTCCACGTCCGCCATCAGTGAATCGAACCCGGTAAAGCGCTCGAAGTCGGCCGGAACAAACTCGCAATCCGGCGGGCGGCGGGATGGGTCCCGGCCGGTACCCTTCACCTGCCATCCCCGGTCGAGCAGGGTCTGCACCAGGTGACGCCCGACGAAACCGGTGGCGCCGGTGACGAGAACTCGGCCGGGTGGGTTCACGCGTTCAACGGTCTGCCGCCGGCGCGAATGAACGGATGAAAATCGGCAGCCTCTATGTCACTTTACGCCACACGGTACGATTGACGTAGTCCGTATAGCTGAGGATGACGTTGACCACTTTGGCGGCGACGTCATCGACATCGTAGTCGGGCACGATGCGCATGGCCCGGTCCTTGCGCGCATGACGCCCGGTCGCGAGCGCCACGGCCTCGAGCACTCGGGCCGGGCGCGTGCCGCTCATGACCAGGGTGCCCTCGTCCATGCCTTCGGGGCGTTCATGCGCTTCACGCAGCATGACTGCCGGGAATCCGAGAATCGACGACTCTTCGGTCAACGTGCCGCTGTCGGACAGCACGCAATAAGCGTGCAACTGGAGCTTGACGTAATCGGCGAACCCGAGCGGCTTCAGGAAGCGGATGCCCCCGGGCTGCGCGCCGCCCATCGCCTCCAGGCGCTTGCGCGTGCGCGGATGGGTGGAGGCGATGACCGGCATCGTGTGGCGCTCGGCGACCGCAGCCAGCGCTTCCAGCAACTGCCCGAACCGCTCGTCGCTATCGACGTTTTCCTCGCGATGAATGCTCGTCACGAAGTAGCGGTCCGGCGCAAGGCCGTGCTGCGCGAGAATCTGCGAAGCGTCGATGGCGCCGCGCTGGCTGGCGATCACCTGCTTCATCGGGGAGCCGGTCTTGATGACCGTCTCGGGACGTATGCCCTCGGCGAGCAGATAGCGCCGCGCATGCTCGGTGTAGGGCAGGTTGATGTCGCTGACGTGATCGACGATGCGCCGGTTGACTTCCTCTGGCACGCGCTCGTCGAACGAACGGTTGCCCGCTTCCATGTGAAAAATCGGAATCTTCCGGCGCTTTGCGGCGATCGCGGCAAGGCAGCTATTGGTATCGCCGAGCAGCAGCAGCGCATCCGGCCGTTCTTCGGCCATCACCGCGTCGCTCCGCGCAATCACGTTGGCTATGGTCTGGGCCACCGAGGCGCCCGCGGCATCGAGAAACCGGTCGGGCTTGCGCAATCCCAGGCCATCGAAAAAGATCTGGTTGAGCTCGTAGTCGTAGTTCTGCCCGGTGTGCACCAGCACCTGCTCCACCGACCGGTCGAGTTCGCGGATGACGCAGCACAGCTTGATGATCTCCGGCCGCGTGCCGACGAGGGTCATGACCTTCATGGCAGAGAAGCCTCCTAACGCAGCAACTCGCCGGTTTCGGCTTCGGTATCTTCGGGCATCAGTTTGTGCCGCCTGAGCAGTGCCAGCGTTCCGGCGGCGTCCAGCACCGTATCGCCGGAGCTGAACTCCTTGCCGAGCGCGTTGGACTCCGCATCGGCGCCCCGCCGCAGTTCGGGCAGCATCGGCAGGATGGCGTAGTAGTCGCCGCGGCGCACGCAGTGGTTGGCCTCCTCTTCGGACACCATGATCTCGTGCATTTTTTCGCCGGGACGGATGCCGATGATGCTGGTCTGGATGGCGCGGCTGCCGATCAGGGCTTTGGCGATGTTTTCGACGGTGGCCGAGGGGGCTAGCGGTACGTAGGTCTCGCCGGCACGCGCCTCGCCAAGGGCGCTGAACACCGTATCGACCGCCTGATCCAGACTGAGCAGGAAGCGGGTCATGCCGGGCACGGTCAGGGTGACCGGACCGCCATGCCTGATCTGGTCCAGAAAAAGCGGAATGACCGATCCGCGCGAGGCGAGCACGTTGCCGTAGCGCACGCAGATGAAGCGGGTATCCGGGTTGAGAATGTTGGCGGAAACGAATATCCGCTCCTGCAGCGACTTGGTCATCCCCATGACGTTGACCGGCTTGCACGCCTTGTCGGTCGAGATGCCGATCACCGTCCTGACCTGATAGCGGTTTTCGCCGATGGCGCGAACGATGTTGGCGGCGCCCACGCAGTTGGTCAGCAATGCCTGTTCGGGAAAATACTCGCAGGTCGGCACCTGCTTGAGCGCGGCCGCGTTGACCACGATATCGGCGTCGCGCACCGCCCCGCACACCTCGGCGTAGCTGCGCACGTCGCCGATGCGGAATTCGAGCACGTTCATGAAATTGCGGAAGATGACTTCGTCGGTCGCCTCGCCGCGATGCAGGTACGACATGCGCATTTCGTGCTGCTTGGCTTCATCGCGCGAAAACACGATGACCTTGCGCGGCAGGCCCAGCTCGCCCGAAAGCACGCGATGCACCAGGGTGCGGCCCATGGAGCCGGTTCCGCCGGTGACGAGGATGGTCTTATCCTGAAATATCATGGGGCCGGTTCCGGATGTCATTGGCAAGTTCATCCAGCATGTCGTCCCAGGTGGGCGGCACGTAGGAGAAGTCCTTTCTGAAGCGCGTGGAATCGAGGCTGCGGTCGCAGCGAAAATCGTCGTCGGGCTGGATATCGGTCCTGAGCCCCAGTTTGTCGCGCAGGCGCACCAGCAATTCGTATTTGCTGGTGGGTGCGCTGGACAGATGATACAGCCCCGACGCCGCCGGATGCTCAACCAGCAGCATCTCGATGACACGGGACAACTCCTTGGTGGTGAAACCGGAAAAGATCGCGTTGCGATACCCGTACACCCGGGAATTCTGCCGCATGAACCAGTCGATGAGACTGGTCTTGCGAAACAGGCCGAGGCCCAGGCCGATGATCGAGGTGCGCAGCGTGATCGCGCCTTCCGCGGCGACTTCGCCGAGCAGCTTGCTGTGGCCGTAGATATCGACCGGGTCGGGGCGGTCGTCCTCCCGGTAGTGCCCGCGGCTTCCGGAGAATACGCAATCGGTGCTGATGTGTATGAACCGGGATCCGGTCGCGCGGCAGATCAGCGCCAGGCGGTGCGGCAGCAGGGCGTTGATTTCGAGGTTGGGTATGACGTCCAGTCCGTCCGGACGCTGCTTGACGATACCGACGGCATTGACGACCGCATCGGGATGGAATTCGGACAGCACGGCCAGTACGCGATCTGAAACCCGGACGTCCACGCCTGCGAATGCGTTGGACGGCGAAAAAACGCTGCAAGCGGCATAGGCCGCAAATTCCTGGCGCAGCGTGACCCGGACTTCGTGACGGCTCGACAGGAGCTGCAGCAACTGGTGGCCCAGCATGCCGTCGCCGCCCAGGACGAGAATCTTCATGCGGCCGCGTTGACTACTTCGGCAAGCACGCGCTCCAGCCGCGTGAGCAGGCGCGAGCGGTCGAAGTGCTCATTGAAATAGGCTTCAGCGCGATTTCCCATTTGTTCGATCCCGGTCTTTCCGAGTCTGCTGGCGGCGAGCACCGCATCGGCCAGTGCCCGCGGATTTTCGGGCGGCGCAACCCAGCCGGCCCCCGACTCGCTGATCACCCGCGCGCCTTCGCCTTCCAGGGCGGCGACGACGGGCTTGCCGCAGGCAAGATAGGACTGAATTTTCGAAGGGATAGTATACGCAAAGATCGCTTCCCGTTTGAGGGTCGCAAGCAATACGTCGGCGTGCGCAAAGTAACGCGGCATGGCCTGCGGCGGCCGGGAGCCCAGCAGGCGGAACGTCGCTTCCAGACCGCGCGACCTGACTTCGGTTTCCACCCATTTGCGCTGCCGGCCGTCGCCGATGACGATCCACTGGATGTTCTGGTGATCCCGCAGCAATTCCGCGGCGGCCATGATGGTGGGAAAATCCTGCGCGGCGCCGATGTTTCCGGCAAACATCACCCGAAATCCGGCTGGAAGTTCGGCAGCGCAGTCATCGTCCGCACGGGCCGCTATGCGCTGGTAGTAAGCTTCGGCGCTGTTGGGCAGGTAGATGATGCGGGCCGGATCGACCCCTTGCGCGGCTACCGGTTCGCTGAACGCGCGCGACTGCACCAGAACGCGATCGCAGCCGCGGTAGATCCAGCGAACCATTCTATCGACTGCGGCGAGTATCCCCGGCGAGGCGATCGCGCCTGTGGCCGCGAGCGTCTGCGGCCACAGGTCCTGCACCCAGAACAGCAGCGGCGCGCGCTTCATCGATTTCAACACTCGCCCTGGTATGCCGACGGTGACGGGGGAGGGCTCGTAGGCGAGTATCGCGTCGAAATGTCCGCGGCAGAACCATGCGGCGAACAGCGACGCGCTGGCGGCGTAGGAGGCGTAGTTCAGCAGCAGACGGACAGGCCCGCCCGCACCCCGGGGAATCAGCGGGGCGCGCCGGATCGCCAGACCCTGATGGTCTTCCTGCAGCGGCGACAGGAATCCATAGCCCGCGTACAGGCGGCCCGCCGGGTAATTGGGCAGGCCGGTATAGACCGTCACGTCGTGGCCCCGTTCCAGCAATCCCAGGGCGACGTCGGTAATGCGGAAATTCTCCGGCCAGAAGTACTGGGAGACGATCAGGATCCGCACGGGGATTCACAGTCCCATGAGGCGGCTGAGAAACTGCGCGGGTGACGCGATCGGCGCGACCGGTTCCGGTTGCGCAAGGAAACGCCTGACCGCGCGGGCGATCGATACGGCAGAGTCCGGATCGAAGGTTTCCGCCGGAGATACCACATCGCGGACATAATCGCGTTCCGATGCGATGATCGGCAGGCCGGTTTCCACCGCTTCAAGCAGCGGCAGGCCGAACGATTCCATCAGCGATGGGTAAATCAGCGCATCCGCGGACGAGTAGAGGCGTGCCAGGGCCGCCGCGCCGGCCGGGGTGTCGAATTCGACGGCCAGCCCATGCTGTGCGCGGCACGCGCAGATCCAGTCGTACAGAGATGCCCCTGCCGTGCGCTCCAGCGTGAGGATGAGGCGCGGCTTGATGCCATCGCGCGCCAGTATCGCCCAGGCCTGTATCAACCTGCGGTGATTTTTGTGCGGTTCGCCCGAGGCCACATAGACAAACGTGGATGAATGGGCAGCGCTGCCCCGTTCGGTCGAAGACACTGATCGAACAGTGTCCAAGCCGCGGCGAAAAGGCATGACACGCGCTTCGCACCGCAATGCCTGCGACACCGCCCGGGCCATCGAATCGGTCTGAACGATGATGGCACCGGTGTTGCCGATGCGCGCCCGCAGCCACGCCCGATCCAGCCGGATTTTCAGCTTCATCCGTGCCGGGAAGCCGGCGAGCGGGACGTTTTCGACCAGATAACGGTTCTGCAGGAATACCAACACCCGGCCGCGGCAGTGAAACAGCGGCGGCAGATTCGAAAAACACAATACGATGTCCTCATCGGCCGTCAGGTCCCGGAGAGACCATTCGGCGGCCAGCCTGGCAAACAGGGTGCGGCCGATGGGGTGGACGGTAATCTGTGGCGCCAACCGGGGGCCATCGTCGATGAATCGCTGGTCCAGCAGTGCCTCGCAAGGCAGGGTCATGTCCCGGAGCAGCGCTGCGAGCAACGCCTTCCCGCCCCCTGCGCGTATGCCCGGCGCGTGAATGATCAGGCGCATTTCAGGATCTTTCGCCGGCTCCACCCGAATCCGTTGGACTGTGCGTGTTGCGGCAGCCTGCACATCGGCCGCCGATGCTCCGGTGAAGTCATGTCAGTTGTCCACGATGCGAGGGGGCAAGCCCCCTCGCACACCCCGGCATCGGGGAAAACGCCGGGGCGTTTTCATCCCAGAAATGCCCTGATCCGAACGTCGGTGGGCGGCAGGAAATATTCGCGCGCATAGCGAAACGCTTCTCCGGCGAGCGCGTCCCATGCCGCATCATCCTTTGCCATGAAGTCCTCGAGCGCGTGCAGGAACGCAGCCACGCTGTCCGTCCTGCGATGCAACGCGGGTCCGGCTATGACCGGATCAGGATCGAGGTAGTCGCCTATGGCAATGTGGATCGCCGGCCGGCCGGCCAGCAGCGCTTCCAGCGCCACCGTGGAAGAGACATAGGCGGCGGCGTCGCACCAGGCGAGATTGTCCTCCAGGGAGGTTCCTGACAGATCCGCGGCATGGGCGGCCAGCCATGCCGACAATGGGCGCGGCAACTGCGACAGCGGGAATTCCGGATGCGCCCGAATGCCCAGCTCGATATCCGGCAGCCGGGTTTTCACGTCGATGAGGAAACGCACCACGCGCTCCAGTTCGAGCCGGCTCGAGGAGAGCGCGACCAGCAGCCTGACGCGGCCGGCGCTGCGGGAGCGCTGTCTCGGCGCCTCTCCCGTGCGCTGGCGCAGGGCGCAGCCCTCGGCCAGCATGCCCTCGGGGTAGCGCCCCAGCCGGCGCAGATAGTCGAGCGTCACCCGGCCGGTCGTCAGTATCCGGTCCGGCAGCGGCGTCGCCGCTGCCTCGCCGGGGGCGAACAACAGCGTTGCATGCCGTGGCGTCACCGCGGTGTGCTGATAGCCGACGACACGGCAGGCGGCATGCATCTCGCGCAGGCCCAGCAGCAGCATTTTCTCCAGCGACTTGTTTTCATACGGGTAGATGAACCGGGCCGGGCGGCAGCGTTGGGCAAACCGTCTTGCGGCATGATAGACCAGCATGTTCAGCAGGTATCCGCCCCGGGCGATTTCCCATGCAAACGCCCGCCGCAACAAGGCGTCCGTATTGAGCCCGGCGATCGGCGGGAGGGCGCAACGGCGGCTGTTCCACAGCGCGCGCAGAGTTGCGATAAACGCCTTGGCGATGTCGCCGAAACGCAATTCAGCGAGCAGCAACTGGTAGCGGTGGGCCGTCGCCTTCTCCAGCAGGGGAACGACCTGCCCGTACGGCGCCTGTACGTGCGCCAGATGCAGCACCGATGCGCCCGGCAACAAGGTTTCGAGGCGCGCCGCCAATTCTCCAAAGAATGCGTCGTGGCCATCACGAAAACCGCCGTCGGCGTAGGTAAACAGGTAAACGTCAGCCGGAGGACGCACGGCAGGGCGCCTGAACAGCCACCAGTCCATCATGCGCAGCGTCTGAAAGACGAGTCGTGTAAAGGCTAGTTGCGGCGTCCTCAAAATGCCGCGCCTGTCAGTGATCTTCAGTGCCGGCTTTGCTTGTCGGGCCCATGCGCGTATGGTTTCGACCTGGGCGGAGGATGCGCCGACAACGAACAGGTTCCCCGCCTCACCGGTGGCGAGGACGCGGGTCAATGCAAGCGTTTCCACCACTTCATGGGCGAGCGGGGAGGAAAGAAAATTCTTGGCGGTGCTGGTGTGCGCCCACCACTCCAGTCTCGCGTTTTCCCTGTTCGCCGCGCCCAGCCAGTCCACATACCACTCGCGCACGGCTTCGGTGTTCCCGAGCCGGCCCTCGAGCGGGACTGCCACGTGGCGCGGCTGTGCATCTGAGCGCGCCTCACCCAGTGAGACATAAAAAACCGGCCGATCGGAAGACGGCAGGCGCCGCACAAATGTAATTGCCGGCGCAGCCGTTGCAGAGGACGGCGCGTGCGTCCCAGGCCCCGTCCTAGGCCCCTTTGTAGCGGGTGTTCAACTGATCTTCGGCAATCTCCCTGCCGGCCACCAGGTCGAACAAATCGGTGTTGGACAATTTGACGGCCTCCTCGGGCGGGAGGTTATGGCGGTTGGTATACACCAGCGCATCCGCGTGGGGCAGCAACTGATCGCATTGGTTGCAATACGGGAACATGCCGAATTGCTTCATGCGATGGGAATAACGCAGCAGACGGTATTTCGGTCCGTTGAGCAGTTCCAGGACCGGCTGCTCGAAGGCATTGCCGAGTATGATCTGGTTGTTGTAGTCATAGCAGCACGGGATCACTTCGCCATTCCACTGGATCTGCAGGGGGCCGTTTTCCGGGCGCCCGCAGCTGGTTTTCTGAGAATCGTCCAGCCGGTGACGGTAGTCGCGGCCGTCGCCGAAGTTGTGCGGTCTCCAGATCTCGATGGCATTGACCTTGGGCTCCCAGAAATCCCTGAACGCCTGGGTATCCCGCCGGTTTTCGGGCATTTCGAGGTATGACATCTGCACCCGCGTTTTTGCGCCCAGCTCATCGCGCAGGCGCAGGAATTCGAGCACTTTCGATTTGGTGCGTTCGAAGTCCAATCCCTGCATCACGGCGTTGTAGGTGTCCGCTCCCATGCCGTAGAAGCTGACCCGCATTTCGTCGAGGCCGGCTTCGATCAGCCTGCGCGAGCGCACCGCGGTCAAGGCAGAGGCATTGGTGATGAAGTAGGTGGAAAGGCCTTTGCCATGGGCGTACGCGACTTTCTTTTCCAGCCGCTTGTCGAGCAGCGGTTCGCCGAATCCGGTGAGCACGACTTTTTTCGCCCCGAGGGCAACCACCTCGTCGATGCTTTTTTCATACGCTGCCTGGTCCATGATGCCGTGTTCGCGGCCGTGCTCGTGCTTGTCGCGCGGACACATGATGCAGGTGGCATTGCAGTGGTCGGTGACTTCGTAGCGCACTTCCGGATGCAGCAGGCGGGTGACCGGCTGCTCGCCTTGCAGTATGCCGAGGACTTCCTGAAGTTCCGCCTCGCGTGCCGCGACACTGCCGTCGTGCAGCAGATTCACGGTGTCGTAGCGGTTTGCCATCTGCGATCGGATGGGTATGACCGCCCGCGGCTTGAGATTCAGCACGCTGCCTCCTGAATGGTGCGGTAGGAGCCCCGCAGCGTTGCGTGCTAGGGGCCGGAACGTCGATAAGGCCGTAATTATACAGGTGTTTCAGCAGCCTCGGCGCAGTCGGCCCGGCGCTGCTTCACTTCAGATGGCCACCGACCTGCTCGCGCCGGCCGGAAATCTCGGCCGCCATGCCGGCCAGGTTGCCCAGTGCCCGATCCCAGTACCGGCGCTGGCCGCTAAAAACGGCGCCCGCGCTATAGATCAGCACCAGACCCAGGCTGGCCCACCACGCGGCAACGCGCGATAGTCCCCGGGCGGAATATTTCCGGACAAAATACATGCGGTTCACAACCTGCCATTTACCCAGCAGCCGCTCGCGATCGGCGCGGATCGGGTGACTATGGTGGGCGAGGCGCGCGCGCGCCGCCACCAGCAGCCGGTAGCGCGACCGGACCGCAAAGGAAAAATCGACGTCTTCCATGAAGCCGGTACCGATAAACCATTCGTCGTAGGGAAAACTCGAAATCACCTCGCGCCGCCACACCGTGGCGCCGCCGCACAGCCAGTCGGTTTCGATATCCTCGGTGATGCCCGAGAACGATGAAGGAAACCCGGAACGCAGGATCTGTCCCGGGACGGGGTGGTCAATGCCGAACAACCGCTTCAACCCCAGCATGCCGGGCAATGGGTTATTGACGACGTTGAATGCAATGCCGCCGATATCCTTCTGTGCCCCTGCCCAGCATTGGAGCATGCTGGCCACGGCCTCAGGCTCCAGGACGACGTCGTCATCAAGATATCCGGCCAGCGTGATCTCGGGACGCAGGCGCTGCATTCCGGCATTGCGCTGCTGCGCGAGAGAAGGCGGAAACACGCGCACGTAGTCGAGCGGCAATCCGGCAAATTCCTCAACCACGCGGCGGATCGGCGGATCGCTGCCATCGACCACGACGACCTGTTGCGGCCGCGTCGATTGCGCCGCAAGGCTTTGCAGCATGCGGCGCAGGTCATCGGGGCGGTCCTTTGTCGGTATGACGAAGGCAATGCTGTCCATGCGGGTGCCCAATCAAGCTGGTTTGGCTATTATAGGGGCCCTCCCCTGTGCCAGCCCCGATCGTGCCCCCACGCAACGCCTTCCAGCTGAATCCGCCGCGGCCATTTGAGCAGGCATTCCGGCGCGTTCGCTTTCGGGATTGCTACGCGCACCGCAGCAGCATGCCGCAGCTGGACAGTGTCCGGGCGCGCTGCGTTGAAGATCTCCGGCGTGAGGGAACGGTCGTTCTCGATAGGTATCTGAGTCCGGAAATCACCGCGAAACTGCGCGGGGAATTCGACGCGGCGTTGCGCAGCCTGGATTTCGAGATGCCCTGTCTGGCTCAGACGCGGCTCGATCCTGAGCGCCACCGCGAACTCATAGACGACTATCTGTATGCCACTCCCGCGCAGCTGGAGTCGGTCGGGGCCGCGTTCAGCCGCCACGAGGCGACCAGCATCGATCAGGTGGTGTCCGCCTTTGAGCCCTCGACGCTGACTTCCTACATGCTTTCCCGATCCTCGACCTACCGTGGCGTCTGGCTCGATCCGCACATCCTCGCAATCGTTGCGCATTACATGGGACTCGTGCCCAAGCTCGCGGAAGCCTATGTGCGCAGGAATTTCCCGGCCCGGTTTCGCGTCATGAACCATTACTGGCACCGCGATCTGAATGACCGGCATCACCTGGTGAAGGTGTTCATTTTTCTGACAGATACCAGTGTGGACAACGGGCCGCATGAATTCATCCGCGGCTCGCACCGCGATCTAGGGGTTTTGAACGGGCGGCGTTATTACACTGACGCGGAAATAGACGCCGTACATCCGCCGGGATCGCCGCGCCGGCTGGTGAGCGAGGTGCCCGCGGGCAGCGTCATCATCGAAGACACCCGGGGGTTGCACCGCGCCCGAAATCCCCACACGGGCTTTCGCGATCTGGGCTATGCGGTATTCCTGCCTCTGCCCGATGATACGCGCCTGCACTGCTATGACTTTCCGGCCGATGATGCCGCCGGGTTGAGCGCCTTTCAGCGGGCGTTCATTCCGCGCAGCGTCCTGCGCCAAGAGCTGCATTCCCGGATGTGATCAAGGAGCAGTTGCTGACGTGCGCCGGACAATCCAGCGTAGCCAGATGCCATCGTCATTGCTTCGATAACGCCAGATTGCCGAATCCAGAGTTTGTTGCATCGCGCCCCAGCCAAGGTTCACGCTGAGGCGAAACAGCCGTGCCATGGCCCGGTACGCCGGCACGCTGATACCGGCCGGGCTCCCCGGCCAGGCGCCGAACTGCGTGCACTCAAGCTGGGTGACCCCTGTGCGGACCGCGAGGACGGCAAAGGCATCGCGCGTAAAGAACAGTGTGTGAGGAAAGACATCCGGCTTGAAGCGGTAGTCCAGATGAGGCGTTTCAACGTAGGCAATGCCACCGACCCGGAGTGCGCCCAACACCTGCTTTGCGAAACAGACCGGATCGGCGACGTGTTCCAGCACATGATTCATGAACACCAGGTCATAGCTGCCGACCGACAGCGCGGCAGTTCCCGGCTTTCGCGACACCTGGAAGCGGGCAGTCTTGGCCTGGATGGCGCGCGCGTTGGTGTCGTCGGGTTCGATGAAGTCATAAGCTGAAACTTGCATGCCTGGAGTCATTTCGAGCCAGCGGGTAATACAGCCATGTCCCGCGCCGATATCCGCCACGCGCAACGGATGCATGCGATCAAGCCACGGCAAAACGCGTTGCACGCGCAGTCGCGATTGCTGATTTTCATGCGCCAGCTGATACGGGTCCGCGCCGCTGCCATGCCAGTATTTTCCGCTGCGGTAGAAATCGTCCAGTTGCGCCTGGGTAGGCCGCGGTAAGGCTTCGCCGAAGCCGCAACCGGCACAGGAACGGATAACTTCCAGACGCAGACCAGGCGGTGCAGAACTTGACGGGTAAGCGAGCAGACCAGGCATCGCATCGCCGCAAAGCGGGCAGGATGCCGGTTCAGCCCGGTTGTCGCTCGAACACATAATTCCGCATCCTCATCGTTTCTGCTTTGTCTTCGACTGGTTCTCCGATTGCTGCGACGGAGAATCCGTGGCGTTCGAGAGTCTGCACAATGTCCCGGTCCGGGCCCAACATTTCGTTGATCTCTATCAGCACGCTGCGCAGACCAGGGTTCGCCAGAAGGCGCTCAGCGCCGCGCACGATGCGCGGCTCCAGTCCATCGACATCGATCTTCAGGTGAGTGGGACATTCCAGCCCCCAACGATAGACCAGTGCATCCAGAGTCGTGCAGATGGAGCCCTGCGCAAACTTGGGTTCGAAGCTCAGGCCGCGAAAATCGACGTTGGTCCCAAAGGCATGCAGTGCGGCTCCGGGTTCCACGGTACTCAGGCGCAGCGTGTCCAGCCGTTCCTCGTCGGATAGGGCCAGAGGATAGGCGATGACCCGATCGACGAGTCCGTTCAGCCCGATATTCCGGTTGAGGATGGAAAAGTTCGCGCTCTCCGGTTCGAAGGAATAAACCTTGCGGCAACGCATTCCGGCGTAGACGGAATACATGCCCACATTGGCACCGACGTCATACAAAACGTCGTTGAACGTCAGCCCCCGCAGCCATTCAATGGTTTCAGGCTCTTTATCAAACAAAGTGTTTGCACGCCACAGTAGTAGCGGGCTCGATGCATCATAGGTGTAGCGGTGTTGGTCATTTTGAACCAGCACCGCTCTTCCGGATCGGCGCTGCACAAGCCCCGACCACAACGTTGGGCGACCAAGCCTGAAGAGCCTGCAGAACACCGCAGCCAATAGATCGAGACACCGAGCGGGTGGGGAAGGCATCAGGCGGAATTCCCAAGCCCTGTCCCCCTGGTGTTGCCCAAAGCCGGTGACATCCGGACGGAAGCGCTAACCATTAATTTAAAACCGCTATCGCTCAGGTCCCATGCGATGCTGATTGCACCAGCTTGCGAAACTGTAAATCCGTATCGAACAGCTGTTCGAAAGACGCGACCGCCAGCAGACGACCCCCGTCCAGGTGCGCAACCTGATCGCAAATCATGATTGTACTGATCCGATGTGCAATTATGATGATGGTCACCTTTTCAGAAAGTCCGGCAAGCGTCTCGCGCACCTCGTTTTCCGTAAGTCCGTCCAATGCAGAGGTCGCCTCGTCCAGCACCAGCAACGACGGTCTGTGGTAAAGGGCTCGGGCAATGCCAAGCCGTTGTCGCTGACCGCCGGAGAGCTTTTGTCCACCCTCTCCTATGACCGTCTGCAGCTTTTGGGGAAGCTCGTGAACGAATTCGGCCGCGCGCGCCAAGTCCAAGGCCGCCCATACGCGGTCGCTGTCAATAAGGCGGTCCGGCTGCCCAAAAGCGATATTGCTCTGAACCGTATCATCCAGCAGGTAAATGGCCTGTGGAACATAACCAATTTGTTCCTGCCAAAGCGCGCCTAAGGACGGAATCGATACGCCATCCACGGTAATTACTCCTGCTTGGGGCTCGAAAAGCCCTACGATCAACTCGACCAGCGTGCTCTTACCGCTGCCAGAGCGACCGAAAAGGCCCAGGCTGGACCCGTGGGGGATACGTAATGAAATGCCTTTCACTGCCCAACCGTCGGCGCCGGGATAGCGGAAGCAAACATCCTCGATTACCAGAGCCTCGAACCTTGAAGGGACTGGGGGAGAGGCGGCCGTTTTTTTCGTCTTGACGGACTTTGATGCTTGAGGCGCCACTACTGGTAAATCACGGCATAACTCGTCAAGGGCTGGCCGGCTGTAGCGCAGTACGTTAACTGCGGAAAGGATTCGGTTTGCAGATGGCATGATTCGCGTCGCCGCTACCGCGAAAACCGCAAGAACAGGGATTGCACTGACCAGATTCGAGCCCTTCAACAGCAGGAGCGCGATCACAATGAGAATGCCCCCAATGAACGTCAATTCAAGCAGCAACCGGGGTAAGGAATTCAGCGTTGAAAATATGCGTTCTGAGCGGCAAAACGCATCAATGCCCGAGCCAAACCTGTCAACAAAGTAGTCTTCACGACCGTAAGCCTTGATTTCCTTGAAGGCACCGAATGACTGATTCATCCATTTGATTGCGTCGGTATAGTGATTAAGCCGCGTTAAAGTGACTGAGGAGATCGGCCTTTTCAGCCCCAACTGGATGGCACCGGCGGCCAGTCCAACCATTGTGAAAGCACTTATCGATACAACAGGTTCGACGACAATCAGAAAAATCAGGATAAAAGCAAGGACCAGGGCTTCGGTGATCACGGTAAGCATCGGGAGAAGTATACCGTTGACCACCTTTCCCACTTCTGAAAGGACGTTTCGCGTCATTTGCGCGGTATTTTGACCAAAGTGTTCAATGTATGGGCGCATTAGGTAACCACGCAGCAATTCCCTACTCAATAGAGATTGTTTATCGAAGGCAAATTTCGACATCAAATAGCCCAACAAGCCCGCAATAACGTTCTTGACCACATAGACGCCGAAAAGCGCAAGAGCAAGGAACAGTTGAAACCCGTGGACGCTCTGAGCACCCGTCGCCTCATAAAGGGTCCGAAGCGAGGGCTGCTTCAGGGTTAGCTGGGGATCGCTCAGCATGCTGATGAACGGAAGGATCATCCCGATTCCAACTACTTCAAGAAACGCGACGACGACCATCAGTGTACAAATCGCGACAACGGAAATCCGCTCGCGACGGTCAAACAAACTCATCAATTGAACTACCAGAGACATGAATTTTTCCGAGCGACTGCCTGCGAGGCGACTAGTGTTGCGTAAAGCCGATGTCCCGCGAGCGTGAGGTGGTGGCCGTCGGATCGATCGATGCAGGCAGCCACATCGCCCGCGCGGCTTATAGCCTGGAAAACATCGATCAGCGCAATCAGGCTGGAATTCCTGACAAGTCGATTTATAGCCAGATTGTATTCAACGATACTGGATGTGAATCCAGGGGAGTGCGCTTCGACCTCGGCGACGGTGGGGGCGATGTTTACCACGAACACCCGGGAGCAATGTTCGGCCGCATGCTTCAGCCAGGCCGAAAAAATTGACTCGAAGTGCGGTAGACTCGTCGCCCTGAAGGAGCAACCGAAACGCAGCAGAAATGGTCTGCTGTGGTGAATCAATTTGATTGCCAGCCATTTTAAAGGGACAGGGAGCCTGGAAATCAGTTTTCTGACCGGCATCGAGACCGGTCGCGGCGCGCAATCAACGACGCCGCACTGGATGATTATCCATTGCTCCGTTTTGCCGCCGAAATAAGCCGAGTCGCGGAGATACTGCGCGTAAAGATCGGAAATTGTCGCGCCGCCCAATGAGCGGTTATAAACAGACACGCGCGGCGCCTGGCATCGTTCGATCTCTTCACGAAGCCTCTCGGGGTAAGTGTCGTGGTATTCGATGCCTGTCGAATGGCGCGGCAGACTCAGTGAGTCGCCGTAGACGCGTATCAATAGCCTGCGCTGCGGGATGCTCATTCCTGCGGCTTCTTCGTGCTGAGCATCGCGGCGAACCGACGAACCGGGTCCCCGTTCTTCCAACCGTAGATGGCCGGGGTCGATCGCCCCGCGGATATCCCCGCTGCCAGCTCGGCGTACGAATGCGTTACCAGCGATCCGTATCCATGTGGCCGGAAGTACCGGACCGAATCGAGGGAATCATGATAAATACCTGTGCGACCGCTGGCCAGCGCGGCGAAAACGGGAGAGGTAAAGGGAACACCCACTGCAATATCCGCCATTGCGACCGGTATATACGGATCAATGCCATGCGAAACGACAACGGCTTTGCCCGCTTTAACGAGGTCCGATTGGGGATCGAGGATGCGCTGCATCCTGCGGCTGTATTGCCTGTTGGAATCAGCTAACGCCCGTTTAGGTTTCACAATAAGAACCACATCCCCGAATTCCTGCAGCAGACGTTCGCAGTCCGCGAAAAACTGCTCAAGCATCTCGACCGGATAATTCGTCGGCCCGTGTCCGACTGCAAGCCGGGCTTCGCGACTAAGCGGAGGCACATCGAAAAGCGCAATGTAAAACCTGCCGGCGTCGCCCGAAATGCCGTAGCGTTGGCGGGCCTGGGCGGGCGTCAAGGCGCACCACCGGGAGTCGCCACACATTACCGGTCCAATAGTCCGAATCTGGCTGGAGGTGATCAGTGAGCGCTGCAGCAGCCAATCACGCACTTCGTCGGACCAAACCCAAATATCGGACGCTACCGCCACGCTCCGCGCAATGCCGACGTCGCGAAATCGTGGATTGGACGACGAGTAAAGAAATGTATTCGCGCCATACGACCAGTTGATGGTTCGCACCCCGAGATCGTTAAGCGCAGCGACTTCAGGATTCTCAGGCCAGCAGGCGCTGACCGAGGTCAGATAAGTGTTCGTCCGCAGAAAACGTGCCACGCTGGCTGCCGGGATCGAAGCGCATGCGCTTGTAGCTGCGAACAACTCGCGCGCCGACCACAACCCATAAAAGATCCCTCTCGCAAGGTTGCGCAAAATATCGATCAACGCCCGCAGCTTAACTGACAAGGGAAGAAAACTCAGGCGGTTAGACGTTATCCAGCGTACCCTTCTTCGGTAAAGTTGGTCGCGCGCAGCGCCCACGGGCGCGGACGGAAGCACATAGACGCAGTCATCCGCAGAGAGATGGCCGTCTCGCACGAGGAACGAGAAGTCGAGCTCCTCGGTGCCATCGGCGATTTCAGATGGACCTATGCCGGTCCAAAGAATTGCGGCAGGGCCTTGGCCAATCGCGCCGCCCCGGCGAATCAAAGCGAATGCCCGGCGCATCGACAGCGTGGCCAGTCGCACCACGCTCCATAGCCGGTCCAACCACCGAAAGCCCCCGAGGAAACGCAGGCCAGCGGGTGGACAAAGCTGATATTCAAGGCCCTGCACAACGCGATCGATTACCGAATCTGCAATATAGGCGGGCTCGTTGGCCGCCGAAACAGCTTTCAGCATTCGAAAGAACAAGTACCGTTCCTCGACTGCCGCCGCAATCCATTGTTGCCAGCAGGCGGAAAAGTCAATTTTTTGATCTGCTACAAAACCATGTGCGGACGGCAAATTGCCCCCGATCTTCGCAATCTCTTGCCATTGCGCAAAAGCGCACTCGCCTGCTCCCTGCCACTCGTCCAGATCGAACGTTTCGGATGGATCAAGCACTGTGAAACGTGACGCCAGGGAAGACGGAACCATTTCTTGCCGCCAGTAGATGACGCGGAAAAATGGGCTCAGCAATATCGCGAAAACCAGGTTAACCGGGTGCAGACGGTGTATGTATAAATACCGCCTTCTGTCTGACCGGTTCATCCGTCGTCGTTTGCAATGACGTGTTTCAAACAAATGGAATCCGGCCTTGCGCTTCCAAAGCTCGCCGGCAGAGCGTCTTCCGCGAATCCCGCCGCGCGGTAGCTTTTCAGGGCCGCAATGTTGTCTCGCACAACACTCAGCCAGAATTCGCGAATGCCGCGGGTGCCGAGCAACCATTGCGCTGCGTTCGGATAAACCTCGCGGAAAACACCCCTGCCGCGCCAGGCCGCGTTCCCGATCAGCACGCCGACGATGCTCCGCTGCATAGCAGCGTCGATAGGCTCGAACTTGATGTTTCCGATGTGCAGTCCCGAATCCTTGACGAAGATGCCGAACAGTTCGGCTTGGGGCGACGCGTATTTTTCCGCGATAAATGCCTGCAGGGACCGCACGGTCTGCGTGTCTCGAGCCGCAACTATGAATCGCCGCACCACCGGGTCGGCGAACCAGCCCAGGTAGGTCGCGCTGGCATCTTCGATTTGAAGCGTCCGCAGAATGAACCGTGGTGTCTCGATGCGGCGCACGCTGGTTGATCCGCTGAGCGATTCCATTGACGCGCCGGTCACTTTACGAGGTCCCAGCTGACCGGCGTTCCCTGGGCCACATCGCAGCGCACGCGACGGCCAAGCACGGCGTCATAGTATTTCGGCGGCAGGCCGCGGCCGGGCCTCACTGCGCGCAGGTTCGTCGTGTCGAATACATCGCCCGCCTTCATTTCCTTCGCGACGTACAGGGAGCGCCGGAACTGCAGTGAAGGAATTTCCGAGGCGGTCGGACCGAAATGCACCGAACCCATCGCCCGCCAGGCGCGCTCGGTCTCCAGCAGGAGCGCTGCCAGTTCGGCGGGCTCCAGGGAGAACAGGGCATCGACGCCGCCGTCTGCCCGGGACAGCGTCACATGCTTTTCTATGATGGTGGCTCCGAGGGCGACGGCGGCCACTGCAGCACCGATCCCCAGGGTGTGGTCAGACAAGCCGACTTCGCAGCGAAATGTTTCCCTGAGATTTGGGATGGTCGCGAGATTCGACTCGGACGGGTCCGCAGGATAACTGCTGGTGCACTTTAGCAGCGCGACGCCCCGGCATCCGGCGCTGCGCGCCGTGCGCACCGCTTCATCGATCTCGCCCGCGCTGGCCATGCCTGTCGAGATGATGAGGGGCCTGCCGGTGGATGCGGCCTTCCGGATCAACGGAAGGTCAGTGTTCTCGAAGGATGCGATCTTGTAGCAAGGCACGTCCAGGGACTCGAGAAAATCGACGGCGGATGCATCGAACGGCGTGCTGAATGCGATCATTCCCAATTCTCGGCAACGCTTGAAAATCGGCTGATGCCACTCCCAGGGAGTTGCCGCGTTCCGATACAGATCGTACAGCGACCGGCCACTCCAGGGACTGCCCGGGTCGGAAATATGGAAGTCGCCCGTGGAAATGTCCAGTGTCATGGTGTCGGCGGTGTATGTCTGAAGCTTGACGGCATGCGCGCCGGCTTTCGCAGCCGACTCGACGATCTGCATCGCGCGGCTCAGCGAACCGTTGTGGTTTCCGGATATTTCGGCAATAACGAACGGCGGTTGGCCGAGGCCAATCAGGCGAGACGCGATCTTGACGGACGTATCGATCATTAGGAAATCCGATTCATATAGCCCGGTAATAGCGTTCGCCATCGAAGCGGAAACCGGCAGCTTCGAAGGCCCTCGCCGACCGCTGATTTCCCTTCAACACCCTGGCACTAAGTCGTCTGATCTCCGGGCGTACTGTGGATAGCCACTGCACGCCCTTGCGCAGCAGCGCCCTGCCAAAACCGCGCCCTTGCTGACCCGGGACCAGATAAATCGACACCATGGCCTCCCTGCCCTGCACATCGTAGCGAAGTACCCCGATGGGTGCCCCGGCCAGTTCGCCAATCAGAAATTCGCAGGACGGATCGCTGAGCTTTCGCGCGTACCACAGCCGGTGTCCTTCCAGAGAGATCTCATTGGCGTCGTTGGAGTAGCGTCGGGTTTCCGGATGATCGCGCCAGGAAAATACGTCGATGCAGTCCTCGTCCCGTGCTCGTCGGAGGGCTATGTCCGCGGCCCACAGGGTGTTTGCGACCCGCTTCGCGCCGTAGCCGTCAACTAGCATCGACGACGCCTGTGACAACGCGCACACACGGGCAGGATCGGTCAATAGCCCGCGGATCGCCTCGGTAAGCGATGAGGCAGATACCTCGGCTGACTCTCCGAGAAACAGCGCGTATCCGGCTTGGTGCAAATCACGACTGCCCGGAATCTGATTGTCGGCGATCGCGACCATCACCGAAGGAAGGCCCACGCAGCATCGTTCCCATGTCGTGCTTCCTCCTGCCCCGATGGCCAGGTCCGCGTGCGCCATCAGGGCGGCCATGTCGTTGCTGCCCACCTGGCACGTCGCGCCGGCCAGTCGGGCGGAGGCGCGCCGGATTGCCGCGGCATGCGGATTGGCACGGCCAATGACTATGTTGATCGACAGATTGTCATCATCGAGCGCGGCGAGTGCTTCGATAGCCTTGAGCGTTTCCCCGCCGCAATCGCTGCCTCCAAAAAAGACGAATATGCGCCGCACCTTGCCGTCTCGTTGCCGCGCTGCCGCGTGCGCGGCGGCAAATTCAGGACGAAGAAGCGCATACCGCGGACCCAGTAGCACTTCGCACGAAGGGTCCAGGAGACCTTTGTAACGTGCGGCCGGATCAAGCGAAAAATTCTGATCCAGCAGAACATCGCACTCGTGGCGGCGATCGGCAAGGTCGTCGATCACGAGAATGTGCTTGCAATACGCCCGTGCGCGATGCTCCCATGCGGCGTCAATGCCGTAGTGGTCGATGACAAGCCAGTCGACCTGCGCGCCGCCGACCGAACCCGGCATTTCGTCGAATTCCGCTTCCCCGGGAACGCCGTCGCTGTTCCGCGCCTGAAGCCTGATTACCCTGAATCCGAGCGAATCGGCGAAATCACAGAGGTGCCCCGGCAATTCCCTGCTGAGAAAACTTACTTCCGCGCCTTCCATGCGGAGCGCATCCGCGAGTGCAAGGCAGCGCACGACGTGTCCGCTACCGATTGCTGATGACGCATCGCTACGGATCAGAACTTGCATCGCGCGGTATGTCAGATTCGCTTCCGGAATACCGGTTTGGCCGGAGGGCCCACCAGCAGACCATCGCAACTTCCGGCTTCGATGGCCTTTTTGTACACTTCACAGGCGCGATCGAACGCCGCGCTTATCTGCTCGAGTTCGGCAGCCTGGTGGGACCATGTCGGATAGAGCAGTCCCTGGAAAAGAACGCCGGAAGCAATCATTTCCTGCATGAAAAGCGTTCTGTAGGCATCATCGGGTTTGCCGTCGGTGCCTGCGCATATCAGAGCGGCAAGGCAAGGGGAGCCGGCCAGCTCGAGATGCCGGCGAAGGCCGTGGCGGTTTATCATCGCGTCGACATCCCGAATGAGCCGACCACCGCGTTCCCAGTTCGACTCGATCATCCGATGCCGTTCGAATGCATCTATGGTCGCCAACATGGCCGCGAGCCCCGTGGATTCCGCGCCATGCGTGGTCGAAATCAGGAACAGCTTGTTGTCTCCCTCGCGGCGAATGCCGCCGAGTTCCATGATGTCGGCGCGGCCTGTGAGCGCGCAGCAGGAAAACCCGTTTGCGATGCCTTTTCCCCAGGTGGACAGGTCCGGCTTGACGCCGAAATGATGCTGCGCGCCGCGCAGGCCCCACTTGAATCCGGAAATCATTTCGTCGAGGACATACACGACGCCGTGCTTGCGGCATAGTTCACCGACCCGATGCAGAAAGCCATCGCGCGGCTCGTCGAACTTGACGGGTTCCATGATCAGGCAGGCGATATCGTGATCATTGTCCCGAAACAGGGCTTCGACGGACTCGATATCGTTGTAACCGAACATTGCCGAAAGCTGGCGGGTGTCGGGAGGGATGCCGCGGTCCACTGGTGTCGTGGCGATGAACCAGTCGTCATAGCTGAAAAAATTGTGCTCCCTGCATAGCGCGACCCTGCTTCGACCCGTATGGGCGCGGGCAAGCTTGACGGCGGCAGTCGTGACGGTCGACCCGTTTTTTGCAAACTTGACCATGTTGCCTGACTGAACAGTAGCCAGAAACCGCTCGGCCGCCGTCAGTTCGAGGGTGGCCGGCCGCTGAAAGTTCACTCCACGCGCCGCGGCCTCGCAGACCGCCTGTACCACTGGCTCGTATCCATGACCGATGGAAACCGAGGTGAGGCCCATGCTGCAGTCGATGTAGCTGTTTCCGTCCAGGTCCCAGACACGCGCGTCTTTGCCGTGGCTGATCGCCGCGGGGGCATTCAGGGGAAATTGATCATCGCCCTTGGAGTATGTATGGGCGCCGCCCGGAATGAGGTCATGGATGCGGCGGGAGAATTCGCGCGACTGCGCGAAATTTTCAATCTTTGGAAGTGCCATCGAAGCTCGCCTGATCTGAAACCATGGACCAAAGCGGTTGGGCCACCACGTACGGCGCGACCAGCGCCCTGAGATCCGTTCTCGAGTCCAGAACCCCGATGATGTCCTGCAACGGAACAAGCGGCATTTTCGATGCGCAGCTGCGCGCTATTTCGCGCGCCAACACCAGGTCTTCCGGGTAATCGACCGTGACCCGAAGGTCCATACGTCTGTACTTTGCCGCCGGGACGAAGACGGTTGCCTTGAATTCATCCGGGTGGGTGCGCGGATAGTTGGAGCAGAATTCGGAGCGGTCACCCGCCGCACCGTTGCGATGCGCGCGTTCCAGCGCTTCAAGGGAATAAATCTCGAAATGCAGTCCCTCGGGAAGCTGATCGCATGCGGTGATGTCGTTTCCTTTGGAGACGTGATGCTTCCATAAGTGCGGGATCATTTCATATGCGCACCACGGGCACTCGGTCGTCACGCGAAAGACATCGCTCGCGGCGCCCGCACGGCCACACTGGACGAGGCGCCACAGAACGTCCTCTGGATCGCCGAATATGTACGACACGTCATGCGTGTGAGCGACCGCCATGAATGGCAGGTTTGCACTGCCCTCGGATATGCCGAGCACGATCTCGTCGATCTCCGGAATGCGCTTCAGCGCGTTTATGATCTGATCCAGAATGGTGTCCCTGTCATTGATCTTCTGCAGGGGTTTGCCGTAAAGCCTCGACCCGGTGTTGCGGCAGGCCAGGGCGGCAACCAGCTTGCGCTTCATTGCGGCGCCTTGATCGCTTCCGGAGCAACAGCTTCATCACGCCGGACTGCGCGCGTGAGTACCCGGCCGATCACCTCGTCCGCCTCCTGCAGAAAGACGTCGCTCGGAGTCCGCTTGAGCACAACGTCGGTCGCCGCAATCACCGTTCCGGCGTCCAGATCGCGGACCGCAACCACATGTTTGCGCGTCTTCCCGCGGTATGTGCGTTCCGTTTCGTGCATGCCGAAATCCGCGCCTGAGGCGTTGCCCTGCTTGACACCGGAAGCGGAAGCGCCGTCGCGCGCAACCAAGCCCAGGGCATCGCGGCAGGCGCGCATCTGTCGCGCAAATTCGGCGAACTCATCGGGATTCAGGGCCGATTCGTGGTCCTCGAGCTTCATGACCTTCGCCAGCGTAAGGTGCTTTTCGATCACGCTGGCGCCTGCGCCAAGCGCGGCGGCGGCAAGCAGCATTGCCTGGGTGCCGTCCGGATCGGCATGATCGGCAAAGCCGAGCAGGACATTCGGTCGGTCACCGTAACGCGAGGCCAGTTGCCGGAGACGAAAAATCTGGTTGGCGCCGGTCGGCGTCGGGTAGCCCTGGAAGCCGTGAAGCAGGACCAGGTGTTTGCCAGCCAGCATGTCAACGGCGCGGTCGACCTCCGGAGCGAAACATCCGCCCACGGATAACAATATCCTGGAGACGCTGCTGGCGGCCACCGCCTGCAACAGGCCCGGATTGGACATGTCGGTAGTGTGGATCTTGATCGCCCCGACGTTCAGTCTTTCAGCCAATTCGAGGCTGCGTCCCCCGAAAACGTCGAGGTGAAACTGTAGCCCTAGGGATCCGGCGAGTTGCGAAATGCCATACCACGACTCATCCGGCATTTCAAGTTTGCGGAATAGTGCGAAGTGCTCATAGCCCGCGGTGGCGAGTTCATCTGCGTATACCAGCTGCAGCTTAACGGCGTCCGCCCCGGCGGCCGATGCCGCCCTGACAAGCGCCGCAGCCTGTGCGGCGCTGCCTTCGTACCCCTGAGCTACTTCGGCGATGATCAATGGATCAGGCATTCGATGCGTTCGTCGGCGTGGGCCACATTGATGGATTCAAAACAGCTTCGTCGCTGCCGGCGAGTGCCGCGAAATCCACTGCCGGCATCGCGACCGCGAATGCGTCAATGATCTCACGCAGTTCGGCCACTGTGGTAACTCCAGTCAGGACGGTATCGACATGGGGAACTTGGCGAGCGAACGCAAGGGCCAGCGCAACGGTGGATATTCCAGCCCGCGCTGCGCAAAGCTCGATTCGATCAAATAGCGGGCGATACGGCGCAAAGTAGGGTGGCATACGCCGCACGTCCATGAGCAGCAGGCCTTGCAGAAACACCGAGCGTGCATGAACCTCCACGCCCCGTGCGTGCAATTCGGCCAGTGACCCGTCGCTGAGGAGTCGCTGATCCACGAGATTGACCGGCACCTGCGCAATCTCCAGAATCATTCGGTCGCTGATACCGCGAATATCGGCAGCAGAGTAAAAAGACGCGCCGATTTTTTTCACCAAACCCTCACTCCGTAGTTGCAACAAGGCTTCAGCCAGCCACTCGCCCCCGGGTTTCATCACATCGGCCGCGTGATGGAGCAGCAGCCCGTGCACCGATTTCTGCCGCATGCGTTCCAGCGAGCGCTTGAAGGCATCCCGCACCAATGCTGCATCGTTACGCCCGATTTCCCGCACGCTCAGTGCCGCTACTTTGGTGACGATCCGAAACGGATGTCCGTCCCAAAGAACCGCCCCAAGGGTGGCTTCGCTTTCGCCGTAGGCCGGCGCGGTGTCCAGCGCATCGACGCCGCTGTTGGCAGCCATCCGGAGAATCCGTTCGACTTCGGCTTTTGGAACCCGTCCGCGTGCGTTGGAAATCCCGTAGTCAGCGCCGAACTGGGCGGTTCCCAGACCGAGCATCATTGGATAAGCCGTCGCAGCTTTTCGATTACCTCATCCTGCTGCGAGTCCGTCAGGCCGAAGAAAAGTGGAATACTCAATGCTTCGTCGTAGTAAGCGCAGGCATTCGGGTAATCAGCGGCGCGGTGCCCGAGTTGCCGGTAAAACGGATGCAGGGGAACCGGAATGTAATGGACCTGCGTGATTATGCCTGTCTGGTAGAGGCGCCGCATGAATTCATTGCGCGACACGCATTCCTTCCCGAAGGGAGCGCGAATCACGTAAAGGTGGTGGCCGCTCAGCCGTCGCCCAGTTAGTTGGGCAGGCCGAATCGGGGCTTTTCCGCCGAACGCCTCGTCGTATCGTTCAACGAGCGCTCGGCGCCGCGAGAGGAAGCGACCCAATTTGCGCAGTTGCGACAATCCTAATGCGGCCTGAATTTCCGTCAGCCTGTAGTTGAATCCCAGTTCCTGCATTTCGTAATACCAGCGGTTCGGCACGCCGTTGGTGCTCGCTTGCTCGGGCGCCATGAACGGATCGTTGCCCTTGTTGATGCCGTGGCTGCGAAGCCGCAGCAGGTTCCGATAAAGCGGCTCGCTATTTGTGGTGATCATCCCGCCTTCTCCGGTCGTGATCTGCTTGACGGGGTGGAATGAAAAAACGGTCATGTCCGAATGCGAGCAGCAGCCGACCCGGCCGCCATCGGCGTAATGGGCGCCGAGCGCGTGGGACGCATCTTCGATGACCACCGCACTGTATCGCCGGGCGACGGACTGGATGGCCGGCATATCGCAGGGAAGCCCGGCGAAGTGCACGGGTATGATCCCGCGGACTTTACCCAGTGCGGCGCAACGCCGCTCAAGATCCACCGGGTCGACATTGAGCGTTTCCGGGTTGATGTCGGCGAACTGCGGGGTGGCGCCCACGTACAGCGCGCAGTTTGCGCTGGCGACGAATGTGATCGCGCTGGTAATGATGTTGTCACCGGCACTGATTCCTTCGGCGGCGCATGCGAGATGCAGGGCCACGGTACCGCTGGTCACGGCAATCGCGTAGCGCGCGCCGACATAGGACGCTACTGCACGTTCGAATTCATCGATCGCCGCCCCCTGGGTAAGCGACCCGCTGCGAAGCTGATTTACGACGGCCTGTATGTCGTCCTCATCGATAAAGTGCCGGCCGTATTGGATCACCGGTTGCCCGCTCGTTGGGCGAATTCGGCCGCAGCTATTGCGGTGGAAGGATTACGGCTCGAAATGATCACCGGTGCTCTGTTTCAATGCAGATTGTGGATAGGGTTATAGCCGCCAGACACCGTAACCGGCATTGCGGATTGCCGCCTGATCAAAACGCGACTTCACATCGACGAAGCAGCCATTGGGCTGAAGCTTTTCCAGCAGTTGCGCGAGCGGGCGCTGCAGATATGCCTGGTGGGCGACCGCCACGACCAGCGCGGCGGCTTGCGGCAAATCATCCCATTGCGTCAGCGCAAAACCGTACTCCCTTTGCGCCTCGTCGCTGCTCGCCATCGGATCGTGAATGCGCACGTCGGCGCCGTAGCTCTTCAGTTCGGTGATGAGATCGGCGACCTTGGAGTTGCGCAGATCGGGGCAGTCCTCCTTGAACGTGAGGCCGAGCACGTTGATGCGGGTGCCGTGTATCGGATGCCCGGATTTGGCCAGCGCCTTGATGGTGCTCTCGGCGACAAACTTGGCCATGCCGTCGTTGATCCGCCGTCCCGCCAGTATGACCTGCGGATGGTAGCCGACCATTTCCGCCTTGTGGGTGAGGTAATAGGGATCGACGCCGATGCAGTGGCCGCCAACCAGGCCAGGACGGAACGGCAGGAAGTTCCATTTCGTGCCCGCCGCCTGCAGCACTTCGGTGGTATCGATGCCCATACGGTCGAAGATGATCGCCAGTTCATTCATCAGCGCGATGTTCAGGTCGCGCTGCGTGTTCTCGATCACCTTGGCGGCCTCGGCGACGCGGATGCCGGAGGCGCGGTGCACCCCCGCGGTGACTATGCTCTCGTAGAGCGCGGCAACCTTTTCCAGTGTCTCGGCGTCGTCCCCCGAGACGATCTTCACGATCCGGGTCAGGGTGTGTTCGCGGTCGCCCGGGTTGATCCGCTCCGGGGAATAGCCGACATGGAAATCGCGCCGCCATTTCATGCCCGAACTGGATTCGAGCACCGGGACGCAGACCTCCTCGGTCGCGCCGGGATAGACGGTTGATTCATACACCACCACGGCGCCCTTGCGCATGTTCGCACCGACCGCGGTGCTCGCTGAAATCAGCGGGCCGAAATCCGGCTGGTGCGCATCGCCAACCGGCGTCGGCACGGCCACCAGGATGAAATCCGCGTGCGCCAGCAGCGCGGGGTCGCAGGTCACTTCGAGCTGGCTTGCGGCCCGCAGCGCCTCCGGCGTGACTTCGCCGGTGGGGTCCACCCCACGCCGGTAGGCATCGATTTTGGCAGCAGACCGGTCATAGCCGATGGTGCGGCGTTTTTTCCCCAGCTCAACGGCAAGCGGCAGGCCCACATAGCCCAGGCCGACGACTGCGACAGTAGTCAATTTGTTCATCCTCTCAGTCATCCACGCGAGGGGGCAGGCCCGCTCGCCCACCCCGAAATCGGGAAAACGCCTGGGCGTTTTCTTCCGAGTCATCCACAACGCGAGGGGGCAGGCCCCCTCGCCCACCCCGAATTCGGGAAAACGCCTGGGCGTTTTCTTCCTAGGTAGCTCCGCAATTATCCCACGCCGCCGGCGGCGGACGCGGCCGGCTTCGCCGCGGCGATGTCGCCCATGCGGCGCGCCAGTTCTTCCTGCCACGGGGAAAGCGTAATGCCGAAATCGCGACGCAGCTTGCCGTTATCGAGCAGCGAATTCGCCGGACGCCGTGCAGGCAGGGGGAGGTCCCGGCTGGCGATCGGCAGCACCCGGCAGGGAAGGTTGTTCGCCGCGACGATCGCGCCGGCGAAACCGAACCAGGTGGTGCTGCCGGCGGCGCTCATGTGATACAGGCCTTCACCGCCTTCGCCGGCGGCCAGATTGCGCACCATCGCGGCCGTCGCGTCGGCAAGTGCCGCAGCCGACGTCGGTGCGCCGCGCTGGTCGTTGACGATTTTAAGCTCCGGCCGCTCGCCGGCGAGGCGCAGGATCGCCAGCAGAAAATTCTTTCCCCGGGTCGAGTATACCCAGCTCGTGCGCAGAATGAGGTGACGGCATCCGGAGCTTGCGATGGCGCGTTCGCCTTCCAGCTTGCTCCGGCCGTATGCGTTGAGCGGGCCGGGCATGTCCTCCTCCCTGTACGGCCCGGTGCGTCTGCCGTCGAACACATAGTCGCTCGAGTAATGGACCAGCAGCGCCCCCAGCTTCCGGGCTTCGCCGGCCAGCACGCCGGGTGCGGCCGCATTGATCGCGAATGCCGCGCTGGCTTCCGATTCCGCCTGATCGACAGCGGTGTACGCAGCGGCATTGACGATGACGTCCGGCCTGACGGCTCTGACCGCCGCGGCAATGGATTCGGGCCGCGCCAGATTCAGGGTGCTGCGGTCGTGCGCCACCAGTTCTCCGAGCGCGTGCAGGCTGCGCTGAAGTTCCCACCCCACCTGACCGTTCCTGCCGCAAAGCAGGATTTTCACGCGAAGCACTCGGCAGCGCTCATGGCCGTGCCTTGCCGGTCCTTGGCCGAAAGGATGGGCTGTCCGTCGAGCGGCCAGCCGATCGCAAGGTCCGGGTCATTCCATGCAATGGTTCGCTCGTGTTCGGGCGCATAGTAGTCAGTCGCCTTGTAGAACACTTCGGCGGCATCGGACAGTACCAGGAAGCCATGGGCAAAACCCGATGGAATCCAGATCATCGCGTGCTCCGCCGCCGCCAGCCGCTCTCCGACCCACTTGCCGAAGGTAGCCGAACTGCGCCGGATATCGACGGCCACGTCGTATATTTCGCCCCGCATGACGCGCACCAGCTTGCCCTGCGGCTGGCGTAGCTGGTAGTGCAGCCCGCGCAACACGCCCCCGGCTGAACGGGAAAGATTGTCCTGCACGAAATGCGCCCGGATGCCGGCCCGGTCGAATTCGCGCTGGTTCCAGCTTTCGAGGAAAAATCCGCGCTGGTCGCCGAACACCTCGGGCTCGACCACGACGACGTCCGGAATGGCGGTGCGGCGCACCTTCATGACGTCAGACTCCCGGCGGTTTCAGCCACGATTGCCGTCGCGCAGCACATCCAGCAGGTAACTGCCGTAGCCGCTTGCCTTGAGCGGGGTGGCCAGCGCCTCGAGCTGACTGGCGCTGATGTATTTCATCCGCCACGCGATTTCCTCCGGGCAGCATATTTTCAGTCCCTGCCGCCGCTCCAGGGTCTGGATGAAGCTGCTGGCATCGAGCAGGGAGTCGTGGGTGCCCGTGTCGAGCCAGGCGTGACCGCGTCCGAGCGTGACGACATCCAGCTGGCCGGCGGCAAGATAGTGCCGGTTGAGATCGGTGATTTCCAGCTCCCCGCGCGCCGAGGGCTTCAAGGCGCGCGCGATGCGCGCCACCTGGCCGTCGTAGAAGTAGAGCCCGGTCACGGCAAATCGCGATTTTGGATTGACCGGCTTTTCTTCCAGGCTGAGTCCCTTGCCGTCCGCGCCGAATTCCACCACGCCATAGCGTTGCGGATCGTTGACCGGGTAGGCGAATATGGTGGCGCCCTCTTTCCTGGCTGCGGCGCGCTGCAGGTCGCTTTGCAGGTCATGGCCGTAAAAAATGTTGTCGCCCAGAACCAGTGCGCAACCGTCGCCGCCGATAAAACGCTCGCCGATGATGAACGCCTGGGCGATCCCCTCGGGCGAGGGCTGCACCGCGTAACTGAGCGACAGCCCCCAGCGCGCGCCATCGCCGAGCAGTTGCTCGAATCGCGGCGTGTCCTGCGGCGTCGAGATCAGCAATATGTCGCGAATCCCGGCGATCATCAGGGTGCAGAGCGGATAATAGATCATCGGCTTGTCGTATACCGGCAGCAACTGCTTGGACACCGCCTGGGTAACCGGATAGAGGCGGGTACCCGAGCCGCCCGCGAGGATGATTCCCTTCATCCGCGCCTCATCTGGCGGCATAGTTCAGTTGCAGCCACTGCTGATATTCGCCGGAGCGGATACGCTCGCTCCAGGCCTGGTTGCCGAGGTACCAGGACACGGTTTTTCGCAGTCCGCTTTCGAATGTCTCCCGCGGCGACCAGTGGAGCTCGGCCGAGATTTTCCGGATGTCCATGGCATAGCGGCGGTCGTGCCCGGGCCGGTCGCCGACGAAGGTGATGAGTGCCTGGTAAGAACCTGCCTGTTTCGGGCGCACCTCGTCCAGCAGCCGGCAAATCGTTTTCACCACGTCGATATTGGCCAGCTCGTTCAGCCCGCCGATGTTGTACACCCCGCCCGGGCTGCCGCCTTCGAGCACCGCCCTGAGGGCGATGCAGTGGTCGCCCACATAGAGCCAGTCGCGGACGTTGCGTCCGTCACCGTATACCGGCAGCGCCTTGCCCTGCAGCGCGTTGGACAAGATCAGCGGAATGAGCTTCTCGGGAAACTGGTAAGGGCCGTAGTTGTTGGAGCAGTTCGTCGTCAGCGTGGGGAGCCCGTAGGTATGGTGGTAGGCGCGCACCAGATGGTCCGCGCCCGCCTTGGATGCCGAATACGGGCTGTTGGGCGCATGCGGGTTGGTTTCGCTGAACGGCGGATCTTCCGCGGCCAGCGAACCGTAGACCTCATCGGTCGAGACGTGAACGAAGCGAAAACCGGCCTTCGCCGCCGCGCCCAGTTGCTGCCAATGCGCCCGCGACTCCTCGAGCAGGCAGAAGGTGCCCACAACGTTTGTCTGGACGAAATCGCCGGGTCCGTGGATGGAGCGATCGACGTGGCTTTCGGCGGCAAAGTGGACCAGGGCGCGGGGCCGGTGCTGCGCGAGCAGCTCCCGGAGCAAATCCCGATCGCAGATATCCCCTCGAACGAAATGATGGCGCCGATCGCTCCGCAGGCTGTCCAGGTTGAAAAGATTTCCCGCGTAGGTAAGCTTGTCGAGATTCACCACCGGCTCGTCCGACTGCGCCAGCCAGTCGTGGATGAAGTTCGCGCCGATGAATCCCGCGCCGCCTGTGACCAGTATCGTCACGGCGCCGGCCGCTGCAGCGCCATCAGCTTGGCGTATTTATTGAAGCTGTTCATGCAACCGATGGAAACGTGAATGAGGCCCGGCACGCCGTCGAGGAAGCCGAGCCGGAAAAAATAGAACTTGATAAATCGCAACAACGGACTGAGCACCAGGCGCCAGGCGGACGCCCTGCCGCCGCGGCGGTTGAGCTGTTCGGCCTGCAGCGAGGTATAGCGATTCTGTTTCTCCAGATACCGGTCCAGCGTTTCGGCAGAGTCGTGCAGCAGGTCACCGCGCAATCGCAACACCGGCTGGGCGGTCATTACCTTTTCATGAACACCGTCATCGCTCCAGCGGGCGTGGCGGCGGTCGAACAGGCGCAGGCTCCAGTCCGGGTAGCCTTCGCCGTGCTTCAGCCAGCGGCCGAGAAACCGGTTGCAGCGCGCCATGGCATAGGCGCCGCTGCGCGGCGCGGCAATTGCCTCGAGGATGCTGGCTCGCAGGTGATCGCTGACACGTTCGTCGGCATCGATGCACAGCACCCAGTCGTGGGATGCCGCCTCCACCGCGAATTGCTTTTGCGGGCCAAAGCCCAGCCATTCCTTCTGCACCACCCGGGCGCGGTGCCGCTCAGCCAGCGCTATCGTGCCGTCGCTGCTGCTGGAATCGACAACCAGCACTTCGTCGGCGAAGGCGAGGCTTGCCAAGCAGCTCTCGAGCCGGACAACGGCATTGTAAGTAATGATGACGGCGGATAAAGTCATGCGCGCTGTGAATTGTGTCGGAACGGCTGAGCATTGCCGTATAATCAGCGGGTTATGCACGTATTTTAGCAGCTTGTGCAGGTTGCCGCGGGCTATTCTGCAGCAGCCGGGCCTTTTCGTACCCAAGCAGCGATGATCTGGTCCGCCGTTCGCCGGGCGCTATGAAAAAAATCCTCCTGGTCAAGACCTCGTCCCTCGGCGACGTGATTCACAATCTGCCGGTCGCCACCTGGCTTCGCATTCATTTTCCCGACGCAGTCATCGATTGGGTCGTCGAAGAAGCGTACGCGCCGTTGCTGCGACTGCATCCCGCGGTGCGCAGTGTCATTACCGTCGCCGTGCGACGCTGGCGGCGGCGCCTGTTCGATCCGGCTACATGGCGGGAAATCGCCGAATTCAGACGGCGCTCCCACGATGACGCCTACGACGTGATCCTCGACTCGCAGGGATTGCTCAAGAGCGCACTGATTGCCCGGGCGGCCCGTGGCCGGCGCCACGGATTTGATGCGGCCAGCGCGCGCGAACCCCTGGCGGCGCTGTGGTACGACACTCGCCACGCCGTTGCGCTGAACCAGCACGCGGTAATCAGAAACCTCGCACTCGCCGCCGCAGCGCTTTGCTGCCCGAAGACCGAGGCGATCGATTACGGCCTGCGCGCGCCGGCGTGCGCGGCAATGGCGCCCGCCGGTCCCTATGCTGTATTGCTGCACGGCAGCAGCCGCGCCGAAAAACTCTGGCCGGCGGAGCGATGGATCGAATTGGGACGGATGCTGCAGGCGCGCGGTCTCGAATGCGTTTTACCCTGGGGGAACGAAGCGGAGCGCGCCCGTGCGCTGCGCATGGCCGCATCGCTCAAGGCGCCCCTGGTGCCGGACGCCCTGCCGATCGACGCGATCGCCGGCCTGCTGGCCGGCGCCGCCGCCGTCTTCGGTGTCGATACCGGGCTTGCTCATCTCGCCGCCGCGCTGGATCGGCCCACTGTCGCGATTTTCGCAGCCACGGAGCCCAAACTGACGGGTGTCCGCGGCGGGCGGCGGGCAACCAACCTCGGCGGACCCGGCACGCCGCCCGAGGCGCCCGAGGTCATCGCGGCGTTCGATCGCCTGCCGTCCTGATGGCACACCTGGGCTACACCCTGGTGCTGTGGCTGGCGCTGCCCTGGGTGCTTGCCCGCCTCTGGTGGCGCGGCCGGCGCGAACCGGAATACAGGCTGAATATCCGCGAAAGATTCGGATTCTACGGAGCGCGGCCTTCCCGTAACGCTGCGCGAAAGGTTCTCTGGCTGCACGCTGTTTCGATAGGTGAAACCAACGCCGCTGCGCCCCTGGTCGAGGCGCTGCTTGAACGCCATCCGGATTACCGGATCGTAGTGACCCAGATGACGGCCACAGGACGAAAATCGGCACGTGAACTGTTTGGCGGCCGGGCCGAGATCGTTTACCTGCCCTACGACTACGGCTTTGCCGTGAGGCGTTTTATCGCGTCCTTTCAGCCCGGGCTGGGGATTCTGATGGAGACGGAAATCTGGTTCAACCTGGTCCGCGAGTGCAAGCGCGCCGGCATCCCGTTGCTGCTCGCCAATGCGCGCATGTCGGCGCGATCCGCGCGTGGCTACGAACTCGTGTCCGGGCTGTCAAGGCGTGCATTTTCGCGCATTGATGTCGTTGGCGCGCAAACTACGGAAGACGCGGTGCGTCTGCGCTCGCTCGGTGCGGGCAGGTGCGAGGTCACCGGCAATCTCAAGTTCGACATCGTACCGGCTCCTGCGACGCTGGCCGCACTACTGCGCGCACGGTACGGAAGCCGGCCGGTGCTGCTGGCGGCCAGCACGCGCGAAGGTGAAGAACAATTGCTGCTGGAGGCGCTGGCCGCCTTGCCGCGCGAGGTGCTGGTGACGGTGGTGCCGCGCCACCCGCAACGCTTTGAGGAAGTGATGCGCTTGCTCGAAGCCAGAGGCAAATGCGTGCGCCGCAGTGACAATCGGCCGATTCCGCCGGACTGCCGCTTCGTGCTGGGCGACAGCATGGGGGAACTGGCCGGCTACTATGCCGCCAGCGATCTCGCCTTCGTGGGCGGCAGCCTGCTTCCCTATGGCGGACAAAACCTGATCGAAGCGAGCGCCGTCGGCGTGCCCGTACTGATCGGGCCCCACACCTTCAATTTCTCCGAAGTGGCTGAACAGGCGATTGCCGCCGGAGCGGCCCTGCGGGTGGCATCGGCCGGTGAACTGGTGGCCCAAGCGACGCATTTGCTGGCAGACCCGGCGCGGCGCGCCCGCATGGGAGCCGCCGGGCGTGCCTTCTGTGAATCGCATCGCGGCGCAACCGCGCGCACTCTGGCGCTGTGCGAACAGCTTATTTCAGCGCGCTGAAAACCGCACCCTGCCTATTCCGCCAGCAGGCGGTTGACTTCTTCGACATCCGCTTCGGTGAGCGTGCCGGCGGCTGCCTTGAGCCGCAGCCCGTTCACAATCGTGTCGTATCGGGCCCGTGACAGGTCGCGCTTGACGGAGAACACCTGTTGCTGCGAATTGAGCACGTCGATATTGATTCGAACACCGACGTCGTAGCCGAGCCGGTTCGATGCCAGCGCAGCTTCACTGGAGATGAGCGCCTGTTCCAGCGCCCGGACCTGCGCCATGCCATTGGTCACGCCGAGGAACGACTGGCGCGCCGACAGCGCCGCGCTCCTGCGGGTGTTCTCGAGATCCGAACGGGCCCGGTCCTGATTCGCGAGCGCTTCGCGTACCCGTGAGTCGATCGCTCCGCCGGCATAGAAAGGGACCGCCAGTTGCAGTCCCACGGCGGAAAATGTCTGATCGTTGCCGACACCGGAAAGCTGATTGCTGCCGCTCGCGCTGCGGCCTATCTGGCCGACCACATCGACCGTCGGATAGCGCCCGGCGCGGTTGCGCGTTACTTCAAGCGCCGCAATTTCCGCCGCCGCCTCCTGCACCCGCACACTGAGGTTTTGCGCCTGCGCCGATTCGACCCATTGATTCATGCTGTTGGGTTGGGGCGGCGAAAGCTGCAGGGCGCTTCTCAGGGGCGCCAGTTCCGCGGGAAATTTTCCGATCAACTGCTGCAGGACCCGGCGCTTCAATTCCAGGTCGTTCTCGGCGGCAATTTCCTGGGAAATCGACAAATCGAATCGCGACTGCGCTTCATGCGTATCGGTGATGGTCGCGGTACCGACCTCGAAGTTGCGCTTCGCCTGCGCCAGCTGCTCGGTGATCGAAGTCTTCTGTGCCCGGATAAAGGCGACGCTGTCCTGTGCGGCGAGCACGTCGAAATAGGCCTGTGCCACCCGGACGATGAGGTCCTGACCGGCAAGCAGGTACTGCGTTTCGGCCTGGAGGACCTGGTAGCCCGCCTGTTCGTACTGAACCAGGTTCTGTCTGCGAAACAGCGGTTGCGTCAGGGTGATGGTGGCGCTGTTGGAGTTGAACTCGCGGATGAAAGGCCCGGGTGTCGCACCGCCGCGAAACGAAATCTCGTTTCTGTTCCAGGTGGTGTTGCCGGCGCCGTTGATGGTCGGCAACAGCAGCGCCCGGCCCTGAGGCAATTTTTCCCTGCCTGCCTCGAGTGCGGCGCGCGCCGAGGCGTACTGGGCGTCATAGTTCCTGGCGTCGCGCAGCACCTGCAGCAGATCGGCCGGGGAAGCGGCGCCCGAGGCGACAGCGAGCGCAATTCCCACCACCATGGGCCAGGGTTTCATCGGTGCCTAATACACGGGCATGGCGGCATCGACCTGCCGGGCCCAGGCATCCACGCCGCCCTGCAGGTTAAAAATACGGTCAAAGCCGTTTCGTTCCAGATACATCGCAATCTGCCGACTGCGTCCGCCATGATGGCAGATTACTATCGTTTCGGCGGAGGGATCGAGTTGCGCCGTTCGCGAAGGAATCTCGTTCATCGGAATATGCAGTGAATCGGCCAGGCTGCAGACCAGGAATTCCCAGGGCTCACGAACGTCCAGCAGAATCGGGGCCGTTCGACCCGGGTCCGCGAGCCACTCGGACAGCTGTTGCGGGGTGATCTGTTTCATCAATCGTCGCCGGTCATCCACGACGCGAGGGGGCAAGCCCCCTCCCACACCCCGAAATCGGGGAAAACGCGGGGCGTTTTCTTTCCTGTCATCCACGACGCGATGGGGCAAGCCCCCTCGCGCACCCCGAAATCGGGGAAAACGCGGGGCGTTTTCTTTCTAGAACTGGAAGCGTTCCGGCTGCAGCGCATTGATGAGGGGAGGAAAGTGGGTTTCGAACAGGTCGATTCCCTGCCACGAACGCGGCGCCGGTGATCCGGCGTCACACGTCATCAGGCGCGCGGACATGACCGGTGCGTCGCCCACGATGGCGAACATCCGGCCGCCCGGTTTCAACTGTTCGAGGAAACCGGCCGGCAGCAACGGGGTGGAACCGGTCAGCACGATGACATCGTATGGCGCATGCGCGGCCCAGCCCTGCGCTGCATCGCCTGGTTCGGTGGTGATGTTGGCAGCCCCGTGACGTGCCAGATTCCGCCTGGCGAAGGCCAGAAGCCCCGGATTGATTTCGACGCTGAAGACGTGCATGGCGCGGTGTGCGAGCAACGCGGTCAGGTAACCACTGCCGGTTCCGACCTCCAGCACCCTGTCGCCTTTGCCGAGCGTCAGATCCTGCACGATCCGCGCTTCGACCTTGGGCGCCATCATGCGCTGGCCGTCGCCCAGTGGTATTTCGAGATCGGAGAACGCCAGATTACGCTTGTCTTCCGGGACGAATTCCTCGCGGCGAACCACGTACAGGAGGTCCAGAACATCCGGGTCGAGCACTTCCCAGGTACGGACTTGCTGTTCCACCATGTTGAAACGGGCGTGCTCAATGTCGATCGTCGCGCTCATGGCTGGTTGCTTGATTTGTCAGCGTTCGGGAGCGGGGCAGTTTAGCATGAGGCCCGCTGCGTGCAGAAGCCGCAGCCCTCGCCAACCATCGCCGATCACCCCGGCACGGGCGGACAATTCCCGAATCAGCCAACTGAAGAAGGACCGGTGCCGGACGCCGGCGCGGGCTGGTGCATCAAATCTTTTTCACCGGCGATGGCGCCGCATCCTGGATATCCGGCCGGGCCGGCGAGCCGTCCCCGGAAAGTCTGTGCTTCATCCATGCGCCAAGGTCATCCAGGCAGGTGTAGAGCACCGGCACCACGATCAGGGTCAGCAGGGTCGAAGTGATCAGACCGCCGATCACCGCATGGGCCATGGGCGAGCGCTGTTCGGAACCCTCTCCGAGACCCAGAGCAAGCGGCAGCATGCCGAAAATCATGGCAAGAGTCGTCATGACGATGGGGCGCAGTCTGATGCGCCCGGCTTCGATGATGGCTGTGCTCCGATCTCGGCCGGCGGCCAGCGCCTGATTGGTAAAGTCCACCAGCAGGATGGCGTTTTTGGTCACCAGCCCCATCAGCATCACAAAGCCGATGATGGAAAAGATATTGAGCGTCGAGCCGGTGGCGAGCAGGGCGAGCAGCACGCCTGCAAGGGACAGCGGCAGCGAGGCCATGATGGCCAGGGGCTGCAGGAAAGACGCAAACTGGGACGCAAGAATGAGGTAGATGAACACCACGCCCAGAGCGAGCGCAGTCAGGGCATAGCCCATGGTTTCCTGAATGTCCTTGGTCGAACCCCCCATGGCGAAACGATAACCGGGCTGCAGGTTGATGCGGCCGAGTTCGCGTTTGATCTCCTTGCCCAGGTCGCCGGCGGGCCTGCCGAACGCATTCGCGGTCACCAGCACTTCCCGGGTCAGATCCTTGCGGTTGATCTGGGTTGCGCCGCTGGTCGGGACCAGCTCCGCGACCTGCCTGAGCGCGACCATTTTCGGGCCGCCATCGGCGTTCAGCAGACTGCTGGCCACGTAGATGCGTTCCAGGTCGGCCGCGGTATTGCGCTCGGCCCGGGCGAGCCGCACCTTGACGTCGTAAATCTCGTCATCGGGCGCTTTCCAGGTGGTTGCCGCCTCGCCGGCAAGCAACGGGCGCAGTGCCGCACCGATGCGCTCGACGCCCACGCCCAGATCGCTTGCCAATTCCCGATCGAGCCGCACCGCGAGCGTCGGTTTGGCCGCTTTCTGGCTCGAATCGACGTCGACCACGCCGGGCAGCGAGCGCATCATGGCCATGATCTGCCGCGACAGCCGATCCAGCTCCTGGATGTCCTGGCCCTGGATGCTGACCTGCAGCGGCTTGCCGCTGCCCACGGACTGAAACACTCCGACATTGGTCACCACGATCCCGGCGATGCGGGCCAGACGTTCGCGAAACGGCTGTTGCAGCTCCTTCTGATTGGTGGCGCGCTGGCTGCGCTCCACCAGTTTGACGAAAATCGTCCCGTAATTCTTCCCCAGCGCCGTGCCGGTATTGACGTTGGCATAGGTGTAGCGCACCTGCGCAAATTCCCGCAATGCCGCTTCGGCCTGTTGCACTTTCCCCCGGGTGAATTCCAGGGAGGAACCCACCGGCGCGGACAACTGCACCATCACTTCGCCGAGATCCGCTTCGGGCACGAATTCCGAGCCTATCCACGGCATCAGCGCGAAGCTGCCGAAGAAGCTCGCCAGGGCCGCGGCGATGACGGTCTTGCGGCGTCCCAGCGCCCAGCCGAGGAGGCGCTGATAGTGCCTGCCGGCACGCTCCACCAATTCTTCGTGCCAGCCCAGTATCCGGGCAAGCCGGCCCTTGCCGCGCACCCCATGCGCCGCGGGGTCGTACCAGACAGCCGAGAGCATCGGATCGAGCGTGAACGAGACGAACATCGACAGCAGCACCGCGGCGGCGACGGTGATGCCGAACTGGTGAAAGAACCGCCCGATGATGCCGCCCATGAAGCCGACCGGCAGGAATACCGCAACAATGGTGAAAGTCGTTGCCATCACCGCCAGGCCGATTTCCCGGGTGCCATCGAGCGCCGCCTGGCGATGGGTTTTCCCCATGGCGAGGTGGCGAACGATGTTTTCGCGAACGACGATGGCATCGTCGATCAGCAAGCCGACGCACAGCGACATGGCCATCAGGGTGAGGACATTGATGGAAAAGCCGAACGCATACATCACCAGGAAGGTGCCGATCAGCGCGATCGGTAAAGTCAGTCCCGTAATGACCGTACTGCGCCACGAATTCAGGAACAGGAACACGATGAGGATGGTCAGCAGGGCGCCCACGATGAGGGTGTGCTTCACGTCGTTGACGGAATTGTGGATGCCCTGGGAGGTGTCGCGCACCACCTCCAGGCGGACGTCTTTGGGCAGGCGCTGCTGCAGTTCGACGATGGCTTCCCGGACCGCATCGACCACCTCGATGGTGTTCGCGTCCTGCGCCTTGACGATGTCAATGGCAAGAACGCGCCTGCCATCCACCAGGGCGACGCTTTCCTCTTCCTCCTGCCCATCGACCACATTGGCCACCTGCGACAGCAGCACCGGCTGGCCACCGCGGCGGGCCACGACGATGCCGCGAAACTGTTCCGGCCGCTGGATGCGGCCCTGCACCTGCACCAGTTGTTCCCGGTCGCGCGTGATAAGACTGCCGGCGGGGAGTTCCTGGTTTTCGGCGCGGATGGCATTGATGAGCTGATCCACGCCGACGCCCAATGCTTCCATTTCGGCGGGCTTGAGAAAAATCTGGATTTCGCGCTTCACGCCGCCGACTGTGGTGGCGCGGCCCACTCCGCGCACGTTCTCCATGCGCTTTTTGATGACCTGTTCGGTGAGCGTGGTCAGTTCCCTCAGGGATTTACCTTCGCCGCGCACCGCGACCGACAGAATCGGCAGGTCATCGGGATTGAAGCGCGAGATCCGCGGTTCCTTGATCTCCTTGCGGAAGCCCGCCCGCACGGCGGCCACTTTTTCCCGTACGTCCTGCGCGGCCAAAGCCGGATTGATGGTGAGATCGAACTCGACGATGACGACCGATTGCCCCTCGTAGGATCGGGAGGACAGGGTCTTCACCCCGCTGATGGTGTTGACCGTCTCCTCAATCCGGCGGGTGATATCCGACTCGACCGCCTCCGGCGAGGCGCCGGGATACTCGGTCTGCACCACGACCACCGGAAAACTCACATCGGGAAATTGTTCGATCGACAGGCGCTGGGAAGAGAACACGCCCAGGACCAGCAGGGCCGCCATCATCATGGTGGCCAGCACCGGGTTGGCAATGGAAATGCGGGTAAACCACATCTTGAGCGGCCGCGCCGGTGCTCAGCCGCCGGAACGCGCGGGCCGGGGGGCGCCGGACTCCACCGCGCCAGCCGGTTTGACCGATTCGTCTCCCGCCGGCGTACGGCTGATGGTGACGGCTGTGCCCGGACGCAGACCACCGGACTGCGCGCCTAGCTGGGTTTTCAGGATGGTGTCCCCCGGCGTCAGGCCCGACAGCACTTCCACCACGCCTTCGTCGTCGTTGCGCATGCCAAGGGCAATCGGTTCCGCCGTAAGACGGCCGCCCTTGACGCGCCACACCAGCGCCTGCCCGCCTTCCCGGTGGACGGCGGAATCCGGCAGCACCATCGCCTTGTCCCTTTTCTCGATGGTAAGGCTGCCTTTGGCGAACAAACCGCCGCGCAGAGCACCGTCGCGGTTCGGCAACAGCGCATAAACCATGATCGATCGCGTGCCGGTCTGGGTCGAGGGATTGATGCGATCGATGCGGCCGGCGAAGATGCGCTCACCATGGCCTTCGACCCGAAACTGTATTTCCTGGCCGAGACGCACGCTGGAAATGTCGGAGGCGGGGACCGGCGATTCGACTTCAAATACGCTCAGATCGACCAGCGCCAGAATCTTTGCATCGATCGCCACTTTTTCGCCCGGCTGCGCCAGCCGCTGCGACACGACGCCCGCGATCGGCGCCCGCACCACGGTGTCCTCCAGCGACTTGCGGGCAATCGCGGCCTGCGCATCCAGCGCCTTCAGTCTTGCTTCGGCCACCAGGTAATTGCTGTCGGTGACGTCGTAGGCATTTTGCGAAATGAATTTCTGTTTGAGCAGGGCAAGCTGATTGTCCCGGTTCTTCCCGGCCAGCGCCAGCTGCGCCCTGGCGCCCTCCAGGTCGGCAAGCTTTTCCTGAAGCCTGGCCTGTGCTTCGCTCGCGTCGATGCGCGCCACGACCTGTCCGGCCTTGACCGTCTCGCCTTCCCGCACCGAAATCTCGCGCAGGTCGCCGGGGGCTTTGGCCTTTACCGTGGTCCAGTTGCGCGGTTGCAGGGTACCGGTCAACGAAAGGGACTGACGCATTTCGCTCCTGCGAACCTCGTAGAGATCGTTGGCGGCAATTTCGATGGACGGGGGCGCCGTGTCGGCAGCCGGCGCGAGGCTTTTCGCGGGCGCCATGAACATGGCAATGGCGCCGATCAAGGCAGCGGCAATGACGCCCAGGGCGATGAATGAGGTGCGCCTGCTCATGACTTGCTCGCCGTGGTTGCGGGGGCGGGTGTGTGCAATTTCCGTCCTATTGACTGACTGGCCGGTAATATAATCGTTAAATAGCGCTTGGGTTGAATACTGGCGGGGTTCGTTCGCTTGTGCTCACACGAGGACGGCAGGACGGCAGGACGGCACGCATGGGGTCGCCGCGCGTCACGGCTTTGCGGTGCTCGCCAGACGGCCGCGCTTCGAGCACGATTGCGTGACGTACTGCTTTGGAGTAGGTTGTGCGACACAACGTAGGGGTCCTGGCGCCGTTTCGATTCCGGTGTCCGGGTGAGAGCACACCCTTCGAACCTGATGCGGATAATGCCGCCGCAGGGAAGCGTTGACGAGGACCTCGGCTTCGCTTTCCTGCGGCATACAGCCTGAGAGGAATGTCATGAACGCCAATCCCAAGTTTCTGGCCGAGACGGCGCACGTTGATGAAGCAGCGGTCAAGGCGCTGCCCAACTCGAAAAAAATCTATGCTCAGGGCTCGCGTTCCGACATTCGCGTTCCGATGCGGGAGATCTCCCAGGCCGACACGCCGGCTTCGTTCGGCGCGGAAAAAAATCCGCCGGTCTGTGTCTACGACACCTCCGGCCCCTACACCGACCCGAACGCGAGCATCGACATCCGCTCGGGTCTGGCGCCGCTGCGTCTGGGCTGGATCGTGGAGCGCGGCGACACCGAGGAACTGTCCGGGCCGAGCTCGCAATACGGGGTTGAGCGGCTGACCGACCCCAAGCTTGCCGAAATGCGCTTCAATCTGAAGCGCGCGCCGCGCCGCGCCAGGGCCGGGAAAAACGTCAGCCAGATGCATTACGCGAAGAACGGGCTCGTCACCCCGGAAATGGAATTCATCGCCATCCGGGAAAATCAGCGCCGCAACGAATATCTGGAGAGCCTGAGAACCTCCGGACCGAACGGCGCGAAGCTCGCCGAGATGATGGCGCGCCAGCACCCGGGCCAGTCGTTCGGCGCGGCGATTCCCGCCGACATGACGCCTGAGTTCGTGCGCAGCGAAGTGGCGCGCGGCCGCGCCATCATCCCCGCGAACATCAACCATCCTGAGTCCGAGCCGATGATCATCGGCCGCAATTTTCTGGTGAAAATCAATGCCAACATCGGCAACTCGGCGGTCACCTCCGGCATCGCCGAGGAAGTGGAGAAGATGACCTGGTCGATCCGCTGGGGCGGCGACACGGTCATGGACCTGTCCACCGGAAAGAATATTCACGAGACGCGCGAATGGATCATCCGCAATTCGCCGGTGCCCATCGGCACGGTGCCGATCTATCAGGCGCTGGAAAAAGTCAATGGCAAGGCCGAAGACCTGACCTGGGAAATATTCCGCGACACGCTCATCGAACAGGCGGAACAGGGCGTGGATTACTTCACCATTCACGCCGGCGTGCGCCTGCCCTTTATTCCGATGACGGCCAGGCGCATGACCGGCATCGTGTCGCGCGGCGGTTCCATCATGGCGAAATGGTGTCTGGCGCACCACACCGAAAGCTTTCTGTACACGCGTTTCGAGGAAATCTGCGAAATCATGTGTGCCTACGATGTCTCGTTCTCGCTGGGCGACGGCCTGCGCCCGGGCTCCATTTACGACGCCAACGACGAAGCGCAGCTGTCCGAACTGAAGACCCTGGGCGAGCTGACCCAGGTCGCATGGCGGCACGATTGCCAGGTGATGATCGAAGGGCCGGGCCACGTGCCGATGCAATTGATCAAGGAAAACATGGATCTCGAATTGCGCGACTGCCACGAGGCGCCGTTTTATACCCTGGGTCCGCTGACCACCGACATCGCGCCCGGCTATGACCACATCACCAGCGCCATCGGCGCGGCGCAGATCGGCTGGTACGGCACGGCGATGCTGTGCTACGTCACGCCGAAGGAACACCTTGGCCTGCCGGACAAGAAAGACGTGAAGGACGGCATCATGGCCTACCGCATCGCCGCCCACGCCGCCGACCTCGCCAAGGGCCATCCCGGCGCCCAGATTCGCGACAACGCATTGTCAAAGGCGCGCTTTGAATTCCGCTGGGCAGACCAGTTCAATCTGGGACTGGATCCGGATACCGCCAGGGATTTCCACGACGAGACCCTGCCGCAGGACGGCGCGAAAGTGGCGCACTTCTGCTCGATGTGCGGACCGCACTTCTGCTCCATGAAAATCACCCAGGACGTGCGCGATTACGCCGAGAAGCATGGCGTGTCCGGAGAAGACGCGCTGAAGAAAGGGATGCAGGAGAAGGCCGTCGAATTCGTGAAGAAGGGCGCGGCGATCTACCACAAAGCCTGACAGGGCATGGGCGGGGACCGGCCAGGAGGTGGTCCGGCGCTGCGTAATTGAGTGAATCATACCGACAGGATACCCGACAGCAGCTGTTGTACAGGAAAATAATTATCGATATAGATATAATATTCATGCGAAATGTCGGGCGGGTACAATAGCGCCCGATGGACCTGACCCTGCTGCTCAAAGCCCTGATGCTCGGCATCGTCGAAGGGCTTACGGAATTCCTTCCTATTTCCTCCACGGGCCACCTGATCCTGGCCGGGGACCTGCTCGATTTCAATGACGAGAAGGGCAAGGTCTTTTCCATTGCCATCCAGACAGGGGCAATGCTGGCCATCGTCTGGGAATATCGGGTGCGCTTCGCCGCGGTGCTTGCCGGCCTCGCCTCGGAGCCGCAGGCGCAACGCTTCGCCGTCAATGTGCTCGTGGCGTTCATGCCGGCGGCGCTGCTCGGGCTCGCGTTCGGCAGTTACATCAAGGCTTTCCTGTTTCGTCCGCTGCCCGTGGCGATGGCTTTCATCATCGGTGGGTTCGTCATCCTGTGGGTCGAGCGGCGGGGCCACGCGGCTGCGGCAGCGGCAGCGCAAGCCGCTGCAGCTTCCTCATCCGGCGGCGCGCGGATCGACTCGGTCGACGAGATGGATTGGAAGGACGCGCTCAAGGTCGGTTTTGCCCAGGCGTTCGCGCTGATACCCGGGACCTCGCGCTCCGGCGCCACCATCATCGGCGGGATGCTGTTCGGCCTGTCGCGCAAGGCCGCAACGGAGTTTTCCTTTTTCCTCGCCGTGCCTACCCTGGTTGCGGCCGGCGCTTACGACCTGCTGAAGCACCGCTCGCTATTGAGCGCGGCGGATATACCGCTGTTCGCGGTCGGGCTGTTCGCGGCCTTTGTTTCGGCGTTCCTGTGTGTGCGCTGGTTGCTGCGCTTCATTGCCAGTCACGACTTCACCTGGTTTGCCTGGTACCGAATCGCGTTCGGCATCATGATACTGGCCACTGCCTACACCGGCATGGTGGACTGGAGCGGGGGCTGATCGGGCGCAGTCGCAGGCGCGGGCGCAAGCTTGCGCCGGATCAGCCCTGTTCCCAGGGCAGGCCGGCGGCGCGCCATCCCCCCACCGTATTGCGGTGGCCGCGGGCATCCTTGTCGCCCTCGAAGCCTTCTAGCACATTGATGGCGCCGGCATAGCCCGCCTGCGCCGCGGCGGCCGCGGCGCTGTGAGACCTTCCGCCCGAGCGGCACAGGAACAACAGCGGCGCCGCCGATTTCTCCACCAGCGCCTGCAGTTGCTCGAGGAATTGCGGGTTGCGGCCACCCGGCCAGGTATTCCACTCTATCGGTATCGCGCCCGGAACCCTGCCGACCCATTCCAGTTCCGCCTTGGTTCGCACATCGACCAGCTTCGCGCCCGATGCCTGCTGCAGCAACGCATAGGCTTCCTGTGGCGTCAGGGCGCCCGCATAAGGCAACTTCATCTCCACGGCGCGCCGCCTGGCGCGTTCGATCAGATCCTTCTCTGTTTCCATGGCCGAAGACCCTTTGAAAAGACCGGAGTATAGCGATGGCGCCGGTGTGGCCCGAAATCACCTGGCAACGTTCACGCCCGTTCTCGGTGCCATTGCGACTTCCTCCGCACCAAACAGGTGCAAATGCCGCCTTGCAAGCGGCTTATGGCACAATAACCGGCCACATGAGATTCCGTGGCCCGGATTGTGCTGAACAGTCCCCACGCATCTGCATTTGTCCTTGTTTTCCCTTGTCTACATTCACGCTCAGGAGAGGTTGCATGGCACTGTCTGCGAATGACGTTCTGAAAATGATCAAAGAGAAGGAGGCCAAGTTCGTTGATATCCGTTTTACCGACACCCGTGGCAAAGAGCAGCACGTCTCCGTGCCCGCCAAGCAGTTCACCATGGACAAGTTCGAGAACGGACATGCTTTCGACGGCTCCTCCATTGCCGGCTGGAAAGGCATCGAAGCCTCCGACATGCTGCTGATGCCCGACCCGGACACCGCGCGCATGGACCCGTTCACCGACGAGCCGGTGCTGAACATCACCAGTGACGTGGTCGAACCGGCCGATGGCAAAGGCTACGACCGGGACCCCCGCACCATTGCCAAGCGTGCCGAGGCGTTCCTCAAGTCCTCCGGGCTGGGCGATGTCGCATATTTCGGGCCCGAACCCGAATTCTTCATTTTCGATTCGGTAACCTGGAACGTGGACATGTCCGGTTCGTTCGTCAAGATCAAGTCCGAAGAGGCGCCCTGGTCGACCGGTGAAGAGTTCGAAGGCGGCAACATGGCGCACCGCGCACCGGTCAAAGGCGGCTACTTTCCGGTGCCGCCGGTGGATTCCCAGCAGGACATTCGCAACGCCATGGCGATTGCGCTGGAGCAGCAGGGCGTTGAAGTGGAGGTTCACCACCATGAGGTGGCATCCGCCGGCCAGAACGAGATCGGCACCATGTTCAACAGCCTGGTGAAGCGCGCCGACTGGATGCAGATTCTCAAGTACACGGTGTGGAACGTGGCGCATTCCTACGGCAAGACCGCGACCTTCATGCCCAAGCCCATCGTCGGCGACAACGGCTCGGGCATGCATGTCCATCAGTCGGTGTGGAAAGACGGCAAGAACCTGTTCGCCGGCAACGGCTACGCCGGTCTTTCGGATTTCGCTCTCCACTACATCGGCGGCATCATCAAACACGCCAAGGCACTGAACGCCATCACCAATCCGGGCACCAATTCGTACAAGCGGCTGGTGCCGGGCTTCGAGGCGCCGATCAACCTGGCGTATTCCTCCCGCAACCGCTCGGCGGCCTGCCGCATTCCCTACGTCAGCAATCCCAAGGGCCGGCGCGTCGAAGTTCGCTTTCCCGATCCGACGGCCAATCCGTATCTCGCATTTGCCGCGTTGCTGATGGCGGGTCTGGATGGGGTGCAGAACAAGATGCATCCGGGCGATCCGATCGACAAGAACCTGTACGACCTGCCGCCCGCCCAGGCGAAGAAAGTGCAGAACGTGTGCAGCTCGCTCGATATGGCAATCGACCACCTCAACCGCGACAGGGAGTTCCTGACCAAAGGCGGCGTGTTCACAGATGACATGCTGGATGCCTATGTGGCCCTGAAAATGGAAGAGGTAACGCGTTTCCGGATGACGACCCACCCGGTCGAATTTGACATGTATTACAGCAGCTAGGGCATGCGGCGGCGGGAAACCTTCGCCGCTGATTGGAAATGCGCCGCGCCCACGCGGAAAATGTCGTGATAAGCGCACAAAAAGGCGGCATGCCTGCCGCCTTTTTTTGTTTTGATATCAGTGCTGTCTTGGCCTACACTTAATGCCCTCTGTGAATGCGGGTGGTGCATGGATGCGGTCAAGCAGGTAATGATGTGGGGGGCGTGGGCGCTACTGTCGTCAGGGACCGCCTTCGCCCAGAGCGTGACTTATCGATGCGTCGACGAGAACGGCCGCTCCACCTACACCAACGTCAAAGAGGAAGTGGCAAACAAAAAATGCGTCGTCGTCAGCCGCGAAGTTTCGGTGGTGCCGGCCCCGCCGCCGCAGGCAGCGCCGAAGCCGGCTGCTTCGGGATCTCCCAAGGCCGATGGGCGAACTCAAAATGCGCGGGACGCCGACCGCCGCAGGATTTTGCAGAGCGAACTCGAAAACGAAGAAAAAGCCCTTGCCAGTGCACGGCAAAAACTGGTCGAGCAGGAAAGCACCCGCTCCGGAGACGAGCGCAATTACGCGCGGGTACTGGAGCGCCTGAAACCGTTTCAGGAAGACGTGCAACGCCACGAGCAGAACGTCGCCCAGCTGCGCAAGGAAATTTCCAGCCTGCGCTGAAGCGGCCCGGTGCGGGTGCCGGCGACAGCGCGCTGTCGCGGAGGCCGGCATGAACAAGGCGGCCAACTGGTCCGGCTACGGCGGGCTGGATCTGCTTGCAACCGCAGTGGTGCTGCTGGACGAAGATTTGCGGGTGCGCTACGTCAACGCGGCCGCGGAGAGCCTGTTCGGATTCGGCCAGCGCAGCGTCAACGACCAGCGCATCGGCGAGTTGTTTGCCGGGGCCTTGGCGCTCGAAACCAAGCTCGCTCAGGCTATCCTCGACCATCGCGGGTTCTCCGATCAGGATCTGATCCTGACGCGAGCGGCGCACGAGCCGCTGCATCTCAATTGCATTGCCACCCCGTTTGACGGCCTGCAGCGCGGATTGCTGCTCGAATTGCGCCACATCGACCAGCAGTTGCGCATCGAGCGCGAGGAGCAGCGGCTCACGCAGCATCAGGCCAACCGCGAGCTGATTCGCAATCTTGCGCATGAAATCAAGAATCCGCTGGGCGGCCTGCGGGGCTCGGCGCAGTTGCTCGAACGGGAGCTGGAGCGGCCGGACCTGCGCGAATACACGCAGGTCATCATCAAGGAAGCGGACCGGCTGCAGTCGCTGATGGACCGGTTGCTCACGCCACACCGCCTGCCGCACCACGACAGGCTCAACATCCACGAAGTATGCGAGCGGGTGAGGACGTTGATTCTTGCGGAATTCCCCGAGGGAATCCGCATCAGGCGCAACTACGACACCAGCCTGCCCGAATTCGATGGCGATCGGGAGCAACTCATTCAGGCGGTGCTCAACATCGTGCGCAACGCCGCCCAGGCGCTCCAGAGCGAACGCAAATCCGCGGCGGCCGCGGCGCTGAATGGCCCAGGCCAGATCGAGATTCAGACGCGCATCGGGCGCCAGGTCACGCTGGCGCGGCGGCGCTATCGCCTGGCACTGGAATTGCAAGTGGCGGACAACGGACCCGGCATACCCGCGGACATAAGGGACAGGATCTTTTTTCCGCTGGTGTCGGGCCGCGCAGGGGGAAGCGGGCTCGGGCTGACCCTGGCGCAGACATTCGTCCAGCATCATCAAGGCGTGATCGAGTGCGAGAGTCAGCCCGGACGCACGCGCTTTCGCATCGTCTTGCCACTGAAATAGGAAATTCGATGAAGCCTGTCTGGGTCGTTGACGATGATCGATCGATTCGCTGGGTGTTCGAGAAGGCGCTGACTCGTGAAGGCATCCCCTTCAAGACTTTCGCGCTGGCCGAGGACGCGATGGAGGCGCTTCAGTCTGGTGCGCCGCAGGTCCTGGTGTCAGACATACGCATGCCGGGGACCTCCGGACTGGAACTCCTCAATAACATCAAGCGGCGCCATCCCGAGTTGCCGGTGATCGTCATGACTGCCTACTCGGACCTGGAGTCGGCGGTCTCCGCGTTTCAGGGCGGCGCCTTCGAGTATCTGCCCAAGCCGTTCGACGTGGACCAGGCAGTGGATCTGATTCGTCGCGCCGTCGGCGAGAGCCTGCGTGAAGAGCAGGCCGAAGAGGCGCTGACCGACGCCCCGGAAATTCTGGGCCAGGCGCCATCGATGCAGGAGGTGTTTCGCGCCATCGGCCGCCTGGCACATTCCACCGCCACGGTGCTCATTACCGGAGAATCCGGTTCCGGAAAGGAATTGGTGGCGCGTGCGCTGCATCGTCACAGTCCGCGCGCGGCGAAACCGTTCATCGCCATCAACACCGCGGCCATGCCCAAGGACCTGCTCGAATCGGAATTGTTCGGGCACGAGCGGGGTGCGTTTACCGGTGCGCAGGCGATGCGCCGCGGCCGCTTCGAGCAGGCGGAGACGGGAACCCTGTTTCTCGACGAAATCGGCGATATGCCGGCCGATCTGCAGACGCGGTTGTTGCGGGTGCTGTCGGACGGGACGTTTTACCGCGTCGGCGGTCACCAGCCGATTCGCGCCAATGTGCGGGTGATTGCGGCAACCAATCAGGAAATCGAGACGCGCGTTCGCGAAGGATTGTTCCGCGAAGATCTGTATCACCGGCTCAATGTGATCCGGTTGCGCCTGCCGAGTTTGCGCGAACGGCGCGAGGATATTCCGCTGCTGGCGCGGCATTTTCTATCGCGGTCCGCGCGTGAACTGACCACCGAGACGAAACGCTTGTCCGAAGCTGCGATGGCCTATCTTGCGGCGCAGGATTTTCCGGGCAATGTGCGGCAGCTCGAGAACGTATGCCACTGGCTCACCGTCATGGCGCCGACCCAGATGATCGAAGTGGGCGACCTGCCGCCCGAGTTGCGCCAGGCGGGTGTAGCCATGCCCGAGTCCGACTGGGTCGAAGCATTGTCACGTGAGGCGGAGCGGGTGCTCGCGCGTGGCGATTCCGCGATCATGGACGGGCTGACGCGAAAATTCGAACGAACGTTGATCAGCCGCGCGCTCGATCGCAGCGGCGGGCGTCGCATCGAGGCGGCCAATCTGCTCGGCATCGGCCGCAATACCATCACCCGCAAAATCGCCGAACTGGGGCTGGATGAAAAGAACCTTTCGCCGAATGAAGGGCGAGCGGACAGCCGGGGTTAGCCGCGCATTCAACTCGAACAGCAGGCCAATACGCCGGCTAGTGTCCCTTGTGCTGCGCAGCGCCTGCCGGGGAAGTGAGTTCGCGTACTTCAGCGTTTACATCGACAGTCAGGGGTTTTGCGCCCTTGTCCCGGAAAGTCAGCTTCAGCGCAACGATATCGCCCTTTTTCAGCGGCCTGGCCAATTCCATCATCATCACGTGGTAGCCGCCGGGCTTCATTTCGATTTTTCTGCCGGCGGGCACCGCCAGTTTTGAGACCGCACGCATCTTCATCACGGTTCCTTCGTGAACCATTTCATGGATTTCAATCAGTCCCGCCGCGGGGGAGGCGATCGAAACGAGCTCCACCGGTTCGGTGCTGCTGATCTCCATGAACGCGCCGGTCGCCTGCTGGCCCGGCACAGTGCCCCGTACCCACGCCTTGGAGATCACTACTTGTGCCGCTGCCGAAACCGCAAACAGCATGCCGGCGAGGGCTGCGATGCTAAAGCGATACATGGGGAGAATCCTTGTCGTTGGTTTTCAGGCGAACTGCCTCGGACGCGCCGATCAGACCGAAGGCCGCGATGACCGGCGCATGGTCCGGACGCCCGAGCATTCTTGGTTCCAGGTCGATGGTCACTGCGCAGCATGAACTCGCCAGTGCGGAGGACGGCAGCACGTGGTCGATGCGTAGCCTGTTTAGCGAACCGCCGGCGGCGCTGTGGTTTCTGCTTGCGGATTGCCCGCTGGAGCCGCATCCGCTGGTGGTGCGCCCTCGGCCGGCGGCTTTACCGGGGCAGGCTTGGGAGTTTCCTTGCGCAACGCATTCAAGGGCAGCCGCGGCCCGGAAGCCGGGTAACCGGCGGCGTCGAGTGCGCTTTTGTACGCACCGGCTTCGAATCCGGACTGTGCCTGGGTGCCCACGATGAGCGCCGGGACCTCGAGGCGACCGGTCACCTTCTTCAGTTCCTCGGAGACTTTCTGGTCGGTAACGCTGATTTCGCGGAACGGCACAGTGCGTTTAACCAGCGCGTCACGCGCCTGGGTGCAGGCTTCGCCGCAATCGGGCGAGGTGTACAAGGTCACAGGGGCGTTCTTTGCCGCCATCTGGATGGCGTAGGGCAGCGGACTCGGTTCGCTTGCCGGCCCGGCCAGCGCTTTCTTCTGCACGTTCCTGGCGCCCGGCGGCGGGGGTTGCTGCGTGTAATGGACTTTTCCGTCCTTGTCCACCCAGCGGTAGAGTTGGGCAAGCACAGCGGTGCTGGCCAAGGCCAACGCAGTCCCAACGATGACCAATACGCGCATGCTTTTCCCCTGAAAACTACGCGGGAATCATACCATTGTGGCGCAGCAGCGCGTCGATTCGCGGCTCGCGTCCGCGGAACGCGCGGAACGATTCCATCGCCGGCCGGCTGCCGCCGACTGCGAGTATCTCACTGCGAAAACGCGCGCCTATTTCAGGATCGAGGACGCCGTGCGATGCGCCGCGCTGCTCTTCGAACATGCTGTAGGCGTCGGCAGACAGAACTTCCGCCCATTTGTAGCTGTAGTACCCGGCGCTGTAACCGCCGGCAAAGATGTGTCCGAAATTGTTGGGAAAGCGGTTGTACGCGGGCGGAAAGGCGACAGCGACGCGTTTGCGGATTTCCTCCAGCAACGCCAGGGGCGTCCTCGGGCCTGGCCCGCCGGGATTGAAATCATGGTGCAGGTGCATATCGAACAGCGAATATTCGATTTGCCTGACCGTATGCATGCCGCTCTGGAAATTCTTGGCGGCCACCATTTTGTCGAACAGCGCGCGCGGCAGCGGTTCACCGGTATCGACGTGCGCGCTCATATGCCGCAGCACTTCCCATTCCCAGCAGAAATTTTCCATGAACTGCGACGGCAGTTCGACCGCATCCCATTCCACGCCGCGTATGCCGGAGACGCCCGCATAGTCGATGCGGGTCAGCAGGTGATGCAGACCATGTCCGAATTCGTGGAACAAGGTCAGCACTTCATCGTGGGTGAAAAGCGCCGGACGGGGTTTGCCGTTCTGTTGCCCGACGGGTCTGGAAAAATTGCAGATCAGATAGGCAACCGGCGTCTGCAGCGCGCCGCCGTGGCGCCGGCGCGTCAGGGCCTCGTCCATCCAGGCGCCGCCGCGCTTGGTTTCGCGGGCATACATATCCAGATAAAACCGCCCCAGCATCTCCCCGCTGCCGTCGGTGATGCGCAGAAACCGCACATCGGGGTGCCAGGTCTCGGCTGCATCCGGTTCAACCCGGATGCCGTAAATGCCCTGCACCACCCGGAACATGCCTTCGAGCACTTTCGGTTCGGGAAAATAGGCCTTTACCTCCTGATCTGAAAATTTGTAGCGCTTCAGGCGCAGCATTTCCGACGCATAGGCGAGGTCGCAGGCGGACAATTCGGCGAGCCCCAGTTCGTTGTGTGCGAACTCCTGCAATTCTTCATAGTCCTTGCGGGCGAACGGCAGTGCCTTTTCGGCCAGTCCGTTGAGGAAATCCAGCACCTCCTGCGGTTTCTGCGCCATCTTCGGCACCAGCGACAGTTCGGCGAAACTTGCGTAGCCCAGCAGGCGCGCCGCTTCATTGCGCAATTTCAGCATGCGGTTGATGAGCGGCGTGTTGTCCCAATCGGCCGCCGCGTTGCTGTCCGGTACCGCGGGACCCGCAGGTCCCGGCTGAGGCGCATGGTGAGGGGGAGGCTGCAGGTTGGCGTTCGCCTGCCGTTCGTATTCGCGGGCAAGCGTCAGCGCATGGCCGAATTCATCGCTCGCGCGGGTGACATGGGCGCGGTAAAGCGTTTCGCGCAACACGCGGCTGTGCGCGTACTGGGTCACGGGTACATAGCAGGGCGCATGCAAGGTGAGTTTCCAGCCGGCGCGCCCGTCTGCCTCGGCTGCGCGACGCGCCGACTCGAGCACATCCGCGGGAACACCCGCCAATTCCTTTTCATCGGTCAGGTGCAGCGCGAATGCGTTGGTCGAGTCGAGCAGATTCTCGGAAAACCGGGTGCCCAGTTGCGCCAGTTCTTCCTGGAGTTCGCCAAACCTTGCTTTTTGTTCAGCGGGCAACTCCGCCCCGCCGAGCCTGAAATCACGCAATTCGTTCTCTACGATGCGGCGCTGTGCCGCCGACAGGCTTGCGTAACCCGCCGAAGCGCGCAAAGCCTTGTATTTTTCGTACAGACGCAGATTTTGCGCGAGCTCGGTGTGGTACTGGATGAGCTTGGGCTGGTTGAGGTTATACGCCTCGCGGATAGCCGGATTGTCGTCAACCGCGTGCAAGTGACCGGCGGCGCCCCAGGCCCGGGCCAGGCGATCGTGGGCCTCTTCTATCGGTTCGGCGAATCCGGTCCACTCCGGCGGTGAGGGATCGGCAATCAGGCGCTCGATGAGGGCCCGGTTTTCGCTGAGCAGCGTGTCCACAGCTGGTGCGACATGCTCAGGTTTGATGGATGCATAGCGGGGCAGTCCGGAAAAATCGAGCAGTGGATTCATGTGCCGCTTCATTCAGGATAGTGGGATAGGAGGGGGTGCTTACGATTGCCCCGTCATTTGCTCGGCAGACGCAACCGTGTTCATCAGCAGCATGGCAATCGTCATCGGACCTACCCCGCCGGGAACGGGCGTGACGTGCGAGGCAATTCCCAGCATCTGCTGGAAATCCACGTCGCCGGCAAGTTTCCCGTCAGGCATCCGATTGATGCCGACATCGATGATCGCTGCTCCGGATTTGACCATGTCGGCGGTGACAAGTTTTGCGCGGCCGATGGCCACCACGAGCACATCGGCCTGGCGGGTGAGCATGGCCAGATCCCGGGTCCTGGAGTGGCAGATTGTCACCGTTGCGCTTTGTTGCAGCAGCAACATCGCCATCGGCTTGCCGACGATGTTGCTTCGTCCCACCAGGACGGCATGACGCCCTTCCAGAGGAATGTTTTCGCGGTCCAGCATGGTCATGATGCCGGCCGGTGTGCACGGCACAAAGCGCGGGTGTCCGGCGCACAGGAGCCCGACATTCTCGGGGTGGAACCCATCGACGTCCTTTTCCGGGGCAATCGCCTCGAGCACGCGCTTTCCGGAAATATGCGCAGGCAGGGGCATTTGGACCAGGATGCCGTGGATGCGGGCGTCCTCATTCAGTGCGCGCACCCGGTCCAGAACCTCGGTCTCGGAGACGGCTTCCGGGAGATCGTGCTGCTCCGAATACACGCCGGTCTCCGCGCACGCGCGCGCCTTGTTGCGCACGTACACTCCGGAAGCCGGGTCGCTGCCGATGAGCAACACCGCCAGACCGGCAGGGGGTCCCGCGGCTGCCAGGGCGCCGGCGCGGCCTTTTATACGGGCGCGCACTTCACGAGCCAGGGCGACGCCATCGATGATTTTCGTCTCCACAGCGTGCATCCCCGAAGCTATTTGAAAAAGGCACAATTATGACCCGAAGAGCCGGGATGCTCTTTTTTTCACCTCGCCCGGCGCCCTGGCCCGTGCCCTTTTTTGCGCCAGGGAGAGCGATAGTATTTTAAGGGTCGCTGTGGCGTGTCGCGCGCGGCAAGCGTGCCGGCAGTTGCCGAGTCCGTTAGAATGCCTTTTGATACAGTCGCATCCGTCTGATTTTCCTCCGACAAAAGAGGATTTGCCATGTCCGCCCTGCCTGAAATTCCGGCCGCCAATGATCCCGATTCGCTCGAAACGGGGGAATGGCTGGATGCGCTGGATACCGTACTCGAACGCGAGGGCCCCGACCGTGCCCATTTCCTGCTCGAAAAATTGATCGAGAAGGCGCGCCGTTCCGGCGCCTACCTGCCGTACAGCGCCCAGACAGCGTACATCAACACCATTCCCCCGCACATGGAAGAGCGCTCGCCCGGCGACCATGTGCTCGAAGAGCGGATGCGCTCTTATACCCGTTGGAACGCGATGGTCATGGTGGCGAAGGCGAACAAGAGCGAGGGCGATCTGGGCGGACACATCGCCAGTTTTGCATCGGTGGGTACGCTCTTCGATATCGGATTCAATCATTTCTGGCACGCCCCGTCAGTGGACAGCGAAGGACGCGTTCACGGCGGGGACCTGATTTATTTCCAGGGCCACTCCGCGCCGGGCGTATACGCGCGGGCCTACATGGAAGGACGGCTCACCGAGGACCAGCTCAACAACTTCCGTCGGGAAGTGGATGGCAAGGGCGTCTCCTCGTATCCGCATCCGTGGCTGATGCCTGATTTCTGGCAATTCCCCACCGTCTCAATGGGGCTGGGCCCGATTCAGGGCACCTACCAGGCCAGGTTCCTCAAATATCTGCATGCGCGCGGGCTGGCCGATACGGCGCAGAGCAAGGTATGGGTGTTTTGCGGTGACGGTGAAATGGACGAACCCGAATCGCTCGGCGCCATCGGCATGGCGGCCCGGGAGAAGCTCGACAACCTCATCTTCGTCGTCAACTGCAATCTGCAGCGGCTCGACGGTCCGGTCCGGGGCAACGGCAAGATCATTCAGGAACTCGAAGGCGAGTTCCGCGGCGCCGGATGGAATGCGATCAAACTCATCTGGGGTTCCTACTGGGATCCGCTGTTTGCAAGGGACAAGGATGGCGTGCTGCTCAAAGTGATGGAGGAGACCGTCGATGGCGAGTACCAGAACTTCAAAGCCAATGATGGCGCTTTCGTGCGCAAGCATTTCTTCGGCAAGCATCCGAAGCTGCTGGAGATGGTTTCGCGCATGACGGACGATGATATCTGGCGGCTGAACCGGGGGGGGCACGATCCGCACAAGATCTATGCGGCCTACGCCGCGGCCACCAAACACAAAGGCCAGCCCACCGTCATTCTCGCGAAGACGGTAAAGGGCTATGGCATGGGCAAGATCGGCGAGGGCAAGAACACCACCCACCAGCAGAAAAAAATGGATCTGGACTCCATTCGCCAGATGCGGGATCGTTTCAACATTCCCGTTCCGGACGACAAGCTGGAGCAGTTGCCCTTCTACAAACCCGCCGAGGACTCCCCGGAAATGAAATACCTGCACGAGCGCCGGCGCGCTCTCGGCGGGTACCTGCCCGCGAGACGGCGCCGTGCAAACAGCTCGCTTCCGGCGCCGCCGCTGTCGGCGCTGGAAGCGGTGACGAAAGGCAGCGAAGGACGTGAAATTTCGACGACGATGGCGTTCGTGCGGATTCTCACCGTGCTGCTGCGCGACAAGAACATCGGCAAGAATATTGTGCCCATCGTTCCCGACGAAGCGCGAACCTTCGGCATGGAAGGCATGTTTCGCCAACTCGGCATCTTCTCCCAGGAGGGCCAGAAGTATGAACCGGTCGATCGCGATCAGGTGATGTACTACCGCGAGGACAAGGCCGGCCAGATTCTCGAGGAAGGCATCAACGAAGCCGGGGCCTTTTCATCGTGGATAGCGGCAGCCACGGCGTATTCCACCTTCGGGGTCAGCATGATCCCATTCTATATTTTCTATTCCATGTTCGGCCTGCAGCGCATCGGCGATCTCGCCTGGGCGGCGGGTGACATGCGCGCTCGCGGGTTTCTGCTGGGTGGGACCGCCGGTCGCACCACACTCAACGGCGAGGGGCTGCAGCACGAAGACGGCCATTCGCAGGTCCTTTCTTCCGTGATTCCCAATTGCCTGTCGTACGACCCGACTTTCGCCTACGAGCTTGCCGTAATCATTCAGGACGGTTTGCGGCGAATGATGGAGAGCCAGGAAGATGTGTACTACTACATCACCCTGATGAACGAAAACTACGCTCATCCGGGCCTGCCGGAAGGCGCGCAGGAACGCAGCGACGGCGCGCCGGCTTCGGTCGTCGGCGGCATTCTCAAGGGAATGTACCTTTTCAGGGAAAGCGCCTCCAAAAAAGGCAAGGGCGGCGACAAGCGGTCAAGAGTCCAATTGCTCGGATCGGGCACCATACTGCGCGAGGTGATCGCCGCAGGAGAATTGCTGGAACAGGATTGGAATGTGACTGCCGATGTCTGGAGCTGCCCGAGCTTCAACGAGCTGCGCCGCGAAGGGCTGGATGCCGAGCGCTGGAACCTGTTGCATCCGACACAGACGCCGCGAGCCAGTTACGTCGCGCAATGCCTCGAAAAGCGCCGCGGGCCGGTGATTGCCTCGACTGACTACATGAAAGTCTTTGCCGACCAGATACGCACTTTTATTCCCAAGGGCAGGACCTACCGGGTGCTCGGCACCGACGGATTCGGACGTTCGGACACGCGCGAGAAACTGCGCCACCATTTCGAAGTCAACCGATACTGGGTGACGTTGGCGGCCTTGAAGGCGCTGGCCGACGATGGCGAGATCAATCCAGGGAAGGTCGCAGAGGCGATAAAAAAATACGGAATCAACCCGGAGAAGCCGAATCCCGTCTCGGTATGAAATGCGGGTTTGAATTGAGGGACGGCAACGAAGACCGGATCGGGACAGTGTTGATGCGCGACCTTCGCCGCGAAACTGCCGGCGGGGCACGCTTCCGAACCAATAGGAATCAATAAATGGGCGCAACAAAGGAGGTCCTGGTCCCCGACATCGGAGATTTCAAGGAGGTCGATGTCATCGAGATTCTGGTGAATCCCGGCGACGCCATCCTCGCCGAACAGTCGTTGATCACCGTCGAGTCCGATAAGGCGACGATGGAAATTCCTTCGCCGGACGCAGGCGTGGTCAAGGAAATTCGCGTCAAGATCGGAGACAAGATTGCCAAAGGCAGCCTGCTGCTGCTGATGGAAACCGGCGCGGCGGCCGGCGCTGCCGACGCCACGGCGCCGGCAGCAGCGGCGTCGGGGAAGCCGGCGCCCGCGAAGCCGGCGCCGGCCCCGCAGCCGGCCGCCTCGCCCCAATCCGTGCCGCCGCAGCCGAGCCCCGCCCTCGCGCCTCTGTCCGTCGCCGCCATTGCGCCCATTGCGCCATCGGCACCGGTGCCTTTCGAGCCGGTCGTCGAGTCTGCGGTCTTCAAGCCGCATGCCAGTCCGTCGGTGCGCCGGTTTGCGCGCGAGCTGGGTGTAGATCTCGGAAAATTAAAGGGCACGGGACCGAAGGGACGCATCTCTCAGGAGGACGTGCAGCAGTATGTGAAGGGCGTGATGAAGACGCCTGCGGCCGGCGCATCGGCCCAGGGGGCGGGCCTCGGTTTCAATCTTCCCGAATGGCCACAGGTGGACTTTGCCAAATTCGGTCCGGTTGAGTCCAAGCCGTTGCCTCGAATCAGGAAATTGTCGGGCGCATTGCTCCATCGCAATTGGGTGTCGATGCCGCATGTCACCCAGTTCGACGAAGCCGATATCACCGAACTGGAGTTGTTTCGCAAGGCAAATGCGGCCGAGTCGGAAAAACAGGGCTTCAAGCTCACCATGCTCGCTTTTCTGATCAAGGCCTGCGTGACGGCGTTGCGGCAATTCCCGGACTTCAATTCCTCGCTGGACAAGACCGGCGAGAATCTCGTCCTGAAAAAGTATTACCACATCGGCGTGGCGGTGGACACGCCCGAGGGACTGGTCGTACCGGTCATTCGGGATGCGGATCGCAAGGGCGTGTTCGAACTGGCGCGCGAGCTGGGCGAAGTCTCCAAGCTGGCGCGCGACAAGAAATTGAAGCCCGGCGACATGCAGGGCGGAACCTTCAGCATCTCCAGCCTCGGCGGAATCGGTGGGAGCGCATTCACACCGATCATCAATGCGCCCGAAGTCGCCATTCTGGGGGTATCGAAATCGGTGATGCGTCCGGTGTGGGCGCCCGGCAAAAGCGGAGACGGGCAATTCGTTCCGCGATTGATGCTGCCGTACTCGCTGTCCTACGATCACCGCGTTATCGACGGCGCCGCGGGCGCGCGTTTCACCAGCTACCTGGCCGCCGTGCTTTCCGATATCCGCAGATCGCTGCTGTAGGTCTCCTGCAACAATGGGGCCCGCAACAATGGGGCTCACAAAAAACGCTCAGGAATGCCAGCCATGATTGAAGTCAAGGTTCCGGATATCGGCGATTTCAAGGAAGTCGATGTCATCGAAGTGCTGGTGAAGCCGGGCGACCGCGTCGCAAAAGAGACGTCCCTTATCACGGTGGAATCGGATAAGGCGACGATGGAGATTCCGTCTCCCCAGGCCGGGGTGGTGAGAGAGATCAGGATAAAAGTGGGCGACAAGGTGGCAGAGGGATCGTCGCTTCTGGTGCTCGAGCCGGATGCTGCCGTGGCAGCGCCGGCTGCAAAGCGGGCTGAAGCGCCTGCCAAGGCGCAGCCCGGCGAAAACCAGGGCGCAAATCCTGGCGCCGCCCCGGCGGCCCGGACGAGCGCAGCGGTGTCAAATTCCGCCTCCGCCGCAGGCGGCCCGGCCGACGTGACCACCCAAGTGGCGGTGATCGGATCCGGCCCGGGCGGCTACACCGCCGCATTTCGCGCCGCGGACCTGGGCAAGCAAGTCGTATTGATTGAACGCTACCCGGATCTGGGTGGGGTCTGCACCAATGTCGGTTGCATCCCTTCAAAAGCATTGCTGCACGTGGCGAAAGTCATCACCGAGGCCAAAGAAGTGGAACAAGGCGGTGTTGCGTTCGGCAAGCCGGCGATCGACATCGGCAAATTGCGTCGATGGAAGGAAAACGTGGTCGCCAAAGGGACCCAGGGAATCGCCGGCCTTGCCAGGCAGCGCACAGTCACCGTCATGAAAGGACGGGCGGAATTTGAGTCGCCTCATTCACTCCTGGTCGAGTCGGGCGGGGTGAAAAAACGCATCCGGTTCGAACAGTGCATCATTGCCGCGGGTTCCTCGGTTGCGCGGATTCCAGGTTTTCCCGACGACGATCCGCGGCTCATGGATTCTACGGGCGCACTGGAACTGGCCGATGTACCGAAGCGGCTGCTGGTGGTAGGCGGTGGCATCATCGGCCTGGAAATGGCCTGCGTTTACGACGCACTCGGTTCCAGAGTAACTGTTGTCGAATTGATGGACCAGCTTATTCCCGGCGCGGATGCGGATCTGGTCAGGGTGCTGCACAAACGCATCGAAAAGCGCTACGAATCGATTCTGCTCAAGACCAGTGTCACCAAGCTCGAGGCGCAGCAGCAGGGACTGCTGGCGACGTTCGAGGGTGCCGCCGCTCCTCCCCCGCAACTGTATGACCGGGTGCTGCTGGCGGTCGGCCGCAGGCCCAACGGCCGCGAGCTTGCCGCGGACAAAGCCGGCATCGATGTCAACGAGCGTGGCTATGTGCCGGTCAATGGGCAATGCCGCACCAACGTGGCGCATATTTATGCAATCGGCGACATTTGCGGCGAGCCGATGCTGGCGCACAAAGCGACGCACGAAGCCAAAGTCGCTGCCGAATCGATCGCCGGGCACAAGGTTTCTTTCGAGGCCATGACCATACCGTCAGTGGCCTATACTGATCCCGAAGTCGCGTGGATGGGATTGACTGAAGTCGATGCAAAAAAACGCAATATTCCATTCGAGAAAGCGAGCTTTCCCTGGGCGGCCTCGGGCCGGGCCCGTTCCATCGGACGAGCCGAAGGCTCCACCAAACTGCTCTATGACCCGCAATCCAAGCGCATTCTTGGCGCGGGGATTGTCGGCACCAACGCCGGCGAGCTCATTGCGGAACTGGTTCTCGCGCTGGAGATGGGCGCCGACATGGAAGACATCAGTCTGACCGTTCACCCCCACCCGACGTTGTCGGAAACGCCGTGTTTTGCCGCGGAAGTGGCGCTGGGCTCGGTGACCGACTTGTACATGCCGAAAAAGACCGCATGAATGGCCCCCGCATCGCGGCCGGCATTGCGAGATGAGTCAGGACGACATGAAGCGGGCAGTGGCCCGCGAGGCAATCCGGTACGTGATCGATGACGCGGTCGTAGGGGTCGGCACCGGATCAACGGCCAATTTCTTCATTGATGAACTGGCCAAAATCAAGGGCCGCATCGCAGGCGCCGTGGCGAGCTCGGACCGGACGGCGGAACGGCTCAGGGCACATGGAGTGCGATTGTTCGACCTCAACGTGGTCGATGACGTGCCGAGATCGGAAG